>Ga0268298_10003261_pt1 | contig 16763 bp, 13 predicted proteins | sample WWTPWeurt_MetaG_FD_194462 | JGI IMG/M metagenome (GOLD analysis project Ga0268298, IMG submission 194462) | Activated sludge microbial communities from WWTP in Nijmegen, Gelderland, Netherland - WWTP Weurt | ecosystem: Engineered > WWTP > Aerobic digester > Activated sludge | place... | reverse complement strand
TGCGATGATTAAAAACCTTGAAAAATAACTGTCCATTAAATCAGAGCGAGAATCAGAGCGGGAGCGATGATTTGAGGTCTGATTTTTTCTTCACTCTCACACTGTTTCTCGCTCTTTATTCTACAGTTCAGAGTATGTTTGATTTTCAAATTTAGTCCAATCATTAATGGGCTACGACAATACATTGAGCTCCATGGCAAAGACAATATATATTTAGCTTCATCACATCATGACAAAGAACATATCCATCTCTATATAGTAATGTCCTCCATAAAATACCTGACTGGAGAATCCAACCGGATCTCCCGACAGGAATTCAAAGAGATTAAACTGGCTCTTGATACCTATCAAAAGAACAAGTATCCAGAGCTGGTAAACAGTCTTCCTGATCATGGAAAATCAAAAAACGTCCAGCTTAATGATCTGGAGAAGAGCCTCCAGATTTCGGATAGAAAATTATCCCAAAACAAGGAAGTTTTGGAAACTGTTCAGGCGGTTTTTGACAGGTCGAAGTCTGTTGATAATTTTCTATCCGAGCTCAAATCCGAGGGGTATGCTACCTATATGAGAGGTGGTAAAGTTTATGGAATTGAAGATGCCTCTGAACGGCATTACCGCTTTAAAACCCTCGGAATTGACCTCAATAAGCTGGAAGAAAAAGACCGTCAAGCTCAAGTCGAAGCTAAGCAACTCCAAGAACTTGCCGAACTCAGGGATTTAAAAAGTCGGGATTTGGAACGTGATGAACAGCCAGAACGGGAGATAGAAGACCGGCCAGATGACGACCTTTCCCATGACCCAGAATCAGATGATTTGAGACCGGAAGACGAGGATTCAGAGGCAGATGATCAAGATTCAGGGGACCCAGATGATGATTAGCCGAATGCTAATTTTGGAGAATTGCAAGATTGCGTTTCGCCATGGCGATAGTAATCTGCCGTATGGCGAAACGCAATCTTGGCGGGAGACCCGCACCCCTTCTAAGGTTGAATTATGTATATTTACAATTAAAAAAGGCAAATTGTATTTAAGCATGATATAAGCTTTTAAAGAATTTGATATACTAGTTATTCTTATTACTATCATATGGTGGCAATACTTGAACAATATCTAACTAAGAAAGAAACTATCTTAGTGATCGGACCTGATATTTTTAAGCAATTAGGTTTGGTCGAAGCATCTTATTATCCCGAATCATTTTTAAAGAGTTTTTCATTGCATGAACCTAGAAATGACGAAATCGATACAGGATTGGATTTTTTGGAAATCTTTGAACTAATTAAAAATATTGAAGGTGAAAATTATCTAATTAAAGAGATGCAAGAGTATTGCAAAAAAATAACCTATTTGAATCAGTATTTTATACCTTTAGCAAGTTTGTTATCAACAGAACAACCAACGGTCATATATTATTGGTTCGATGAACTATTAGAAAAGGTCTTTGCATCAAATAAAATTAACTTTAAACCCATAATCACCGATTCAGATATTTATTACTCAAATAATTCTAAGCAAATTAATTTAATTTATTTATTTGGTAAATATAATTTAGTTAGCTCAATAGCACTTACAAAAAAAGCAATTGGAGCCAAAACGAAAGCCAATAGTAGATTATTATTAGAATTAGGTCCTAAATTAGCAACATATCCTGTTGTATTAATTGGGTTTTCTAATTCGAGTTTCCAAAAATACTCATATCATTTTTTTCAACTTTTTTCTAGTAATGAATCAATTCATGTTAAAGACAATTATGCATTAGTAACTGATTATATTGATCAAAATACCGAGTTATCTTATAAGGATAACATTAAAATGAAATTCATTTGCACCCATAGCTTGAGTTCATTTTTAAACGACCTAGCATTTAAAGTAAATTCGGGACAAAAGAATGATGAGATAGTTTCTTCTCAAATAAAAGCTATTCAATTACCCGAAGAGCCTTTCAAATATCTAGATTATTATACACGAGATGATGAAATCATTTTTAAAGGGCGTCAAACGGAAATTGATGAATTAGCTCCAACAATATTTCATAATAGAACATTACTTTTATGTGGAAAATCTGGTGTTGGAAAAACCTCATTAATTAATGCGGGTCTTTTGCCGTTTTTTGAAAAAAAAGGAATTCTTTTCTGTGTGGCAAGAGTTCTCCCTTCACCATTAGAAGGATTAGCCAAAACCTTTAACATAAATCTTAAATTACAAAAATTTGATTCTTGGCTAGATTTAGTTAATTACGAATTGGATAGATGTTCTTACAATAAAGCAATAATCGTTTTTGATCAATTCGAAGAACTTTTTACTGAATTTTCAAATGATGCTAAATCGCTATTTTGGCAAACAGTGGAAAAAATTGTGGACACTCCTAACATTCCGATACATTTGATTTTTTCGTTTAGGGAAGAAGTTTTGCCAAATTTTAAGTATGCATATCCTCATTTACCAGATCCATTTGGCTCAATATACTTTTTAGATAGTTTAAATAAGGAACAGACTAAAACCGTGGTTAAAGAAATTGCCTTAATGTATGGTCGACCATGGAGTAATGCCTTCATTGAAATGTTATTATCAGATATTGGTTATATGGATAGAGAAACAGCACATTTATCCATTGTTTTAACTGTTTTATGGCGTAAACGAATAGCTCTGCAATCAAATGATATTGATTTATATGAATCCTTAGGTAGAGCTTCTGGAATATTAAAAAATTATTTGTGGGATGAAATTGATCGATTAACAAATAAAGATAAAATTAAAGAGGTTATAAAAGCTTTTGTTTCTCCGGAAAAAAGGAAATCAAGAGTTTCAATTGAAGACTTAACTATTGAAATGCAAAAAAAAGGAATGGATATAAATCCTAACTTATTGGCAATAATATGTAATCAGCTTATAGATCTTCGATTAATACGATTGGTAACAGGAGACATTAATGTTTATGAACTTTCACACGATTGTTTAGCGGAGGAAATATCCAAAACGGTATCGGAGGATGATATAAACCGAAAAGTAGCTAGAAGAAGTATAAGAGAAATATTTCAATCATGGCAGCTTACTCTCAGATTGCCAAATCGAGCTGAACATACGCAATTTGAAAACAATTATAATTTAGCTGGAGCATATCAAGAAGAAAAGTTGCTTCTTATTTTGTCAAGAATTCATAATGGATATAATTTATTTGAATTGGATTTTAATTCGTTAATGAATGATCCCGAAATCAAGGATAAACTCTTAAATTTAATTATTAATTCCAAATCATTAAACACAATTCATTATCTATTAACATATTTTGAAAGTGATCCACTTGAGATTCATGTGCCTTTTATTAGGAAGTTAATAGATATTAATAAAGAGCTAAAACCATCACTTAATATTCACTTAGAAAATGTACTAAATAAGTATAAAAAATTGGAATTAATTTCTGATGGTGTAAAGGTTTCGCCCGTTTTGCAATTAATAAATATTCCTACAGGAAAATATATGATTGGTACTCTTGAAATTGATATTCAAAATGAATTTAGTACCGATTTACCAAAACAATTGATAGAATTAGATTCATTCTATATTGATCGTTTTATGGTCACGAATCTTGACTATAAAATATTCCTTCAGGAAAGTAAGTATAAAGCTTACCCAGCAACATGGATTAATGGCCAAATGCCAAAGAATTCAGAATATCATCCGGTGACAGGAATAAGTTGGTTTGAAGCTGCTTATTTTGCTTATTGGAATAAAAAACGATTACCGACTGAAGCAGAATGGTTAGTTGCCGGATATTATAACAAGTCATTAAACAAACTATACGAATTTCCTTGGGGAGACAACTTCAATATTCACAATGCAAATTTTTATGATAGTAATTATGGATATACTACTCCTATTGGAACATTTCATCCCGATGGTGATAGTCCATTTGGGTTATGTGATATTGCTGGAAACGCTTTTGAATGGCTATTAGATGATAATGTAAATCCGCCTAAAATTTTTACCGTTATTAAAAATCCGGTCGCGTTGAATAATAAAACTACTAACTTTAAATCAAAAATGACACGGGGCGGATCATTTGGCGGAAATTCACCACAGCTTTCATCTAAGTGGCGTCAATACACAAGAGATGAGAATACCAAGGATGAATACATTGGATTTCGATGTGTCAAATCTGACAATGATAAATTAATGGAATTGATGAAAGAAAGATTGATCACTTTTAATATAATAGAATAGAATATGAATTCAACTAATAATTTATATGGAAAATATTTTAGTGTTGATTCTTTAAATGTTAATAAATTTGGAGAAACATTTTCGGAACTTAAACCCACCAAAGATTTAAATTCCTTAATTACACCGGATGTTGACACTTCTGTGGAAAGAGCTTTGTTTGCTTTTCTTTTAGCTTCATCAATATGCCATGCTACAAAAGGTGGATTAAGTGGAACTATAAAGGGCAAAAATGTAAAGGGTTGGGATTATCTATTAGGTGTCTTTTGTTGTGCCTCAGAAAATAATAACTTTGAATTTGAACCATTTTATTTAAGAACTATGGACGCTAAATTATTGAATTCCATTTTATATGATTATGCCTCCAATCCCGTTGTTGAACTAGATGATTTAGATAGAAGGACTGAAATAATACGGTCTGTTTGTAATGATTTAATTGATCAATATGAAGGTAAGGTATTAAATTTATTAAATTTATGCAATCATAAAGTTGGAGGTGATACTGGAGCTTATTTTAGACTTTCTCAATTTAATGCATTCAAAGATCCTTTGAGAAAAAAGAGCACTGCATTCTTAATGACAGTTCACTTTTCAAAAATCTGGGAGATTGTTGATCAATGCAATGTAGAACCAATGATAGATTACCATCGAATGCGATCATTTTTACGAACTGGGTGTCTAAAGGTAAATCATCAAGAGTTAGCTAATGAGTTAATAAATAGGATTCCTGTGAATGAAGAAGTAGAAAATGAAATTAGAAATTATTCATCTATCATTTGCAAAACAATAGTGGATAAATTTAATTTATCAATGTTTGAATTTGATTTATTCTTTTGGGCGCATTCTCGAAGTTGTTGTCGTAATTTTCCATTGTGTGTTTCAAAGAAGCTTGAACATGAGTCCTTTTATTCATATATTTCAAAGGGATTTGAGGGAAAATGCGAATTGGAGGACTGGTGTCCAGGGAAAACCAATAATCTTATTAGGTCTTTCTGGGAACCGATTTTAGAAACAGAGAATTATTAAGAATGTGGGACATTGAAAAATTAGAGGAATTTGGATTTGATTTCGAGCCTGAATCAAATTATTTTACATATTGTTTTCCTCCTCCGTATTATGCGAAGAAGAATGGCCTTGACACTATACCGTGGAGTTTTCAGAAAGACATAAGAAATACTGGATATTCGCTTTATCTTCATATTCCATTTTGCGAAATAGATTGTTCATTTTGTAGTCTACATAGAACCCTATTTAAAAATGATAACTATTTAATTAATTACATTAAAGCTTTAAAAAATGAAATAGTTTCTGTATCTAAGTTGTTCGGCAACAATCAAATTGACGCGATATATATTGGAGGAGGTACTCCTTCTATTTTATCATCTGAGACCATCATCGACTTGTTTCAACATATTAAGAAATACTTTATTGTTAAAAAAACAACCGAAGTATGTATTGAGGTAGCGCCTTCTGTTAATAGAAAACTTAAAGAGTGGATTGAATTCATTAATTCATTAAAAGACAATTCCATTATTCCACTAACAAGAATAAGTTTTGGAGTCCAATCATTCGACAATATGACATTAAAAAAAATGGGGAGAAACGGAGGATTATCTGCGGTACAAGATTTGCTTTTAGCCATAAATCAGACAATAACTAATTATAATATTGACTTATTGTTAGGATATCCAGAGAGGCAATCCGGCATATCTACCGTGGAGACTGTAGAAATTATTAAAGACAGTTTGTCCCAAATGTGGTCAAACGAAATTCCTATTCCAAGCATTAGTATTTATCAACTATGGGATTCATCCTCAATAAGAGTTCGAAAAGATCAAAGAAATGTACTCCCATTTAAAATTGATATATTAAATGCCAAATGGAGTTTACAAAATTATTTATTCAACCATGGTTATATGCCAGGGGTAGTTAGCTCGTTGATCAGAGGCAAGGTTTTTATCAATAAATGGATGCAGGCTCGGCATATCAATTTTAATAATATAGGCTTGGGCTCAGGAGCGTATTCTATATTGCCAAAAAGCTTTATATATCGTGAAAGAGATATAAAAGGATATATTAATCATTTTTTGTTTGAACAAAACACAATTATTGATAAGATATTTTTATTAGACGTGAATGAATTAGAATTGAGATCTTTTATTATGGGTTTAAGAACGTTTGAATTTATACCTAAACCTAATTATGAATTACTAAATAGTAATATTCGAAAAGATATATATAATAAAATTGAACTTCTAATTGATCTAGGAATTTTAATCGAGCAAAAAGAACAAATAAAATTAAACGATACAGCCTTTCTTATTTCTAACGAAATATCAAGTTATTTACATCCAATTACACATCCAAGGAAAATTTTAGTATGAACTACGAACATTACACAAATGAACTAATAGCTGAAGCTAAACGTTCGAATATCGTTCCTTTTATCGGAGCAGGATTATCTATTCCCTGTGGAGGGTATTCCTGGAATGATCTCACGTCGGATCTATTGTCTCAGCTTAGAGATCCTTTTAATACACTATCTGTATTAAATAAATTGCAAACCTCAACGAACCTTGGAAACTTACATCAACTAGATATTGACATAATTACTAATTCATTAATTGGATCATTAGACCCTTTACAAATTTCTCAAATGTATCAAAATCATTATGGTCGCAATGCGCTTTTAAAAGTAATAACGGACTTAACAAATAAGATTGGGTCTCCTAATAAAACTCACAAATTATTAACTGATATTGGATCAAAGATTTTCGTTACCACAAACTATGATAATTTACTTGAAGACGCATTAAACACTTATCAAACTAGACCAAATTTGATTATAAATGAAAGAGACGCGGCGTATGTGAATAATGATGAATTGATTGTTGTAAAAATGCATGGTTCATTGCAGGACAAAGATACAATTGTTATTTCGTCGGAGGATTATGAGAATTATGATTTGAAACATCCTGTTATGTCACTTTTGTTGCAATATTTCTTTTCAATGAAAACAATATTATTAATAGGATATAGTGGGAAAGATCCTAATTTCAATTTTCTATTTAATCGAGTTAAAGCATATTTTGGAAAGCATAAGAGATTTGCCTATTTTATTCTATTTGATGCTAACAATGATATACTTGACTATTATCACAACTCAGGTCTTTACCCAATAAATCTAGATGGAAAAAATAAAACTCAATCTATAACTGATTGGTTGGATGAATTTAAGCGAAGAATATAAAATTTATGCCTCTTTAAATGAATTGTAATAATATCTATTTATCAGCTTGGGAAAATCGCGAATACTATCTATGTTATTTTTTTCAAGTTGCCATATTTCTTCTGGATAATACCAGAAAGCCTCTATGAATTCATAAGTATTTAGAACTGGTTGAAACTCCGCGTAAATTTCATAAACCTTCATAAAAGCACCAACCTTGTCTTTAAATGGTGATAGATGACCTAGACAGTGAAAATCTGTAATTTTCAATTCAATATTTAATTCTTCAAGTGATTCTCTAGCTAACGCCTGCTCGTATGTTTCTCCTGCTTTCACATGTCCTGCGATACTACAGTTGAGTTGCAATGGTAAATATGTTTTATGTGAGGCTCTTCTTGGAATCCAAAGCTTCCCATCTTTGTTTGTCAAAAACGCATTAACAACGCGAAAATTCTTTTTTTTCTGACTATACACGAAAGATCTTAATTCGCACCCAATCACACAATCTTTATCATCAACTAGATCGAGATACTCATCATGTTCGAAAAAATTAGAAAATCGATCAATACTCATAATGCAAATATATTAAATTAATACCAATATATAGATTTTGCATTATGATAGAGTTTATAAATTAATTTAGTTTGCATTAATATATTATCAATCTATAACTTATTAATTTTCAATCAATAATTGCAAAATCCGGTGATAGGTACCCACATTTTCCGGTCTAAAGGTTACCACCATTCCGGCGTAAAGGTTACCACCCCGTATATTTACAAAGAACTGATGGCATAAAAGTAACAAATATTAAAGAACTGATTTTTTACGTAGTGAATCTCCTTTGAGTTCAATTCGATGATGTTTAGCAGTTAAACGGTCTAAAATGGCATCCGCAATAGTAGGATCATTAAGATATTCATACCAATTTTTTATAGGTAATTGAGAAGCTACGATTACGGAACTTTTAGCATACCGGTCTTCCAGGATTTGAAGTAGGGCTAGTCTTAAACTTTGATCAAAAGGTACGAGCCCAAAATCATCAAGAATAATGAGGTCCGTTTTTTGTAAATAGTTCAGTAGTTTGGTAAAAGTACCATCTAGTTTGCTGAGGCTGATGCGTTCACTAAATCGATTCATATTGAGATAGGTTACTTTATAGCCCATACAACATGCTTGGTGACCAAGGGCGCATGCTAGATAACTTTTGCCGGCACCCGTGGCTCCTGTAATAAGAATATTTTCCGACTTTTTAATAAAGGAACAGTCCGCTAATTTGGAGATTTGCTCTTTAGAGAGATTTCGTTTATCTGAGCAAATAATTTGTTCTAAAGTTGCTTCATAGCGGAGCTTACTAATGCGCACTAAGAATTTCATTTTAGCATCCTGGCGATGGTGCATCTCTGATTCTGTAAGTTGAGCAACAAGTAAATGTGCTTCAGGCTGTTGATGAGAAGGCAGGTCTGTTATGGCTTTGTAGGTGGACGCCATTCCTGGTAATTTCAAAGATCTGAGTTGCTGCAATGTTTGTTCTATATTCATAATATTGATTTAATGATTAACAATAGGAATCCGGCCCTCTTAGATTTTCATGGTCACATAAATTTGGTGGTGTTGGTTGATTTTTTGGATGGAGATCTTGTTTATCCATGTTATTTTTTAAGATGCGCTCTATGAGTCCGTAATTGATTTTTAAAGCATGTTGAACTAATGTACAGGCATTCTCTAAGCGTTCAGAGGAATAGATCTTTGCAAGTCTTAACACACCCAGGCAGCTGTTATAACTCTGCTCAATAAAAGTTCTGCTTTTAAGAATATGATCTATTGCCATGGTCGTTGACGGCCCAATTAACTTAGCCTGCTTTATAAAATATTCGCAATCCCAACCTCTATACTGATTCATAAATTTGTGGTTGGCAGACATATGATCTTCTAAAGTAGTATAGCCATGCCTCTTATAGCTTCTTCTGTGTATAGCCACTCGCTTAAGATCATCGTATATTTCAACAAGGTCAGCTGTATATATAATTTTTAAACGCTTGCCAATCAATGTATATGGTACGCTGTATTGGTGGTAATCCTTTCCAAGAATGACGTGGTAATTCAGCTGCACTTTGCCGTAGGTTACTTTCTGATACACGTATTGAAGATGAGGCAAAGCCTGCATCAAATGTTTTTCCTGTGTTTCAAATAATTCTATTCTGGAGTATTCTTTTGCTTGAAACTTCTGGGCATTATGTGATTCAACCTGTTCCCTGATTTTGGACTGCAATTCTAACAAACTGAAGAATTGCTGATCTCTTAGAGGTGCATAAATACGTTGATACGCAAGTCGAACAGCATTCTCTACTGTGGCCTTGTCTTTGGGTTTTCTTACCCGCGATGTGACTGCAGTCGTTGCGTAGTGTGTGCACATCATTTCCATGGCTTGTGTGAATGTTGGATCATACCGGTCTGACCTGATTACTGCCGATTTTAAATTGTCGCATTTGATACTTAGCGGAACCCCGCCAAAAAAACGAAGAGCATTGCAAATTCCCTTTATGAAGTCTTCTATTTGCTGAGATCGTAAGGCCTCGGCATAGGTCATTCCACTAAATGGAAGCACACAAACCAGCAGCTCACATTCGATAAGTTCACCCGTAACAGGATCCACATAACTCATCTTGTCCCCAGCAAAATCTATCATCATCTGCTGGGCCGGCTTGTGTTGCATCTTAAATACGGCCTTATTTGCCCTTTGTTGCTCTAACAGATACCAGCTAAACTGACTATGGCCATACCCCTGCGGATTGTCCTTACGGTATTCTTGCCAAAGCAGAGTTTTGGTTACTCCTCGTTTTTGGAGCTCTTGCCGGTAGTACTCCATTCTATCTTGTATGTATTGATACCGCTGATCATGCACATCTCGACGAACTTCACGAGGATTATAAATAAGATTGGACAGCTCTTCGTCTGTTAACTTTAAAGCCGTTTCAGGTTCTAATCCAATGCATTGGAGCCGACCCAGATATTCCCGTATCGTCTTTCGGCATATACCCGTCTGTTTTGAAATATTACGGATACTACTATCCGCTTTCTTCATCTGGAAAATAATTCTTACTTGATGCATTTGTTTTGGTTTTGCTGACATGAGTACTTGGATTTATTTCTCCAAATACTAATGTTTATGCATCAATTCTTTAAATTTTAAGGGGTGATCCTTGTGTCCATTCTGGATTTTTCGCTTACTCGATTTTAAACCAAATTTGGACTTCCCATGGTGGGCACCTTTGCTCCGGAAATGGTGGGTACCTATGCTCCGGATTTAGTGGGCACCTTTGGGCCGGATTATGCAAATAATACAATTAAATAAAAATAGGTCTAAACATGGAGTTCTTCCTATATGTTAGGTCTTGGCGGGAGACCCGCACCCCTTTTGATTGGTTAAAATTGATCAAATTGAATATTTCGGTAAATCTGAGCCACTGATTCCGGAGCAAACTGAGCCACCCCTGGTTGGTAAATAGTGACATTCCGGCAGATACTGAGCCACCCGGCATAAGGATTTGATGTAAAAGCCGTCGCTTTGGTGAAAAATCAAAGCGCATGGCAGCAAAACCCAAACAAATGCATCAGATCAGAAGGATCCTAGAGCTTTTTCAGTTGAATTACAGTACCCGTGGTATCGCTCGGATTACCGGCATTGCCCGCAATACAGTGAGCGAATAGAGGAAGGTGATCGAGGCCAGTGGGATGGCTATAGGGGAACTTTTGAACCTTGAAGAAGACGTGTTGGCAGCTATTATTTACCAAAAGGCCTCTGAGCCTCCGAAAGAGGCAAGGTGGTTGGACCTGGAGTCCCGCATGCCGGATATCCTCAGTGAGCTCAGGCGCCCTGGTGTAACTCGTAAGCTGCTGTGGGAAGAATACAGGCTATCCTGCCCGGAGGAATATGGCTACACACAATTCTGTGACCATATCACATGCCAGGTCCGAACCGCCGATGCCGTAATGCATTTTGAGCACCATCCCGGTGAACAGATGCAGGTCGATTTTACAGGGGACAAGCTGCACTATGTGGATACGACAAGCGGTGAGATCATTGAATGCGAGACCTTGGTATGTACACTTCGGTATAGCCATTACACCTATATTGAAGCGTTGCCATCGCAGAAGCAGGCGCACTTTATACATGGCCTGTCCAATGCATTGTACTACTTTGGCGGCATACCCCAGAGCATCAAAACCGATAATCTCAAGACGGCTGTTATCCGGGCTAACCGCTATGAGCCCACCTTTACCGAGGCAATGGATTTTTTGGGACGGTATTACAATACCACTGTAGTAGCTGCACGGGTGCGCAAGCCCCGCGATAAATCATCTGTTGAAAACGCAGTGATAAACAGTTATCGAAGTCTATATGCTCCCTTGCGCAATAACGTTTTTACCAGCCTGGAGGATTTAAACCATGCCTTGCATCAGGCATTGGAAAAGTATAATGCCCGACCGTTCCAAAAAAGAGATCATTCCCGAAAAATTGTATTCGAGACCGAGGAGAAAGCAATGCTAAAATCTTTGCCCGAACGGCCTTATGAACTGCGTCATACCACACAATCCAAAGTGCAAAAGAACTATCATGTCATTGTTGGTGAGGATCGCCATCAATACAGTGTTCCCTATACATTGATCGGGCAGACCCTCAAAATTGTTTATACGACCACTTTGGTAGAAATCTACCATGAGCAAAAACGAGTAGCGATACACAAACGCAACTACCGCAAACACGGATATACGACGTTGACCGAGCACATGCCGGTTCACCATGCGCACATGATCAAAAGCCGGGGTTGGGATGCGGATTACTTTTTAGCGCAGGCGATGTTGGTCGGACCGTGTACGAGAGATTACATCAATCGCATACTTTCATCAAAATTCTTTCCCGAACAAACATACAACAGTTGTTTGGGTCTGTTAAGGTTAGCCAGACAATATACCCCTCAGCGGCTTGAGGCTGCCTGTTGCCGTGCTCTTGCATCCGCCGCATCCAATTATGGAATGATCAGCAACATATTGAAAAATGGCCTGGAGCAACCTACAGAGCCTGCACAATCAGCCATACCCCTCCACGACAATATCAGAGGTGAACACTCCTACAAATAAACATTTATTTTATCACTAAAATCTAACATCATGAATGTAGAAGCAACTTTACAACAGCTCAAAGTCCTGAAACTATCAGGTATGGCGCGTAGTTATGAATCCATTCTCCAACTAACCGCGCACAAACAGCCTGACGCACACATGCTGCTGGCGCAGCTCTGTGATGCAGAAATGCAGACCCGAACACATTACAAAACACAACTCTTTGTGCAGCTCAGTAAACTACGTTATGCAGCCATGTTGGAGGAAATATCCTATACAAAGGACCGCAACCTCAAACCGGAACAAATAACGCCTTTAGCCGACTGTTCCTATATCGACCGGGCTGAAAACATTCTCATCAGCGGTGCCACCGGATCTGGAAAAAGCTTTTTGGCCTGCGCCTTTGGTCATCAGGCATGTGTAATGGGGTATAAGACTTTATACCTGAACCTTAATCGGTTCACCGAGAAGCTGATGATGGCCAAACTCGATGGCACCTTCGTGAAACTTCTCAATCATCTGGAAAAAACCTCACTGCTGATCCTCGATGACTTTGGCTTGGCCCCATTAGATCAAAACGGAAGGCTGGCCTTGCTTCAAATCCTTGAAGACCGTTACGCGAAAAAGTCAATCATCATCGCATCCCAGATACCTATCGGCAAATGGCATGAAGCCATCAACGAACCTACCCTGGCAGATGCCATTATGGACCGCCTTATGGCTAACGCCCACCGGTTCGAACTAAAAGGCGACTCATTAAGAAGAAAAACTTGACAGGAAAATAAATAAATTTACACCATCAAATCAATGCCGTCAAAGGGTGGCTCAGTTTTGACCGAATTGGGTGGCTCAGCTTGGGCCGAATTAGGTGGCTCAATATGGCCGAAATACTCAATCAAATTTCATAATTTTGTGCTACCTATTGACTTTAAATCCATAGCACCTTTTTCAAACCGATGAAAAAAAAAGAAGTTATAGAAAATCAAGGAATAACATTAAATGAAATTAAAGATACCCTTAGAAGTTCAGGATATTTGATAGAGCAACGAGTGTCAGGGATTTTTTCAGCTATGGACTATTTTAGCATTCATAGTCCGACAATCAGGGATCAAAAAACAAATATTTTTAGAGAATACGATCTCGAATCAGTAAAAGTTTTATATAATGATCAAGACTTAGAATTTTCTATTCGCTTCATAATTGAATGTGAGAATAATAAACAGCCAATTGTCTTTTTTGAAGACAATGTTGACATGACTTTATACACAAGGCATATTAATACTACCTTTCCATCTAATATAACTTCACCCTTATTAAACCTTCTCAGCCAAGCTGAACTTTCCAACTATAAATTCAGTTCACAGTATTGTAGCTTTCATCTTAAAAAAGATAAAAGTGAATGGCTTGCATCCCACCATGAAGAACAACACAATACATTCCGCAAACTTCAAGAAATTATCGCTTATAAAGTAGGTTCTACTTTTGATATGTTAAATAAAAAGAATAAAATATCAATCGTTTATCCAATGATTGTTTTTCAAGGGGAAATATTTTATTTAAAAAAATCCCAGATCAATGATTTAAATCTCGAAAAAACAAATCATATTATTCATAAAGTGCTTGAATTTCATTCACCTTTATTTGTTGATGTGGTAAATGAAAAAGACCTTAGAAATATTATTGACTTCAAAGAATATGAAGCTGACTTAATCCTGAAATTGATTAATGCAAACAAGGATGCATTTATGCAAAATTGCGAAAAAAGCAAGATTGGCTATATGAGTATTTAGTAAACAGCTTAAAGAATTAAATTAATATGAAATTAACCAAATTAAATCTTGAAAATTTTAGGATTTTTTCGAATTTAGAAATAATTTTCCCCAATTCAAATGTCATCGTCTTTATAGGCAACAATGCTTCGGGAAAAACTTCAATACTTGATGCCATTGCAATCTGCTTATCTCATTTTACTGGTCAAGTGTTTTCTAAAGTTGAAAATTATAATATTGACGCTTGGTTTGAATCTAAAGATGTTAAGTTAAATAATGAAGAAGGCTCAATTGCACTTAAATTTGATCTAGAAATTCCTTCACCTAACAAGTTTTTTACCGGAGAAGATATTTCAAAAGAGATAAAAATCAAAAAGCATGTTAATAGCCCAGGATTAAAGTACGAAAAATTCCCGGAGAATTTTATTACGCAATATAAAGAAATTATCAAAAAAGGGAAAACCCATTCGATTCCTATCCTTGCCTACCATAATGTTAACCGTACATGGAAATTCAAATTACCTAAAGCTGAATCACACAAGGACTATTCTTATGATGAAAAGCTTATAGCTTATGAAAAGACTTTAGATATAAACTATCCCCATTATTTAGCTTTTGAAGAATGGTTTCTTAAACAAGTGAATATTGAAAACTCAATGAAAGTTTCCAAAAAAGATCTCGGTTTTGAGTTGCCGACCTTAAAAAATGTTAGAAAGTCTTTTCGCAGATTCTTGGCAATTGTTGAGCCAAATGTATACTCAGATATTTCATCAATAAGTGAATCGATTACAAAAGCTGATATGTCCCAAGACATTATTGAGCATCTTGTAATTCAAAAAAATGAAGCTCATTTAAGGTTTAATCAACTTTCTTCTGGTGAACGAATGATTCTTGGGTTAGTATGTGAAACTTCTAGAAGGCTAACTATTGCAAATGAAAATTCTGATTCGGCATTAAATGGTGAAGGAGTTGTGTTAATTGATGAAATAGAATTGCATCTACATCCTAATTGGCAAAGAAATATTGTCAATGCATTGGAGAAAACATTTCCAAATCTCCAGTTTATTTTTACAACCCATTCTCCATTGGTGCTTTCAGGAGTTAAAAAAGAATGCATTATCCCGCTCGTTAATGGTTCAACTCTTGCTAATGACGAAATTCCAGACATTTACAGTGGAACTTCGGATGAAGTTTTAGAGAATATTCAATTTGCCAAATCATCGATAGATATTTTTGATGACTATAAACGTGAAATTGATATTCTATTTAATGATTTAAAATTTGAAGAAGCTGAGTTAAAATTAAGCGAGCTTAAATCAAAAGTTAATTCTCATCCAAAATGGTTGGAGGATTACGAATTTAGAATCAAATTTGCCCTTGCTAATTAATGAAGCTTATAACAATAGATATTTCTAAGGAACCTGTTTGCCTTATTGAATTGCGAAAAAGAAGTCTTCCTTATCATGAATTGAAGGATGAATGTCTCAAATCGGTTAGAAAACTCTTATTTGAGTTTCAATTTGGGTATTGTGCTTATTGCGAAAAAAGGCTTTCAGCGCTTGCTTTCATTGAACACTATATTCCTATTAGTAGAGATTCAAGCAAACAACTTAACTTTGATAATTTTCTTGGAGTATGCTCTGGTAAAGATTATTGGGCACCTCCTGCGAATGATCACATTTCGCATTGCGGAGATAAAAGACAATCAATTACTTTAAAAATAAACCCTAAGTCCTTAGAGGATATAAAAACAATATATTTTGAGAGTGATGCGACCGTAAGATCTAATAATAGCGATTATGACAAGGATTTGACTGTAGTATTAAATCTCAATTTTGAAAGATTAAAGGAAAAAAGAATAGCATCATTTAATCATAATTATAGAAAAGTTATTGGAGAGGCAATGACTTTGAGAATTTCCAAAATTGAAGCTTATAAAAGAGCGTTAGAACTAGCCGAATCTGGTATGTTGGAATATTCTGCATTTATTGTTTTTCAATACAAAAAGCTAATTCAAGAACTTAATAATAATTAAAATTGAATTACTGAATTTAACGCTTCATCGGTATCTTGATTAATGAAATTCGATTGATATCCAATGGTTGTAGTAATTGAAGTATGTCGATAAAGCTTCTGAAGCAATTGAATCGGAATTCGGTCGCCTGATAAATTTCCAAAAGTATGCCGTGCGATATGCATTGTTAGTTTTTTGTCAATGCCTATTATTGCTACCAATTTCTGCAAGGACTCATCAATTGTCTTGACAGCATTAGAAATCCGTTTCTGTACCTCAAATGTATCCGTCCGACGAAGTACTTAAGGATTTATCTTAGCCCAATTTTGTGGCAGTAGTTCGGAAATTCGGTTGATGGGATGTTCTTTTATCCTTTGGAAGATGTCGGTGAGCCAATCGATTGGATTTA
>Ga0268298_10003260_pt1 | contig 16763 bp, 28 predicted proteins | sample WWTPWeurt_MetaG_FD_194462 | JGI IMG/M metagenome (GOLD analysis project Ga0268298, IMG submission 194462) | Activated sludge microbial communities from WWTP in Nijmegen, Gelderland, Netherland - WWTP Weurt | ecosystem: Engineered > WWTP > Aerobic digester > Activated sludge | place... | reverse complement strand
CTGGCCTTCGGGTCGGGGGGTTTTTTTTGACGATCGATTAGGTAAATGATGCATCCCAGATCCATGGCGCGTGAGCGTCACCAATCCGCAAACCCTGCCATGGCGGGGATCACAGAGCCCTCATTTGTCTGCTACTCGTGCGGTGAACGGCGGTCAATCCGCGGCGGGTATGTGGTGGTTTCCGCAGACCGGAAGAAACGCATCTGCCGCCAGTGCAGGCCCAAAGAGAAGCCGCCCGGGATGACGGTCGGCCAGATCATGGACAGGATCGGCGCATGCACAAAGCCCGGCCAGCGTTTCGCCCTCGTCGTGCGGAACGGGCTGGCGACACTGGTCAAGACCAATACCGACAAGTTCAAGGCCATCGAACGGCTGGAGTCGGAAATCATCGTCGGGGTGTACGACATCCTGGTCGAGGAAGATCAGATTCGAGGTGACCTGGAGTGCGTAGGGGTGGCTGCATGAGCCTGGTCGAAACCCTCTTGTTCAACCTTCCGGTACAGAAGCCGGACGGAAAGCTCCGCGTCCACAAGCTGCTGAACATCGCCCCGTCGATTGATCCTGTTACTCAATCCGACAACCTGGCGATACGGGCCAGAAACATCGCCAGGATCATGGATGCGGTGCGGCTTGGGTACGGCACGCGGGGGGAACTGAGTCAGCAGACCGGCCTCGCGCATACCACGCTGCGGCGGATCACGGATCAGATGATCCTCGACGGGCAGGCCATGTGGGCCGACAAGCGGCGGCTGGTACTGGTGGGCGACCAATGAGGCGCCCTTCCTTCCAGTTTTACCCCGCAGATTGGCGAAAAGACACTGCATTACAGTTCTGTTCGCTGGCAGCAAGAGGTCTGTGGGTTGAGTTGATGTGCATCGCTCATGAGTGCGAGCCTTACGGGCATCTTTCTGTCAATGGGAAGCCAATGACCATCATCCAGATTGGGCGACTTGTCGGCATATCCGAAAAGGAATGCAAGAAGCTTCTGGCAGAACTATTTGACGCCGGAGTTCCTTCTGTCGCAACGGATGGCGCGATATTCAGTCGGCGCATGGTGCGCGACGAGGAGATCAGAAACAAGCGCGCAACCGGCGGAAAAGATGGCGCGATCCATGGATCGAAGGGGGCTTCGTTTGGCCGCAAAGGTGGCCGTCCTGCCAAAGAAAAAACCCCCCTTGTGGATAACGAAAGGGGGGTTTTGAAACCCCCCTTCGACGAGAAAACAGAACCCCCCTTAAAACCCCCCCCTTCTTCTTCTTCTTCATCTTCGTGTACACCTACCTCCGTAATAGCGTGTAGTCCACACTTAACCGAAGGCGCGCACGAACAACCGCCAAGCAGCACGCGCCGCGGCCTCGTTTGCGGATTGCTGCGGAAGGCCGGAATGGCTGACGCAGCGCCCCACTACCTCACCGACGAGACGTGGGAATCGATCCTATCCAAGCGCACCGACGAGGAGATCGTCGAGGTCGCAAGGGCGAAGATGGAAGCACGGCCAGGGCAGCGTACCGGGCTGAAGTACATCGCGCCGGCTCTCCTCGAAGACCCCAAGCCCGTGGCACCCCAAGCCAGCGGCAAGCACAGCGGATTTGATGCCATCGACTATCACGCCGGAGTCGGCGCGAATGGGAGGTTTTAGCCATGGACATGAAGCACATCGACATTGATTCAAGGCATGAGGTTTGCCCGAATCACGGGGCGTTTGACAGCAAGGCAATCCGGATTTTTGATCGGGTGATGCACTGGTCTGGCTGTCCGAGTTGCAACGCCGAGGCCGAACAGGCGAATGATGTGGCGCGTCGTGCGGCAGACGAAAAGGCCCGGCAGGACCGGCTTGAGGCCGCCATCGATCGCGCCGGAATCCCCCGGCGGTTCCGCGCCAAGTCGTTTGCCTCGTTCGTGGCGGACACCAAGCCGAAGGCGGATTGCCTACGTTTGGCCATGGAGTTCGCGGAGGAATTTTCAGTGCGCGCTGCGGCCGGGGAAACGATGGTCTTCTCTGGCAGGCCCGGTACCGGGAAAAGCCATCTGGCCATCGGTATATGCCATGCCATCATGGCTGCTGGATACACGGCGCTGTACGTCAATGCCCTCGACGCTATCGGCATGATTCGCGCCACCTGGCGCCGCGATTGCGAACGTAGTGAGGCCGACATCCTGCGGGAACTGGCCGCCGTCGATCTGCTGGTGATCGACGAGGTTGGCGTGCAGTACGGAACGGATGGCGAAAAGGTGATCCTCTTCGACATCATCAATCGCCGGTACCAAGAGCAGCGGCCTATGGTGCTGCTCACGAATCAGGGGCGTGACGGGTTGAAGTCCTACCTGGGGGACCGTGCTTTCGACCGCTTGCGTGAAGCCGGCCGGTGGGTTGCATTCGATTGGGGAAGCCATCGTGGCGAGTCCTGATGTGCGGAGAAAAACCATGCGAATCCCCGACCTGTACCTGGAACGAATCCCATCGCGCAGCCTGCGAGGCGAAATGGCTGCTCACGCTGCCAAAACCCGATCGGCTGGATTACCTCGCCCTGGTGGCGAAACACCGCGGCCCAGCAGCGGCGGGGAGCCTCCGCGACGCGGCGATGATCGTCTGGGGTCAATCCCGCTCGGCCCGGCTGGGTGGTTCTGGTGTGGTTACGCATCAGCGGTGCTGATTTGTGTAATTGCGGCTGTTGTGTAGGGCGTGGATAGTGTTTCACGGCTGTTCCACGGGGCCTAGAATCGACGAACGTGGCGCTATGGCTATCTCCATATCAGTTGAGAAAAACAAATCGATTGTAGGCCCGTGGAACATAAATGAATGTTTCACAGTTAGAAATTACTTTAAGTGTTGTTTCACGAAATTGTTTCACGCGGAGAACGTAGGGCTAACTTGCGCGGCCTTATCGCAGGGCGTCCGGTTGAAAGCACAGTTATACGAGGACACGATGACCATTGACCAAGCCGTTGCAAGAGCCTGCGAAGAGCCAAGCCTGCTCGACGCGCTGTCGTGGATTTGCATATGGGAAAGCGAGAGAGCAATCAAACAGGCCCGAGAGCGCTATGGAAGCGGAACCGATGGGGCTGGATGGGATACCTGTTTCCGGGTCTGCCTGAAGCGGGTGATGGAGTCGTATCGCAATAGGTCAGGAGCCTTGCGCGGGTGTTTGCGCAAGGTCGCCTGCACCGATGGGTTAGCCGGCGCTGGTTGATAAAGGAGAATTGATGAACTACGCGATTTCGGCGAGCTACGGCAACGACAGTATGGCCATGATGCAGTGGGCGGCAGAGCACGGCCTGCAAGGCGTAACGGTTGCCTACTGCAACACCGGATGGGCTGCGCCTGGGTGGGAGCTGCGCGTGGCTGAAGGCGAAGCACTGGCGCTGCGCCTTGGTTTTGAAACCGTGCATTTGCAAAGCATGGGCATGGAAGCTCTGGTGCGCATGAAGCAAGGCTTCCCCGGCCACGGGGCGCAGTTTTGCACCGCATGGCTGAAGGGACTTCCGTTCTTACAATGGATTGACGAGGCCGACCCGGAGCGCCAAGCCGTTGTGATGATTGGCAAGCGCCGCGAAGAAAGCGAAGACAGAAAAGACACGCCGGAATGGGTTGACCGCAGCGAATACCACGGCGAGCGCAAGGTATGGCACCCGCTGTATTTGCACGACGAAGACGAGCGCGACGCGCTGCTGACCCGCGCAGGGGTGAAAAAACTGCCGCACAGAAGCGACGAGTGCAGCCCTTGTGTGAATGCCAACCGAGGCGATTTGCGCCGACTGTCTGGCCGGCAGATTGGCAAGACGGCCGCGCTTGAAGCCGAGGTGGGACAGCCGATGTTCCGGGCTGCGAAGCACGGCGGGGCGCAAGGAATTGAGCAGGCCATCCACTGGGCGAAATACTCGCCAGGGCAGTACAAGCCCGGCATGGATGACCTTTTTGAAATTGGATGCGGCTCCCCATTCGGGTGCGGGCTGTGAAAGGAGATAGCGTGAATTTTGTGAGCGATCAGACCGCGCCGACATTCTGGGCTCGGATTTACATGAGCGGACCTATTGAGGTGGCAAAGCAGACGCTTCGCGCCGAATGCCTGCGCGAAGGGCTTTGCGTGACCGTGGAACCAACGCTTTTTATTTACACCGGCGGCGAGGAAACGGGGTTTGTTGTTGGGCTAGTGAATTACCCGCGTTTTCCGAGTTCACCGCAGGTGATTACGCAGCGGGCTGAGCAACTGATTGCCGCGCTGCTTGAAGCAACACACCAACACAGCGCCATGCTGATGACGCAGGAAACGACACGCTGGGTCAGCCAACGCAAAGAAGTGACGGCTAACGCAAAGTTCAGCGGAGACGAGAAGCGCAGCTTCTCGGATTCCGCTGGAACGCCGGGTTAGGGGTGTGACGATGCAGGGAACGCTGTTTGCGCGAGAACATGACCCAAGCGACGTGGTGTACACGCCGGATTGGTGCGCGCAGGACATTCTTGATTGGTTCAAGCCGTGCGGCAGAGTGCTTGATCCGTGCAAGGGCGCAGGTGCATTTTTCGACAAGATGCCGGACGGGGCGGAGTGGTGCGAGATACGCGAAGGCCGGGACTTTTTCGAGTGGCGCGAACCGATGAACTGGATTGTGAGCAACCCGCCTTACTCGAATTTTCGTGTGTTCTTGAATCACAGTTTCACGGTTGCCGACAACATCGTTTATTTGGTGCCGGTGAAGAATGTTTTCTCGGCATACGGGATGCTGAAAGAGGTAAAGGAATACGGCGGGATAGCGGGAATTCGACTTTACGGCGGAGGGGCGCGGGTCGGGTTTCCAATGGGCAATGCAATCGGGGCGGTGCATTTCAAGCGCGGGCATTCTGGGCCGTGTGAGATGACGCACTACACCCCTAACTTGAAGTAGACGTCAGATTTGCTGCATAACTTGGACAACGCGCCACTCATGAGCCCCTGCTCCCACTGCACGCACTCCGAGGATTCCGCAGTCTGCCCTCCGGGGCATCTGTGGTGCGAGGTGCAGCGCGAATATGTCCGGCGGGCCTGGACTTGCCCGAAATATCAGCGGGAGCCGGGGGCGGATGATGATGTTCCGGTGCGGCCCAAGCCGGCTACAAGGGATCGGGCCTGATGGGGCCGGGCTTGCGACTCACCGCCATGGAGCCTACTGAGGCGGCCGTTCTGGATGCGATTCGGCGTGCGCTGAAAATTCATCCGAAGGTCGCGTGGTTCGAGCGGATGAATTCCGGGGCTTACGCGGCGGGCGAGGGCAAGGCCAGGCGCTTTGTACGATTCGGATTCGCCGGATGCCCGGACATCATAGGCCAGCTCGTCGATGGGCGATTCCTCGGTATCGAGGTCAAGCGGCCATCCGGGCGCGTGTCTGAGGCTCAGGCGGCGTTCGTTGAGCGGGCGACTAAATATCATGGTGTAGTCTTCGTGGCCCGAAGCGTGAGCGATGTTTTCGCGGTTCTGGATAGGTGCTGAAGGGGGTGGTGCATGGGAAGGCGCACGTTGATCGAAAAGCGGTTCGGTGAGGGGCATCCACGGGCGAAGCTGTGCGCCCGAGATGTTGAGCTGGCCCGGTGCCTGCACGACGAGGGGCTTACCTATAGGGCAATCGCGACGCGGTTGGGCGTGAGCAAATGGTGTATCGCGCGGATTTGCCGATTTGAGCGGCGGGCGATGGGGTAGGTAGCCCCAATCCGCGACAGTCCCCCGGACCTCCGCTACGCTCAGGCGGGTGCACATGGCACTAGGGCATTTGCGGTATAAGTGCGCCATGAAATTTACACCAGAAAGGCTGACCGCATTTTGCGCTGCCCTCGCCGAGACCTGTAATGTCGGCCGAGCATGCGCGGCGGTCGGCATCTCGCGGATGAGCGCCTACAACTGGCGGCAGGATTCGCCGGAATTCGCGGCCGCATGGGAACGCGCCATGAGGGCTGGTCTGCTGGCCCTGGAGGATGAGGCGCATCGTAGGGCATTTGAGGGTACCGAGGAGCCGGTATTTCATCTGGGTGCCGAGTGCGGCACTGTCCGAAAATACAGCGACACATTGGCGATTTTCCTCCTCAAGGCTCATGATCCCCGGAAATACCGGGAAAATGCCAGTATGGAGATCACGGGCGCCAATGGCGGGCCATTGCAGATCAGCGATACAGAGCGGGCCGCCAAGATAGCTGCCATCCTTGCCAGCGCCCATGCCCGCAAGGATAGCGGCGAGCCCGTTTGATCCCTCGCTTATTGCCTACCTCACGCCCGAGGAGTTGGCCCAGCTCGATGCGCTGATCGTCGGCGACCCGACCATCTGGAGGCCCCTGCCAGGCCCGCAGCGCCTCGCCTACGAATCCACGGCCGACATTATCGGCTATGGGGGCGCGGCCGGCGGAGGCAAGACCGACCTCGCCTGCGGCAAGGCCCTGACCCAGCACCAGAAGGTGCTCGTGCTGCGCCGTGAGGCCACGCAGCTTACCGGCATTATTGATCGATTCACCGAACTGATAGGCGGCCGCGACGGCTACAACGGCTCAGAGCGCATCTGGCGACTGCCGCGCCAGCAAATCGAGTTCGGTTCTACCCCGAACCTGGGCGACGAGGCGCGCTATCAAGGCCGCCCACACGACCTGCTTGTGTTCGACGAGGCGGCCAACTTCCTTGAGGTTCAGGTGCGCTTTCTGCTGGGCTGGTTGCGCACCACCATACCCGGCCAGCGATGCCAGGCGCTTCTAACCTTCAATCCGCCGACCACGGCCGAGGGCCGGTGGGTCGTGGCCTTCTTCGCGCCATGGCTCGACTCCAAGCACCCGAACCCGGCGCAACCGGGCGAACTGCGCTGGTTTGCCATGGTGGATGGCAAAGAAATCGAGGTGCCGACCGGCGAGCCATTCCAGCACGGCGGCGATACCATCAAGCCGATGAGCCGCACGTTTATCCCGTCGCGGGTATCGGACAACCCATACCTGACAGGAACCGGCTACATGGCGACGCTGCAAGCGATGCCTGAGCCCCTGCGCTCCCAGATGCTCTACGGGGATTTCCGGGCCGGCATCGAGGATGATCCGTGGCAGGTGATCCCGACCGCATGGGTAGAGGCTGCACAAGCCCGCTGGACGCGGCCCGAAAGACTGGCCCCCATGGATTCGGTTGGGGTGGATGTCGCTCGCGGCGGCCGCGACAGCACGGTGATTGCGCGCCGGCATGGGATGTGGTTCGACGTGCCACTGGCCTACCCTGGGGACGTGACGCCAGACGGCCCAAAGGTGGCCGGTCTGACCATCGCGGCGGCCCGCGACGGCGCCGTACAGCACGTCGACGTGATTGGGGTAGGGGCATCGCCGTACGATTTTCTCAAGGCTGCAAGGCAGCAGGTCGTTGGCGTAAATGTGTCCGAGGCGGCTACCCGTACGGATAGGTCCGGGCGCCTGCGCTTTCGCAATCTACGCTCCCAGCTATGGTGGGCCATGCGCGAGGCCCTGGACCCTACCGCAAACACGGGGATTGCGCTGCCGCCCGACCCTCGCCTGCTGGCTGATCTGTGCGCGCCGACGTGGGATATGGCCGGCACGACGATTATGGTGGCAAGTCGTGAGGAGATCATCGACAGAATCGGGCGATCTCCGGACTACGGCAGCGCCTACGTGCTGGCGCTGATGGATACGCCAAAAATCGCGACCATTGAGGCGCTGGGCGGCCGGAAAAGCAGGCTGGACTACAACCCCTATAGGTAGGGTGCACATGCCCTGTCTGTGCGTGCGATATTGTGCCCGCCATGAGCACAATCCGCGCCGCCACCCCGGATGATATCGATACCCTCGTCGAGATGGGGCGCGAGTTTTTCGCATCCGCGCCGTATTCTCGTTTCATCGCATATGATCCTGATAGCATTCGCGATGCTGTGATTGGCATGGTGCAATTCGGCTGCGCGCTTGTTGCAGAGGCTGGCGGGCAGATCGTCGGCTTCATCGTGGGGCACATGGCGCCGACCTGGTTCAATCGATCCCAGTGGGTGGCGACTGAATTTGCTTGGTGGGTGGCTCCGGATCACCGTGGATCAACGGCAGGCGTGCGGCTGCTCCAAGCTTTCGAGGCGTGGGGCGTCTCCCGTGGCGCTGTTACTGTTGTCATGTCCGATCTGATTCTTGATGATGGAGGCGCCCCCGCAGGGCGTATTTTTGATCGACTTGGGTACGCCGTGGTAGAGCGGTCGCACGCAAAGGGGATATAGCTATGGGCGGATTTTCCAGTTTGTTTGGCGCGATCACTGGACTGATGGGGATGGCCAATGATCGAGAATACCAAAAGGACATGAAACGGGCTCGCGATCGCGCGGAGGCCCAGGCGCTGGAGCAGGCGAATGCCGCTCGGCGCCAGGCGAAAGCTGCCGAGGAGGCCATGAATCGCGCCAATCCCAAGCGCCCGAATGTCGCCTCGGCTCTAAGCGAGGCGGAGCAGGCGGGCAAGCAAGGGGCGTCGGGGACTCTGCTTACCGGGGCGCAGGGCGTCGATCCGAATTCCCTGACGCTGGGCAAGAAAACCCTGCTTGGCGGGTGACGGTGAGCTTCGAACCGCTTTCCCCTCGTCGGCGCGCGCTTGGCCGCTGGAATAGTCTCCAGTCAGAGCGCTCGTCGTGGATGACGCACTGGCGGGAGATCTCCGATTACCTGCTGCCACGGTCTGGCCGTTTCATGGCGACGGATCGGAACAGGGGCGACAAGCGCCATCGGGCGATTCTCGATGACACGGCAACGGCGGCCCTGGATGTACTGGCGGCCGGCCTTATGGCAGGCATGACCAGCCCGGCCCGCCCGTGGTTTCGGCTGACTACATCTGACCCCGACCTGGACGAGTCCGACGCGGTGAAACGCTGGCTGGCGGATGTCACGCGCCTAATGCAGATGGTGTTTTCGCGGTCGAACACCTATCGGGCGCTGCACTCGATGTATGAGGAGCTCGGCGCCTTCGGCACGGCGTCAAGCTTTGTCCTCGCGGACTACGATAACGTCATACATCACTATCCGCTATCCATCGGTGAGTTTGCCCTGGCCTGCGATTATCGCGGCCACGTCAATACGCTGTACCGCGAATATCAGATGTCGGTGGAGCAGATGATCGGCCAGTTTGGCCGGGATGCTGTGAGCCAGACAGTGCGCACGCTGTACGACAGGCATGCCCTCGATCAGTGGGTGACGGTGCTGCACCTGGTTGAGCCGCGCAGGGAGCGGGAGAAGGGGAAGCGCGACGCGGCTAACATGGCTTGGAAGTCGGTTTATTTGGAGATGGCCGGCGATAGCGATGATAAGTACCTGCGCGAATCGGGGTTCCAGGATTTCCCTTCGATCTGCCCCCGTTGGAAGTTGCGGACGGGCGATATCTACGGCGAATCCCCTGCCATGCGGGCGCTTGGGAATCTCATGCAGTTGCAGCAGGAGCAACTTCGCAAGGCGCAGGGCATCGACTATTTGACCAATCCGCCCCTTCAGGTGCCGTCGTCAGCCAAGGCGTACGAATTGGATACGCTCCCCGGGGGCATTTCGTACGTGGATGGTGCGGCTGCGTCGGGCGGAATTCGGAGCGCGTTCGATGTACGGATTGATCTGTCGCATCTGCTTGAGGACATCCGGGACGTGCGGGATCGAATCAACCGTTCGTTTTTTGCCGACATATTCCTGATGCTGGCGAACGGCGTGAATCCGCAGATGACCGCCTCGGAAATCGCAGAGCGGCACGAAGAAAAGTTACTCATGCTTGGTCCGGTGCTTGAGCGCCTGCACAACGAAATTCTCGATCCGCTCATCGACATGACATTCTCCCGCATGGTCGCCGCGGGGATCGTCCCCCCGCCGCCGGAAGAGTTGCAGGGGATGAAGTTGAACGTCGAGTTTGTGAGCATGCTGGCCCAGGCGCAGCGCGCCATTGCAACCAATTCGGTGGATCGGTACGTCGGAAATCTGGGGGTCATCGCGCAGATGAAGCCGGACGTCCTCGATAAATTCGACGCCGACCGCTGGGCCGACACCTACGCCGATATGCTCGGCGTTGATCCGGAGTTGATTGTTCCCGGCGATAAGGTCGCCCTGATTCGCCAGCAGCGCGTACAGGCTGCCGCTGCGGCTCAACAGGCTGAGGCGGCGAACATCGCGGCCGATACCGCGGCCAAGTTAGGCAGCGTCGATACCAGCAAACAAAATGCCCTTACGGATGCCACTCAGGCATTCAGCGGATACACCTAGGAGGATGACCCATGACGATCGAGTTCACGAAGGCCGTGCCCGATTCGCTGCACCATACGTGCGTGATTGCGACCTGGAGCGGGCTGCACATTGGTGATGACGGCCAGCCCGTCGAACTGGCGAATTTCGCAGACCGCACCGTTCAGGTTTTTGGGGATTTTGGCGTCGGCGGAAGCGTGCGTATCGAGGGCAGTATCGATGGGGCCAACTGGTCTCCGCTCACCGATCCCCAGGGCAACATCATGGACATTGCCACGCCCAAGCTGGAAGCCGTCGCCGAAGTCGTGCGCTTCATCCGCCCGAGGGTGACGGGTGGCGATGGCACGACGAATATCACCGTGGTCATGCTGCTGAAAGGGGGCTCGAAATGAGCAAAGTATTGAAGGCGGCCGACGAGGTTCGCAAGCTTCACCGGATGTTTCAGGCTCTTGGCGATGTGATTGAAGTGCTGGACAGCGCCGGTTCAATCGATCAGGCGCAGACCGAAGCCCAGGCCGGCATCGAGAAGGCCCGCACCGCTGCGGCCGAGATTCAGGCGGCGGCAGAACAGGTGCGCGCGACGGCAGATCGCGTGTTTGCCGACGCCAAGGCCAGCGCCGAGGCCATAGTGGCCGAGGCCACGGCTGCGCGCGCTGCTGCGTCAGCGTGGGCGGATGCGGCGCTGAAAAATGCGCAAACCGCCGCGGATGCCCTGATGGACGGCGCCAAGGAGCAGGTGGAGGTCGCCGAGAAGCGGGTGTCCGAAGTGAATGCCGAGGTCGCCGCGAAGGCCGCCGAACTGGCCGACCTGGAAAAGAAACTTGAACAGGTGAAGGCGCGTGCTGCCAAGTTGCTCGATGCGTGAGGTCATCGCCGCTTTCGTCGTCTGGGTCGCCGTTACGGCGCTCATGGTGATGATGGTCACCCTGCCGGCCGCTGCCGCAGACAGCCCGGCCTGCGTCATCAAGCGCGACGCGGACGGCCGGATCCACCGCTCTGAGCGGGTCCGGCGCAATTTCCAGCGCCTGCACCCTTGCCCCTCGACCGGCCGCACGGCGGGCGCGTGCCCTGGGTACGTCAAGGATCACGTCGTTCCGCTCTGCGCGTGCGGCGCGGATTCCGTGGCGAACATGCAATGGCAAACCGTGGCGGACTCCAAGGCCAAGGACAGGCTCGAACGGGCGCAATGCCGCGGGAGAGGCGATGGAGATTGAGGCCCGACTGTCGCAGATCGAGGAAACCATGCGCGTCCTGGAGCAGGCGGTGATGCAACTCCAGCGGGAGATGATGCGCCGGCTGGTCGAGGATGGCCATGGATGATCGAACCATTCCCGAGGTCATTTGCACCGAGGAGTACGTGGGGCCTGATCGCCGGGCCTACCGGAAGACACTGGAGCAGGTGGAGGCCCACTTCGACCTAAAATTGCACGATCACGAAGAGCGGGAGATGGCGCAGATTCGTGGGCTGCTGGACACCATGATGGCTGGCATCATGCAGGCATTCCCCGACGGAGTTGAGGCGCACCGATCAGCGCACCAGGCCATGATCGACGCGAAGAAAGCCGAAGAGGAGTTCTGGGACACGGCCAAAGAGGTCGCCTTGAAAAACGGGATCGCCGGCATCTTTGCCGTGTTGCGCTGGGTGTTTATTCTGGCCGTGGTCGGGCTGGCATTCAAATTGGGTATCGGCCCCACGGTGGCAAAATTGCTGGGGGTGCCGCTGTGAGCGCCCTCAACATCCTCCTCTCTGTCGTGGCCGTCGCCCTCCCGGCGGCGTTTTGCTTCGGCCTTGTGCGGATCGTGCATAACTGGATTGAGTATTCCGACCATGAGTAGATTCATCACTGCCCTCGATATTCGCGCCCCCGAGAACGACGACGGCCGATGGACCGTCATGGCGCCCCTGGTCTATGAGTCCGACGCGGCCGGGATGGCCATCACGGTGCCGGCGGGATTTGAGACCGATCTGGCCAGCGTGCCCCGGCTGCCGCTCGTCTACATGGCCACCGGGGGCACCGCCAATGCGGCGGCGGTCATCCACGACTACCTCTACACCAAGCATATCGTCCCCCGAGACGTGGCGGATGCTGTGTTACGGGAAGCGTCTGCTGTGACCCGCGTCCCGGGCTGGCGCCGTTGGGCCATGTGGGCGGCGGTGAGAGTGTTTGGTGGAGCGGCGTGGCGATGAAGATGGCCGAGGAGCAACCGCTGGCCGTCTGTCTCCCCTGCGGCAGAAAGTGGGGGAGGCCGAATTTACGCGATGCCGGATTCGTGTCGTCCATGTCCCCTGGGACGTGCGGGGTCTGCGGCAAAGAGGCGCTTGTCACCGAGGCCAGGGACTTCGGCTATCTGCGGGTCGGCTGGAAATGGGGCGCGTACGTAGGCGCACCAATGGAACTACCGTGAATGGCACGTCTCGCAAATTGTTGGCTCGTGGCTATGTGGCTGTGGCTGGCCGGCGGCATGCGAGGCTATGCCTGGATTCGCAGGTCGTTCGCTTTTCGCAGGCTGCTGCCGCACTTCGGCACGGGCGAGGCCATCGGCTGGCGGCATGTGCGGATCGTCGAGTACGTGCCGCCGAAGAGCCGCCTGTGGTCGCGGGAGAACGTGCTGGTCTTGTTCCGCGGCGAATATCGCGTCTGGCATTTGCGGGCGGTCTCGGTGCGACGCTACGACTCCATGGCTGCGGCCCTGGCTGATATTTACTGGAGGCACCCGCAGTGACGATCTACACAGTTCAGAACCGAGCGACCGGCGAAATCGTCCATGCCTACACGGCGGACGGCCCGGACCATTCCGCGACGTACCCGTATGACACCTACAACCATATCCCGAAGCCGGTTGTCACTACGCCGCCGGTTCGGCTGCTCAGTAAGCTGGAGTATTTGCGCCGGTTCGAGCAGGCCGAACGAATAGGCATCCGCACCGCGGCCACGTCTTCGCCTGTACTGGCAGACTATCTGCAACTGCTGGATATGGCGGAGGACGTGAACCTCGATCATCCGGACGTGGCTGCGGCTCTGACCGCGCTGACCGCCGCGGGGTTGCTGGCCGAGGGGCGCGCTGCGGAGATCCTGGCCTAAATGGCTACCGTCGCTTCGCTGATCTGTTGGGGCGGCGACCTCGGGAAGCAGGTCGCGTCGATCAACACGTCCACCGACGCCCTGACAATCACCAATCACGGCTTGCGCAACAGCATGGGCGTGCAGTTCGATTCATGGACGACGCCGCCGACAGTGACCGGCGGGGTCGCGCTGGACACGACGTATTATGCAAAATACTTATCGTCGAGCACGTTCGAGCTTTACTACGACAGCGGGCTGACCAGTAAACTGGATTTCACGGCGGCTGGCACGGCCCTGTTCCTCAAGTCTGCCTACCGCAAAGGCTTGACCGATACGAGCCGATGGGGCACGCGCATCTATGACGGGATCGTGGCATGGGACGCCGGGAGAGCTGGGGCCAGCGAATTCGACGTTGAGGTCGCCGAGATCGGCGAGGCGTTCAGCGAAATCGTTGCGACCGATCTCGTGGTCGCTGTGCCCAGCGCGCAGAACCGCATCGAGACAAAGATCGACGGGGTGCGAACCGCAGCGTTCCACGGGGGCAATATCGGCGTGACGCTGGCCAACCTCACCCTTGATCACGGGTACGTGTTCTACGCCACGGCGGCCACAACGTCTGCGCTGCGCATCACACGGCAGCGGGACATCCTGGATGGGATCAGTGTGGTCTGGGCCGCGACGACATCGCGGAACATGATCGATGTGGGAGCGCTCTGCACAGCGGTGGATTGTCTGGCAACGTGTTCAGCCGGGAACTTCGGGACGGGTTACTACGGACGATCCGCATTCGCGTCCGTCATCGGGTGCGTTGTAGCCAAGGCCAGCCTCGGCTGGTCTCTCGCCTCGTCCCAGGCGGGCCTCACGTTTGTGAACAACACGATTGCCAACTGCTCCACTCCGATCTCTGCCGTCTCTACGGTGGTTGGCTACTACTACAACAACATGGTTCTCGGGGGTTGGCCGACCGCGCCGACCAGTTTCAAGGGGTCCGGCAACTCCGGGACAACAGGTTCGACTCCCTGGACCTCGGCCGGTGGGACATCGGCCATCGTCAATACGACAGATGTTGCCGATTACGCCAACCTCGATCTGCGCCCGGCGTCCGGCAGTTCCCCCCAGGTAGATGCCGGGGTGCTGGTTTATGGCTACCCGACACTGGACGTGACGGGGGAAATAGAGCGGCCGTCGTACAACAACGGCGGGGCTGAATACATCGACATCGGCGCCTATGAGTACGACAAGGGGTACGGGCCGCACCCGGCGACCTGCGCGATTACGCTGACCAACGTCATCGCAGGGTCATCGGTGCTGATTGTGTCCCAGGACGGCGGGACCGTGCATTACAACGGCACGTCGGCCGGCTCGACGTTCAACCAGACGATCACCCTCTACGGGGACAGCCGCGACCAGTGGCGCATCCGCGTCCGAAAAGGGACGAGCGCCCCCTACTACCAACCATGGGAAACCCTGCTGACCGCGACAGCGGCAGGGGCTTCGATCTATGTCGCGCAAGTGGCGGACGATTAAGGGAGCAGGACCATGGCTATCGATGCCTCAAAATTCACGATTGATGCGTCCGGGAACATCCGGCAAGTGTCGGCGTTCGTTCCCGGGACGGATGCCCGATATACCACGCTCGAACTGCATGCGTGGCTGCAAGGCCTGGCGGACAACGACACTCCCGCGGGCGATGATCTGGTTTCAATTCTGGGCGTCAATCCGTCCGAAATCGCGGGCAAGCGCAATGCCTCGCGGCCGATGGCGCTGACGCTGCTGCCGACGTTCAACGTCAATGACGCGACATCGCAGTGGTTCAAATTCGGGTCCGTCGAACAATCTTCCGGCGATGACCTGTACACGGGTCTGAAGGTCATCGGTTCCCTGGTCGCCGCCTCGCCGATCTACATCCTGCAAAACGCCGCCAAGATCACCAAATACTGGCACGACAGCGATACCGGGAATTTCCAGATCCTCGTCAAGGCCAAGTCCGGCGGCACGCTTATCGATTCGGGGAACATCACGGTCTATTCCCGCAAGTACGGGCAGACCTACAGCCATTTCGACCTCAACCTGGCAGCCGGCGGGGAGCAAGCCGCAGCCTTGAGTACGGCCCTGGATGGCAACGTCGATACGGGCACGATGACGCCGGCCATCGCGGCCGGGTACTTCGCCACGGCCATCGGGGGCACGGGTGGCGGATCGCCCAAGATCACGCTTGCCTATGGCGACACCACGCAGGATTTAGGCGGCGGGCAGGGGGCCAAGCTGCACAAGGGAACGATCACTCTGGACGGGTCTGTGACGTTGGCCCAGGCGTATCAGGCGCTGATGTGGGCTTGTTCCGAGTCCTCGACGATCACCTTCAACAGCGTGCCGGGCTATCGCTACCGTGTGCTTCCAGGGCAGGCCTACGCCGAGAACGTCGCCGCGCCATTCGGTACGTTCGCGGGCGGCAAGTGGTTCGTGGCTCAGGGCTGGTGGCTGACAGGCGTACAGGCTGGCGACTCGAAGAATTACCAGCTCACGTCTCACGATGGCACGGTCGAAACCCCGCCGACCAGTATCGTTCTCGAAGTGGGCGGCACGACCTCGACGGATTACGTCCTGGTGGCTCGTGACAACGGTTCCGGCGGCATCCTGAGCAACGAGTACACGATCACAGCCACGGCCGGGGCGACCAGTGTCACCGTGACCGGACTGAAGGCGGACACCCCTGCGTCGGGCGTCATCCGCATCAACGGCACGCGCCACACCTACACCAGCTGGGCGGGAACGACAGTCTCCGGGCTATCTCCGGTCGTTCCTGGCGGGGGGTATTCGTCGGCGGCGGCGTTTATCCCGTTCATTGATGCCCAGCCCGCGGGCGCCAGCATTCAATCGGCGGCGATGCAGTTCTCCAGCAATTTCACGGCCCGCTACAGGGTGCGAAACGGGGGCGCGTCGCCGATTGTGCCGTTTGAATCCACCATGTCCGTGACGAGCAACGGCGGGTCCGGGACGGCGGTACGCACGGCGGATGCCTAAACATGGCGATTTCCATTGACTGGCCCAACCGGGTGATTCTGAGCGATGCCAGTATCACCGACCTGCCGGCGTTTCATGCCACCCTGCGGGGGCTTGAAGATGACGCGGCTGGGGCTATTCATCCGGTCACGCATACCTGGAAAGCTCTGGACCTGGGCGGCGGGGCGTTCTTCTACCAGGCCGATCTTATCAACGGGTACGCCCTGGAATTTTCTGGGTCCGGTCCGTTCCAGGTTTCCGGCAACCTGAATGGAACCATCAACGACACCGGCGTGCAGGTTGAGCGCAAGACATCCGCGGCCTACGTGACCACGGCCATCGGCGGCTCAGGCCCCAGCGCCGAGGACATCGCGGCGGCCGTCCTCGCTGCCCTGAGCGCGACAACGATCCCCGTCGATGCCAAAAAACTGAACGGCGCCACTGTCATCGGGGACGGCACGGACGGCAACGCCTGGCGAGGCGTCGGTGTTTCGCCCTGAGTCGTTCAA
>Ga0268298_10003259_pt1 | contig 16765 bp, 14 predicted proteins | sample WWTPWeurt_MetaG_FD_194462 | JGI IMG/M metagenome (GOLD analysis project Ga0268298, IMG submission 194462) | Activated sludge microbial communities from WWTP in Nijmegen, Gelderland, Netherland - WWTP Weurt | ecosystem: Engineered > WWTP > Aerobic digester > Activated sludge | place... | reverse complement strand
CTCCCCTTCAGGCTCATTTCTGGATTGGAAAGGACTCTTTTTGCCTCTTCCAAATGACGAACGGGCCTGAAGATGGAGGTGAGATGTCGACTTGAGATGGACCTGAATTTCCAGTCTGGTTCGCCAGCCTTCTGGAACCTCTCAGCGAGTACATCCCGCGACCTGTGCTGGCGATCCTTTCCCCCCGGCCATCCTGGGCGTTCGCAGCGATACCGGCGGCGCCCACCTCGGCGCCCACCGCGCCTCAAGTTCACCAGGTGGCGCACGACGCCTCCGCGACAGGGCTCGGGGACACGCCAGCCCTTCGGAGCGATGACTTGCCATGGACTGTGCGGTTGGGGAAGAGGCTGAGAACGTCTTCCTCCCCGCCGAATGATCTACTGCACGATATCGGCAGGCTCGGCTACCAAAGATGAGGATCGATCGTCGGCCTCTTTCAGCATGACCGGGACGACTTCCGCCTCCATGCTTAGTGTATACAGCGCCCCTCCCACCCGGCTGGTCCGGGCCGTGCATGGTATTTCCTTGTGGGCTGTGTTAAAGTAACAATTCAGGATATAATAAAAATATAATTATAACATTATTATTGAAACCATGGACCATTCGCACATCAGCAGGAGGCGGTGCGTGCTTTCTCGTATTGACGATCCAGACAGCAAACCAGACTTTCCCGAAGGCCGTTTATATTTATAGCACAAACCAAACCGATGAGGCCCGTTATGAAAAAACCAGTTCGTGTAGCCGTCACAGGTTCCGCCGGACAAATAGCTTATTCCTTGATTTTCCGCATAGCCTCGGGTGAGATGCTGGGTTTTGATCAGCCGGTGATATTGCATCTTCTGGAACTTCCGGCCGCCCTGCCGGCTTTGAAGGGTGTCGTCATGGAACTCGAGGACTGCGCCTTTCCATTGGTGGAAAATATCATTGCCACCGACGACAACGCCGTGGCCTTCAAGGATGTCGACTACGCCGTATTGGTGGGCGCCAAACCCCGTGGACCCGGCATGGAGCGTGGCGATCTCTTGCGCGACAACGCCAATATTTTTATCGCACAAGGCAAGGCCATCAACGAATATGCCTCCCGCTCGATCAAGGTATTGGTCGTCGGCAATCCTGCCAATACCAATGCCTATATAGCCCAGCAATCCGCGCCCGATATCGATCCACGGAATTTCACTTCCATGATGCGCCTGGATCATAACCGCGCCCTCTCACAGATCGCCATCAAGACCAACAGCCCGGTTACCGAAGTACGCAATATGATCGTCTGGGGCAATCATTCGGCGACCCAATATCCGGATATCAGATTTGCCACCGCCAAGGGCGACCCGGTAGCCAATCTGGTTGAAAACGAATGGGTACGCTCGGTCTTTATCCCCAGCGTGCAACAGCGTGGCGCGGCTATTATCAACGCCAGAGGCAAGTCCAGCGCCGCTTCCGCGGCCCATGCCGCCTTGGAGCATATGAGAGACTGGATCCTACGCGGAACGGCGGAAGGTGATTGGGTCAGTATGGGTATCACCTCCGACGGCAGCTATGGCATACCTGAAGGGGTCATGTATTCGTTCCCGGTAACCATAGACAACGGACAGTATACTATCGTCCAGAACCTGGAAATCGATGCCTATAGTAGAGAGAAGATGGATCTTACCCTGCGCGAACTTGAGCAGGAAAAGGCTTTCGTAACCGAGTTGTTGAAGAAAGCCTGATGGCGTTGCTCGAGCCGGTCGCGGCGTCTTAGACTCGACCCAATCGATAATGGAAAGCCGTTGATTCTCGACTCAGTCGGGTTGAGGCGGCTTCTCTAGACAAGTTATTTATCCCACCGGCTCCCAGTCTGGGAGCCGGTGGGATACCGACTCGCCCCCTTCCCTCCATTTCCTCTCACAACTCGGGGAACCAGCCGATCTTGGCCGCCTGTTTCCCCAGATCTGTGTTGCCGCAGCGGCGCACCAGTGCCTTGTAAAAGCGGTCGGCGCCCTTGGGATCCAGGGTCTTGAGCCAGGTGCCACCGACGGCGAGCACCCGGGCGGTGTCTGGGGACTTGTCCGGCATCAGGGCGGCGGCCTTCCAGGCGAAGTCGGCGGCCTGCCAGCGATAGTGAAAGCGACGATCCGGCTCGGGACGATGTTGGCGGGTGCGGGACAGCTCCTCAGCGCTACGGCGAGTGACGCCTTGGGTGGGGCGATCATTGGCGTCGACGCCCAGATCATAGGCGCCATCGAGCGCCGCCCAATCGGGATCAGTCTCGGTGCCCAGCAATTCCATGCCTTTGTGCCTGGCCAGTTGCGCCGCGTTCCAGAGGGCGGCGGCCTGCTCCGCGGCTGGTGACCTGGTGTCCTGGCCCAGACGCACGGCCTCGGCATAGGCTTGGAGATCCCCTTGCAACTTGGCGGGGAAATAGGACGCCGCCTCGGCCAGCCGCCCCTGTCGAGCCAGACGACGGGCCAGGAGATGGCGCATGGCCGGACCAGGATCCAGCCCCTTGTCTCCTGGGGCCGTCACCCGCTCCATCGGCCAACGCCGATCGACGAAGTCTTTGAGTTCCTGGGCCGTGAGCACCTGTTCGGCGACATAGGCCACATCCAACCAGTGGCGGGCGTACTGGATCTGGGCCGGCGCCTCGCCGAGCCAGTCATTGGCGCCCAGCCCCAGCAGGAGGGCCTCCAGGGCGGCGATGTATTCACCCCGGCTCAGTTGCAGGCTGCCGATCTCGGCCTGGGCACGATGGGCGTCGAACTGGGAATCCTCGAGGTCGATATCGCGACTGATGAAGACTTCCGTCGCCGGCGGAAACTGGGCCGCGGCGGCGGCGATCAGGGGGAGCGCCGCCTCGATCTGGCCTTCTCGCAGCAACAGCTTGGCCCGCAGCCATTGGGCGATGGGGGCCTGCGCCGGGGCTCGATCCAGCCAGGTCTTGGCCTGGGCCCAATCACCGCTGCGGTAGGCCCACCAAGCCAAGCGTTCCGCCTCTTCCTCCGGGATGGGCCGGGCCTTGACGCTCTCCAGCCAGCCGAGCACCCGGGGATCCTGGTTGAGCAGACTGGCGGAGAGGAGATAGCCGGTGATGAGTCGCCGGGCGGTGGGATTGCGGACGCAGGCGGCACGCTCCTCGGCATCGGCCTCGGCATCGGCCTCGGCGGCGGCGTGACGGGCGGCGATCAGCAATGAGATGGGGGCGCTGGGCTCGCCGCCTTCGAGTTGCACCCGATAGAGTTCCAGGGCCTCGGCATAGCGACGTTGTTTCAGTGCAAGCTGGGCTTCCCAACCCAGGCTGGCCATGGCCAGACCGAGGCTATCCGCATAGCCTTCGGCGACCAATTCGCGCACCCGCTTATACCAAGACCGCGCCTGCTCGGGGTCGCTGGCCGCGTAACCGCGCCCCAGCATGAAGGCGGCCCAGGTGGAGCGCAGGCGGCGTTGCTCCGGCGGTCGTGCCAGCAGTTCCCGCCAGGCGGTCTGGGCGGCCCCGACCTGGTCTTGGGCATAGGCGATGGCCCCGCGCAAGTAATCCTGAAATTCCCCCGGCAACCCCTCAGGCAGGGGTTGGGGCGCCAGGGTCGGCCTCTGGGGATTGGTGGTGACGTCCCAGCTATCCAGGCTTTTGGCGTAGGCGGTCAATGCCTGGCGTACCGCTGTATAGGCGCTCAAGGTCTCTTGGCGCCGTTGCGGATCGGGTTGGCGGCTCGCCAAGGCCGCGGCCAGCTCACGCAGATCCGCGTCCTCGGTCTGCTGCCGGGGATCCTCGTTGGCTGGGGGCACCGGGGCGAAGGCGGGTCGGTAGGGACTGGGGACCTGTTTGAGCTCCAGGGCGAAGGTCGAGTAGGGCAATTCCAGAAAGGCACTTTCTGGTTCGAGCAGGATGCGATTGGGCCAGAAGGGACCGCAGGCTTGGACCGGCAGCGCCGGACCCAGGCCGACAAGAAACCCGAGCAGGGATTCAGGGAGACGAAGTCTTGGCCTCATAGGCGGTAATCTCCGGTGGCTGATCGAATCGTAACCAACCGACCCGCAGCCGTTGCCCAGGGGCCAGTCGGCGTGGGGTGTCGGTTGGTGGTTGCAGGCTGAGTCGGTCGGGCGCCAGGCGTTCGCCGCGGAATCCCTCCAGCCCGTCGGCGGCGAGGAGTTGGGCCCCGCTCCAGTGCAGCACCAATTCATGATTGAGCCGGCTGTCCGCCTCGCCGGTCGCTTCGAGGACGACCTCGATCAATCCGGTCTGCGGGCGCTCCAGGAGCAACTCGGTGCGGGACAGGGGTTCCCGACCCTGAAGCACCGCCCATAGCGTCGGCCAGGACCAATTCAGACGGTCATCGGGCTGGGGTAGGCGATACCAGATGAGACCGCGCAGGGATTCGGCATGATTGGCGCCGAGATCGCGCACCAAGGCGGCCAGGGTACGGGGATCGGCACGGATCTCCCGCGAACGCTGGCCCGCCCCGGCGTGCAACTCGGGACCTTCGGCGGCCAGGGTCACAAACTGTCCCTGGTGGTCGAACCAGGCGCGGTAGCCATAGGTCGGCAGCGCCACCCAGAAAGGCCGGCCGCGACGCGCGGCCTTGGCGATGGCGGCCTTGGCGGCCTGGGGTGGGCAGAGGTCGAAGGGGGCATCCATATCCCGTGGTCGCTCCAGGGAATGCACCTGAAGCACATAGCCGTCCGCCGCCTCGACCAGGGAAGTGAAGCTGGGGCTGTCGAGCCAGGTTGGCAGGGCGGTGAAGATCACAGGGGTCGGGGCGATAGCCTGGCGTAAGGCCTCGAGCCAGATACGGTAGCCGTCGAGCTTGGCGGTGGCGGCGTCGAAGTCGAGCTGCAACTCCAGTGGCTCGATACCTTGCTTGCGGGCCTCGGCGAGCACTTGCCGGGCGAGTTCGACCAACTGCCGGGTCAGCGGATGCTCGCGGCTGAAGGGACCACCGAAGGGTCCCACCCGCAACGCCAGTCCCACCGGCCGCCCGCTCGCGCGCAAGGCGGCCCAGTCCAAGCCGGCGCGCGCCACCCTGGGCGCCGAGCTGGCTCGTGGCTCCACCTCCGCCGCCAGCACTACCCAGGCCTCCAGGCTGTCCTTGGCTTGCTCCATGACCTCGCGCAACCCCGGGGTCCAGGTTCGTTGCCAGATGTAGGCACGTTGGCTCAAGGGTGGGATGGAGCGGGGATTGGCCCCATCACAGGCGCTCAGGCCCATTCCCAGAAAAAGGCTCATTATCAGGACAATAGGGATTCCTGTTAGGTTCCAAGCGATCCGTGGATGGCGGACCGGCGCCCTCAGTCGATCGGCCATGGACCATCCTCGGCGGTGTTCAGGACGAGTCCGGACGAGACGACGAGCGATGGGGAAGTCGTCATGGCTGGCCCGTCCACCCGCCGTCGCTCCGGGCACGGGCCTTTTGGACTGGTTTTTTTGTTCCATTTAAGAGAACAAACAATACTATAATTGATGCATTGTTCTCCAAATAAGAACAATAAAGAGTCATTTCCAGTCAATGCCCGGAACCTCTCGGTGTGAATCTCGATTCCTGTTGAACCATTCTCCCGACGGCGGACGAGTGGTTGGCGCCAGCATCCGCTCGCCCCGTCGGACGCCAACAATGTATTCGGAAAAGATCCAAACGGGACGGGAGAAGATCGACTGGGCATTCGCCGCTGGTAAAAGTGGGGAAGAAGGCCAGATAAAGAGTGTGCGGTGCCCTGGCCCCGGGGTCAATTGCCCATCCCGGGGATCCTTCAGCTCAGGCCACAACCCCTGGCCTTGGCCAGTTCGAGGCGGAGTGAAACATTTCGCGATACCCGTGGATGTATCCAGGGGACTTTTTTATTATGGTTTCATACTCACCATGAGCCAGGAGCCGGTCACTTCGCGGTGTCCGGACTTCCCCAGCGCCATGGGTATCCTGGATTGAAACCAAATTCGCAAGGGACTTTTCCATGACGACAAAAACCTCGAATCCCCGTCGCTCTTCTCCCCCTGCCGCCACCCCCGGGATCCTCCCCGACAGCTTCGACGCCGCCTGCTTGGGGGCCTTGCGCCTGGCGCTAGGCACGGAACCGGACAACGCCAGTGCCTACGACAAGTATCAGGCCCTGGCCCTGGCCGCCCGCTCCCGACTGATGGCGGATTGGCTGGCAACCGAGGCCAAGATCCGGGCCAAGGACGCCAAGCGGGTGAACTATCTTTCGCTCGAGTTCCTCACCGGTCGGGCGCTACAGAATGCCGTGCTCAACCTGGATATCGAAGGGGAATCCCGGCAGGTATTGCGTCAACTGGGGATGGTGCTGGAGGACATCTACGAACTGGAGCACGATGCCGGGCTCGGCAACGGCGGGCTTGGACGCTTGGCGGCCTGTTTTCTCGATTCCCTCGCCACCCTCGGCATCCCCGGCTGTGGCTACGGCATCCGTTACGAATACGGCATCTTCAATCAACTCATCGAGGACGGTCGTCAGGTCGAACAGCCCGACTACTGGCTGTTCCGCGGCAATCCCTGGGAGACCCCCCGCCCGGAGCAGATCTGTCGGGTGAGGTTCTACGGCCGGGTGGAACACCGCATCGATCATCAGGGGCGGTTGCGCAGCCAATGGCTGGGCACCGAGGATGTACTGGCCCTGCCTTACGAGATCCTGATCCCCGGCTTTCGCAACCATCAAGCCACCGCCCTCATCCTCTGGTCGGCCCGGGCCACGGATGAGTTCAACCTGGAATATTTCAACGACGGCGACTATGTGCGGGCGGTCGAGGCCAAGAACACCAGCGAGACCATCTCCAAGGTGCTCTATCCCAAGGACCACAGCCATGCCGGCAGGGAACTCCGACTCAAGCAGCAGTATTTCTTCGTCTCCGCCTCGCTCCAGCGGATCCTGAACGAATTTTTCCAACAGCACGACAACCTGGAGTTCTTGCCCGATCAAACGGCCATCCATCTCAACGACACCCACCCGGCGGTGGCCATCCCCGAGCTGATGCGGATCTTGCTGGATGTTTACGGTCTGAACTGGGAACACTCCTGGGATATCTGCCGCCGGACTTTTTCCTACACCAATCACACCATCCTGCCGGAGGCCCTGGAGACCTGGCCGGTGGATCTCTTTGGTCAACTCCTGCCCAGGCACCTGGAGATCATCTACGAGATCAATTATCGCTTGCTGCAGGAGATCGCCACCCTCCAGCCGGGGGATATGGATTTGCTGCGACGACTGTCGCTGATCGAGGAAGAAGGCGGAAAAAAGGTCCGTATGGCCAATCTGGCGGTGGTCGGTTCCCATTCAGTCAACGGGGTGGCGGCGCTACACAGCCAGTTGCTCAAGGAACAACTTTTCCGCGACTTCCATCGCCTCTGGCCGGAACGCTTCAACAACAAGACCAACGGCGTGACCCAGCGCCGTTGGCTCTATCAGGCCAACCCGGCGTTGGCGAGACTCTTGTGCGAGACCATCGGCGAGAGCTGGATCACCAATCTCGAACATTTGCGCCAGCTCGAAGCCCGGGCCGAGGAGCAGGGATTTCGCGACGCCTGGTCTGCCCTCAAGCAGGCCAACAAGGCGGTGCTGGCGGACCTGATCGAGCGACGTCTCGGTCTGGCTATCGACCCGCAGGCCATGTTCGACGTCCAGGTGAAGCGCATCCACGAGTACAAGCGCCAGCTCCTCAACATCCTGCGGGTCATCGCCCTCTATCTGCGACTCCAAGACAACCCTGGCGATACTTCGGTGCCCAGGGTGGTCATCCTCGGCGGCAAGGCCGCCCCGGGGTATTTCATGGCCAAGTTGATCATCCAACTGGCGCACGATGTGGGCCGGGTGATCAACCGGGATCCCCGCACCTCGTCCCGCCTCCAGCTCGTCTTTCTCCCCAACTATGGGGTCTCCCTGGCGGAACGCATCTTTCCCGCCAGCGATCTTTCCGAACAGATCTCCACCGCCGGCATGGAGGCCTCGGGCACGGGCAACATGAAGTTCGCCCTCAATGGCTCCCTCACCATCGGCACCCTCGACGGCGCCAACATCGAGATCAGGGATGCGGTGGGCGAAGACAACATCTTCATTTTCGGGCTCACCGAAGCGGAAGTGCGGGCCTGGAAAGAAAAAGGATATAGTCCAATGGCGATCTACCAGCAAAACCAGGAATTGCGACGGGTATTGGACCTGGTGGGGAGCGGCTTCTTCTCCGCCGGCGAGCCGGAACGCTACCGGCCCTTGTTGGACCAGCTGCTGGGAACCGACCACTTCATGGTGCTGGCCGACTTCGCGGCCTATCTGGCTGCCCAGGAACGGGTGGACGCCTGCTATCGAGACACCGAAGCCTGGACACGCCGATCCATCCTCAACGTCGCCCGCATCGGTTTTTTCTCCAGCGACCGTACCATCCGCCAGTACGCCGAGGAGATCTGGCACACACCGCCACTGATCTGAACCCAGATATCACGACTGAGGGGCTAGGGAAAATACAGGCCGATCCTGGCCCCGCCGAGATCGCTGCGACCGATCTCCAGGCGTCCGCCATAGAGGCGCAGAATCTCGTCCGCCAGGGTCAACCCCAGTCCCTGGCCGGGGAGGTTCTGATCCCCCCGCTCTCCCCGGCGCAACACCCGTTCGCGCAATTCCTCCGGGATGCCGGGGCCGTCGTCATCGATGGAAATGGACAACCCGATCATTCCTTTGCCCGACTCGGACCGCTGCGCCAGGACCCGGACACGTCCCTCGGCATGCTTATAAGCGTTGTCCAACACATTCCCCAACACCTCCATGAGATCGGCCTCATCGCCCTGGAAGGCCAGTGACTCGGGTACCTCGATAGCCACCTGTCGACCGGCCTCGGCGTAGACCTTGTCCAGAGAGCGTTGCAACTTCGCCAGCACGGGCGCCAGGGGTACCCGCTGGGCGAGGGTGGAACGCCCCGAACCGGCCGCCCGGGCCAATTGGTGCTGCACGATGACATTCATGCGCCCCACCTGTTCCTTCAGCACCTGGGCCAGCCGTTCCGTACCCTCCTCACCCTCGGCGGCGCTCTGTAGTACCGCCAGCGGGGTCTTCAGGCTGTGGGCGAGGTCCTGCATGCTGTCGCGGTATCTGGTCTCGCGTGATCGCAGATGGTTGAGCAGGGCGTTGAGACCCTCGGTGAGGGGATGGATCTCCCGCGGATAGGAGGCGGTGAGGGCCTCGGCCTGGCCTTCCTGGACCTGTTTCAGTTCCCGGGCCACCAGCCGCAAGGGGCCAAGACTCCAACGCATGAGGATGAGTTGGGCGGCCAAGAGCACCAGGGCCATGCCGCCCAACCAACCCCAGAGGGTGCGACGAAAATCCGCCAGTTGGCGATGCAGGGACTCCAGACTCTCGGCGACGGAGAAGGTATAGGCCTGCTCGCCGCCGTCGTCCAGCTCCCAGACCACGCCGTAGCTCACCGCCAGTAGTTCCTCGTTATGATCCCCGCGTAGCTCGCGAAAGGCGAAGCGCCCGGGTGGTTCTTCCGCCGCCAAGGGCATCTGACTGCCGAGCAACGAGGCCGAGCGCCAGCGCCAATCGGCGCCGGTGACCTCGGCGAAAATACCCGAGCCCGGTTGGTTGAAGCGCGGATCGGGCAACAACTGGGGCAATCGCAACGCCCCCCGGGCATCGTCTTCGGCGGCGGCCAACAAGGCATAGACCATGCCCAAGAGGCGATCCCGCATGGCCTGCTCCAGACTGGCCTGGAAGGCCTCGTCCAGTGCCCAGCCGGTGAGGCCGAGAAAACCGGCGAGCACCAGACTGGCCGCCAGCAGGAGGCGGCGTTGTAGGGAGCCCCTCATCCGCTCTTGCGCGGCAGGGTGAAGCGATACCCTCGTCCGCGCTGGGTCTCTATGGGTTGGTAGAGATTCTCGGGGTCGAGCTTGCGGCGCAGGCGACCGATGAAGACCTCGAGCACATTGGAGTCGCGCTCGAAGTCCTGATCATAGATATGTTCGGTCAACTCGGTCTTGGAGACGATCTTGCCGCTGTGCAGCATCAGGTATTCCAGGACCTTGTATTCGTAGGCCGTCAGCTCGATGGGGTGATTATCGACACTGACCTCTTGGCGGCGTTGGTCGAGCCGGATGGGGCCGCATTCCAGCACCGGCACCACCCAGCCCGCGGCACGCCGCAGCAAGGCATTGATGCGGGCCAGCAGTTCTTCGATTTGGAAGGGTTTGACCAGATAGTCGTCGGCGCCGGACTCCAGGCCCTCGACCTTGTCCTGCCAGCGGCCCCGAGCGGTGAGGATGAGGATAGGGAAATGGCGACCTGCACGGCGCAATTGCTGGATGACCTCGATGCCGGAGAGTTTGGGCAGACCCAGGTCGATCACCCCCACATCGATCGGGTATTCGCGACCGAGGAACAGCGCCTCCTGACCGTCCGCCGCCTGATCCACGGCATAGCCTTCCCGGGCCAGACGCTCCGCCAGTTGGCGGCGCAGGGAGGTCTCATCCTCCACCAGCAGCACCCGCATCGTTCCGCTCCCCTAACGTCGCCGCGGCATCTCGTCGCCGGTGCGACCGTCGACCTGAAGCCGGCGCACCCGACCCTCGGGGGTGAGGATCTTGATGTCGTGGACGCTGCCGTTGTCCCGTCGTACCGTATCAGCGGAAAGAATGCGCGCGCCAGTGCGATCGCGAACACGCCCGACGGCCGAATCGAGGTTCACCCCGCCTGGGGCCTCATAGTACCCCTGACGCCATCTAGAATCCGCTTCGCCCGGTCGGGGAGACAAGGCCAGGACCAGCGCCGCCAGCAAGATTGCCGCCAAGTATCGGATCCTCGACACTGGACTCGGGGAAAGGAGGCATCGCGTTCCAAGAAGGGGTTTCATTGTCGTCTCGCATCGAACACCCTTGCGGGAATAGGTCGCGCCCTCGACGGCGCCACTCCGGGAAGAAGAGATCTTACCCAGGGCGGCGCACCCATGATTTCGCTTCCGGCTTTACCATCGCTCCCGAGGTCTGACCGCCACGGAAACCGGGATGTAGTCACCCGGACGCTCCCGGGTCTGGGTGGTGAAAGTGCGGCCCTGGTATTCGTATTCTACACGATAGCCTACCAGCCGCCGTTCCTCCTCCACCCGGTCCACCGTCTCGCAACGTCGCTCCGTCTGCTCCCAGCCCGGCCCCGGATGCGCCCCGGCCTGAGCGCCGACCCCGGCACCGATCAGGGTACCCGCCACAGTCAGGGCATCCTTGCCGCGACCGCCGCCGAACTGATGCCCCACCACACCACCGATGATGCCGCCGATGATGGGGGCCACGGGATCCACTACCGGCGCCGAATATTGCACCCGCTCGTCCCAGCATTCCCGTTCCGGTCGGTTGACTCTGATGGTTTCGTAGATCGGCTCGGTATAAATAACCCGACCGTAATCCTGATATCCCCCTCGAGGCCCACCGGCCAGTGCGCTGCCGCAGAGGCAGATACCCAGCATAGCTACCACTTTATGCATCTTCGTAATCATCGTTGCGTCCTCCCCGCCTTTCCGGACTGAACTCTTTACTCTTCTCTTGGATTCATACTAACCGGGTCTGGCTGAATGACGGCTGAATCCAGCACCCGTCTTTATCCCAGGGGTGACAGGGATTCAGCCGTCAACCCCAGGACTTGTCTGCCGATGTCGATCGCCTCGGTCAGAAACGCCTCGGCCTCTTTCCATGCGTCGGAGTTCCCCATGACCTCAGACATGGCGGCGTTCACCAGCCGCATCCGATAGGCCCCTTCTTCCCCACTCCCGGGACGATGGCGTTCGCAGCAGAGGTACAAGGCCGGTCGATTCATACCGGCTTCGACAAAAGCCAGGATGTAACGGTATTGAATACCGTCGCCGCTCTCGATGTCGCCCAACAGGGTGACCTGATAGTTACCGAGTTGATGGCGTTGCAGGGGGATGGCGGTACGGATGATGGGGGCATTGGTCATGCTGTTCCTCCGCTGGGGCTATCTTGGGTGGTGAATTGAATCTGGATTCGCACCCTGGATCCATGGGGGCGAAGACCTTCGGAGAAAAGCGCGAACGCCTCCTCCCTCAACCCATCCGTCGTTCCCACCAATGGCGGAGCAGACCCCAAAGACCGCCGAGAAGAAAGCCCCAGGTGGCGCCATGCCAAGCGCCACGCCAGAGCCCGGCCAGATACCAACCGAGGATGTCGGTACCTCCCAGCCTCGGGGCATCGATCTGGGAAAAAAGCGACTCGCTCGGACCGAAGACCCTCAGCCCCAGTCCCAGGGTTCCGCCGGCCATAGCCAAAAACAGGGCCACGCGAACGGCCTGGGTCAGAATGGTCCGCCAATCATCCATCATGCTACTCGACGCCTGGAACAGCCCCGGTCATCCCTCCTGGGCTTGGCGCTTCCACTGGCTGATCTGCGTCGGAGGTACTTGGAATTCACTGGATTCACTCAGTGGTGGTCTTGATCTTCTTGATCGCCCGCCTCCAAGACTCCCTTGTCCTTGAACTCCGGACTGTGACCTTGGCCTCTCTCGGGCCTGGAACCTGGCACCTTTTGCGGCCATTTTCTGCTCTCCCGGCTTACTTGGCGGCCTGTCCAGTGTCTGGGGTCCGCTTCAGGAGATCAGTAGCTGATACTGGTCCCGATCATGATCGAGTACCGATACAAGGCCCCGAGCTCGGTGTTCGGCGACCCCGAAGTCCAGTCCGCCAGGGTGAAGAACTCGGTATAGTTGTTGAAATCGTAATTCAAGATGGCGATGGAGCGACTGGAGCCGTCGTTCAGGTTGATGATCCCACGCAACGTCAGATCCAAGGCGGGGTCGACGAAACCGGTGTGAAAATACTGCACCAAGCCATAGTCGCGTCGGTAGAAGGAGAGATCCGGGTCGGTATCGTCAAAGGGCGCGAAACAATAGGCGATCTCTTTGCGTAAGCAGCTCTCGGAATTGCGGTAGTACTCGGCGGCCAGGGTGGCGCCATTGGTAAAGGTATAGCTACCGCCGAACAGGGTCTGGTTACGACCCGCGTCGTCCACATGGCCTTCCAGGTGCAGCAGCGCGGCATCGGAGAGGGTCAGACCGCCAAAATAGCCCAGCCGACTGGGACCAGACTCGCGATGGGAGAGGATCAGACTGGCGAAACGGCCCGTCCCCGTGTAGTCGATCTTCCCGGCATAGGTGGGGCGAAAGTCCCGGAACAGATCGAGACGCCCTTCATCGGTGTTGGCGATGAGCTGGGTCGACCACTGGGAACTGGTGACCCAGGTCAGCTTGCCATAATCGAGGCCCGGCATCTCGAGCCAGGGGTTATTCTGCCCGTTGCGCGGATTGAAGGGATTCGAGGGCGAGAGCAGGAATGACGGCCCCCATTGCAGGTTCTCACGGCCATAGGAGCCCACCAGGTCCTTGTGGAACCGGTAACCGATCCCCCATTCGTTGAGGTAGGCCTCGTCCTTGGTGCGGGTCTCGTCGGCACGGATTCCCTGGTCCCAGCGCTCCCAGGTGAGATTGAGTCGGGGTTTGGCTGCGAGTTCGATCTCGGGCAGATTCAGTTTCAGGTCCAGGCGTAGTTCCCCCGTACCCTGATATTGGCTGATGTTGAGGATGTTGTTCTGGTTCAGTAGCGAGGGCTGGAGATCGCGTTTGATGCCATAGAGGAGCCCCTGAATACGATAGGAGAAGGGGCCGTTGGTATCCGACCACCAGTGGCTGGCAGCGGTGGTGCCTTCACTGGTCTCGGCGGCCAAACTTACCCCGGCCAGGAGACCGGATACCAAGAACAGGGCAACACTGGGGGTGTGGTGAGTCATTGTGTCAACAGATCCAGGTTGAAGGCGCTATCCGGGATGGGTTGCAGCGTCGGTGTACTGAACACCAGGGTGGTGCGTTCGCTACGCACCAGTTCGCCAGTGATGAGGATCTTGGATATGAAGGGTTTCATGGTTCCCTGCCGGGGGATCAGGTTCTCATATTCCATTCGTGCCGATTTAAACTTTTCTCCCGAGACGGTGAAATATTCGGCCTTGATGCCTACCAGTCGTCGCTTGTCTATCCAGTATTTTATGCGGTCGTAGGTGGTTTTGTTATGCAGGGAGACCAGATCGTAGACCAGACAAGGGATGTCGTCGACTACTTCCTCGCCGCTGAGATCGGCGGCATAGTCATTGGCATAGTTGGTGGTGGCGATATCGCCGTAGGAGGCCGTGCCCAATAATTTCTGCCGCTTGGAAATGGGCACCGGCTTGCTCAAACCCGGTTTGTGAAACCACATGTTGTCCTTGACCATGATCAGCCGATCGCCTTTGGAGCGTGGTGGAGCCAGGGTCGTGGTCACCACATCGAATCCCCGCGCCTTCACGGCCAGAGACATTTCCTGGGTGTGGCTGCCGGTTTCGGCGAGGATGTCCAACCGCCACTCCACGCCGTCGAGATTCCCCCGCGCCTCGTCGGCCTGAGCCAGAATCTCTTTCTCCGACATCCGGGGCGGTGCCTCCTGCCCGGCGGCCATGCCGGCCGACAAGAGCGCCAAACCCAGCAACGACCAGCTCAACCAAGGCTTAGACATGACCCAAGGCCTCCACGATATTGCGCCGAGCGATGCGGCGGGCCGGGAAGATACCCGCCAGCAAGGAAAGCAGCATCAACAAAAGTCCGCTCTGCAGGAAATAGGCGGGCACGAAATACACCTCCAGGGGGATGGCGCGGGCGATCTGGGGTGGCGTCCACATCGGCTGGAGCCATCCAATGAACCCTAGACTGCATCCGAACAACCCCGCCCCGAGCAGACACCCGAACAGGCCTAACAGCAAGCCCTCCAGCCCGAACAGCCGGACCACCAACCACCGCTTGGCGCCCATGGCGCGCAAGGTGCCGATCTCACGGCCACGCTCCAGCACCGACATGCTGACGGTGTTCACCACGCTCATGACGATGATGACGGAGACGATGACGAACATGAAAAAAAAGATGATCTGGAACATGCGTTCGGTCTTGACATAGAAGGGGGAAAGCGACGGCCAGGGTAGCACCTCGACCGCCAATCCCGCGGCTCGTAGGGCTTGCTCCAGGCGATCGCGCTGAACCGGGAGCTCTTCCCCCTCGGTCAGCAGGATATTGAACTGGCTGGCGCCCTCGGTATCGTACAGACTTCTGGCGAAGGCCAAGGGCATGATGACCCATTTGTCCTCCAGCAGTTCCATCGGCGCCTGGGTGATCTGATAGACCTTGGCGTCGAGGGCGTTGATCTGACCATGCACCGTCGGCGCCATGAGGATGGCGGGCGAATCGCGCCCGATGCCGAGCCGCTTGCCGAGGTCACGACCGATGCCGATGCCGTAGCTGCTCCCCTCCTCCAATGGGCGACCCTCGAAAAACTCCAGGCGGGCCATCAGGCCCCTGGCGGCTTTCTGGATGCGGTATTTCTCCCCGGGTGGCCAGGCGACGCCGACGAAGATGGTGGATGTGTCGCCGTTGCTGATCAGACCGGACAGAGTCAACACATCCAGAAAGGCGCGGGGTTGCAGCCGCGCCGCGGCGATCTCGCGGATCCGCTGGATCTCTTCCCGGCTGAGCAGATAGTGCTGGGGATCATCATCACCGCCATGCTCCCGGGCGCCGATCTTGAACACCGAGAGGTGGCCATTGCCCTGCACATAAATGAAAGATTCCCGCAGATTGGTAAAGATGTACTGGGTAAAGCCGCCGAATACATTTACCGCGGCAAAGCCGATGGCCACCGCCAGGATGGTGTAGAGCGAACGGCGCCGGTTGCGTAACAGGTTGCGAAAGGCGAAGCGCAGCCAGATCAACATCTTCCGGCCCCAACGGCGCCTTCGTCCGTCTCCACCAGCCCGTCGCGGAGGTGAATCTGCCGCTCCACCCGATCGAGCAGCCGGGCGTCATGGGTGGAAAAGAGGAAGGTAGTGCCCAGGCGACGATTGGTGTCGTGCATGATGTCGATGATCGCCTGGGCGTTGGCGGTATCGAGATTCGCGGTGGGCTCGTCGGCGATCACCAACGAAGGCTCGCTGATGAGGGCGCGGGCGATGGCCACCCGCTGTTGCTGACCCCCGGAGAGCTCATCGGGTCGGCGTCGCGCCTGCTGATCCAGCCCCAGGGCGGCGAGCAGATCCAGCGCCCGGGTGCGACCGGCCTTGGTGAGGGGACCGCGCAATTGCAATGGCAGCAGGACGTTCTCCAGCGCGCTGAACACCGGCACCAGGTTGAAACTCTGGAAGATGAAGCCGATGTGTCGACTGCGCAGCTCGCTGCGCTGGTCATCGCTCAGTGAGGCGATGGGGGTATCGCGGAAGACGAGGGAACCCTCGCTCGCCTCGTCGATCAGTCCGGCGAGGTTGCAGAGGGTGGATTTTCCCGAGCCCGAAGGCCCCCAGACGGCGACGAACTCCCCCGGATCAAGCGCCAGGTCGATGCCCCGTAGTGCCCAGATCGCCACCGATCCCGAGCGGTAGGCTTTCTTCACCCCCTGGAAGCGCAACAGCTTCACGCCGGCGTCTTCCCATCCGGAGCTTTTTCCGCCAAGGCTCGCCTCTCCAGTTGGTGCAACTCGTGCGGGGTCCAGACGAAATGCAGCCCCCGCTGCAACATCCGATACAGCCAGAACTTGGAATAAAAATAAAACCCGAGCGGTCCATAGCCGTCGGTCAATCTGGCCTTGGTGAAATTGTTGAGGATACCGAAATAGACGCGGTCGTAGCCGTTCGCCAGGGCATGGTCGAGGGCGGTCACCATCACCAAGTCGTAGATGGGATTGTCATAGGTGTACGCCCGGTCGAAACCGCCGAGGATAGCCCCCAAGCTGCG
>Ga0268298_10003258_pt1 | contig 16776 bp, 16 predicted proteins | sample WWTPWeurt_MetaG_FD_194462 | JGI IMG/M metagenome (GOLD analysis project Ga0268298, IMG submission 194462) | Activated sludge microbial communities from WWTP in Nijmegen, Gelderland, Netherland - WWTP Weurt | ecosystem: Engineered > WWTP > Aerobic digester > Activated sludge | place... | reverse complement strand
GCTTCAGCCGATTCACCGCTGGTGGCAGAGGTTCCTGTTCAGGAAGTGTCATGGGCCCTCCTTGGGACCCACGAGGCTACCGGCCATCAGCCAGGGATTTCACGCACGCCTGCCGTCATCTCACCATGAGGTGAGGAATGGAACCCAAAAAAAAGACCAACTGGGTGGTCGGATGCCTGGCTGTATTCCTTGGCGGTGGACTTTTTGTTGGAATCGTTGGTGCGCTGGTTGGCGGTGGGAGTAAAAACACCCCATCCACACCGACAGCCACACCCTACAAGCCCGACCCAAACCTCAAAACTCTCATCTCCGGTCTAACGGCTTCGAGAGACCAATACGGCGGCGTCATTGTCACAGCCAATGCTGCACTGCCAGATGGAACTGAAGTGATGATTAACTTCGGGCCTGTCGCAAACCAGAAGGCTTTTGGGCAGGCCAAGGTGAAAGTTTCTGGGGGACGGTTGGTGTCACCAGCATTCACCAACAAGAATGTGCCCTGGCCCTCTGGGACCTACCAAGCGGCATTCTTCTGTCGATTCGATGCTGCATGGCAGACGCCAGCCGTCCGGGCCATCACTGGTGAGGGTGGTGTGAATCTACCCAAGGCCGCGCTTAAATCTCAGGACCCTGACCTCCCCGCATCTGCTCAGACTCGATTCGAGATGGATGTGAAGCTCAAGGTCGAGCTGGACAAGGAGAAGGCAGCGACGGGTAGCCCCGAAGAAGCCGCTGCCATCGCCAAGGTAAAAGCCGCGCGACTCACCCTTCCTGGTGGCCAAGGGAAGTCCCACGACACTGTTGGGGTCGCCGTAAAAACCTTTGCCTCGGCAGGCTCGTTCATCAGCGATTCTCTGAAGTGGTCAGCCGAGAAACAGGACGGTCTCTGGATAGTGACCTTCTCATTCCTTGATCGTGGCTTGAACGGGAACTCAGACACGCCCTCCAAAGCACAGTGGTCATTCAACTCCAAAACGGGAGAAGTGAAGTACCTCGACAAGAACGCAAAAAATCTGAGTTGGACACCGAGCTACTAGGAATTACCTGGACTGCACTGGCTCTCTCATGCTCCGGCGGAAACGGCGTTGGGGTTCCCTTGTGTTCAGCGATTTTCAGGTGTGATTCCCGAGACCTGGTAGAGCGTCGTCAGGGCCTTCTGGGCCCGGCCAGCGGCCTCGGCTTCACGCACCATCGCGGTCAGGTGCGCCTGGGCACGCTCCCTTTCCTCGCCTGTGGCTGCGAGGACCTGGGCCCGGGCCTGCATGAACTCCTCTGTTGAGGGGGTTCGGTAGTTCCGCAGGGCTCGCTCCTCGGCCCGCACATAGGCACCGAGGCCCTGAGCCTGCCGCTCCACCAGAACGGCCGAGCCGGAAGGGCCAGCGACGCCCCAGCGTGTCCAAGCGGCCAAGGCCACCAGAAGACACGCGGCTGCTGCCGCCAGGGGCCCAACCAGCCACGGGGACGGCCGGTAGGCCGCCTTGGGCGATCCAGCGGGCACCGCGGCACCAGCCGCAGGAGCCTCAAGGCCTTCCTCGGCTGTGAGCGGGGCACCAGGCTCGGGCACAGGGAGCCCGCGCCGCCGAAGATCCCGGCGCTCCGCCAGGGAAAGAGTCTCCCCGCCGGCCACGGGGACAGGCTGAGGCTTAGGTGCTGCCGGTGGGGCCGCCGCACTCTGGCTGGTCTGGGCCTGCGGCTGTGCCTGTGGAGCCCCCGTGATCCGCTCGAGCTGGCTGCTCACCACCTGGAGGCGGAAGCCCAGTCCGGCGAGCGCACCGTCGATCTCGTTGATCCGGTGGACCAGCCGCTCTTCGATGAACTCCGTCAGGCGAGCGAGATCGACGCCTGGTGCGCCAGGGATGGGCAGGGGCCGTGGGGGAGCCTCGAGGGGCACGCTGATCGGCCCCGCCACCTGGTCCTGTGCTGCCGAAAGATCCCCCAGCTCCAGCTCCGGGATGAGCATGGCCGTGTCCAGCGGCCGTCCGCCCGCAGATGCACGCTCCTCGGCGAGGGCTTCGACTGCTTTGGCCGTCACCGCTGGCACTTCCTCCTCGGGCACCGGGTTCGGCGTCAGGTCGAAGACCGTCTCAAGCACGACCTCGAAGGTCGGCCCGCGCCCATAGCGGGACGCAGCATCCTTGAAGCGGTTTTGATCGTCCAGAACAGCGACGCGGTTCCGCGAGAAGGCCAGCCCCATCTCTGGGGCGGCCTTGGTCTCGTCGGTCTTAGCGACTGGCATCAATGACTCCCAATTCAAGGAGGCGGGGCACGGTGAGGGAATAGAGATCCATGCCTTCAGGATATTCCTTCGGCAGGTCTCCGTAGCGTGTCCCAGGCGTCCGCTTGTAGTTGCGGATCTCCGGGATGGTGTAGAGGTAGTCAGGCTTGGTGTAGATGCGGCGCGGGGCGGTGTTCTTCCGGCCATCCCACACCATGGCGTAGGCCTCCATGGCGTTGAGGTTGACGATGGCCTGGAGATCCACCACCCACCGCTCCTCTTCCTTCATGGACACCGACACGGAGCCGCCTTCCTTCTGGCCCCGGCCGCCGCCCTGGATCGTTTCGGCCCGCACATCCTTGAAGTTCTGCGAGACATTCGTCTCAAGGATCTGGAACCGCTTCTTGCCGCCCAGGTACTCGGCGCAGCTCTCGGCCGATTTGCTGTCGGGCATTCGGAGAATCACGCGGTTTGGCAGGTTGTCGAGGAACTGCTTGGCTTTCGCCTCGTCCATCTTCGCCATGAGCGCATTCGGCGACTGCGTGGAGTAGAAGTTGAGGGCGTTGCAGGACCGCGCCACAGAGACATACTGCGGATCGTCTTTTTGGACGAAGAAGTGTGCTTCATCGACCATGTAAACGACTGGTCTCTCTGTGTTGGGCATCTCGGCGATCTCGTCTTCCAAGGTGCGGATCTTGGTGGTGACATGGCCGAGGCGCACCGCGGGGAGGCCCCCCTGCCCGGCTGCCATGGCCGAGGCGTCCTCCGGGCTAGAGGATCGCTGGTCGCTGGAGAGCCGCTTGTACTTGGCGACCAGGGCCAACCTGGTGTCGCGTCCAAGGGCCGTCGCCGCCGGCTGGAGCAGGATCGCTGGAAGGGCGGCCACGAGCTGGTCCAACTCCTGTGGGTTGACCGAGCGCAGAGCCAGGCCCCCATCCTCATTCGCGGTGCTGGCGAGGGCCGCACGGATGGCATCCATCAGCCGCTTGGCAGCCGGATCCTCATGCAGCACCGAGGTCAGGGAACCCCCCTTCTCGTTCAGCATCCGGCAGAAGAACCCGGCCTCGATACCAGCCCGACCAGAGGGCTGGGACGCGAGGTAGATGCCGTCATAGGGCGCGGCCTTCCGGGTGGCCCCCAGGACGAAGCCCACGAGCGCATCACGCTTGAGGGCGGAGAGGCGGGCCGGGGACATGAAGGCGTCGCCCAGGCAGACCTGATCCCGGTGCAGGATGGCGTTGGTGTCCTTCCCCGCCGACCAGACACCCAGAAGGTGGTCGCCGGGGCCCTTGCGGGAGCCAAAGAACACCTCGAGCACGCGGACCTCCGCCGCGGCGTCCCGGATCTGGGTTCGCAGGTTCTCGGCCTGCTCCTGGAGCATCTTGATCTCGCCCCGGTTGCGCTTCACGATCTCCGCATTCACAGCGCGGATGCCGTCGCGCATCTGGACCGCTTTCTGGAAGTTCTTGTTCGCCAGTGGCAGGACGACCTTCGCCACCTTCTCGTACCGCTCGTAGGGCAGATTGCAGGCCACGATCTTGCCCTCGCGCATGACCCAGGTGAAGCTCGGGAAGCTGATGTCCTCCCGGCAGGCGGGCGCGAAGCAGACCGAGAATTTGGGCTCCTTGAAGGGCTGAGTCACCACGCTGAGGGACCTGATGATGTTGTCCTTCGTCTCCGACTTGGCGCTGGCGGCCGTCAGCCACTCACCGTCAGCCCACTTCAGGATGTTGGTGATCGTCTCCATGTCCTCGGAGCGACCCTGCCGGTTCTTCAGACGGTCCCGCAGCTCATCCAGGTACTCCCGCAGGACCTCCTCGTTGGTGACGAGGGTATCAATGCGAGGGAAGGTCGCGTACCCATCCACCAGGTTGAGGGTCTGAAGGATGTTGAACACCGTGGAAAACGATGCGTTTTGCCAGAATGGATCGCTGGAGTCCTTACCCTCACTTGTGGCGGCGAAGGCGGTGTCGTTGAAGGTCCCTGCCACCACGATTGCGCTGAGGTCGGGAGCGTAGAGTGGGTTGAAGGCAAAGCAGCCATCCGTACGCCACGCGATGTTGGGTGCCACCGTCACCCGGAAGGACTCCAGGCAGGCGCAGTGGTACTCCCCGAGCATGGCCCCGCGCCGCGCGAGCCAGCGCAGCGAGGTTCCGACACCCGCATTGGTGCTGATGGGCAGAGCCATGGTCTCGGGCAGGGCCGTGAGCATGTGCGAGAGCAGGGTCCAGGCGGTCTTGCCCCAGACCGGATCCCACTGGGAGGCATGGAGGGGGGTCATGTCCCGGCCACCCATCGGCCCGCGCCAGAAGGGCCCATGCCGGAGGGTCTTCGCCTTCCCATGCAACTCGTGGGTCCAAATGGCCCGGAACCAGGGCAGCTCCTCCTTGATCTTGCCGTCGTGGGATTCGTAGGTGACCCCGCCGCCCATGACGATGGGATCGAGGGTCTTGGCGAAGACCAACCCCTCGATGCACAGAGCCTCCGCCTCAGCCTTCAGAGCGGGGCTTTCCATCGCCCCCTCAAGGGCCGCCATGTGGCTGGTCACCCAGGAGCGGAAGATCCCCTTCATGGCCGACTGGAGATGATGGAATCCCTGGTCAATCCGCGACTCATCGACGCGGGATGACTTCAGGATGGCCCGGAGCACGGCGCTGGGTGGCTGGGTGGTCTCCATCCAGCCCTCGGCGACCGCATCAGCGGCCAGAGCCAGGCGCTCATCATGGTCCATCCCAAGGAAGCGGCTGGCCGAGAGGACCTGGGCCGCGAAGTCCTGGGCCTTGCCCCCAAGGGCAGCCAGGCGGTGGAAGTCCACCCCGGGAGCCGGGAGCGCAGCCATGCCCAGGTGAGTCGCCACCAGGTCAGCCGCCAGGCCTTCTACGCCGCCCCAATTCATGGTCATCGCAGAGACCAACTCTCCGAGGCTTGTTTCCAGACCCGCAGGCGGGGTCCCACCCTGGGCCTTGATCCGGTTCGAGAACTCTTCGGCCGTGTCCTTGGTGACAAAATCCACCTCGGCGAGGGCTGACTTGAACCCATGGCCGGCGGCGGCCACCAGGCGCTCCGCCAGAGCCCCTTCACGCTCGCGCAGCTCCCCCGCCCTCTGGACCAGCAGCACCACCGGGTCAGGGGCCGAATAGCGGCCTCCTAGACGCTCCTCGGTGGCCTTGTCCACGCCATGGGGCTTGGGGACCTCCGAGGTCGGCACGGTGAAGGGCAGGAAGTCGCCAGATGCCAGGACGGAAGCAAGCCCGTGATCCAGGTTGGTTTTCACCTTTTCCATCACCGCCCGCATGAGGTCGGAAGGGGCGACCTTGGGCCGGTCGTACTCGAGTGCCACAGCCCCTTCGCCAAGGAGCCGTCCAAGGGGTGTGATGAGGGGGGTCACATCGCGGATGACCTGGGTGGCGAAAGCCTCGGATTCGCGGGAGGTCGCCTTCGGCAGTTCCTCGTAATCCAGGCGGGCGTCGATGGCCGCCACGCGGGCGGCGGAGACGGCCCGGCGGGCATCGACCACCTGGGCCTCGGAGAACTCCCACATCCGGGCCTCACGAAGGAGCCAGTTCGCCCGGTACTCACGCAGGGTGCCGGACGGGCTCTGCTTGGTAGGAGCGAAGCGACGGATGAGGTTCCGGGTGGCCGCGAAGCCCTCCAGGGCGTTCCGTGATGCGTAGAGCAAACCAGGGATCTGGTTGTTGATCTCCAGACCGATGCCCCTGGCCCCGCTGTCGAGTCGTGGGGAGGCCTCCTCCCGGCCCAGGAAGGTCGTCTGGAGCAGTCCGTCGATGGAGCGGTAGAGGGGCGAGAGGGCATCCCCGTGGCGCAGCGTCGCGGCGCTCCAGGGGATCTGCCTGAAGGCCGTGCGGGAGGCCAGGATCACTCGGCGGGGCATCGGGGCCTTCACCCCACTGAGGATCTGGTCGGCACCCTCGCTGAAGCTGACCTGAACGGCGGAACCGTCCTCACCCTTGATGGTGAAGGACTCGCCCACGACCCGGACCTCAGATCCTTCGATGAAATTGGGGCGCTCGCTGGGGTTCCCGCTCCAGGAGGAGATGGTGTAGGAACCGATCAGGCGGGTCGCCACTGCCTGGATGGCCTGGAAGTGGTCCCAAATCCGGTTCACCCGGATCTCGTCATAGCCCATTTCCAGGTAGTCGTCCTCACGGCCTCGGTAGGCGGCCAGTATCGCTGGGTCCACCGCATCCTTGCCTTTGTGCAGGAGGTGGAACAGGGGCGTCACCGCGGGGTCCTCCGCCTTGGCCTGAAGGGGATCCAGGATGGGATCAGTGCCAGCGGTCTTACTGACCTGCCGGGTGTCGCCCGCGAGGGAGCCCTTGGGGTCGAGCACGAACGCGGCCACCTTCTCACGCCCGCGGTTGTCGGGGTCATGGGACACATGGGCCATCCACCCGAAGGCCTGCCGCATAATCGGGCGGAGGATGCTGGAGGTCTTACCCGCACCCGTCACGCCAAAGATAATCATGCCGCCCGTCTGGAGTCCCTTCATCCGCATGACATACCAGTGGGCCACTGGACCGAACTTGTGGGCGTCGTTGTCGTAGTACTCGCCCAGGACGAAGTTGATGTCCGGGTTGCTCGGGTCGTATGGGTGCTCCGACTCGTAGGCGGGCAAGAGGGTCCGTTGCAGGTCCTCCTGGGTCACATCCTGGCGGCGGATCCATTCCTCGTAGCGTTCCCGGGTCATGTTGGCCCCGGTGCGCTTCTTCGTCTCGGCCACCAGCATGAAGCCCAGGATGCCCAGGGCGCTCTGGATGGCGAGGATGGTCACGAAGATGTTGGACGCAGGCTTCAGGCGCTCGCCGGAGGCTTTGGTGAAGCCGTTCCGAATCGCCTTGGTGTAGGGATCGGTGAACAGCCACCAGGAGCCCAGGGCCAGGGCCAGGGTGATGAACCCAGCCCAGAAGGCCTGCTTCTTGTAGTGGGGCCTCGAAAGGTAGTTGAGCGCGGCTTGATAGTCGGTTGTCTTCTTCCAGATTTGCTTCTGGATTGGGAACCAGTTCTTCTTCCGCTTGCTGTGCTGGGACAGCTCGGGAGCCGTGGGCTTGGTCGCCGCCGGATAGAACTGACGACGGCCAAGCCTTGTTCCCTTCATCGGGGTCGCGCTCATGGGAAACCTATTCAACGACGGTTGCGTGGGTGGCGGGTCCTTGCTGGACGAAAATCTGAGCCATCGTTTCCTCGGCGTCCTTCACCTGGTCGCTGGTCAGCTTCGTGGCACCCAGGGCGTTCTCCGCCAGGGCGACGATCATCTTCTGGAGCGTCAGGCCGTTCTCGGCGGTGAGCCCCCGGGTCTCATTGAAGGCATGAGCAAGCTTCTGGGCCTCTTCAGCGGTCAGGACGATGGGCTTCTTCAGCCGGAACTTCCGGGTGTCCCGCACGGCCGGGGCGAGGGTGCGGGCCATTCCCTTGAGGATGGAGGATTTTGCAGTGGACGCCATGGGCGACTCCTAGTGAGTGGAGGGGGAGAAGGCGGCAGCCGAGGAGGGCTTCTTGCCCTCCTGCATCAGCCGAGGTTTTGCGCTCTGAAATGGGGCGGCAATGAAGACGAAACCACCCTGAATGCTTCCTTGAAGGCCGCTATTCCTGCTGCCATGCGGGCTTGCACTATCCACCCGATTCTTTGGGCAAGTTTTGGGCAACGCATACAGGGTGCAGATCATTTTGCGCTCCCTGGCGCAAACCACGGCTCAAGGGCCGTTGTGATCTCGCGCCAGTAGTCGGCCTTGGCGCGATTGTGGGTGAGGGTATGCCGCACCAGTTCTGACTTTGCGGTGGAAAGCATGGCGGCAATGCGCTCAGGGGCTACATCTGGCCCCAGCTTGATGCCGAATTCCTTTTCCACCGGGCTCATTGGTCCGACTGGGGCTTCCACCGCCTCCTCAAACAGGGGGGTCAGGCCAGCCTGGGTCTCGGGTTTCTTCTTTGCCCAAGACTTGCCCAAACCGCTTGAAGCCTGGATCTCCAGTTCCAGGTGCATGGACAGGGGGGTAGAGACCCGGGCTTCCTTGGGGATTTCAAGGCTGTCCATCCAGGCCGAGAACACCTCGATCTGCTTCATCTCGGACCACACGGACAGGGGGACTCCAGGGGTGGTCGCCAGCCTCACTCCCTCCCCAACCGAGCGCAAAACTACCTCTGTCCCAGCCAGGTCTGCTCGCCAGGGTCGGAGGTCGAGTCCGGCGGTGGAGGGCCAGATCATGCAGCCACTCCGGCCACCCTTCTTGCCCAGGCGATTGAGGATCACGGACTGCTCCCCAGCCGGATCCTCCCCAAGCACTTGGATGGCGTGGTGGAGTACTGGCCCCCCCCACTTGGCGGCCCAGCGCATCCACTGGCTCTTCATGGCCGCATCGGTGTCCCGGTCCATGTGGATCAGGTGCAGCACCCCGTCCCTGAGCACCACAGCTCCCGGGGTTTGGCCCCAATGACCCCACCACCAGTCGATCATGAGGTCCTGGCTCTCCAGGCTGGAACGGACCTGACGCCACCGCTCCAGACCGGGCCAGATCATGCCCGCCACAGTCAGGACAAGATCCACCGGCTCCAGAGGGAAGTCCCCGGCTCCAGGGCGGGGGATCAGGTCTCGGTCCAGGTAGCGCGAAACCCGCTTGGCCGAGTCCCGTTGGTCTTCCTTGGCGTTGAGGCGGGCCCAGATCATCAGGGTCATGCGCCGAATCCCAGCCATGTCCCGGGCCAGGAGAGCGGTCGGGAATTGGATGTCGGCGATCCCGACTCCAGGGGCCGCTCTGTGGGCTCGGATGCTTCGAGCGCCACCATTCACCGGGGTTGTGCTGGTCAGGAGTTCGCTCATCGGGTCACCCGCACATCACGCTTCCGGCCAGCCGAGGACCGGCCCAGGGGATCGAAGGCCCGCATCGTGGCTCCAGCGGTTTTGGACGCCACGCTTTTGTGGCCGTACTCGTTTCGGTGGGTGCCCATCACTTCGATGTCCCACTGAGCCCCGTGGCCCTCGATCTCGTACTCCACTCGCAGGTCCGGGTAGTGCTTGCTCCCCTGGTACTCCCGGCGCAATCCCGGGTCCAGGGTGATGCCTGTGACCACCCCGCCGAGAGACTGGACCTCATGGCCGAAGTAACCGATCCCATCCCCCACTGCCTGCTCATGCAGCTCACCGATCCCGCGCCCAGTCTTCCTGGGGCCGAACCCCCGGCGCAGGAACTCCTCCGACCCAGGCAGGACCTTGAAGGCATCGAAGCCGCGGGGGGTCAGGCGGAGGGTTCCGAGACTCCCCTGCCCCATCTTCACCCGGCGCTCATCGACCAGGCCTTGGTCCATGAGGGCCTGCATGAGGGCATCCACCTTCTTGGCGTCCTGGGGATGGAGTGCCCGGATCTGGTCCCAGGCGGCCTCCCTGTAGGCCGCCAACCAGACCAGGGCCTCATCGGGGCCCATGGGTGAGCCTTCGTCGCCCATGGGCCGCCGTCGCTCCAGTGCCCGAATCGCAGCCATCTGGGCCTCACGCTCCAGGACCCGCGGCCAGAACTGGCCGTCAGCTTCCACCGCCAGCCCCTTCCGCACCAGGTCGAGCGCCATGTACTTCCGCTGGAGGTAGCCCATGCGCTCCTCGAGGCTGATCCAGGCCTTCTCCTGAAGGGGCGTCACACCCCCCGAGACGACCACCAGCTCAGGGGACAGGCTCTCCAGGAACTCCCTTCCCATCGGGGTCAGCCCCTTGGGTCGGTAGTGCCCGTCCAGCCACTTCGGGAGAGCGGAAATCCGCATCCTGCCCTGGGACTCTTCGAGGTCCCTGGCTGAGGGTCCCGCTGCCGGCCGAGGACCCACGCCCTGAAGCGTTGGAATGAAGGCACCTTCGCCGAGGGTTATTCCACGATAGAGGCTCCCCGCCCTGCCGCGATCCTCCTCCTTCGAGAGGGAACGGGAGGGGGAAATTCGCATTTCGGGCGCAGAGCTGACGGGCCGACCATCCGGCCCGACCAACCCGACGCTCTGATGGAAACGGAGGCTCATCGGCGCATTCCTCGCCTGATCTCCTCAGCCTCCTCACCCAGCGGTTTGCCGCTGGACTTGAGGGCCAGGAGCCCTGTGACTGGTCCGAAGGTCAGCCCGATCACCAGGACCGGGATGGTGACGGGGTTCCGCTCCATCCACTTGCCCATGATCGGCCACCAATCCTTGAAGCACTGGTAGAACTCCACCCCTACCACCAGGCACATGACCAGGAAGATGACGGCCTCCATCATCCCCCGGTTGGATGGCCCGGTTCCTCGCCCGCCACCCTTAGCCATGGAGCACCCCCATCAGGGGCAAGTGCTGGAGGAACCAGACACCCACTGCCGCAGCCCAGGTGATGACCCGAGGCAGGCAGGCCACCCCCACAACAACAGCCGGGGCAGCAGCGGCCAGGATGGCCCGTTCAAGCATGGGCGGCCTCCTTGACCTTGATCGCCCGGGGTTTGCGCTTTCGGGTCTTGGGGTAGGAGGGGTTGAGCTTGGTCAGCATGGCCCAGCTCGTGCGGAGAACCAGTCGCCGTCTGGTTTCGCATTCCCGATCCTCCACTCCGGTCACCCGGATCGTGGCTATCCCGCGCAAAACCAAGGCCCCATCCCGGGCCAGGATCAGGGCCATCTCCCCGATCACCGCATCCACGATCTCCTTGGCAGCGGTATAGTCCTGAAAAACGGTCTCATAGTTCGCCTGAAGGCTCTCCGCGATGGCTGCATTCGAGGGGGATGTCTCCCGCTTTTTCGGGGATGATGTACGGCTTTTGCGCTCGGCCATGGGTGCTCCAAAAGTGCTCTTTTCACGATGGTAGTCTGTGAAAGGAGCGCAAAATTTGGAGGCCTGGAAGCATGGAGCGCATAACTGAAAGCCCAACAGAGACCAGCACTGGCGACTGGCTGGTGACCCTTTCCAAACATGCGTTCCTGGCCCTCCTGACGGGTGGCCTGAGCCTCGTTTGGCTGGTCGGGCGCAAACTCCCCTCCTGGTGGGAGTCGGCCTGTCTTGAACGCGCCAGATGGATTCAGGAAGGGCGCAAACCCGATGCCTGGAAATGGGTTGGCGAGGGCTGGAGGGCAACAGGAGGGACCATCCTGGTCTCCATCCCCTGTGCCATGGCCGTCACAACGGGTGCATCCCTTCTGGTTAGGGGCACCCTCCATTTCGCCAGTGCCTCAGCCACCACCGCCAAGGCTTATGTCTTCTTCATCGTGACGCCGCCACTCCTGGCCTGCGCCATCTGTCTGACCCTCCTCTCCACCTGGCTCTGGCACAGCGGTCGTCAGGCCGTGTCCCTCGCCTGGTCGAACCGTCCCTGGAGCCACTGATGTCCCACTCAACACTCTTTGCGCCTGTCCTTCTTTGCGCTCACCTCATGGCCCAGACGCCATCCCAGACTCCGACCCAGATCGCTCCGGCCGCCACACCGGCTCCAGAGCCCCAGGTCGATCCCAGGGAGGCCACCAACCCCCAGAGCGAGAATGGGCGGCCCTTCCACATGGTCCGCGAGGGCGAAAACCTGTTCAGGATCGCCATGGCCTACAGCTTGAACATCTCGAAGCTGGTCGAGCTGAACAATATCAAGAACAACACCATCTTCGTGGGGGACAAGCTCTGGTTGGCACCTCCAGGGGCCAAGGTCTCCCTGCCGACCCCTCCCGCCAAGGCCTCCACAGGCACCCCCTCGGAACCCCCGCAGGCTCCGGTCGCTCCCCAGGCGACTGATTCGGCACCATCTGATGAGGATTTCACCTTCAAGCCGGTTAATTCGGCCTCTGCTGTGCCCCAGGGCGGAACCCCCTTGGTCCAGCCCCGGGTCCCTCGTGGCACCATGCCCCGCCTCGTGCCCGCCTCTCAACGGACGGTGATCGACAACCCCTATTCCGGCCAGCCCATGGTCCAGAACTCCCGTCTGATCCGGGCGGGGCTTCCTCCCACGGACCCGGACATGATGCCCCTGGTCGCCACGGTGAAGAACCTCCCACTGCTCGCCAAGAACGAGCCCCGTAGCGAGTGGACCCCCCGCCAGAACGCCTATGCCGAGTACTGGGAGCGCCAGATCGTCCGTTCGGCTGGCATCCCCTCGGCCGCTCACTGGGACGGCCAGAACCTCTGGGTGTCCCTCCGCCCTGCTGCCAAGGCCGCCCCGATCCGCGTGGTCATCCCTGGGACCTACCTCCCCGCCGAGATCGACACCGCAGCCTTCCAGCGGTTGGTTCGAGCTGGGGCGGTCTTCGAGTTCCTGGGGCACCCGATGTACCTGGACGGCGCTGAACCAATCGCCGCGATGATGAAGGGCCAGCTCCTCGCACCCTGGGGCTTCGTGGCCCGGGTTCTCCGTGTTCGTACTGCTGCGGGGCCCTCGGTTGTCCTGACCATCCCGTAGTCCGAGAATGGTGCCCGTTCCGGGGGGGGCGGGATCACCACGAGGCCCCGGGTTTTGATCCGGGGCCTCATTACCCAACCGGGCCGGAAGCCTTGAGCACCCGGACCCTCACGCCCACCATCCTGGTGGGCGTTTCGTTTTGAGGGCCTGGCTACTCGCCGGCCTGGACGCCCATGGCTGCGAGCCTGGCCTTAATCTCGCGCTTCCCGACCTTCCGCAGCTCCACCAGGGCCTCGATCTTGTTGGCCCGGGGGAAGGTCTTCTCGGCCTCCCAGTTGTAGATCGACTGGGTGGTGACCCCCAGCAACCGGCCCATATCGGCCCCGGAGAGCCCTAGACGGGCCCTGAGCTTGGTCAAGCCCTTGGGGCTGTAACGGTGGCGTGTGGGCTTGGCATCCCCTTCTTCCTGGCTCGGGCGGGGCGTCCTCTCCCCCTTCCCTGCCTGCGAGCGACCCAGGCGCTTCTCAAGGTCGGACAGACCACGCTTCAGGGCCGCGATCTCGGAGCGGTACTTGGCCGAGGCTGTCTTCAAGGCCTCGATCTCCTTGCGGACCTCCTTGCGGGCCAGTCGCAGGATCTCGTTTTTCAGGATAGAAGCTAGGTTGGGCATGGGAATCTCCAGTGCTCGACAGCAGCACTCCAGGGCGGCACTTGGCCGCTCACCGGGCAATCACGGCCGATCAGCTACTACCTAAATAGCAAATTCTCGGGCCAGATTCCTGGAAAATCCTACCTCTCAATGCAAATCCCACCCTCAGACGGCCTCGAATAGGCCGGCAGAGGGGCAGTTCGGGGAGAACCACAGGACCTCCTCGCGCGGGCGGCCACCATCCGCAAACGAACGGCAGCGGATCTGGGGCCAGCCCTTGTAGAGCCGGTCATAGACGGGGTTCTCATAGGCGCTGAGGACGACCATTCCCTTCAAGCCCTTGAGCACTTCGGCGAGGGTTTCATGTCCTTCGTCCGACATCTCGTGCCGGTAGTCCCGGCCGCGATCCCTCGAGGCCGCCAGATAGGGCGGATCGACATAGTGCAGGGTCACTGGGCTGTCGTGGAAGGCCATCACCTCGGCCGCGTCTCGATGCTCGATGACCACCCCTCGCAGCCGCTCGATCACATCCGCCAAAGCCGTCGGGAACCGATGCCAGTCCGTGGCTGGCGAGGTCCCCCGGCGCAGGATGTCACGCCTGAAGCCAACCCTCTGAGTGGCCCCGCTTGCCCCAAGGCCCATGAAAGACCTCACGCAGAGCCGCCTGGCCCTCTCCAGAGGGTCCAAGGCGGGTTCCTGGGCCTCCAGGAACTCCTCCTCGGCGTAGGGCGTCAGGGCCAAGGCCTGAGCCAGCTCCTCGCCGCGATCTCGGACCATCCTGAAGAGGTTCACGACCTCCCCATCCAGGTCCCCATAGACCTCCGCGAAGGCCCGGGGCTTCCTCAAGAGGACGGAGGCGGCTCCTCCGAATGGCTCCACATAGATCCTGTGGGCGGGAAGGTGCTCCACGATGAACGGAGCCAGCTTCCACTTGCCTCCGTGCCACCTGAGCACTGGCCTCGAGGGGGCCATCGCTCAGGCCTCCAGCATGGCGGCCACACCCAGGCGGGTCAGGATCGTCTTGGCCGTCTGGTGGTTCGTGATCCGACGGTAGATCAGGCTGCCTGCTTCCACACCCTCGCTCTTCAGCTTGATTTCAACTTCGGCCGGAATGTCGCTCAGAAGCGGGTGCTGGAGGGCCGCGGTGATGAACTCGGCCTTGGCTTCGGCCACCATGTCCCAGGCAAAGCTGCGACTGGCGAAGGAAGCGGTTTGGTGGGCCTTCTGGGCCGAGCACCAGGCGGACAGGAGGCTCACCAGCTCCACAGGCACACCGGAAAGGTCAGCCCCGGCCCTCTTGGCCCCTCGCTCAAGCTCGGCACGCTTCAGGGCTTCTTCTTCCTGCCGCTTGGCCTTCGATTTCGCCAGCTCCCCGCCTTCCTTGAGCACCTTCCAAGGGCTCTTGCGGAGGCGGTGGCTGAGAATGCCCTTGGGATTGCTGCGGCCGGGGGTTTTGACCAGTTCGCGCTCGATCATCGCCAGGATCTCTGTGCCTACCGTCTGGAGCACGCTGGCAACCTGCTTGGCCTTTCCTGGCTGGATCTGTCGGGCCGTGAACTCGGCTCCCTTTGGATCGAATTCGAGATCCAGAAGAGCCTGAACGACCTCGCGCTCTGCTTGGATCTCTTCAGGTTTCCTTTCGGGTGCTACTTCTGAACTTCCAGAGGAACCGCCTTCAGGCACCATTCCATGCTTTTCCTGATGCCCTCTTACTTCACCACCCTGATGGGGATGGTACGGCTTTGAGGATTCCAGGAAATACTTTTCTTCCTGGGAATCCTCCCGTAGGGTCGCTTTTTGCGAATTTAAGTCACAAGAAGAATGCTTAGGAGCGGCTTTCTGAGCCTCCATGGCCCTCAGAGCGATTCGACGGGCCTGGGAGCCTTTCTGGTGCCCAGGAAGCCTTCCTTCAGCGCACATGGCCTTTGCTTGGCGAATGGTGCCACGGTTCGGTCGGGTCACCTTCCACTCACTCTCGTCTAGGCCCTTCTTCCCGAGAACAATCTGCTCGAAGACTTCGGGCAGCGTCTCGGTCATCTTCTTCATCTGCCGGTTCGTGGTGTCGTACTTGGTGCCGGCCAACTCCATGATGCTGGACAGCCGCAGATTCCATTCCCGCACGGATCCACGATCCATCTCCTGGATGATGGCTCGCAGGATCAGGCGACCGCTGGTGGAGAGACCTGCACGCTTCGCCAGGCCCAGGATCATCTCGTCGCGGATCGAATCGTACACGGCCGTCAGCAGCTCGCCACCCACACGCCGGGCCCGCTTCGGCCTGGCTTCCTGGGCAAGGCTTGTGTATGAAAAGGCATGTCCAAGATTTGTAAATAGTGGTGTTTGAATTGAAATCAGTTGAGCATTAACACTGAAATATGCACATGAATATCCACTTTTGTATCCACCTTCGTATTCACTTTTATATCCACTTCCATATCCACAGCTTGCTTGCTTGCTCGCATTCTTGCTTTTCACCCCTTGCGCCTCGACGAAGGAGTCTGCATACTCTGATGCAGTGAAGTTCTCGATCTTTGCGCTTTGCTCTCTCATTGTTCTGGTATCCAGTGAGGAGGTAGTCCGACGGGCGGCAACCCAACGGGCCTCGGAGTTCAGAGATCAGCGTTTTGAGGCGTCCTTGGACGCCTCATTCGCATTGTGGAGATCGAATGGATCTGGTGCAAATCCGTCGCCCACTTCATCAACTGCGATGACGGCTTCGGTTTCACTGAGGCCGAAGTCGTCAGCCAGGTCGGCGACAGCTCGGAGAGGCTTGCCCTCAGCGGCTTTCATGAGATCCGCAACCATCTCTTCATGACGATGGTGCAGTGCCTTCACAGACTCTTCACGGGACTTCGCCGCCAGAATTTCTGGGCGACGAATGACCGTCTCTTGAGTCGTGGAACGCAGGGGCATTGGGTTTCCTCAAGCACCAGTATGGAGAGCGCAAAGTACCCCAGCCCTCTCCACGGAGCGCAAAGCCGGAGTTGGTTTCACTCAGGTATGGATGGCAACGGACGCGTCGATGCCATCACCCTTTTGAGCGCAATCCGCGATCCGTGTGCAAACCCCCCTGGACCCCGGTGGACATCCCGAGACGGGAAAGGGGAATGGCCGAGTGCCACTATTTCGTGGCAGGCAGAATCTACTCAAAAGCCGCGAGCGCACTACATCTCCAGGTGAAGTCCCGAAGTTGTAGTGCGCTCGGTGGAAATTCGACTAATTAACTGGCTGTTCCACGCTGCTGGATCTGAGACTGGGCTGCCTGGGCCAAATCCGCGGCCTTCTTGGCCTCGCGCTCAGGCATTTCCAGGGCCCACTTCACAATCAGCGTCTCCAGCATCACGCCACGGGTGAGGGGCCCCGCGGAACCAAAGAGTTCCAGAAGGGTCTGCCGGGTCTCCTCGATCTGATCGAAAAGGCTCGTGGGGATGTCGGTGGTCGTGCGGATCCGGCCGTGGGCCTTGTGCCTGGCTCGGAGGTAGGCCCCAGGCGTGATCTGCTCATCGAAGTGAGCCGCCCACCACTCCGGCGTGACTTCGGTGGACAAGGCCTCGCGCCAGAAGTCGGCACCGGGGATGCCCTTT
>Ga0268298_10003256_pt1 | contig 16780 bp, 14 predicted proteins | sample WWTPWeurt_MetaG_FD_194462 | JGI IMG/M metagenome (GOLD analysis project Ga0268298, IMG submission 194462) | Activated sludge microbial communities from WWTP in Nijmegen, Gelderland, Netherland - WWTP Weurt | ecosystem: Engineered > WWTP > Aerobic digester > Activated sludge | place... | reverse complement strand
CTTTTCGCGCTGGCAAAATTGCAACGACTCAATAATTAAATTTTTGTAAACAGGTTTAGTAAATACATCTACCCAATCAACTACAGTAGGCGTTATAAAATATATCCCGCTTTTCTCGGTTATGCTTTTTAAACCCATTTAAGTTGCAAGTTACTTATTCAGCATCGGATTGCAAATCCTATGGCGTAGGTATGTTCGGGATTGCAAATCCCGAACGGCTGGGCAGAGTGGTTTAGTTCATCAAAGTAATCGGTTTTGCTATAGTAGTAGTTATCGGTTTGCACGGTTGCTACCAAACTCCAAAAATATTGGGTGAGTACATCGTAGGTATCATTTGCAATTTCGTGACTGTACACATCAGAAAACAAAGTACCTGGAGCCACATACGGCTGGGCAAAATAAGTCTAACAAAATACTTAAGTTAAGTAATTAAACTTTCCCTGTCATAATAATCCAGTCGCTGGAGGCTGTTTACTTCAATGCATATAAAATCGAACTCCTCAACCACCTTGCCACGTATTAAATAACAGCCTTTGCCGGAAAAGGGATATTTTTTGGCTGTATCGGGGAAATGAACCGTATCAATCCAATCGCCTTGTGTATCTAAAAAAGTTCCAAAAAACATTTTCTCCGATGTAGCCGTTCGGGTTTGTTTTAGGGTTACTAAATACCCCACAATTTCAACCTGCCTGCCAATATATTGGTTCAGTTCGCTTGCCTTTAGTTCGGACAATTTTTGATTTTGTAACAGGTAAAACGGCAGCTTTAAGGTAAATCCAAACAGCTCCATTTCTTTATAAGCATCTTCCACCCAATTTTCCTGCAGCGGTGGCAATTGATAGGTTTTATGTGTTTTGGGAAACAGTGCTGTGGGGGGGGCCGGGTTGCTTTTGTTGCCCGATGATAACAGGTGGGCTTCCCACAACAAGGCCTGTTTCTTTTTACCGGTAAACGCAAATGCATTGGCCATAATTAATAACCGCAATTGCTCTAACGAAACGGGAACCCGCTCCATAAAATCGGGCAGACTTTTAAAAATTCCGTCTCGGTTGCGGACTTGCACGATATTTTCGAAAACCGATTGCTCCAGTTCGGCTATAAGGGACAGACTGAGGTAAATTTGGTTACCTTTCAATTCGTAGTTAGCGGTGCTGTTATTTACACAAGGCGGGTTAATAACGGCACCGTGTAAAAAAGCTTCGTGCAAATAAACTTCGGGGCGGTAAAACCCACCACCGTTGTTTAAAGTGGCCACCATATACTCCACCGGAAAATAGGCTTTGAGGTATAAAGCCTGGTAACTTTCTACGGCATAACTGGCCGAGTGTCCTTTGGAAAAAGCGAAGTTGGCAAAACTTTCAATCTGATTCCAGATAGCTGTAATAGTTTTTGAATCATATCCTTTTGCGCGACAATTATCAAAAAAACGGTTGCGCACCAAACCAAATTCGGTACGCTGTTTAAACTTCCAGCTCATGCCTCTGCGCAGGTAATCGGCCTCGGCAAGTGTGAGTCCGGCAAAGCTGTGTGCTACCTTAATTACGTCTTCCTGATACACCATTACCCCATAAGTTTCTTCCAGAATATGGTACAATTCCGGTAATTCGTTGCGGGCTTTTTCCCTCAGTTTTTCGTTTCGGAAACGTAAAATATACTCGCGCATCATCCCGCTTTTTGATACGCCAGGACGTATAATGGAACTGGCAGCTACCAGGCGCAAATAATCATCGGCCTTTAGTTTGCAAAGCAACATGCGCATGGCCGGAGATTCTACATAAAAGCAACCGATGGCTTTTCCCGAACGCAGAAATTCTTTAATTTTTTCGTCTTTCAGCAGACGCGGGATATCATGAATATCGACCTCCACTCCTTTATTCTCTTTTATCAGGGTTAAGGCATCTTTAATTTTTCCAAGTCCGCGCTGGCTTAGTATATCAAATTTATACAACCCTATATCTTCAGCCTCAATCATACTGAACTGTGTGGTGGGATACCCTTTTGGTGGCATAAACAACCCCGAATAGGTTGTCAGAGGTTCTTCGGCAATGAGTATTCCGCTGGAGTGAATGCTTAAATGACTTGGAAAATCGTGCAGGTATTGGCTATAGGTAATTACCAGTTGCGCTAATTTATCATCTTTAGGTGCTGAATTGGTGCGTTGAAGCGAATCAATTTCTTCGGGCGGCAGACCAAATACTTTTCCCAGTTCGCGCATCACGGCATCGCGCTTAAATGTGCTGTAAGTTCCCAAAAGAGCAGCCCTTCCCCCCTCTCCAAACCGTTTAAAAATATGTGCTGTTATATCATCGCGGTCGGTCCATGAAAAGTCAATATCAAAATCGGGCGGATTGCTTCGAAACGGATTGATAAAACGTTCGAAATACAAATCAAGTTCAATGGGATCCACATCGGTAATACGCAGCAGGTAGGCTACCAAACTATTGGCTCCGCTGCCCCGTCCTACATAATAATATCCTTTGCTTCGGGCATACGAAACAATTTCCCAATTAATTAAAAAATAAGAGGCAAAACCCATTTGCTCAATAATTCCCAGCTCTTTTTCCATGCGTTCCATTACAATAGGCGATGGATTTGGAAAGCGGTAGGCTATGCCTTTTTCAGCTTCGTAACGCAGCAATTCAATATCGCCTTGTGCGCTGCCGGTAAAGTGTTTCAGGTTTTTATTGGCGAATTTGCCATAGGTAAAAGAAACGCTGCTGCTGTTAAGTATGTGATGGGTATTTGAAATAATATCCGGATAGTTTTGGAACTGCTTTTTTAATTCGTCATCCGGTAGCATCACCTCATCGGGGTTTCCCTGCTCGCTAAGCGGAAGTTTACTCAACAGGTTATTGGTATCAATGGCACGAAGCAACCTGTGGGCATTAAAACTTTTTTTATCGGTAAACGAAACCGGTTGCAGGCATACCAACTTTGCCGTTGAAACACCCTTTGAATTAAACTCAAATTTGCTCAGTTCGCTGTACTTAATTCCTACATATTCGTTGGGGCGCAATGGGTTGCCGGTATAGGTTTGAAACGGATAAATGATAAATGTATCGGAAAGTTCGGGAGCAGCAGCATCAAAAGGCAGGTTATGCGTAAGGTGTTCCGTTAAATACGTGTTCAGGTTTTTAAATCCGTTATTATTTTGAGCAATGCCGATATACTGCTGTTTTATGCCGTTCCGAAAATCGATGCCCGGCACCACTTTTACTCCGTATTCAGCGGCAATGCGCAGGGTGTTTAAACAGGCCGAAGTATTATTAATATCGCTGAGTACAATTGCCTGATGGCCGTTTTCTTTGGCCATTTTCAGCAAATCTTCGGGCGCCACAGTGCCGTAGCATAAACTATAATAGGTATGGCAATTGAGCAACATAACTCACCGTTTTTAGTTGCTTTGTGTTTTATACGAAATCCAGTCGGGCTCTTCGTTAAAAGTGATTTTGCATGGAACCGAAAAAGACTGCATGATGCTGATAGGATTTTTTAACTTTTCGGTATAAAAAGATAAAACTAATGAAGTGCCCGAAAGCGATTGTCCGGCAAAATGGGTTACTCCATATTGTTTTAAGTGGTAAGAAAGTAACTTAGCTGCCAGCAACGGGTCTTCCTGAAAAATGGAATTGACTAATGAATCGTTCAGGTTTAACTCAGCGGTAATATGGTACGGACAATAACTACGGTAAGCATAATTTTGATAAGCCAGGTTTATCCAGCCTTTCCCTTTTACTATAGTAGCTGAACTGTCAATTACAATGGAATTGGTTGGGTAAGCAAGTCCGGCCATTTTAATCTGCTCCCAGGTTTTTGGCTGATTAGAAGAGCAGGATAACAAATCAAAAGCTAAAAAAATAAGCAGGTAACTAACGCGCATAAACAAAAATGAGCAACTATTATTTATGCGAATATAACCTTAATGTAAACCGAATTTTATTCGAGCGAATAATTTAATTTTACCTGAGCCTGTTCATCGCGCATGCCTATTTTTTCGGCAGTGGTACGGCTTATTTTTATCAGAATATTTTTGTTCTCATCGGTATCGGGCAAGGTACCCACTACACGCACAAAAACCGATTTCCCGTTCATTTTATTAGTGATTTTAATAATGGTTCCCACGGGAGCTGTTTTATGCAGGGCCAGTAATTTACCTCCGCTCATTTCATCGTCAAGAAACCAGCGGGCCATTCCGTTTTCTTCGCGTTCTTTTATTCCTATAGAGGTAGCCATAGGGTGCGGTTCGGATGATGACTGCGCAGCCACCGGATTTTTTAACGAATCTTTTTTGGCAGGCAACACCGGTGGCGGAAGCGATGTTCCATTCATGGGTTTTAACCAAAGTACCTGTCCTTCTTTCAGGTTATTATCAGTCATGTTGTTCCATTTTTTCACGTCAGCTTCGTGTACGTTAAACAGAGTGCATATTTTATACAAAGTTTCTCCTGCTTTTACGGTGTACGAGTCGGGTCTTTTTTTAGCATCGGTCGGAATATGCTCGGCTTGTTTATCAGCATCGGCTTCGGCATGGGTTTCATTTACCGAAACAGGTTTGGCCTGTACCTTTTGCGGGGCTGTTTTGACCACAGTTGCTGACGGAATTAAAATAATTTGTCCGAGGTTTAACGTTTCTTTCATTCCGGGATTGGCGGCAAGTACATCCTCTTTTTTTACATTGTATTTGCGGCAGATGGCATTTAACCCTTCGCCCTTACCTACTTTATATTGAATAAAAACCTGTCCGTTTATCTTTTGGGTGCCAATAGAATCCTGTGCATTTACCGGGTGTGCGCTAAAAGCAAACGGAAGCAATAAGAGCATGGTGTAAATATACTTTTTCATAATTCAAAGTTACCGGATGGCATCTCCCCTCACGGGGCCTATTCATCAACAATCGGGTGGCTTTGTTCAGATAAGTGAACAGCGAAAATTACACAATGGTTTCGTTTACCAAACTCCAGGCCTGTGGTTTATCCTCAAATTTAATTTTTGTCTGACTCCACACCTGTTTAAATAAATCAGAAAAGCGGTATTTGTTTAAATGTGCTTCACTATCCCACCAACTGTAGGTAAAAAATACATTTGGCTGATTCACGTCTTTCAACAATTCCAAACGCTGGCATCCTTCAAAATGGCGAATTTGCTGTTTGGTAGCATGAAACAACTGCAAAAAAGCTTCTACCTCATCCGGCCTGAATGTCATGCGTACAATACGTATTATCATAAAAATTCAATCATTATTACAGAGCCGGTTCGTAAGCCAAGTAAAGGAGCGGCTTCTCCCCTGTTGATGGCAATTTCTAAAAATCCGGTTTCGCCAAAAATGCATAATCGTTCACCGGGTTCTACATCACTGTAATCATTACTGATTCGGTCGAGCTCTTCGGTGCGCCTGAAACGAATGCTGAATCTTCGTCCGCGTGAAATTTTATTAAAGAGTTCTTCGCTTATATTGGTGAGCACATTTTTGAAATGGTCAATATGCACCACATGCCCTCTGATGCTGTTGGCATCAACCATAGGCTGAAAATTTTCCTTGAATTTTTTTATGCGCGATGGCTCTCCTATTTCGTCCAGATTCCAGTTTTTGCAAAGCGTTGCCGCTGCATTGGCAAATATATTTTTACCCGAAAAAGCATCGGTTTTATTTTCAAAAAAACGTGTAATACGATATACCTTCTCAGGCTCCTGATCAAAGATAAGCGAGAATATACCGTTATCAGCCCCGATAAAAAACTGACCATCTTTTTCAACGGCTAAGTATTGTCCGTAAATATTCACGTCCATATCAATGCCTATGAGGTGAATGGTTTTGGCCGGAAAGCTGGGGTATGAATTGCGAATGAGAAATGCAGCCTGAGCCACATCAAAAGGAGCTATATGATTGCTGATATCAACGATATGTACATCCGGAACCAAACGGTGCAAACTACCCTTAATAGCTGCTACATAGAAACTTTCACTTCCAAAATCGGTGGTAAGCGTAATTACGGGCACGGATATATTTTTTTACTAACTTTGACGTCACAAAAATAGAAGAATAACACACACAATTTTGAGCGAAAAGAGCTATTTGATAGAAGATGTTGATCCGATGGAGTTACTTGGTGTCAACAACCAGAACCTGAAACTCCTGCAAAGCCAGTTTCCAAAATTAAAAATTGTTTCCCGCGGGCAGGAGCTCACCATTTTAGGCGATGAACAGGAAATAAATCACTTTGAGCACAAGCTCGATCAGATGATTGACCATATCCGAAAATTCGGGAAACTACATGCCAATTATTTTGAAGAACTCGTGAAGAGTGAAAACCTGCAGAACGGAAACGAACCGGTAGCAGCTGATAATGACGTATTGGTATTTGGCCCCAATGGTAAAATTGTAAAGGCCCGAACGCCTAATCAGCGCAAAATGCGGGAATATGTAGATGGCAACGATATCGTTTTTGCCATTGGTCCGGCCGGAACGGGTAAAACCTACACCGCAGTTGCGCTGGCCGTAAGAGCACTGAAGAACAAAGAAATTAAACGAATTATTTTAGCACGCCCGGCAGTGGAAGCAGGTGAAAACCTTGGATTTCTTCCGGGCGATTTAAAAGAGAAAATAGATCCTTACCTCCGTCCGCTTTATGATGCGCTGGAAGATATGATACCTGCCGAGAAGCTGAAGTATTATATGGAAAACCGCATTATTGAAATTGCCCCAATGGCTTTTATGCGCGGACGTACTTTGGATAATGCATTTGTTATTTTAGACGAGGCCCAAAACGCCACCGATTTACAACTCAAAATGTTTCTTACCCGCATGGGCCCCAATGCCAAGTTTATTATTACCGGTGATTTAACCCAGATTGATTTGCCAAGAAAAAGCCAGTCGGGGTTAACCAAAGCAATTAAAATTTTAGAACATGTGGCCGGAATTAAAATTGCTTACCTTAGCTTTGAAGATGTGGTACGACACAGGCTTGTGAAGGATATTATTAAAGCTTACGATAAACTCGAAAAAGAACACCCACATCAGGATTGATAATAATTATCACTTAATAGAATTTATATGGATAGTTCACTAATAGCCACCAATTATTTTTTCACCAAACAAAAGCACTTTTATCGTGGCAAGGTGCGAGATTATTATAATATTAATGACGAAAAACTTATTTTGATTGCCTGCGACCGCATCTCGGCTTTTGATGTGGTTTTGCCACGCGCCATTCCCTACAAAGGGCAGGTATTAAATCAAATTGCAGCTCGTTTTTTAGATATGACGGCCAGCGAAGTTCCTAACTGGAAAATGAGCACCCCTGATCCGAATGTAACCGTTGGATTGCTATGCCAGCCATTTAAAGTGGAAATGGTGATACGGGGTTATTTATCCGGTCATGCCTGGCGCGAATACAAAGAAGGTAAACACAGCGTGTGTGGGGTGTCTTTGCCCGATGGATTAAAGGAAAATGATAAACTTCCGGCTCCAGTTATTACTCCTACCACCAAAGCCAGCGAGGGGCATGACGAGGATATTTCGAGAGAGGAAATTATAGCCAGAGGAATTGTGAGCAAAGAGGATTACGAACAGCTCGAAGCCTATACCTATAAGCTATTTGAAATAGGAAGTGCGTTTGCCACCAAACAAAGTCTCATTTTGGTAGATACCAAATATGAATTCGGGAAAAGAGACGGAAAAATTTACCTGATTGATGAAGTGCATACCCCTGATTCGTCACGTTACTTTTATGCCGAGGGTTATGCCGACCGTCAGGCAAAAGGAGAGCCGCAAAAACAATTATCCAAGGAGTTTGTGCGCCAGTGGCTGATAGAGCACGGATTTCAAGGGCAAAAAGGACAGTTAATTCCCGAAATGACCGATGAATTTGTACAAATGGTTACCGACCGTTATGTAGAACTTTACGAACAACTTACGGGCGAGAAATTTATAAAGGGCGATTATAGCGGAATTATGCAGCGAATTGAAGATAATATAAACAACTGGCTGGGCACTCCGTTAAATTAAGTTGGAAAATTTCCATTTTAGTTTATTTTTGATTCCTTAAAACAATTAATAAAAACATATGAAGTTAAAATTTACCAAACTGGCAGTTGCTGCCTTATGTGTAACTTTTTCGGCACAAGCTCAGGTAAAAGGTACCGTTTCTACCTTAATGGGGCAAGCTGGAGTTACTACCGATCCGGGAGATGTAATTCAGGCTCAGGCCGTATTATTTGCCCCCTGGGGAATGGGATTTGATAATGTAGGAAACCTTTGGTTTACCGAAGCTGCATTTGATAATGGATTTGATCCTGCTGTAAAAGGCAACCGTTTGCGCGTACTTTTAAACTCAGATGGTAAAGTGTACAAAAGAGCCGGAAGTCCTGTGCGCGATCCCGGTTATCAGAATTTTCCGGGTTCGGCTATCTCCATGCTCAATACACCCATGGGATTTGCTTTTGACGTAAATGAAAATTTTTACGTAGCAGATTATGAGAATAACTGTATCCGCAAAGTAGGTAAATTCACTACTCTTTCAAATTCTCAGGACGTAAGCACATTTGCCGGTGCCACCACGCAGGCAACTCCCGGTGATGTAGATGCAACCGGAACGGCTGCCCGTTTTAATCACCCACAGGATATTGTGTATGACGGAGACCAGTATTTGTATGTAGCCGATACCGATAATCATAAAATTAAACGTATTGCCATTGCAACCGGTGCTGTAACCACATTTGCCGGAACAGGCACTTCGGGAAGTACCAACGGAGCTCGCTTAACTGCAACTTTCTCCTACCCCTCGGGGTTGTGCTACTATAGTAATAAACTTTATATTGCCGATGAAGGAAGCTACATGGTTCGTGTGATAGATATTGGCACCGGAACCGTTTCCACCTTAGCCGGTTCAGGAACTTTTGGTATGAGCGATGGAGCTGCTGCTACTGCTCAGTTCAAATATCCACAAGACGTTGCCGTTGACATTTCGGGAAATGTGTATGTGGTAGAAGGTAAAAATGCCGGGGGAGTAATTCGTAAAATTTCTAGTGGTCAGGTTACCACCTTTGCCGGTGCCGATGGACAAACAGGCACAACCGATGGTGTTGGTGCTGCTGCCCGTTTTAAAGACCCCCGCTCTATTTACTTTAATATCGGAAATAATAAACTATATATTGGTGATGTAGGCAACGGGCTTATCCGTACCATTGAAACCGTTGACGGACCTAATTCAGTTGGTTCATTATCGGGTAATGAAATGGTAAGTATTTACCCTAATCCGGCCAATACACAGTTTATCGTATCAATGCCTGCTTTTAATCAGGAAGTAAATGTACAACTGATAGATTTAAACGGAAGTATTATTGAGCAGCAAACCGATTTTGCCAGTAGTTTTTCATTTAACACCATGGCATTAAATCCGGGTGTGTATGTAGTACGCGTACTGAGCAACGGAATTACCTCTACTCAAAAAATTGTAATCAGGTAAACAACAGAATTACCTGCCATAAAAAAATCCCGTTTGTTTGCGCAATCGGGATTTTTTTATTGGGGTTAAACGTGTTTTATACAAAAACCTTAAGCGACCGGTTTACCGACAAATTAAATGCTTCCATATCAATATTGGTTTTTACCCCGTACTCCTCAAGGTAACTAATGATATGTTCAGTAGGCATATTTCCGGTTAATTCATCAGCAGCCATCGGGCATCCGCCAAAACCTTTAATGGCTCCGTCAAATCGCCTGCACCCACTGCTGTAAGCGGCATGTATTTTTTCTTTCCAGTTGTGTGGTTGTGTATGCAAATGCGCCCCGAACTCAATATGCGGGAAAGCCGGAATTAACCCGTTAAATAAATACGAAATAGAACCGGGGTCGGCTACACCAATGGTATCCGATAGAGAAATAATTTTCACTCCGAGTTTATCCATTTCGGCAGTCCAGTGTTCTACAATTTCTACATTCCATACATCACCGTAAGGATTGCCAAATGCCATGGAAAGATAAAGTACCAACTTTTTGTTATGCTTTGCACATAATTCCTGAATTTGTTTCACCGAATCAAGGGAGGCACTCATGGTACTGTTGGTATTACGCAGTTGAAATGTTTCAGAAACCGAAAAAGGAAAACCTAAATAGGTGATTTGCTCAAACTGTACCGCCTGCTGTGCCCCTCTGCTATTGGCAATAATGGCCAACAGTTTTGAAGATGTTGTGCTCAAATCAAGTGCGTTGAATACTTGGGCTGTATCCTGCATTTGCGGAATAGCTTTGGGTGATACAAAACTGCCAAAATCAATGGTATCAAAGCCAACCTTCAGCAATTGATTGATATAAGATATTTTGGTTTCGGTGGGAATAAAATGCACGAAACCCTGCATTGCATCTCTCGGGCATTCAATTATTTTCACTGTCATATCGGGCTAACAAACATTCAAAAGTAGGAATATTGCATGAGTTTTTTAGTACCTTTGGCGTCCCATAGGGATTTGTGCTTTTATGACAACACTTTCAGACAACTTGAATGAGGCTCCTGAAACCGGGCCTTTAACTACTTCGGTTCCGCCTGCCGAGGGTATTGATGCGGAACTGGAAACCAAACTTGATCAACACGATATTGAAAACGAAACGGATCATGAAGAGGAAGAAGAACATCTGGCCGATTACAGCCATTACACGCTGGCCCAACTGACAGAAGCCGCAGTAAAGTCTTCCAAATCAGAAGACATACGCAGTGCTCACTTGCAGTTAAAGGCAATGCGTCAGTTTTTCGACAACCTCTACAGTAAAGAATACAATGAAAACCTCCATCAATTTATTGAGGAGGGGAATATTAAAGAGGATTTTGCCTTTAAGAACGAACATTTCCGCAAGGATTTTTATGACGCCTATAAAGTGGTACAACAAAAGCGTTCCGAATTAAAGGCCGCCCAGGATGCTGAAAAACAGAAAAACCTCGAAGAGAAAAAAGGAATTCTGAATAAAATTAAAGAGCTGATTGAAGGAAATGAAAGTGAACATAGCCTTAAGCAGTTAAAAGATTTGCAGAATGAGTGGAAACGCATTCGTAATGTTCCGCACGAAAGTGTAGAGGCATTATGGAATTCGTACCATGTATTGCTCGATAAGTTTTACGACAAACTTTCCATTTACAATGAGCTTAAACAATTAGACCGGGAGAAAAACTTAGATTTAAAAATCGAGCTCATAAAAAAGGCGGACGAGTTACTTGGCGAACCATCACTTAAAAAAGCACAGATTACGCTGAACAAGTACCACGAAGAATGGAAAAATATTGGCCCTGTTCCAAACGAATCGCGCGAAGATATATGGCAGCGGTTTAAAGAAGCTTCGGACAAGGTTTATGAAAAAATTAATACCTACCGGGCCGAAATGGATGCCAAGCGGGAGCAAAATCTTCAAACCAAAAAAGCTCTTTGCGAAAAAGCAGAAACTTATATAAGCTACGAATCGGACAAGGCCAAAGAGTGGATTGCTAAAACCAAAGAACTGGAAGCCCTGTTTGAAGAATGGAGAAAAGCCGGTGCAGTGCCGCAAAAATTTAATCAATCCATATGGGAGCGATTTAAGCAGGCATACAACCAGTTTTACATTAACAAAAACACGTACTTTAAAAAACTCAATAACGAACGCAACCACAATCTGAAACTTAAAACCGAGTTGTGCGAAAAAGCCGAAGAATTAGCCAATCAAATTGAGTGGAATAAAACAACCAAAGCTATTCTTGATTTGCAAGCCAAATGGAAAACCATCGGGCCGGTTCATGATAAGCAATCCGACAAAATATGGAAACGATTCAGGGCGGCATGCGATACGTTTTTTAGCCGTAAGTCGGGGCACTTTGAACATACCCATAAAGAGCAAAATGAAAACCTTGCAGCCAAAACCGCTTTATTAACCCGGTTAAACGCCCTTATTGGAAAAGAAAATGCCGAAGAAGTATTAACTGAAGTAAAGCTGATACAAGCCGAGTGGAATAAAATTGGTTTTGTACCAATGGCCAGTAAAGAAGATATTCAAAAGCAATACAACGATGCGCTGAATAATATTTACGGAACTTTCCGCCAGGAAAAAGAAGAGATGCGTGCTAAAGAACAAGCCTCGCACTACGAATTGATGGCAAGTGCTCCTGACGGACGCGACCGACTGAAAAAAGAGGAACGTTTTCTAATGGATAAAATAAGGAAAATAAAAGCCCAGATTGATACGGAACAAAACAATATGGGTTTCTTTGCCAACAGCAAAAACGCTTCCCCGTTTTTAAAGCAGATTGAAGAAAATCTTAAGAATGCCAAACAGGAAATAAGCCGGCTTGACGAAAAGGTAAAACTCATTCGCAAAGCCATGATTGGCGGAAATAACTCCTGATGAAAATCGGGCAAAAAATTTTTCAGGCCACTTCCTTTTGTAAACACCTTTTTTCCAGAACGCATGTGCAGGTGCTACACTCTCCTTTTGTGTATGAATTGTACACCAAATGCATTATGGCCGATAACCTGCTTCCCGAATTTGAACCAATAGAAAAAAGAAGAAAACAATTACTTGGTATGCCGGTGCCACTTGCATTTACCGATGCAGGCGCAGGTTCATCTGTTACCAATAAAACCGTGAGCTCTGTTGCCCGGTACAGCCTTAAACCCGCAAGGCAGGCAAGGTTGCTTGCGCGACTTATTACCTGTTTAAAACCCCGCGAGGTGTTAGAACTGGGCACCTGCTTTGGAATAACTACTTCTTACCTTACGTTGGGCGGAAAACAAATACCGGGTTTCAGCATAACCACCTTTGAGGGAGTTGAAAAAATCGCCAGCATTGCCCGGGAAACTTTTGAGAAACTTGAACTCACCGGTAAAATTCAATTTAAAACGGGATTGTTTGACAAGGTACTTCCCTCCTTTCTTGAGCAATTGCCACAGGTAGATTTTGCATTTATTGACGGCAACCATCAATACGCGCCAACTATTGCTTATTTTGAGTTGCTTGCACAAAAAAGCACCAATGAAACCATATTGGTTTTTGATGATATTCACTGGTCGGCTGATATGGAAAAGGCCTGGGAGTTTATTAAAAAAGATGCAAGAGTTACCGTAACCATCGACCTTTATTACTTAGGTTTGGTTTTCTTTAGAAAAGAGCAGGCAATAGAACATTTCTGCCTGAAGTTTTAAAAAACTTACTTAGTGAATTCGGCTTTAAAGGCATGTGGCCCGAACAAAATATACAATGTGTAATTTCCGGGTTTTAGTTTTTTGTATCCTTTTATAACGTAACGCTCGGTTTGTCCTTTGCGCATGGTATATTTTGTACTTACTTTTTTCTTGCCGCTTGGTGCAGCAATAATCAGTTTTAGATCATTATCCGACTCGGCATGGAAAGTAACGGTGATAAACGGAGAATTTACCGGTACCGAAATATCCACCAACTGATCCTGATTTAACCTGATGGCTGTGTCTCCTCCCAAAATTTTATTGGCAAGTACCATGTCGGGTATTCCGTAGCCTAATTGATTATTGGCAACGGGGTAATTACTTCCGCTCATTTTAAGTGCATCCATTACTTGCGCAGGTGTTTTTGTGCGGTTGGCCTGTACCAAACAAGCCAGCATGCCTGCAAAAACCGGAGTGGAAAATGATGTTCCGCTTGCTTTCATATACATGCCATAAGGCGTGTAAACAGAGGCCAGTTCGCCCATAGCCGCCAGCGTAGGTTTTATCCTTTTATCAGCGGTAGGTCCCACCGAACTGAAATCAGATTTTTCACCTTTTACATTTACCGACCCAAGCGTGATAATTGAATTGGCATCGGCCGGAGCTCCTATAAATTTCCATTTATTATCACCTTCGTTTCCGGCACTGTTGCACACTAAAATGCCTTTGGCTACGGCAAGGTCGGCACCACGCGTTATAAAAGTGGTATGGCCATTTAATTCGGTATATACATGCCCCATGCTTTTATCATCAAACTGGGTGTACCCTACTGATGAAGTGATGATATCTACTCCTGCACTATCGGCAAATTCAGCAGCACAAACCCAGTTAATTTCCTCAACAGGAAACTCGGTGGCTGCATCTTCCGAACGAAGCAATAAATAACGGGCATACGGAGCTGTTCCCACCATTTTACCCGGTTCATAGGCAGCCATGCACGACAGGACTTCAAGGCCATGATCATCATCGTCAAAAACGGTATCATTTCCTTCTACAAAATCATAGGTTGCAACAAGTCCTTTTACCACCATGCGCAGAGCTGGCAAATCATTTATGTTATGAAATCCGGCATCAATACAGGCTATGTAAACTTCCGAGCCGTTAAATCCGGCCTTATGCAATTTATCGCCATTGCACATGGCAATTTGATTAAACGCAGTTCCGTAGTAACTTTTTCCAAACCGGTCTTCCAATACAATTGGCTTTGGTTCGTATTTATAAACCGGAGGCTGGATTAACGAATCAGGGATTATATTCAATAAACTAAAAATGGCCTGAAGTTTTTCATATCCTACCAGTTTCACTTCCCTTACAAAAGGCATTTTTTTAATTTCATTCAAAACAGCCGTGTCTTTTAGGTGAATGGTAACTCCGTTTAGCCATTTGCTGCGGTTACGCACTTCCACTCCCTCAAGTCCGGCAAGTTTATCAATATAACTGCTGTTTACCGGAATATCGGTTGAGTCTAATTCAATATGAAATTTGGCTCTCCGGTCGAGCGCTTTATAGGATAAAAACTCTTTTGGTCGCTCCACGCTGTATGCGGAGGCCTTTTTATCTGTAAACCCAACCCAATATTTGTATTCTGAAATTACCTGAGCCTGTACACAGGCAACAAAAGAGAGAAAGGAAATAATAAGGACTGTTTTTTTTAGCATTAGAAATTATTTAATGTAAGCACTTAGTTTGTATCGCAACCTCAGCCCGTTTATTTTCGGTTGTCCGCCACGATCAAATTGTGTATTCAGCGAATCGTTGCGACTATATACCATTCCGATATAAGGCGCATAAACTCTGTTTTTTTCCATAAGTTCTATCAGGTTCGAATCACTTTGCTCCACCACGGTAATGGTATTTACAAAAAGTTCGTTCACTCCCTGAAATGACGACCCGATATTGTCGTAATAAAACTCGGGCTTATCGGTATGTGTAGTGTAAGCATACCCGTTCCAGTTTGTGGAGCTGTTTACCGGAAAAATTAACCTGATTATTTTTTCGTTTTGTTGCGTAACCTCAGCTGTAAATTGAGTTAAGGTAGAAAATCCGGCATGAAAAAACTCCCACGCAGCGGTATCGTGCTGCCTGTAATACCACTCTATTCGCTGATTGATTTTACCATCTATTCCGCTAAACGTGTCGGCAATAATTTCTTTGCACTGGTAAGTGAAAGTATCTACCGAACCGTTGAAATCGTCATACACAATGGAATCTACCTCATAAATTAATTGATGCCCTACATTCACCGGAAAATATTCGTATCCGGCTGCATAGTCCCCTTTATCCGGCTCTGTTTTTTTACAGGCCGACAAAAGAACAAGTACACAAATGATAGAAGTTATATTTCGCATTAATTGGCATGTATCTGAAAACCCGATTCAATCCATCCGCCTCCAATTAAATCATTTTCTTCGTAAAAAACTGCACTTTGCCCCGGAGCAATGGCTTTTACCTCGCTGTGAAATTCTACTTTCATTCGGTTTCCTTCCTGGGTTATGGTACTCAAACTGCCGGCATCTTTATAGCGAATTTTAGTTAATGCCTCCACAGGTTCGCTAAGGGTAGCATATTTTACCATGTTTAATCCGCGCACCCACATTCCGTTTCTGTTTAAATCTTCTATTTTCCCAAGTACAACGGTATTGGTTTCCGGTTTTATTTCCACTACAAACAAGGGCTCTCCCACGGCAATTTCCAATCCTTTGCGCTGCCCTACGGTATAAAACGGATACCCTTTGTGTTTGCCTATAATGCGGCCATCGGTGAGTACAAAATTTCCACCGTCAACCCGTGCTTCCAAACCGGGATCTCTGCGCTTTAAAAAGCCCCGGTAGTCATTATCCGGAACAAAACAAATTTCGTAGCTCTCGCTTTTTTTAGCCAGTTCCGTAAAGCCCATATCAATGGCCATTTGTTTAATTTCGGGCTTGCGGTATTGTCCCATAGGGAAACGGGTTTTTGCCAAACTGGCCTGGCTGAGTCCCCACAACACATAACTCTGATCCTTGTTCTCATCTTTCCCTTTCGATATGATATAGCGCCCGTTTTCCTGCCTCACATTGGCATAATGACCTGTGGCAATAAATTCACAATCCAGCATATTGGCCCGCTTGAGCAGTGCTTCCCATTTGATATGGGTATTGCATAATACACACGGATTAGGGGTGCGGCCCGCTATGTACTCGTCAACAAAATTATTTATCACAAAATCTCCAAACTCTTCGCGGATATCGAGAATCATGTGGTGAATGCCGTACTGCACGGCAATGGTACGGGCATCGTTAATTGAATCGAGGCTGCAGCAACCGGTTTCTTTTTTACTTCCGCCCGAGGTGGCATAGTCCCACGTTTTCATGGTAATGCCCACCACTTCATACCCTTCTTCAGCCAGCATCACAGCCGTTACCGTACTGTCAATGCCCCCACTCATGGCTACCAATATTTTACCGTGTTTACTCATTTTAAAGGTGCAAAGATAATCCTAATTGCCGATAGTGTAGATTGATTTTAAATAAGATTAAAATCCTTGTTTAAACCTTTTTCACTTGGTGATATCCTACCCGCAATAAATTCAGAAGTATAT
>Ga0268298_10003255_pt1 | contig 16780 bp, 13 predicted proteins | sample WWTPWeurt_MetaG_FD_194462 | JGI IMG/M metagenome (GOLD analysis project Ga0268298, IMG submission 194462) | Activated sludge microbial communities from WWTP in Nijmegen, Gelderland, Netherland - WWTP Weurt | ecosystem: Engineered > WWTP > Aerobic digester > Activated sludge | place... | reverse complement strand
GCAGTCAGGGTCGTGATCAGGCGGGTGTGAGTAAGCTCTGACTTTGTCCGGTAATCGTTGATGTCATAGTCACGGATCACACTGAGCTCGGGGGCGTAGCCAGGCTGACCGGTTCGCAGGATGATGCGTACATCTGCCAGCCCGAGATCCTCGCGGATCACGCGGACCAGCGCGAGTCCGGCGTCGTGACGCTCCATGACGACATCAAGAAGAATGACAGCAACGTCGGCGCGCCCCTCAAGCAAGACCCGCGCCTCGTTAGCCGAGTAGGCGTGCAGAAGTTCAATTTGACGACCGCAAACCGTCGCATGGTTAAGCGCAAAAGTCGTCGCCTGATGAACTTGGGCGTCGTCGTCGACGACGAGCACCTTCCAGTTATTGCAGTTGGACTGCGACTCGGCGGCTTCGTCGTCTTCGAGGAACTCGAGCAGTTCTTCAGTGGGGGGCGAAGCGTATATATTCATTTGTAGTGTTTCAAAAAACCGGCCGGCGGACGGCATTGGCGCAATCACTTGTTGAGTAACGGCAAGTGGGCTATGCATCTTTAGCCGGTATCGCAGAAGCGCCCCGCGTCTTTCGAGCAAGCGGGAATTGGCGCAGAATCTTGTGGATGAATCGGCACTGCCCCGGTAGGCAGAGATTCCCTGGAGACACCCATGAGCACACTGGAACGGCTTGGCAGCCTGGACATGACCTGGCTTCAGATCGAACAGAACACCAACCTGATGCAGGTCGCCGGCGTGCTTGTGCTGGAAACGCCACTGGAGGCTGCGGCACTGGCGAAATGTCTGAAAACCCGACTCCTGCCCATGGAGCGTTTCGGCCAGCATGTCCTGCGCGACACGGTCGGCGCGATCTGGGAGAGCGTTGAGGTGGACCTGAGCGCTCACATCGTCACTGTCAGCCTTCCGCCAGGCGATGAAAAATCAGCACTCGAAGCCTTGATCGGCAAGCTTGCCGCAACCCCCCTTGACCCGGACCGCCCCCTTTGGCAGATCCATTTGGTGAGCAATTATCGCGGCGGCAGCGCCCTGATCGCCCGAGTGCACCAGTGCATTGCCGACAGCATCGCCCTGATCCGCGTGCTGCAGTCACTCACCGACGCCAGCCCGGTAGCCGAACCGCCGCCGCCCAGCCCTGCCGACACCAATTTTTTCGACCAGCTCTACGCGCCGCTCACGCACGCGGTTACCGACGGAATCAAGCTGTCCGGCGCCTTCTGGGCCAAGTACCTGAGCCTGCTGCTTTACCCGCAGCAGGTGTTCGATTATGCGCGAGCCAGCGCCGCGCTCGCCCTCGAAATCGGCAAACTTGCCGGCTGGCGCGACGACAGCCTCACTTTTTTGAAAGGGTGCCCGCAGGGCGTCAAGCATGTGAGCTGGAGTGCGCCGCTGGCAAAATCCACCGTAGACGCCATCGCCCGACACCACGAAACAACGGCCAGTGCAGTCCTGCTAGCCGGCCTGGGCGGCGCCCTGCATGAGTATCTAACACAGCAGGGCACACCCACGTCGGGCATCGAACTGCGCACCCTGATGCCCGTCAACCTACGCAGCGAAGACACACAGGAAATCCTTGGCAATCGCTGCGGGCTGATGCCCCTGGAACTGCCGGTAGGCATCGAAAATCCGCACGAGCGACTCGAAGAAACCCATCGTCGGGTTCAGGCTTTCCGCGAAGCCTACGATGCCCAGCGCGCACTGGGCCTCTTCAGTCTCATCGGCCAGACCCCCCGTGCCGTGCAGTTGCAGGCACTCAAGCTGCTGGCAACCAAGAGCAGCGCCCTCCTTTGCCATGTTCCGGGATCACACCAGCCGCGTTACCTGAGCGGAGCAAAAATCGTTGAACAGATGTTCTGGAGCCCGACGTCCGGCGATCTGGGACTGGCCATCAGCATCGTGTCTTATGCCGGGCACTACCAGATCGGGCTGCTGGTCGATACGGCAATGGTACCCAATCCGTCGACCATTACCGGGCAAATAGAGCCCCAACTCGCCCTGCTGCAACAGCCGGCGCAAAAACGCAAGGTCCTGGCCTGAGCGTCTTCCGGGGCAAGCGCTCTGAAGAAAACGCAGGGCCGCCCCAAGTTTTCTTGTCCCCCTCGGGGGGCGGGCGGGGCGTAGCCCGGCCCAGGGGGCGCTCAACTTGCCCGCGGATCAAAAGCGTCGCGCACCACGTCGGCAAACAGGTTGGCGGCCAGCACCAGTACAAACATGAAAATGAAGGCCGCAACCAGACTCCACCAGACCATGGGCTCCCGGGCCAGCTCCATGCGCGCGGCGTTGATCATGGTGCCGAAACTCACCGTACCCGGGTCGACACCAATGCCCACGTAGGAAAGCACCGCCTCTGCCAGCACCAGCCCGGAAAAATCCATCACCAGCGCAATCAGCACCAGGTGCATCAGGTTGGGCAACACGTGGCGCGCCAGGATACGGGTCGTCGACACGCCAAAGGCCCGTGCCGCCTGCACGTATTCCAGCTCCCGCAGCTTCAGGGTTTCGCCACGCAAGAGGCGGCACAAGCCTGTCCAGCTGGTCATGCCGAGGATCAGGCACAAGGCCAAAAGACGCGCATCCGCCCGTTCGGCTGCGGTTTCAAACCACTCGGGATGGGTATCGATGACCACCTGCATCATCAGCACCGCCGCGGCAATCAGCAGCACGCCGGGAATCGAGTTGAGCACGGTGTAGATGTACTGGATCACGTCATCCACCCAGCCGCCCAGGTAACCGGCCATGATTCCCAGCGCCACCGCCAGCGGCAAGGTCACCAGGGTCGTCAGGGTGCCGATGACCAGCGCCGTGCGAATGCTCTTGAGGGTCAGGAAGAGCACATCCTGCCCCACCTTGTCGGTGCCGAACACGTGGTATTCGGTAGCCAGTGCCGCCAGCGGCCCGATCAGCAGCAGCATCACGCCCAGCGTCGCCAGCACGGCCCGCCAGGCCGGCCCGCCCTTGCCACGCCAGATCGCCCGCCATGCGGCGCCAGCCGGCACCCGCCGCGACATGGCAACCACCTTGACCAGCACCGCGGCAAAGACAATCCATGCCACCGCGGCCACGGCCAGCCCCATTCCGATGCGCCCGACGATATCGCCATCCAGTTCGTGCTCCGGGTACTTCAAATCGGCCCCGCCATGCTTGAGCCGCGGAAACTCGCGCTTCTGGCTGCCATCCGGCCCTTCGACGGTCTGCCGGGCGAACAACTGATAGGCCAGCGGCGCCGAATAGGTTTTCTCGACCCGCGTGCGCAGCGGCGCCGCCAGCGCATCAAGGGCGCTGCGAACCTCGGTGGACAGTTGCCGGCGGTCGTCGGCAGCAAGCTGCTCGCCACCGGCCGGCGCCAGGCGCTCCCGGTAGTGCAAGCTGTCCATCAGGCCAACCAGCAAAAAAAACATCAATATGGTGAGCGACGTCATCCCGACACTGCTCTCACCCACCCGCCGCCAGGCTGCGCGCATGGGTTCGCTGCGGCGGACGCTCCAGCCAGCCAAAAGCGTGCAGGCAAGAAGGCCAAAGAGCAGCAGATCCGTCCATAAGACCAGCGGTTGAATGCCCGTCATTCCAGCCTCACCCGCGGATCAACCAGCGTGTACGAAAGATCGGTAAGAATCAGTCCAACAATGTAGAGCAGCGAACCGATGAAGACCATCGCCCGCACTACCGGAAAATCCTGGGCATTGATCGCATCGATGGTGTAGCTGCCGAGGCCAGGAATGCCGAAGAAGGATTCGGTGATAAGGCTACCCATGAAGAGCGACGGAATCACCACCACCACGCCGGTCAGAATCGGGATCATTGCGTTTTTCAGCACATGCCGGAACAACGCCTGCAACTCGGACAAGCCCTTGGCGCGGGCCGTGCGCACGTAATCCCTGCCCGCCTCTTCCAGGAAAATCGTGCGATACCAGCGTGCGCTGCCACCAATGCCGGCAATCACCCCGATCACCACCGGCAACACCAGGAAGCGCGACGCGTCCAGCCCCCCGCCATAGCCCGAAATGGGCACCAGATGCCAGATCTTCGACACCAGCCACTGCCCGCCGATGATGTAGAACAACCCGGAAATGGACATCATCGCCACGCACAGCACCACGCCGGCAAAATCGAGATAACTCGCCCGGAAGAACACCAGCAGCAACGCGAACGAAACCGTAACCAGCAGCCCGAGCACGAAGCTTGGCAGCGCAATGGCCAGCGACGGCCCCATGCGCGACTGGATCTCGCTGGCAATGTCGCGTCCGTCGTCGGCACGACCGAAGTCGAAGACGAACATGCGCAGGGATTTCTCGAAGAAGATCGTTCGGGTGAGCGTTTCGGCGCCCTCGGCACCCGCATTGAAGAGCAGCGGCTTGTCGTAGCCCCGCTCCACCTTCCAGCGCTCGATGGCTTCGGGCGTTACCCGCTTCGCACCCAGTTGCATGCGCGCCATGTCGTCGGGTGTATTCACCACGAAGAACAGCGCAAAAGTAAGCAGATTCACGCCGATCAGGATCAGCGGCGCGTAAAGAAGGCGGCGGACGATATAGGCAAACATAGGGCGCCTATCCTACATGGCCCGACGCCGATGACGAAGCCCCTGCCGGGCTTCCGTTCAGCGCCGGGTCACGCCGCCGATCAGGCCGCGCACAGCTTCCTGCAGGTCGGCCGGCAATACAACCACTTTCGCATTCTCGGCAGACCCCAAGCGCTCCAGCGACGCGATGTATTTCTCGCCCAGTAAAAAGAGCATCGGCGCCGTTTCGGTGCCGATCGCCGCAGTCACCCGCCGGATCGACTCGGCCGACGCCTCGGCCAGCATCACCTGCGCATTGGCGTCGCGCTTGGACGACTCCAGTCGCGCCTCCGCCTCGAGAATCGCCGCCTGCTTGGCGCCCTCGGCGCGGGTCACCACCGCCTTTCTCTCCCGCTCGGCGGATGCCTGCTGCTCCATCGCCTTCTGCATCGAAGGAGACGGCTTGATGTCCTGGATCTCGACCGACTTCACCGTCAGGCCCCAATCCACAGCCTCGTCGGCAATCATCTCGCGCAAGCGCGCCTTGATCTTGTCGCGGCTCGACAGGGCCTCATCCAGCTCCATCTCGCCGATGATCGAACGCAGCGTCGTCATGATCATGTTGCGGATCGCCTCGGAAAAATCCGTGACGCCATACACCGCCTTCACCGGATCGGTCACCTTCAAGAAGGCGATCGCATTGGTGAGGATCACGGCGTTATCGCGGGTGATCACCTCCTGCTCCTGCACATCCAGGATGATGTCCTTGGTCACCAGCTTGTAGGCCACCTTGTCGAGATACGGAATGATGATGTTGAGGCCCGGCTTCAGTGTTCCGAAATACTTGCCCAGCCGTTCCACGATCCATTCCTCGCCCTGGGGCACGATGCGCACCCCCTTGGCGATCGTCACTACCACGAAAACCAGGATCGCCAGCACAACCACCATCGCGTTGCTCATTGCCTGCTCCTCAAACTTTCTGAACCTTCAGGAAACTGCCCTCTACCGACACCACCTTCACTCTTTCGCCAAGGGCAATCGGCTCATCCACCACGCACTCCCATTCTTCCGAACCGAGAATGGGCTTCTGGAAGCGCACCTTGCCGCGCGCAAACGGCGCCGCCGGTTTCGTCATCAGCCCGACCTCGCCGATCGTCTCACCATCCGACTGCCCGATCAGCGTCTTGTGATCGCCGCGTTTGAAGACGCGGAACCACAACACCACCATCGCCAGCGAAGCCGCCACCCACAGCGCCACCTGCGCCGTTGCCCCCAGTGGCACCACCAGCAAGGCCAGCCCCACCAGCAGCGCGCCCAGCCCAAACCAGATGACGAAGAAAGCCGGCACCGCCAGCTCGGCGATCACCAGCGCAAAACCCAGCACAATCCAGTGCCACCATTCGAATTCCATTTCACCACCTCCGCAGGGCATTCTGAACCAAAGGCGGTGACGGGGCCATGACTGGCACCCATGAAAAAAGACCGGCTCACCTTTCGGTGGCCGGTCTTTCCTGGCGTCAGCCAAGGAGCGGAATTACCGGCCCTTGCTGTGTGCAGCCAGTTGCAGCCAGGTATCCACAACCGTATCCGGGTTGAGGGAGATGGTCTGGATGCCTTCGTCCATCAGCCATTCGGCAAAGTCAGCGTGGTCGGAGGGGCCCTGACCGCAGATGCCGACGTACTTGCCCAGCTTGTTGGCGCCGTTGATGGCCATCGACAGCAGTTGCTTGACGGCCGGATCACGCTCGTCGAAAGCGTGGGCCACCAGGCCGGAGTCGCGATCAAGGCCCAGGGTGAGCTGGGTCAGGTCGTTGGAGCCGATGGAGAAGCCATCGAAGTGCTCGAGGAACTGCTCGGCCAGCAGCGCGTTGGACGGGATCTCGCACATCATGATGAGCTTGAGATCGTTCTCGCCGCGCTTCAGGCCGTGTTCGGCGAGCAGGTCGACAACGCCCTTGGCTTCTGCGACGTTACGCACGAAGGGAACCATCAGCTGCACGTTGGTGAGGCCCAGCTCGTTGCGCACCTTCTTCATTGCGGCGCATTCCATCTCGAAGCAATCGCGGAAGCTGTGGGCAATGTAGCGGGACGCGCCGCGGAAACCCAGCATGGGGTTTTCCTCTTCCGGCTCGTAGATTTCGCCGCCAAGCAGCTTGCGGTATTCGTTCGACTTGAAGTCGGACAGGCGAACGATCACGGGCTTCGGGTAGAAGGCGGCAGCGATCGTGGCAACACCTTCGACCAGCTTCTCGATGAAGAACTGCTTGGGCGTGGCGTAGCCGCGGGAGCGACGGGTGATCTCGGCGCGCAGATTGGCAGGCACCTGGCCGATTTCGAGAATCGCCTTCGGGTGGATGCCGATCATGTTGTTGATGACGAACTCGAGACGGGCCAGGCCAACGCCTTCGTTCGGGATCTGGGCGAACTCGAAGGCCAGCTCCGGATTGCCGACGTTCATCATGATCTTCACCGGAATATCGGGCAGGTTGCCGGTATCGGTGGTGACGATTTCGAAGTCGAGCTTGCCGCGGTACACATAACCGGTGTCGCCTTCGGCACAGGAAACGGTGACCTCATCGTTCTCGTCCAGCACCTCGGTGGCGTTGCCGCAACCGACGATGGCCGGAATGCCCAGCTCGCGGGCAATGATCGCCGCGTGGCAGGTACGGCCGCCGCGGTTGGTGACGATGGCGGAAGCGCGCTTCATCACCGGTTCCCAGTTCGGGTCGGTCATGTCGGTGACGAGCACGTCGCCTGCCTTCACGCGATCCATTTCGGAGGCATCCTTGACGACGCGAACCTGGCCGGCACCAATCTTCTGGCCGATGGCACGGCCATGGGTCAGCGACTTGCTGTACTGTTTGAGGCGGTACTTTTCAAGGACATGGCCGGCTTGCTGGCTCTTGACGGTCTCCGGGCGAGCCTGGAGGATGTACAGCTTGCCGTCGTCACCGCTCTTGCCCCACTCGATGTCCATCGGACGACCGTAGTGCTTCTCGATGATCATCGCGTAGCGGCCCAGCTCGAGCACGTCGGCGTCAGTGAGCGAGTACACGTTGCGCTCGGCTTCCGGCACGTCGATGGTGCGGGTGGACTTGCCGGCTTCCTTGTTCTCGGAGAAGACCATCTTGATCATCTTCGAGCCGAGGTTACGGCGGATCACGGCAGGCTTGCCCTGGGCCAGGGTGGCCTTGTGAACGTAGAACTCGTCGGGGTTGACCGCGCCCTGCACGACGGTTTCGCCGAGGCCGTAGGAGGCGGTGATGAACACCACGCCGTCAAAGCCGGACTCGGTGTCCATCGTGAACATCACGCCGGAAGCGCCGATATCGGAGCGAACCATGCGCTGCACGCCGGCAGACAAAGCGACTTCGGCGTGGGTGAAGCCCTTGTGCACGCGGTAAGCGATGGCGCGGTCGTTGTACAGCGACGCAAACACTTCCTTCATGGCGTGAAGGATGTTGTCGTAGCCGTGGATGTTCAGGAAGGATTCCTGCTGGCCCGCGAAGGAGGCGTCGGGCAGGTCTTCCGCGGTGGCAGAGGAACGCACCGCAAAGCTGCCTTCACCTTCGGCGGTCATCTGCTCGTAGGCGGTCTTGATTTCCGCTTCGAGGGCCGGCGGGAAGGGGGTGTCAACGATCCATTGGCGGATCTGGGCACCGGCCTTGGCCAAAGAAACGACGTCATCCACGTCCAGGGTCTCGAGGGCGGCGCTGATGCGCTCGGCCAAGCCCTGGTGGGCCAGGAACTCGCGGTAAGCAGCTGCGGTGGTGGCGAAGCCACCGGGAACGCGCACGCTGGCGGGCAGCTGGCTGATCATTTCGCCGAGGGAGGCGTTCTTGCCGCCAACCTGCTCAACGTCGGTCATGCGCAGTTCTTGGAACGGAATGACGTTACGGGCCATATATGAATCTTCCTGGGAGAGAATGAAAAGAAACGCTAAGTATCTTTATGGTGCAGATATTGTAAGTTGTTTTGCTGCTGTGCCGCATGCAGGGTTTATCCTAATGCGTGCGCCATGCCACGCCCCAACGCCAGGCCGGATCGGGGTCAAGTTGTCGTCCGGGCCCAGCCCTGCGCCCGGAATGGGATAATATGTTCAGTCGCCCGGCGACACGCCGGGCAAGCGAATTCGCCCTTTCCCTGTTGGCACTTTCATGACCCAGACCCGCTCCGTTTTCTTCGTATCCGACGGCACCGGCATCACTGCCGAAACCCTTGGTCACAGTCTTCTGGCCCAGTTTCCGGATACCCGCTTTCGCCACCACCGCAAGCCGTTTATCGATTCTCCGGACAAGGCACGCGACTGTGTGCAGAAAATCCGCGATGCGGCCGTCGAAAGCGGCCTGCGCCCCATCGTCTTCAATACGCTGGTTGATCCGGACGCCGTAGCCGCCCTGCGCGAAGCGGACGCCCTCTTCCTCGACCTCTTCGAGAAGTTTATCGAACCCCTGGAGAGCGAGCTGGGTCAGCGCTCGACCCACGCCGCTGGCCGTTTCCACGGCATCGCCGACAGCCTGGACTACAAGCGCCGCATCGAGGCGATCAACTTCACCCTCGCCCACGACGACGGCGTCTCTCACGCCGACCTGAAAGAGGCGGATGTGATCCTCGTCGGCGTGAGCCGCTCCGGCAAGACGCCCACCAGCCTGTACCTGGCCATGCAGTTCGGCATCAAGGCCGCCAACTACCCGCTGATTCCCGAAGATTTCGAACGCAACAAACTGCCGCCTGAGCTGGTTCATCACCGCAACAAGCTTTTCGGCCTCACCATCGGGCCCGACCGCCTGTCGCAGATCCGCCAGGAACGCCGCCCCAACAGCCGCTACGCATCAATGGAGAACTGTCTCCACGAAATCGAGGCGGCCCAGCGCATGATGAAGCGCGAAGGCATCAAGTGGCTCGACTCCACCGCCAAGTCCATCGAAGAAATCTCCACCATCATCCTGCAGGAAGTACGCCTCGACCCGCCGTCTTACTGACAGGCAGCCCTCCCGGGCCAGGCAAAAATACCTGGCCATGGGATCGCCGGACCGCATGCCGTGTCCAACCTTCATATAACAAGGAGAGCCCCCGATGAAACGTAACCGACTCGGGCGCCGCGGCGGACTGCCGCGCGACGCCGAACAACTCCTGTGGCTCGCCAACGGCCTGGCCGACTCCAGCAGCCGCGCCGAAGACCACTTCTGGGACCAGCGCCTCGCCGACGCCGTCGATGGCATGCTTCGCGCCGACGACGAAGACGCCTTCAACACCGCCCTCGACCACCTTTCCACCGCCAGCCCCCACGCCTACGACGAACTCGCCGACATGATCGAGTCGCGTGCCGAGGGCGCCCTCAACTCCGACGACCAGCACGACGTGCTGCTGATCGCCGCACCGGTGATGGCTTGGTCGCGCTACCGCATTCCGGCCGCGCCGATCGCTGCAGCCGTGATGGCCAACCTGCGCGTACACCTCAAGGCCCACGTGCTCGCCAAGGACGTCAAGCTGGCGCTGGCCGATTTCCTGTTCAGCCCCGACCAGCTTCCCCAGGGTTACTGCGCCACCGCCGACTTCGCGATCCACCTGGGCAAGTCAGCCGGCGACGACACCGATCTGCACATCAAAACCGACAACCTGCCAGAAACCGCGCAGTTCCTGTCCGACACCCGCTACATGCTCGGCGCGGTCGTCGTGCCCAAGGGCGCCCCGATCTTCCGCTGGCAGGAAGAAGAGTGCACCCGCGAGCAGGCCCTTGAGCAGTGGCGCGCCCAAGGCGGCGCCTGCATCGCCCCGCTGCTCACCGGCTGCGCCTTCGAAGTCGTGCTCCCCAACGCCTATTTCGCCGCCAGCCGCGAAGCCGACAAGGCCTCCCGACCCTACTCCATCCAGGCTTCCGCCGCCTTCCTGTCCACCACCCTGGACGCCCCGGCCGCCGGCCTGCGAGCCGTCGTCGCGCCCTTCTTCGAGCGCCAGGTGGAAGAGTTCCGCATCGGCTTCACGCTGCGCGGCCAGAACGAAGTCGTGCACGGCGTGGTGTGGCCGCTGCTGGGAGCCGAAGACGACAGCAGCGAAACCCTCACGGAAATCGAAGCCACCCTGCGCGCCTGCGGCATTGCCGACGTGCTGGTGCTGGACAACGAGTTCCCCATGGAATACTGCGACGATTGCGGCGCCCCGATGTACCCTTCGCCGGAAGGCGAAGCCGTACATGCCGAGCTGCCTGAAGAGCAGGCCGAGCAGATGCCCAAGCATCTGCACTGAAAGGCCGGATAAAAATCCAGATTGCGCGTCCCGATCTCGCAACTCAGTTCATCGTTGCGACTTCGGGCCTGCTCGCCACGATTTCTTCGACCCTTCAGGTGGTTTTGGGTTGAGTGAATACCCCCGGAGAACGCCATGACCCGCAAGATCGAAAAGACCGACGCCGAATGGCGCGAGCTGTTGTCACCCGAGGAATATCAGGTAACCCGCCAGAAAGGCACCGAGCGAGCCTTTACCGGCCGTTACTGGGATTGCCATGAGGCCGGGCAATACCGCTGCACCTGCTGCGGCACCGAACTTTTTTCATCCGAGCACAAGTTCGACTCCGGCTGCGGCTGGCCGAGTTTTTATGCCGCCTCGGCCCCCGAGAATGTCGAGGAAGCCGAAGACCGCAGCCACTTCATGGTGCGCACCGAAGTGCTGTGCCACAACTGCGGCGCCCACCTCGGACACGTCTTCGAGGACGGCCCGGCCCCAACCGGGCTGCGCTACTGCATCAACTCGGTTTCGGTGAAGCTCGAACAGGATTAGCGAATCCGCGGCGGCGGCGGCCCGCTAGGGCAGCATCGCCGCCAGCGTTTTGGAGCGGAAATCCCGCCGGTAAAGCACCGCCACGATCAGCGTGGTGATACCCGAGAAGATCCACGGATCAACAAACCAGAACACCGCGGCCAGGCCGAAGTAGTAGGCCCGGATGCCGCGGTTGAACTCATCACCCGACAGCGCGTTGATCTTGGCAAAACGCTGCGCGTACTCTTCCGTTCCCTCACCCGGCGGTGGCGCGGCCCCCACCAGCAGCGACAGCATGTTGAACTGGCGCAGCGACCAGGTGAACTTGAAGTAGGCCACGATGAACACCGTGAGCAACAGCAGCAGCTTCACCTCCCAGACGTCCCGCGATACATGCTTGGCGAAAGGCAGATCCGAAGCGGCATCGATCAGCTTGTCCATCGTGCCGAGCAGGGCCAGCAGGCCGGCGATCACGTAGATCGTGGTGTTGGCATAAAAGGACACGCTCTGCATCAGATTGCCGATCAGCGCCGCATCCCCCACCCGCCCTTCCCGCCTCAGCAGTTGCCGGCCCCATTCAAGGCGAAAATGGTGACTCGCCCCGAGCAGCCCGCGCATGCTGCCCAGCGGGCCGTGCTCGACGACCCAGCCATAGCCCGCCCAGCACGCAAAAAACCAGGCGAGCGCGATCCAGTCCGCCAGCGCAAATGCCGACAGCCAGGCGCCACTCATCAGCGCGCCTCCAGCAGAAAGTCGCGGATCGGCGCGATCTGCTGGGCATCCATCAGGGTGGGCGCGTGGCCCACATCCGGTACTTCAACCAGCCGAGCCTTCGGCCCGCGGGTCGTCATCTGTACCGCGGTGTCATGCAGCAGCAGGTCGGATTCGGCCCCCCGCACCACCAGCGTCGGGCTGGAAATGGCTTCATAGATGGGCCACAGACTCACGTCGGCAAGGATGGGCGTCTTGCGGAAGGGCTCGCCGATGCCCGGGTCGTAGCGCATCGCCCAACCGCCCTCCACCTCCTTGAGCGAGGTTTCGGACAAATGCCGCCACTGGGCATCGGTCAGCCGGCCAAACGGCGCACTCACCTCACGAATATAAGATTCACCGGCCTCGTAGCTCGGAAAGACCGGTGCGTTGCCGACGTACTGCCCGATGCGCTTCAACGACGCAGCCGTCACCACCGGCCCCACGTCATTGAGCACCAGCCGGCGGATCGGGTTGTCGGGCATGCTGGCGATGATCATGCCGATCAGGCCGCCCATCGAAGTCCCCACCCAATGCACCGTTTCCACGTCCAGGCGTGCAATCAACGTGATCATGTCGGCCACGTAGGTCGGCAACTGATAGTCGTCCTTGACCGCCAGCCAGCCGCTGCGGCCGCGGCCGACCACGTCCGGACAGATCACCCGGTAGTGGGGCGCCATGGCCCGGGCCAGATCGTCGAAATCGCGCCCGTTGCGGGTCAGGCCGTGCACGCAGACCAGCACCCGCGGGTTGTGGGGATCGCCCCACTCCGTGTAGGCCATGCGATGAAAACCGTGGGCGCCGATGCACTGGACGCTGCGCAGACGCGGTTCGGGCGCCACCGGTTCGGGAGCAACTTCGGTAAGCGGTGCCGGAACGGGCGACAGGGGCGCGGGCGGCGTGGCAGGCGCACCGGCAAAGAGCTTGCGGAGGGTGGCGAGGAGGCTCATGGTCGGTCAGGAACACTGCAAAAAGAGTAGGGCAAGCATAGCACCCGGCGGCGGCCTGCCGCCTTCAGCGGCCGTGCCAGTAGCGCGGCGCCAGATCGCGGGCGGCATCGACGCTAAGCGCGGCGTGGCCCAGAGTGACAATGACCGCCCCGCCGGCGTCGGTGCGCAAGATGCCCGCGCCGGAGGCCGACCAGCGCGCCCACACCTCGGCATTGGGATGGCGGAAGCGGTTGCGGTAGCCCACCGGAAAAATCACCCAGCGCGGCCGCGTCGCCTCGATGAAGGCCGGCGTCGATGAGGTCCGGCTGCCATGATGAGGCACGACCAGCACGTCGCTGGCCAGGCCGGCCGTATCGCGCGCAAGCAAGCCGGCCTCGGAAACCGCTTCGATATCGGAGGTCAGCAACAGACGACGCCCCGCAGCCTCGACGCGCAGCACGCAGGCAGCATCGTTAGTCTTGCGCGGCCGGGCGTCATCGGCACGCTCCTCGGGATGCAGCATGGTGAAACGCACGCCATCCCATTCCCAGCCCTGCCCGGCCACGCAGGCCTGGTGACGTGTGCCGGCAATCAGGCGGGCCGGGTGGTTCTGCGGCAGCGAGCTCATCACCTCGCCAACCGGAATGCCGGTGAGCACGGCCTCGGCGCCGCCGGCGTGGTCGTTGTCCTGGTGGGTGACGATCAGCGTATCGAGCCGGCGCACGCCCAGCGCCTTGAGGTAGGGCAGCAGGATGCGCTCGCCGCTGTTGGCATCGGTCGAGAAAGCCGGGCCGGTATCGTAGATCAGGTCACGGGTAGCGGTTTGCACATGCACCGCCAGGCCCTGCCCCACATCGAGAATGGTCACCTTCGCCTCGCCCGGAGCCGGTCGGGGTGGCGTCCACAACACCAGCGGCACCAGCAAGCTCAGCCCCACCCAGCGCGCCGGCGTGCCTCGCGGCAACAAGGCCCAGATGCAGCCAAGACTTGCCAGCACAGCCAGGAGCGGCGGCGGCGCGGCCTGCTGCCAGTAGGCCCAGGGCAGATCCGCCAGCCACTGCACCGGCAGCATGGTCAGCGCAAAGGCGCCGTGGGCCAGATCGGCAAGCATTTGCAGCGGCAGAATCGCATAGCCGATCGCCAGCGGCGTAACGACAAAGCTGACAAGGGGAATCGCGATCGCATTGGCCAGCGGCGACACCAGCGAGAACTGCTGGAACAACACCAGCAGCGCCGGAACCAGCCCGAGGGTGATCGCCCACTGGGTGCGCAGCGCCTCCTTCAAACGCCCCTCGCTGGCCAGCCGACCGCTCCCCACCAGAAAGAGCAGCGCAACCGCTCCGAAAGACAACCAGAAGCCGGCCGCCAGCACCGCCCACGGGTCGAGCACCAGCACCACGCCCAGCGCCAGCGCCAGCACCCGGCTCGGCGCCGTTTCGCGGCGCAGGATCAGGGCCAGCGCCACGCAGCCCAGCATGTAAAGGGTGCGCTGGGCCGGCACGCCCCAGCCGGCCAGCAGGCAGTAGATGAAGGCGGTCGCAAAGCCGGCCACCACGCCCGCCTGCTGGGCCGGCCAGCGCAGGGCCAGCGCGGGACAGCGGCGCCAGATGCCCCCTAGCATCGCGGCAAAAAGCGCGGCGATCATCGTGACGTGCAAACCGCTGATTGCGACAAGGTGAGAAATTCCGCTTCGCGCAAACACCCGCCACAGCTCCGGCGCAATCGCGCGCTGGTCGCCCACCGCCAACGCAACCAGCACACCGGCGTAAGGGGCGTCGGGCAAGGCCCGCCTGAAGCGCTCCCGAACGCCTTCGCGCAGACGCAGGACGGTGTTCATCACGCCGGGTACGAAGGCCTCGAGCCGGACATTGTCGTCCGCCGGTCGCACGTAACCGGTGGCGCGAACGCCCTGCTCCAGCAACCAGCCCTCGTAGTCAAAACCGTGGGGATTGACGTTGCCATGAGGCCGCTTGAGGCGCACCGTGAGTCGCCAACGCTCGCCGGCATGCACATCGGCCGGCGCGGCCGACTCTTCATCGCGAAAGCCCGAGTACCAGGCCAGCGAAATGGTTCGCGGCAGCGGCGCGGCGCTCTCCTCCACCTCAAACACAAAACGCAGGCCGCGCTCGAACGCCTGTGGCAGCGACGCCACAACCCCGGTCACGACCACGTCGCGCCCTTCCCATGCGTCCGGCAGGGCCTCGGCAAGACGCAACTCGGCGCGCCAGGCCGCGTAGCTCCAGCCCGTGGCAGCCATCGCCAAGGCCATCAGCAGGGCAGCAATGCCGCGCCAGAGCGGAGCCCGCCGCCGCGATACGCTCCACGCCAGCGCGCCCAGACCCAGCCCGGCCCCCAGCGCAGCGGCCATCGCCACCCGCGATGGCAAGGCGGCGCCGAGCTGGCAGGCAAAAATGCCAGCCGCAAATGCCAAAACGATAATTCGCATAAGCCGGAATTTAGCCGAAATCCGGCGCACCGTAGCGGAAACACGCAGGCAGGACGACTCGGTTAGAATCAGCGACCAAGATACGGGCCCGTCCCGCCCCCACCATGCGACGACAGCTCAAGCGCTACCTGCCAAGTCATGAGAAGCTCGCCGCCAATCGCTGGCTGGCGCCTTTTGGCTCAAGCCTTTTCCACCCCCGCCTGTGGCACCTCAACCGCCACTCCGTGGCCGGAGCCGTTGCGGTGGGGCTGTTCTGCGGCCTGATTCCCGGCCCGCTCCAGATGCTGTCCGCAGCGCTGTGCTGCCTGGCCTTCCGGGTCAATCTGCCGCTGGCGCTGGTCACAACGCTGTACACCAATCCGCTCACCCTCGTACCGCTCTACATTGCGGCGTTCTCGATCGGCGAATGGATTCTCGGCAACGGCAGCGGCCACTTCACCGCACCGCCGGAATGGGGCGACTCGAGCCTCATGGTGTGGGTCGAACAGCTCGCCAGCTGGATGGCGGGGCTGGGACGCCCGCTGTTCATCGGGCTGGTCGCGCTGGCCTCCGGCCTGTCACTGGCCGGCTACCTGCTCACCCGCCTCGCCTGGCGCAGCTATCTCATCCACAACTGGCGCAAGCGCAGAAACCGCAAATCTTGAAAGTGACCTACTTCATCGCGCTGCTGCGCCGCCTGCTGCATTTGCGCAAGCGCAAAAAGGCCGTCCTCGCGCCACGCCGCCACAGCCAGCTGCCACGCATCCTGCTGCGCATCTACTTCGCAACCGCATTCCTCTTCGCGCTCCTTGCCGTGGGCACTGCTGGCTTCTACGTGGCTGGCGGCGACAAGGCGGATTTGTCCGACGCCTTCTACATGACCATCATCACGGTCACCACCGTCGGCTATGGGGAAGTCGTGCCCATCGACGGCTTTGCCGAACGCTTCTTCGCCGGCATGATCGCGTTGGCGGGCTTTGGCGCCGTCACCTTTCTTTTTACCAGCCTGACCGTTTTCTTCCTCGAAAGCGATCTTGATTTCACCCTGCGGAGACGTCGCATGGAAAAGCAGATTCGCAAGCTCCACGGCCACTACATCATTTGCGGCTTCGGCCGGGTTGGACGCAACGTGGCCAACGAACTCTCCGCCACCCATCGCCACTTCGTCGCCATCGACTCCGACGAAGTGGCCCTGGAAGCCCAGCGTGATCGCCTGCCCGGCCTGGTTTATCTCGGGGGCGACGCCAGCGACGACGACCTGCTGCTTTCAGCCGGCATCCACGATGCCCAGGGCGTCTTTGCCGTCACCGGCGACGACAGCCGCAACCTGATGATCGTGTTCACCGCCAAGCAGCTCAATCCGAACGTGCGCATCGTGGCCCGCTGCCACGAGGTTCGCAACACCGAAAAGCTGCGCAAGGCC
>Ga0268298_10003254_pt1 | contig 16783 bp, 15 predicted proteins | sample WWTPWeurt_MetaG_FD_194462 | JGI IMG/M metagenome (GOLD analysis project Ga0268298, IMG submission 194462) | Activated sludge microbial communities from WWTP in Nijmegen, Gelderland, Netherland - WWTP Weurt | ecosystem: Engineered > WWTP > Aerobic digester > Activated sludge | place... | reverse complement strand
TGTCCGTCAATGTACTGAATGTTATTGTGATAGTAGAGAGTGAGTTCGTTGTTGATGCGCGTTCCTGGATTCCAGACGTGTTTGATGGCTTCTGTGTGGAAGGCTTGATCCAATGCGATTTGCGCTCCTACGAATCTGGGATCAAACTCTGCCGTAGGGTCCCAGGACGGTTTGTTGTCAATCTTCGCAATGAATGTGTCTTTCGCTCCAAGAGCGTAGACGTACAGTTTTTGAGTCTGGCTCAGTCTCTGCATTGCCTTGAATTGTCCGTCCCAGTATCGCGGAATGAATTGAGTACCTTCCGGAATGTAAGGACGGAGAGTGATGTCCAGATACGACATACGGCCTGATCCAATCCAGTACCCGTCTCCGATTTTTCCCTTGAACAGTGCCTGCGCGGACCAGAGGGAAAACGTCGCATGCCCACCGAATCGCTCTACTTCGTCGATTGTGTCGATGGCCACCACACCTCCGGTTGCATTTCCGTATGTGACCGGATAGGCACCCGTGAAAAGGTCGATGGACTTTACAAGATCGTTGTGAATGACGCTGTTGAGGCCGGCAAAATGAAACGCATATCCAATGGGCAAATCATCGAGCAGATATGTATTCGAATTTGTGTTTGCTCCTCTAACTGCTATGTCTCCGTTCCCAAAAGGCGGAGCATTGACGCCAGGCAGTGTTTCGAGACCTCTCAGCGCTTCCCCGAACTGGCCCGGAATTCGTTTCACTTCATCAATGCGCACCTGGTAACGCGAAACTTTCTGCCTTTCTCTTTTACCTGTAACGCTGATTCCTTCTTCCGCAGTTACCTTCTGCGGGGTATTTGTAGGTATTGGCTTTTCTTCTTCAATTCCAAGGAAGATCGTCACTGTCTGATTGGGGCTGATGACTTCCACACGAGGCTGCACAATTTCGCCTGACGGTGAAATCACCCGGATGGTGTAGAATCCTTTTGCGGGGATGCGAATGATTGCTTCTCCCGTTTCGTCAGAGAAAAACTTTTCTTTTGTTTCCATGACGATTACCTGCGCATCTGAAACAGGTTTGCCCGCCTTTTTGTCTTCGATCTTGATCTTTACGTCGATAGCAAATACAGTCGCTGGAAAAAGCAGAAAGAAAACAAGAAGCGCGCGCCACTTCATCACGGACCGATCCCTGGCAGATCGATGCCGAACATTTCAACGCAGAAAAGCGGGTAATTTGTAAAAGGACAATCCTGGCGAATGATGGAAAGAGAACAGAGTCTGGTTCCGTAACTGGGTGGATTTTCTGGCACCAGAAGAGGATAGGCCGGTTGATTGCCGCATTGTCTTGCTTTGAATTGAATGGAAGCGTAAATTTCGGAGTACGCGTCTGCAGTATCTACAGTGTCATTTTCAACAATGCACCCTGAGAGGAGCAGCAGTACAGCAAATGCGATGACTTTCATTTCTTCTGATCTGCTTTGAGGTCTTTCTTATCCGTTTTGTCGTCTTTCTTGTCTGTGGCTTTGTCTCCCTTCTTGTCTTTGTCTTTGGAATCAGATTTTGAATCTGTTGGTTCTTTGTTATCAAACTTGATGACAAGACCTTTCACTTTGAAGACGGACACGCGACCCAGGATGGAATAGTAGTGAGTCTCCTGCCAGGTCTTCATTCCAATCATCGTGTCTCCCTCTAGCTTTTGGACCGCAGTTCCAATCGCATACTCGGGATTGAGAGGGGGAGTGACCGGCACTATATTGAAGAGAAAGAAGACAGAGCTTTCTCCTTCTTCTTCGCATCCGCCTTTGTAAGTGGCCGGGTCTTCGATTCTAACAGGAGGTCCCGGCGGCTTTTCTGCACCTTCGGGGAGACCTTCTCTTCTTCGCGCTTCCTGCGAATCATAGCAAAGGATTTTGTAAGCAACACCGTGCGTGCGACTGGCCTGGGGTTGAATTCCGCCCTGATCCCTGTAGCCTCCTTTGTCAATGAGGCCGCCCGGGGTGCATGCTCCTGCAGCTAAAATTGCAATGAAAAGAAATCGTTTCATTTCTTTAGTTTGTCTTTGTCGTCCTTTGCCTTGTCCTTCTTGTCCTTGTCGGGATCAACCTTTGGATCAAAGCGAATAACGTCTGCCTGAAGATGAAATCTATGACGGGTCATGAACAGGATGGTGGTTCTGTCTGTCCAGAATCGAAGATTGATGAGGGCATTTCCCTCTTTCTGCTTGAGTAAATCTTCTACAGCTTCCGCAACCGGAGGTTCACCCAGGGGAAACGCCAGCACAGCCAGATCCAGACTCCACCAGCTTTTGGTGGTTTCGGCAGTGCCCAGAACCGTGTAAGTCTGGCCTTCTGTAGGAACATTGGACACCGCGATGCCTGCGTTTGCGCCGGCACACTGAACCAGCAGTAGACATGCGATGGAAGCAAGGATTGCGCGCATGTGGCAGATTTCAAAGGCGACAGGGGAGTGGCAACTTCTAATGCCGGTCTGCGTCGCGCAACTTGACTTTATTCAGCACATCTTGCACAGAAGTCTCAAGATCAATTCCGGCCTGATTGGCAAGTACGCACAGGGCAAATACTATGTCGCCCATCTCTTCCTGCATTTTGTGCCTCGAAACATCCTCCAGGTCTCGCGCGGGAATTTCGCGCCTGGCATAGAGGCGAGCCAGTTCTCCCAGTTCTTCCGTCAAACGAGCAAGATTGGTGAGCTCAGAATAATACCCGCCGTTTTTCCCAATCCAGTCGTCGATGACTCGTTGAATCTCCTTTAGATTCAACGCTTTCCTTTCTTACGGCCTGGCCTGGATGGCTTTTTCTTTGACGACTTTTTCGCGGACTTTTTTGCCGCCGGAGGTGCGACTTCGGGCGGTTTGGCGGCACGGACTTCCGGATTTGCCGCAGGCTCTGGATGGAGAGATTCGATGTGCTGTACAATCGTCTCTATGTTCTCTCCGTCGAGAATCAGATTCATATGACCATTGCGATCGAGTATCAGATCTCGTCCCTGACCAAAGTGCCCGAGGTTTCCTGGATAAATGAATTCATCTTTGTAGGCGCTGAAAGGAGAGAATCCGGGAAACAGGAGCGCGTTCATGCGATGAAGCAACAAGAAGTCACTTCCAACATTCATGTCTCCGAAGGCCGGAACAAAAGCGAAGGGAGTGAAGAACCTCGAACCGTGAAACGGAGTACCCAGAGTCACGAGGTGCTGGATACGTCTTCTTCCAGAATCCGGAAGAGCCAGCGCAGTCAGACCGCCCCTTCCGTGAGCCACCAGGATTCCTTTTTGAATGTTGAGCTGTTCAAGTGTTCTGGCCAGCTGCCTGGCCTGAGAGGAGAGAGAAGAAACACTTCCGATCGAAAGAACAATCACCGGGAAGCCGGCCCGGGCCAGAGCCATTCGAATGCGAAAGTAAGCGAAAACACTCAAACCCAGATCCGTGAGCAAGAGAACGGGCTCTTTGCGTCTTCCATGCGAAGACCATTTCTGGACAAAGACAAACGGGAGCTGAAGCACTAGCAACGCCAGCCACACTGCCTCCTGGGTCCATGTCCAGATCAGGCGAGCTTTGTTCACTCCTGCCATGAATCCAGAGTGGAAGATGGTTGCCAGGAGCGCAAATCATTCTGCAAATGATCTATGGCGAATGTCCGCAAACCAGCATGCCCTCTTGATCCAGCCTCAGTCAAAGAACTGTTTGCTGTGGAAGTTGCGGCAGTGGATTGCAGTCAATGGAAGCCCGTGTTTTTCGAAGGCGTTCGGGAAATTCTCAAGTCTGTAGAAAAGCAAAAGTCCCAGACGATCCTCTACAGTGTTCCACCTGATCTGGCGCTTCAACTCAGTCTGTGCGGTGTTTCTGTAACGGAGGACTCTGCGGTCATTCAGCCTGATTGCCTTTCGCGTGGGATCGGCCAGTGTCCTTTCTGCGGTGCGGCAATTCGTTTTGAAAAAGCAGGCAGACATCAGTGTCCGTCCTGTCAGAACCTGCTGATGGTGGAAGACGGCGCCATCAGTGCATGAGCAGATCGAGCCTGGTATTTCTGATTCTGGCGTCCGCCGCGCTTCATGTGGCAGCTCTCGCCATTCCCGCTTTCAAGGCGGGGCATTTGTCTGCTGCCGTTCGATTTGGCTGCCTTTCACCTACTATCTGTTATGCGATGAAGAACAAGGCGATTCTTCCTGAGAATGCCGTAGTCTATAAGAGCGGCGGCTATGACGGGCAGTTTTATTTCTATTCTGCGATGCGCGTTTTTCGCGGAGTTCAGGTTGAATTTGATTCTGCTCCTTTTCGCCTGGCTCGCATAGGTTATCCAGTGCTCGCAGGAATGGGGGCGCTGGCTGGTCCAGGCTACCTTCTTTACTCCATGTATTTTATTCCCCTTGCACTTCATTTGTTTGTTGTATTCTTTCTTAGATCCGATCCGCTTCGCGCCAGTATCTTCGCGTTCAATCCGATCTCTGTTTTGTCAGCGGGGTTGTTTCTGGCAGACGGCATGGCGCTTTCGCTATTGGTTCTTGCTCTGGAGCTTGCATTCAAGGAAAAACATTCGCTCGTCGTTTTGATCATAGCCGCGCTGAGCATGCTCTGCAAAGAAACCGCGGCGGCCGGCGCTCTATCCGCTTTATTTCTATTCCTTCGATTTCGCAAACCCGTGTTTGTGGCTCTGGTCGTTGCCTGTTTGCCTATGATTGTCTGGTGGTTTGCGACTGGTTTTTCCCCTTTCTTTGCTGCTACCAGAGGGACTGCGGGCGGGCCCGGTGTATGGAATTACGTGCAGCATCCGGATGCACTCCTTTCCGGCCGCAGTTTGCTGTTTTTATTCTACATCCTTGGATGCATTGTCCTCTTTCGCCTGGATCTAAAGCAGGAGCGATTCCTGGCAGGCGCGGCTTTGATTGCTTGTGGTTTTTTACTTTCTCTGACTGCATCTTCAGAGTACTGGGATAACTTCGCAAATGTGGCGCGCCTGTTCTTGCCCGTATGTGCTGGACTTTTACTGGCGGCGCGACAGTGGAAGGGACGCATCGTTTCGGGAACGTTCTTGTTCTTTTCTTTGCTCCTCCTATTTCGCGAAGCAAAGTCCGTCTACGATATTGAAGTCTGGTAAACTCCAGTCTGAGATGAGTGGATTGCTAGATCTTTCGCGATCGAGCGTTTTCTTTTTCCTGCGCTCTGTCCGCCGGGCGAATCATCGGACTTACGGGTCTGTATTCCGGAACAATGGATGACATGATCGCGTCCATATCCGGACGCGATCCGCGTCTGGCTGCTTCTTCGAGTTCATGTACTTTTTCAAGGAGAGTAGGAAGGTGCGAAATCCTGGAGTTTGCGATATGGATTTTCTCGTGCCGCGTTGGTTCAATTCCTTCTTCGGCGAGAAGAAGCTCTTCGTATAGTTTTTCACCTGGCCGCAAACCAATGTAATGAATCTGAATGTCCTGGTGCGGCACAAGCCCCGCGAATCGAATCAAGTCTTCTGCCAGGTCTTTGATTTTCACCGGCTCGCCCATATCCAGAAGAAAGATTTCTCCGCCCTGACCCATGACGCCAGCCTGAATGACAAGGCCCGCCGCTTCTTTGATGGTCATGAAATAGCGAATGATGTCCGGATGAGTGACTGTAACTGGGCCGCCCGCTTCGATTTGTTTCTGAAACAACGGAATCACTGAACCATTCGAACCAAGTACGTTTCCGAATCGAACCGTTATGTAACGCGTGTCTGTTACGCGCGCAAGATTCTGAATGTAGATTTCAGCAATCCTCTTGGTTGCACCCATTACATTGACAGGGTTTACGGCCTTGTCCGTAGAAATCATGACGAATCTTTCTACGCCAGCATCGCGGGCAGCATTTGCGACATTGATCGTGCCCAGTACATTGTTCTTCACAGCTTCTTCTGGATGAAGTTCCATCATGGGAACATGCTTGTAGGCTGCGCAATGGAATACAGTATTGATTTCGTTCTGTCTGAATACCTGTGCCAGGTCTTCTACGTTGCGCACGTCTCCAATCACCGCGTCTATATGTGTGCGAAGATTGTTTTCAAGGCAAAGCTTGCGAAGCTCGTAGTCGATTTCGTAGAGCGGAGTTTCCGCGTTTTCAAACAGCACAATGACACCGGGAGAATACGTTAGGATCTGTCGGCAGACTTCGCTGCCAATCGAACCACCGGCGCCAGTGATGAGAACAACTTTGTTTTCGATTGCCTTGCGAATGCCTTCTGTTTCGAGGCGTACTACGTCTCTGCCGAGCAGATCTTCCAGGCTTACATTGCGAATGGACTTCCCAATGTCCGGTCTTGCAAGAAGCTCAGAGAGAGGTGGCAGAGTTTTGCATGGAATGTGTCTTGTTTCGCACGTACGGTAGATATGGCGTATAACGGATCCAGGAAGTTTTGCGCTGATGATCACTTCAGCGATCCGTTTTTCAGTGAGAACGTGATCGAGGTCTTCAATCTTTCCGAGAACTGGAAGTCCCTGAAGATGCGCCCCGCCTTTGGCCGGGTCATCGTCTAGATAGCCAATCGGCATGATTTGCAGCGACTCGTTGGTTCTCAGGTCCGTAACCAGTCGATTTGCCGTCACTCCGGCTCCGATGAGCAGGGTGCGCCTGCCGCCGCGCGCGCGACGAACAAAGTATATGTCGCGAAACAGTCTCCAGCTAAAGCTACGGAAGCCAAGAAGCAGGAAAACAAGTACAGAATCGAGTATCAGCACCGTACGCGGAATCCCTTCGAGTCTATTGTAGAAGAGAAGGATGGCGAGGATGCAAAGAGAAGACACGGCCGTGGTCTTCAGGATGAGCAAAAGGTCTGGTATGGAAGCATATGCCCAGAGGCTCCTGTACAGCCCCATCAGAACAAAGCAGACCCCCCGCGTAGCCACGACCAGGGCCAGGACATTCAGCGCTTCAGCGGCGCCAGGGTAGGTAGGCCACGATTGTGGAATGAGAGAGTCGAATCGAAGAGCATTGGCCAGGTAGATGGAGGAGGCCGCAATCATCAGATCCAGGGGGATCAGAAGTAGCCTGCGAGGCATACGCGATGGGAGTTTCATGAGCCACCTATGAGACGAAGGAACGCGTCCTTTTCATTGCATCGGCCGAAAATTCACGACCAACGATCAGGATTCTGATTTTTCTTCGATTTCCTTGAATCCGGTGCTCATCCGGTGGGTTCTCTTAGCTTTGCTATGGAGGGCGCGCTTTGTACGCTTTTCAGCGACTTTGATCCGAACGGACCGGGTAGTTTTGAGCTTTTTCATTTTATTTAGCCGACGAGCGGAATTTCTGGCTAGATTCCATTGGGCACCCAGGCGAACAAGCATTTAAATTCATGCATACGTACGTAGAAATACGCGCATCTGCGCTAAAATCAAATCTAATCCATTTTCGCCGCGCTACATCGACGGGAGTCATGGCCGTCTTGAAGTCCAATGCATATGGTCACGATCTGGAGCTCTGCACACGGGCTGTCCGGGGCCAAGCAGACTGGATTGGAGTGAATTCAATAGAAGAAGCCATACGCGTTCGGAAGGTGGATGACTCAACGCCCGTTCTCGTCATGGGCGCAAACGACAAGGCGGATTACAAAGAAATTGCGAGCTACGCGAGCAAACCTGTTCTGGTTCTTTCAACGATAGACGCCATTCGCGAACTAGAGGATCACCTTCCTGGACATCCTTTTCATTTGAAAGTAGACACTGGCATGTCTCGCCTGGGGCACCACGGCGTTTCTCTTCAGAAGATCTTCTCTTACCTGTCCGCGCATCCTGAATTGAACTGGTGCGGATTGATGACTCATTTTGCAAACGTCGAGGATGTAACAGACCAGACGTACGCGCAGGAACAGTTAAATCGATTCGATGAAGCGTCCGCATTTGCGGTGTCTGCCGCAGGAAATCGAAAGCTTGCGTTTCATACGGCAGCCAGTGGCGCCGCTCTTCTCTTGCCTGAATCCAGACGAGATCTTGTGCGAGTCGGGATTTCCCTCTACGGAATGTGGCCTTCGCGAGAAACGCGCATCTCTGCGTCCGCTCTCACTGCCCAGGGAACCCTGGATAGTTCGTTTAAGCTGGAACCCGCTCTTCAATGGAAAACAAGGATCGTTCACATAAACGCAATTACCGCTGGAACGGCAGTGGGTTACGGATGCACATACAGACCAGTTCAGGATTCAAATATTGCAGTTCTACCTGTAGGGTACTTTGAAGGATACGATAGGCGACTTTCGAACAAGGCTCACGTTTTGATTTCCGGGAAAAGAGCTCCCGTGATCGGCAGAGTGTGCATGAACATGATCATGGTAGACATAACGCACATTGCAGATGCAAAAGTCGGCAGTGTGGCGACTCTCATTGGCACAGACGAGAAAGAATCTGTAACTGCAGATGATCTGGCGGATTGGATGGGAACTATCAACTATGAAGTAACCACTAAGATTGAACCGGGAATCCCACGCATCCTTGTGGACTGAGACATTTTTCCTGAAATCGACTTCGACGCAGTCTAGTCCTTTCTGCCTGGAACGGATCACGAACGGATCAGTCAAAAATTATTGATGTTGTACATTACCTGTTTTATGTTGTTCATGCAAAGGGGCAAGATGTGAAATACTTAGCAAGTCTTATGATCGTCCTGGCTGCTGCGAATTGCGGTGGCGGGAAAAAGAAAGCGGCCATGTGGTGGATGGCTCTGCTCGGCAATCAAACCGCGCAGACTGCGGAAACGACATCCTCTGCAGGTGATTCAGTCACTACAACGAACAATGACCAGACCGGAACAACTGGATTTTCATTTCAGACAACAACCACAGTTCCGGTCAGCGTGACTGTGGCCGATTCGAACGGACCGGTGCAAGGCGCTGTAGTGCAGGTGCAGGATCCTTCCGCGGCCAACACAGTTATTTTTCAGGCAGTCACAAATGAAACCGGCCAGGCGAGCGGAACGTTCACGGTGGATAACACTGTAACAGAAGTTACACTCGTCGTAGATGCAGGCGGCAATGTAGTCACGCAGCCCGTGAATACAACCAATCTCGTCACCTGCGATCGAGACGTGGATTATCCAGGGGATGTTACCATTTCATCCGGCGGAGACCAGGACGGAGACGGAATTACAGATGCAAATGATGCCTATCCATCCGATCCAACTCGCGCCACGAAGGTAACTATTCCTGGAAGCGGCCAGTCTATCATTGCATACGAAGACCTCTACCCTTCACCGGGTGATGCAGATTTCAACGACTACGTTGTAAAGGTTTCCAATGAAGAAGACCTGAATGCGGCAGGGAAGGTGGTTCGCCTTCGCGGTAGTTATACGCACATTGCTCGCGGTGCAGGTTACACCCATCAATTGAAACTCACTCTACCTGCAGCGGCAGGCGCACTGAACTATACTGTAAAACAGTACAGCGCAGCAGGTGCACTTGAGTCCACCACAACCAATCATTACTCGAATGGTAGTGGGCTTGCGATTCTCGGAAATTCGAACAACACAATCACTCAGTCCAACACTTCTTCGGGGCAGACATTCACTCCTGGCAAGCGTGCAGACATCGAAATCACGTTTGATACTCCCGTTTCGCAAAGTACTCTGGGCAGCGCTCCGTTTGATCTCTACATTCACGTGAACAACACGGGCCTCGACGTTCATTTCCCTCGCATGTATTTTGATGCGAACGGCAAAGATCAATACATGGACACAAACGGATTCCCGTGGGCGCTCCAGATTCCAGAAGCATGGAAGTGGCCTCTTGAATCAGACAACATCGAGAACGGTTATCCAGGATTCCGACCCTGGTATCTGTCTTCTGGAACGACAAATAAGGACTGGTATTCGAGTGCAGTCAGCTCTCACGTATTCAACGCGAGCAGCCTGTTTGCTTACTTGAAGTCTCCGGCAAGCTGGATGATTCTCGGACTCATTGCTGCCATTGCAGTGATTGGCCTTGCTCTCGCAATGATTCAGAGACGGCGAGCGGCCTGAATTTTGAGATGAGCGCGAGAGCGCTCTTTTCCAGTGGAATACGCAGCGCGAATCATACTATCCACCATTCCGGTTGGTTTATTTTTCGCGCTCTACTTCCGTAACTTCGTATTTCAAAGATCTATTCTCTGGCAATCGAAAGCGTTCTTTCTTGGAATGCTTTCGAGCATTGCCGCCATTGTTATCCAGGCCCTTCTTCCCGAGACCGCAAGCCCGGCGGTTCGATCTTTTTTTCACGCAGCCCTGGTAGAAGAGGCAATCCGGTTCACTGTTCTCTATCTGCGTATCCGAAAGAGTTCGGAAGGATTTACAGTCACCGAAGGAATCTTCGACGGTATTCTCGTAGCCCTTGGATTTGCGTTTTCCGAAAATCTTCACTACAGCGCGACTACGAGCGGTTATGTGATATTGCTGCGATGCATTAGCTCTGTTCCACTTCATGTGTTTTGCGGTGGGATCATGGCATATTTTCTTTCTTACAGAAGCCTCTGTCGCGAAAACAGGAAAGTCTGGCGCAGACTAAACTGGTACGGGCTCAGACGATTCGAGCTCGCAGTCTTTGCCCTCCTGATTCCGTTTTTGCTGCATGGTTTTTTCGACTACGCGTTGTTTCGCGGAGATGTCTGGAACTACATGCTCGTTCCCATTCTGGTCACTGGATTTATCGTAACAGAATACATGGCAGCTCGTGGCATGCAGATTTTTGGAAAAAACATTCTGGGGGCGCTTGGACTGGATGCAGATGACATGGAAATCATTGGCAGGCAGCAAGAATATGAAAAATGGTTGAGCGACTATCAGGACGAAGACAGGGAAGCAGTGGAAATCTTTCGCAACCGCTGGGAAATCACGCCCACTGCTCTGGGCATTTTGTTTTTTCTGATCGCAGCCGCTTTCTTTATAATCCGTTTTCGCTTTCCATCGTGGCTCTCTGGTTCTGGAATTGATGCTCACGCGCAGATTGCTTTAACAGTTGTACTCCCTGCCTTTGCGGCGGCTGTACTGTTGCTTCGCGACAAGATCAACTACCTCTATTTTCGAGAAACAATGCTTCGAGTGCCTTCCGGTACTCTGGTGCATATCGAGCACGAACGAGGAACTTCCCAGGATACGATGATATTCGATATTCTGCCGGGTGGAGCTTTTCTATCCGGGGTGGACGATCTTTCCCAGGGAGACAGACTTCATTTATCTATTTCAAGAAACAACAAACCATCCCTTCGGGTCCGGTGCGCCGTTCGGTGGGTGAACAATGTGAATCGACAACTGCCGACGGGTGCGCTCGTTCAGTTTCTGAAGCCTGAGCCTGGATTTCTGTTGTTCATGATGATCCACGCGCTGAAGAGAATCCACCTTCGCCCTGTTACACGACACGCCGGCTAGTGAAATATTACGTTGCGCCCGGTCACGTGCCGCCCACGGAGGTCACGTGCTGCTGTACTCTGAATTCAGTGAACCGGCAAGCATCTGGAAGGCCTGAACTGTTGCGATATTGAAAAACGCGAGCACTTCAGGTTCCACAGAATAAAACTCTGTCTGTCCCTCTTCATAATCAGCCAGAGCGTTGGCCATGTACACCACGAATGCAAGCTTACGCGTTTCTTTTGGCGCCCCGAGTGGACTGTGATGCATTCCAATGGCCATGCATAATTCATCCGGGAAATTCCATTTTTCACCCAGGAGCTTTCCGATCAAGGCGTGATCCGCACCGCAGGCGATTTCCTCCAGGTTCACCTGGCTTCGCCGATCTCTGAACCTGGAGGTTTTCTCTACGGAGGAGAGGCTTCCGGTCTGCTTCATATGATGGACCAACACAATCTTCCCAATGTCGTGCAGGAGACCGGCCACGTACGCCTGGTCTGCGATCGCACTCAGTTTGTACTTGCGAGCGAGTGTGCGCGAATACACCGCCACACGAACCGGATGTGCAAGCAGCTCTTCTGTGACTCCGTAGCGTTCATCCAGAATGGCGTAGGCGGCAGAGCGCATGAGTAAGCCCGTAATGTTGGACATGCCCAGAATCTTTGCTGCCTCCGCAATGTCCGCTACACGCCCTCCTGCGAATCCACCTGAATTGGCCACGCGGATGAGTTCGCCGGCAATCGCCGCGTCTCTTCCAATTTCCAGGGCAATGCTTTTCAAGTCCGTGTCAGGCGAGTTGCACATCTCAAGGAGTTTTCGCGTAGTATCAGGGAATGCAGGGAGAGATTGGATTTCGCCAATCAAATCTGAGCCGATGCGCGAAAGAAAATTCTCATCTGGCCTGTGTGCGGGGACGGAAATCGAAAAACAGGCTCGATCGCCTTGCAGCGCGTAGACGATCCCGGGGATTCCGGCAGATTTAAGAGAGAAAACAGATATGGCAAGTCCGCGCCCTTCCGCTTCGATCGTATCCGGCAACGCTTCTAGATCTGCCAGAGACTTCGCACGCAGACCAGCCTCCATGGCACGATGAATGAACTCATCTTCCTGCAGGGAAGGCATAGAACCCGTGAGAATGCTCAAAGACAGACCGGACGCCTGGATCTTCATGTTCACTTCAATGGAAGGTTTAGATTTTTTAAGAATGGCACGCAGAGAACGCAAATCTTCGCGCAGCTTGCGATGAAAGGATTTCAGGAAATCAGGATTGTCGTAGTCCGCAGTGTTCGCGAAGAATTCTGCGAATGTTCTTTTCAGAAGTGCTTTTTCGGCGTTGCTCAGTAGTTCTGCCACTGCCAGATGAAGCGTACCCTCCAGACGAATCTGACCAATGTATGCAAGAGCTTTGGTGACCAGACCGTTTGCAAAGATTTCCTCTTCACTTTCCAGAGACTGCAAAGGTATACTGATTTCTTTTGAGTTCTTGAGTTTTTCAGTAAGCCGCGCGAAATCCCGGGCCAGATCGATCATTTTCGATTGCTCACTTCCGTCAGAAACTCCTTCAGAATGGGGGCCGGATCGAGTAAATTCTGGTCTTTGCGAATGAACTCAGGATGCCATTGAATCCCGAGGCAATATGCTTTGTTCGACTTTAATCGCACTGCTTCAATGATGCCGTCTTCCACGCACCACGCTTCCGCAGACAATTGGGGAGAGAGATCCTTGATCCCCTGATGGTGAATTGAATTGATCATCCCACCTTCGCCATACATGGCCCCAAGCCTGGAAGACGGATCGATCCTGACTCTGTGGAGCAAATCGTCATAAATATCCCAGTCGCGATGAACAATAGAAGCCGAATTTTGCTCTCGAATATCCTGGTAAAGCGAACCACCCAGAGCTACATTCATGATCTGTAGCCCGCGACAAATGCCAAGTACAGGGCGATCCATCTCAATGGCCGTTTCAATGATACTTTTCTCATAATCATCGCGTACGCGGTCCCCGTTCCATTCCGGCTTGAGAGGAGTTTCGCCGTAACTCGTAGGGCTCACATCCGATCCGCCCTGAAGAAGAACTCCGTCTACTTCCGCGAGAAAATCTTTAATCGCAAAACCAGCGTAAGGTGGAGGGATCATTACGGGAATGGCGCCACCTGACATGACCCACTGCAACATGGATGCTTCCGCATATACAAGTGTTTTGCCCTTAAAGATAGGTCTCTTCGGGTCTGCGTGAAAAAAGCAGGCGGAAACACCAATGCGCAAACTCACGATCCAAATGCCTTCGTGTATATGTTTCTAAAGTCGCCTTCGCTCACAGGCCTCGGATTCATTGCATGACAGACATCGAGAACTGCAAATCGCACCAGATCTTCGAGACCTTCTTTCTTCGCACCGGCCTCAGAAATGGTACGTGGAATGCCAAGTTGCTCTTTTAGATTTTCAAGCCAGTGAATGAAAGAGTCGGGGCCTGGATTGGCGATTCCCGCTGCCTGGGCCAGAGTGACAAATCGCTCTGGCACTGCCTCCGCGTTAAAGCGCATAACGTAAGGAATCATGATTCCGTTTGCAAGACCGTGATGAAAATCAAAGACCGTGGAAAGAGGATGAGCCGTTGAATGAACGGCACCGAGCCCCTTTTGAAAAGCGATTCCACCCATCATAGCGGCGTTTAGCATCATGCCGCGTACGCGTCTGTGATCATCCGAGCCTGGGTCTTTTGCTTTCGCATATTCCGTACACTGCACCAGACTTTGCGCCACCAGCCTCACTCCTTCCAGAGCGATGCCGTCGCAGATTGGATGATAATCATTGGCAAGATACGCTTCTACCAGATGAGTGAGCGCATCCATCCCTGTAGCGGCTGTTACACGAGCAGGCAGACCGAGCGTCAGTTCCGGATCCGCGAAAACACAACGAGCGAGCAGTCGCGGCGAAAACATGATCTTCTTCGCATGCGTTGTGTCATCAGAGATCACAGTACTGCGACCCACTTCTGTTCCTGTGCCAGCGGTGGTTGGAACCGTGACGAAGAAAGGAATCGTCTGATCCACTGGCTTTGTTCCAGGAACATCTTCATAGTCAAAGAGTTTGCCCGGGTGATGCGCCATGAGTGTGATTGCTTTGGCAACATCCATGGCAGCTCCGCCGCCTAAAGCTACAATGGAGTCTGCGTTGTGCGCGCGAAAGACCGCGACTCCTGCCGTTACCTGAGACTCCACCGGATTGCCCTGGACGCCTGCGAAGATCTTCGCAGACAACCCCGCGCCATTGAGTTCTTTTTCCAGATCCCCTGGGATCGGCAGCTTCGCAAGCTCTGCATCCGTTACGATGAGCGGGCGTTTCTGGCCCTCCGCGAGCAGATACGGGCCGATTTCATGGCGCGCACCAAAACCGGAGCGAATGCGTGTTGGAAAATTGTATTGAACAACTCGATCTATGGGGAACTGCATGATCTCGGATTCTAGCCTCAGCTTTGGAAGTCATCCTTTTTTGCGGTCAAATCGCTTGCATGTTCTGAGGCCAGGCTGGCAGGATGATGAGGGGGACCTTCCATGCGCGCCGTAATCTTTTTTTGCCTCTGTCTTATGTCCTGCATCGATGTGTATGAGAATGTTTCTTCTGTGGATATCTCTGATATCAAGAAACGCGGCAAGCTTCTGGCACTTACCACGTATGGCCCCAACAGCTATTTTCTTTTTAAAGGCCAGCCTCTCGGATATGAGTATGAACTCCTTTCGCGTCTTGCAGATGATCTGGGAGTCAAACTGGAACTGGTGATCGTCAAAGATGTAGAAACCATGCCGTATATGCTCAACAGCGGTGCCGGAGATATTGTCGCCGCGAATATTCCTGTGACGCGCAAGAAAGCAATGACGATCCAGTTCACTGAGCACCTAACGTTGACCAGACAGGTTCTGGTGCAACGTGCTCAGGGGTATAAACCGGCGGGAAGACCAGATCTAAAGGAAGGGAGACCGATTCGAAACACAGTGGATTTGATTGGCCAGAAAGTACACGTGCGCGAAGGCTCTCCGTACGCTACGCGACTGAAAAGTCTTTCTGAGGAAATTGGCGGAGAAATCAGCATCGTCACGGTTCCGGGAGATGTTACTACGGAAGATTTGATCAAGAAAGTATCAGAGGGAGAATTTGATTACACTGTCTCCGACGAAAGCACTGCACTCATCAACCAGGCTTACTATCCAGGAATAGATGTCGAAACGCCTATCAGCTTTCCGCAAAGAATTGCGTGGGTGGTTCGAAACAAGTCGCCGGAGCTTCTATCCACTGTGAATGCGTGGATCAAAAGAATGAAAACAACAGATTCGTATGGTGTTATATACAATCGATACTATAGAGATCCCAAGCAATACAGAGATCGCCTGGCCAGTCAATTTTTCACAGTAAGCGGCGGCCGCATTTCGCCGTGGGACCAGACATTTAGAGAAAGCGCAAAGCCAATGGGAATGGACTGGAGGCTCCTCGCCGCGATTGCCTACCAGGAATCCAGATTCGATCCGACTGCAAGATCGTGGGCAGGCGCACAGGGTGTGATGCAGCTCATGCAGCCGACAGCAGTGCAATTTGGGGCTCCCAATGCTTTTGTTGCAGAGGCAAACATCAAAGCAGGCGCGAAATACCTGGCCTGGCTCGATGAACAATGGAAATCCATCACAGATCCGGACGAACGCATCAAATTTGTATTGGCCTCGTACAATGCGGGCCCCGCTCACGTGGAAGACGCCAGAAGACTGGCCACTCGCTACAAAAAGGATCCAAACAAGTGGTTTGACCATGTGGAGATCTTCATCCTGGATCTTTCACGCCCCGAGTTTTACAACGATCCGGTGGTGCAGTATGGATATCTGAGAGGAGAAGAACCGTATCACTATGTGAGAGAAATATTGGAGAGATACGAACACTACAAGAAATTTGTAAAATAAATTAACTATTACTGGCCTGTGACTGCGGCAATCTCCACGACCGTTGGCTCCTGCCTGTATCTATCAAAGAGCCAGAAATAGGACAAAAATACGACAGAGAGCACGAAGGGCAGGGCCGCGCACACCAGAATCAAAGCCAGAATCACAAGTACCGGATGAGGCAAGAGGCCAATGCACAAGCCGGCGGTGGCAAAACTCACAGGAACAGGAAACAAGATCACGAGAGTCCGCCAGAACCGCCCCCCCGTTAAAATAAAAGAAGACTTAATTCCAAGCTTGGGACCTGCATCCTGTTCTGTTACGAACGCAAAAGAGAAACACACGCGAGTGATGACCCAGATGAAGAGAGGCAATCCAAACAGCATCCTGAGCCTGAGATCCACAGGGTAATCCTCGATTCCAACCACCGTGCGAACGAACGCGCGATATCCAGCATAGTACGCCAGGCAATACAATAGGATTCTAAAGTAATGCCTGTGACCCTTGATGAGTAAAATGTAAGGCGCCTGGGTGCCT
>Ga0268298_10003253_pt1 | contig 16784 bp, 16 predicted proteins | sample WWTPWeurt_MetaG_FD_194462 | JGI IMG/M metagenome (GOLD analysis project Ga0268298, IMG submission 194462) | Activated sludge microbial communities from WWTP in Nijmegen, Gelderland, Netherland - WWTP Weurt | ecosystem: Engineered > WWTP > Aerobic digester > Activated sludge | place... | reverse complement strand
GACGCCTTCGCCACGGTGCCGCGAACCGGCGCCGACCTCGCCGCCATCCTCTACACCTCGGGCACCACCGGCCGTTCCAAGGGCGCCATGCTGAGCCACCGCAACCTCGCGCATAACGCGCAGACCCTGCACGACTATTGGCATTTCCAGCCCGGCGACGTGCTGTTGCACATGCTGCCGACCTTCCATGTGCATGGCCTGTTCGTCGCCTGCCACACCACGCTGCTCAACGGTTCGGCGATGTTCTTCGAGCCGAAGTTCGATGCCGCGCGCGCCATGCAGCTGCTGCCGCAGTCCACCGTGATGATGGGCGTGCCGACCTTCTATGTGCGCCTGTTGCACGAGCCGTCCTTCGGCCGCGAGGCGTGCCGCAACATGCGCCTGTTCGTCTCCGGCTCGGCGCCGCTGCTGAAGGAAACCTTCGACGAATTCAAGGCGCGCACCGGCCACACGATACTCGAACGCTACGGCATGACCGAGGGCGGCATGTTCACCTCGAATCCGTATGAAGGCGAACGGCGCGGCGGCACCGTCGGTTTTCCGCTGCCGGGCACGGCGCTGCGAATAGTCGGCGCCGGCGGCACGGCGGTGAAGACCGGCGAGGTCGGCAGCATCCAGGTCAAGGGCGAGAACGTCTTCGTCGGCTACTGGGGCATGCCGGAAAAGACCCGCGAGGAATTCACCGCCGACGGCTTTTTCATGACCGGCGACATGGGCAGCTGGGACGCGGATTTCTACGTCACGATCAGCGGCCGCTCGAAGGACCTGGTGATCACCGGCGGCCTCAACGTGTATCCGAAGGAAATCGAGGAGCTGATCGACGCCATGCCCGGCGTGGTCGAGTCCGCCGTGATCGGCCTGCCGCATCCCGATTTCGGCGAAGCCGTCAGCGCTGTGGTGGTGCGCCAGGAGAACCCCGCCGGCAAGGCATTGACGGAGTCCGGCATAATCGCGGCGATCAAGGACAGGCTGGCGAATTTCAAGGTGCCGAAGTGGGTATATCTGGTCGACGAACTGCCGCGCAACGCCATGGGCAAGGTGCAGAAGAACATTCTGCGCCAGGAGTATTCCGCGCAAAAGCCGCGCTGAACGTGCGTCCCTTCCGGCCCGTCGCTTGTCGGGCTGGACAGCGCCTGATCAAAACCTTACAATAAAGCGAACAAATCGTGGAATTGTAAGATCATGATCCCGCGCGCGGCAGCTGCATTACTCGACGACATTCGCTCCGGCTACCCGGTGATCACCCTCACCGGACCGCGCCAATCCGGCAAAACCACGCTGGCCCGCGCGGCCTTTCCCGACAAGCCCTACGTCTCGCTGGAAACGCCGGACGAACGCGAATTCGCCGCCGGCGATCCGCGCGGTTTCCTGGCGCGCTGGAAAGACGGCGCGATCATCGACGAGGTACAGCACGTGCCGGCCCTGTTGTCGTGGATCCAATCCGACGTCGATGCCGCCGGCGCCACCCGTTCGATGGGGCGCTTCGTGCTCACCGGGTCGCAGAATTTTGCGCTGATGGCGCATATCACCCAGAGCCTGGCCGGGCGTTCCGCACTGGTGCAATTGCTGCCGCTGTCGATCGCCGAATTGAATGCGGCCGGCCAGCTGCCGAAGGACCTGGACGCCATGCTGCTGCGCGGCGGCTATCCGGCGCTTTACGCGCGACCGCTCAATCCGGCGCGCTGGCTGGCGGATTACACCATGTCCTATCTGGAACGCGATGTCCGGCAGATCACGCAGGTGCATGACCTGTCCGCGTTCCAGCGCTTCCTGCGCCTGTGCGCCGGGCGCACCGGGCAATTGCTCAACCTGGCCAGCCTGGCGCAGGATACCGGCGTCGCGCAAAGCACGGCGCGCGCCTGGCTGTCTGTGCTGGAAGCCAGCTACATCATCCATCTTCTGCAACCGCACCATCGCAACCTGGGCAAGCGCGTGGTGAAGATGCCCAAGCTGTACTTCATCGACGTCGCCCTGGCGGTTTCGCTGATGGGAATACAAACCACGGGCCAGCTGGCCATCCACCCCTTGCGCGGCGCCTTGTTCGAGACCCTGATCGTCGCCGAGTTTCTCAAGGCACGCTTCAATTCCGGCTTCCCGTCCAACCTCTTTTTCTGGCGCGACAACGTCGGCCTCGAAGTCGATCTGCTGATCGACGAGCCGGAAGGGCTGCGCCCCGTCGAAATCAAGTCGTCGGCGACGGTTACGGACGACCTGCTCAAGGGCTTGCGCAAGTGGCTGGCGGTCGCGGACGATGCAGCCCGAAACCCCCGGCTGATCTGCGCCGGACCCGACAACTACACGCGCAGCGGCATCGAAGTGCGCCGCTGGCAGGAGGCCGTTGCATGAGAAAGGACAGGCCGTCATGCTGAACTTCCTGCCGGCGCCGCTGCTCGGCGCCATCGCCTTCCTGCTGCTTGCGCTCAATGTGCTGTTCTGGGTACCGGTCCTGCTGGTCTTCGCCGTCGTCCGCCTGATCCTGCCGTTCAAGATCGTGCGCCTGGCCATCGATCCGCTGCTGGTGAAAATCGCCGAGGCCTGGATTTCCGGCAACAGCGGCTGGATGGCGCTGACCCAGCGCACCGCCTGGGATGTCGAGGGTGTCGCCGGGCTCGATCCGCAAGGCTGGTACCTGGTGAACAGCAACCACCAGAGCTGGGTGGACATCTTCGTCCTGCAGCACTTGTTCAACCGGCGCATCCCGCTGCTCAAGTTCTTCATCAAGGACCAGCTGAAATGGGTGCCGGTCATGGGCCTGGCCTGGTGGGCGCTGGACTTCCCGTTCATGCGCCGCCACAGCGAGGAATATCTCAAGCTGCATCCCGAGATGCGCGGCAAGGACCAGGCGGCGACGCGCAAGGCCTGCGAGAAATTCGCCCTGATCCCGACCAGCGTGATGAATTTCCTCGAGGGCACGCGCTTCACGCCGGCCAAGCACGCCAGGCAGCAATCGCCCTATCGCCACCTGCTCAAGCCCAAGGCCGGCGGCATCGCGCTGGCGCTCAACGCCATGGGCGACAAGTTCCGCGCCATCCTCGACGTCACCATCGTGTACCCGGACGGCGCGCCGGATTTCCGCGATTTCCTCTGCGGCCGGCTGCGCCGCGTCATCGTCCGCGTGCAAAGCCTGCCGGTGCCGGCGCACCTGATGAACAGCGACTACGCGGGGGACGCGGCGACGCGCGAAGCCTTCGCCAAATGGGTGCAGCAGCTGTGGCAGGACAAGGACGCGCAGATCGAACGGCTGCTGGCGCAGGCGCGGCGCTGAGGCGCGGCGCGCCTGTGCGTCAAGGCTTCTTGTAGGTATCCAGGTTGATGCCTTCGCGGGCCATGGCGGCGGCGATCGCCGGCGCCGCCGCGAGCTTTTCGGCAAACGCCTTGTAGGCCGGCAGGGTATCCGGATCGATGCCCACGAGGCCGCCCCAGCGCAGGAACACCAGCGCATAGGCATCGACGAAGGACAGCCGCTCGCCGAGCAGGAAGGGCGCGGCATGGGCCGTCATGGCCTGGATGCGTTCCAGGTGCTCGCGGAAGGACGCCAGCGCGGCCTGCCTGAGTTCGGCCTGCGCCGCTTCGCTCGCGACGAAATTGCCGGGACGGTAAATGCGCGTGAAGGTGGGGTGCACCGTGTTGTTCATCCAGGCGAAGTGCGACATGGCCTGGGCGCGCTGCCAGGGCTCGGCGGGCAACAGCCCGGCCTGCGGAAAGCGCCGGTCGAGGTAGTCGCAGATCGCCACGATCTGGTTCAGGGCCCTGCCCTCGTCCACCAGCACCGGGACCAGGCCCAGCGGGTTCATGGCCAGGTATTCGGGCGTGCGCTGCTCGCCCTTGTGCAGCTTTACCGACTGCGCCTCGAAGTCCTCGCCGGTGGCGGCCTTGATCGCTTCCAGTCCGACATGGGGTACGAAGGAACAGGCGCCGGGGCCGTAGTAAAGCTTCATCATGAGATGTCTCCTGGGTGGTTGCGACGGAAAGCGCGTCGGGTGTCGATGGGTCGGTGGCCGGGGGCCGCGCGGACGTCGAATGGTAGCGCATGTAGGCCGCCGCCGCGCCCTTGACGCCACCGCGCGCCGCCGCGCGCCACCGCGCAATTTGCCCGCCGTAGCCGTTTTGCGCCAAACTGCCGCCATGGACTCCCATCTCACCGACATCAGTCGCGTCATCCAGCTGGCGGTTGCGCCGGTTTTCCTGCTGACCGCCATCGCCACGCTGATCAACTCGCTGAACTCTCGACTGGGCCGCATCGTCGACCGCCGCCGCGTGGTGCAGGAGCGCCTGCCGGCACAATCAGCCGATGCCGTCGCCGCCGCGCAGGCCGAGATCGGCATGCTGGTGCGACGCAGCCAGCAGGTGTATTACGCGATTTTCTGCGCCGTGCTCTCGGCCCTGCTGGTCTGCCTGGTGGTGGCCGGCGCCTTCCTCGGCGCCCTGCTCGGCGTCGACCTGGCGCGCAGCGTGGCGGCGCTGTTCATCGCCGCGATGCTGGCGATGATCGCGGCGCTCGGCCTGTTCCTGCGCGAGGTCTTCCTCGCCGTACGTTCGGGAACGCACAACAAGCCTTGAGCCGGGCCGGATGCGCCACCTGATCGCGACGCTGGCCCTGGGGCCGATCCTCATGGCGCAGGGGCGCCATGTGCGGCGCACGGTGCCCGAACTCCCCGAACCGGAAGGACCGCGCAGCGGGATCGCCGGCAGCGGCCCCGTGCTGCGCCTGCTCGTCGTCGGCGATTCGGCCGCGGCCGGGGTCGGCGCAGCGACGCAGGACGAGGCGCTTTCCGGCCAGCTCGCCGTGGCGCTGGCGCCGACTTTTCGCCTGCACTGGAAGCTGCTGGCCTTCACCGGTGCCACCACCGCCGACATGCTCGATCGCCTGCGCCGCGAAGCCGCCGAGCGCTTCGACGTAGTCGTGACATCGCTCGGCGTGAACGACGTCACCGGCAGCCGTTCGCTCGCCACCTGGCGGCGGCAGCAGGAGCAACTGGTCGAGCTGCTGGCCGCCCGCTTCGGTGCGCGCCTCATCCTCTTGAGCGGGCTGCCGCCGATGCATCGTTTCCCTGCCCTGCCGCAACCGCTGCGCTGGTACCTCGGCAGCCGCGCGCGCGATTTCGACCGTGTGCTGGCGGAGGTCGCGGCGCGCCGGCCCGGCTGCGAATTCCTTGCCCCCGGCCATGAGATGATGGACGCCTCCGCCATGGGCGGCGACGGCTTCCACCCCGGGCCGCCGATCTACGCGCTCTGGGCGCGCGCGGCGGCCCGGCGGATCGACAACTGCACGCAGGAGAAACCATGATCGACTTGTATTACTGGACCACGCCCAACGGCCACAAGGTCACGCTCTTCCTCGAAGAGACCGGGCTGCCCCATCGCATCGTGCCGATCAACATCGGCAAGGGCGAACAGTTCGCGCCGGATTTCCTCAAGATCGCGCCGAACAACCGCATCCCGGCCATGGTCGACCACGCCCCGGCCGACGGCGGCGCGCCGATTTCGCTGTTCGAATCCGGCGCCATCCTGCTCTACCTCGCCGACAAGACCGGCAGGTTCATCGCCCGCGACCTGCGCGCGCGCAACGAAACCCTGCAGTGGCTGTTCTGGCAGATGGGCGGCCTCGGCCCGATGGCCGGGCAGAACCACCACTTCACGCAATACGCGCCGCAACCGATCCCCTACGCCATCGAGCGCTACACCAAGGAAACCGCGCGCCTCTACGCCGTGCTCGACAAGCGTCTGGCCGACCGCGAGTTCGTCGCCGGAGACTATTCGATCGCCGACATGGCCTGCTATCCGTGGATCGTGCCGCACAGGAAGCAGGGCCAGAACCTCGACGACTTCCCGCACCTCAAGCGCTGGTTCGGCGCCATCCGCGAACGGCCGGCGACGCAGCGCGCCTACGCGCTGGTGGAAAGCATCAACCCGGCGCCGGTGGTGGACGAGGCGGCGAAGAAAGTCCTCTTCGGCCAGGATGCGGGCACGGTGCGCCCCGGCTGACATCACGCTCGATCACGCAACGCCGGGGGAAGGCGCGTGCGATTGGGCGAGGTTGCGGTTCCCGTTCGACCGGAAGTCGCCGTGTCGCCGGCGCCGACTTTCGCAGGCCATGCAAACTCGTAGCGACCCGCGCCGCCTTTACTGCGCTGCGCGGCCGCCCGCGTCGCCGAGGAAGCCGAGCAGGTCGGCGGCGAAGCGGTCCGGGTCGGCAAGCTGCGGCGAATGGTCGGCGCCCTCGTAGCTGACGAGGCGCGCGTCGGGCAGGCGGTCAAGCAGGTAGCGCGCGGTGGCGGCGGTGTAGAAGTTGCTCCGGTCGCCGTGGACCAGCAGCACGGGCACGGTGATGTGCGGCAGCACGGCGCGGTAATCCGCTGCGACCAGCGAGCGCCAGATGGCGATCAGCGGTCCCGGTGCCAGGCTGCGCATTGCCTCGCGCAGGGTGCGCCAGCCGCCGCTGTCGCGATCGTAGCTGGCGCGGGCGCGTTCGTTGAGGCCGTGGGCGGCGAGCCGCAGCACGGATTCGACGAAACCCTGCTCCAGCGCGTCGATCAGCCGCTGCGAGCGGGCGGCATCGAAGTCGCCATAGATGCCGTGCGGCCAGCCGGCGTCGGTGACGAGCTTCGGCGACTGGTCGATCAGGCAAAGCCGCGCCAGCCGTTCGCAGCCGAAGTCGCCGATGTACTGCCAGAGCGTCAGCGCCCCCATCGAGTGGCCGACGGCGGCGGCGCGCTCGAGGTCGAAGCGGTCCATGAGGTTGCGCACGTCGCGCGCCAGCCGCGCCACGTCGGGAGCCGGGTTGGCGGCCAGCGCATGGCCGCCGTGGCCCCGCGCATCGGGGATGAACAGGCGTCGATGCCGCGACAGGGCGTCGAGGAAGGGATTCCAGACGGTATGGCCGGAGGTCCAGCCGTGCAGCAGGATCAGCGGCGGGCCGGCGCCGACGATGCGCAGGCGGAGGATCTCGCCATCGTCGGCAATGAAGTGCTCCATGAAAGTCGGCGCTGGCGGGACGGCGAACTGCGCGTCAGGAAACTGCCAGCATCCGCTCCAGCGCTACCTTCGCCAGCTTCGCCTCGTGTTCCGGCACGCTGATCTGATTGACGACGCGGCCGTCGACCAGGTTCTCCAGGGTCCATGCCAGGTGCTGCGGATCGATGCGCTGCATGGTCGAGCACATGCAGATGGTGCCGGCCATGAACTGCACGATCTTGCCTTCGTGCTTCACTTCCTGCGCCAGGCGCTCGACGAGATTCAGCTCGGTGCCGACCAGCCAGCGTGTGTTGGGCGGCGCCGCCTTCACCGTCTGCAGGATGGTCTCGGTGCTGCCGATGTGGTCGGACTGCTTGCAGACCTCGAAACTGCATTCCGGGTGCGAGATGACGAGGCCGTCGGGATGCTGGTTCCTGAACTTGATGATGTCCTTCGGCTGGAACATCTGGTGCACCGAACAGTAGCCGTGCCAGAGGATGATCTTCGCCCTGGCGATCTGCTCCCGCGTGAGGCCGCCCTGTTCCAGGTCGGGATTCCAGATCACCATCTCGTCGAGCGGAATGCCCATCTTGTAGCCGGACCAGCGGCCCAGGTGCTGGTCGGGGAAGAACAGCACCTTCTCGCGCTGGGCGAAGGACCATTCGAGGATTTTTGTTGCGTTCGACGAGGTGCAGACGATGCCGCCATGCGCGCCGCAGAAGGCCTTGAGGTCGGCGGCGGAGTTGATGTAGGTGACCGGCGTCACGTTTTCGTCCGGATCGAGCACGGCGGCCAGTTCGCGCCAGGCGCGCTCGACCTTGGCCAGGCTGGCCATGTCGGCCATCGAACAGCCGGCGGCGAGGTCGGGCAGGATGGAGATCTGCTCGGGGCGCGAAAGGATGTCGGCCACCTCGGCCATGAAATGCACGCCGCAGAAGACGATGTGCTTGGCTTCGGCCTGCGAGGCGAGGCGCGAGAGCTTGAGCGAATCGCCGGTGATGTCGGCGTGGGCATAGACGTCGGCGCGCTGGTAGTGGTGGCAGAGCAGGACGGCATCCTTGCCGAGCTTCGCCTTCGCGGCGCGGATGCGCTCGGCGGCATCCTTGTCGGCGAGGGTGTTGAAGCGGTCGAAGGAAATGGTGGCGGTTTGCATGATCGGGACTTGGGGATCGGGCGCGGTTAAATCAAGACTGATGCCAGGGCAGGCCGGAGGCGCGCCACCCGCCCGTGCGGTTGCGCTGGCCGTTGGCGTCCTTGTTGCCCTCGAAGCCTTCGAGGATGTTGTAGCAGTCGGGGAAGCCGGCTTCGGTGGCGGCCCTGGCGGCATGCGCAGAGCGCTGGCCGGAGCGGCACAGGAACAGCAGCAGGGACTCGGTCACGACGCTGTGCTTGAGGGTCTGCAGGAAATGCGGGTTGAGTTGCTTGGCCGGATAGTCCTGCCATTCGATCTCGATCGCGCCGGGGACGCGGCCGACCCAGTCCAGCTCGGCCTTGGTGCGCACGTCGATGAGCCGCGCGCGGGGTGTCGCCTGCAGGAGTTCGTAGGCCTCGCCGGGCGTCAGCGCCCCCTCGTAAGGCAGCTTCAGTTCGCGTCCGCGCGATTGTGCCAGGCCGAGGATTTCGTTGATGCGTCCCATGGGAAAACGCGCCGGAGGGGCGGGATAGAATGCGGGGGTTCGAGTATAGCTTTCCCCCATGTCCCGCGAAACCCGTACCCGCCAGATGGCCGAGACCCGACACCCCCCCGCACCGACCGCCGACATCGCGCGCTTCGAGGAGGGCCAGCGCATCACCTGGGTCAGCGTGGTCGTCAACATCGTGCTCACCGCGATGCAGCTGGTGGTGGGCTTCATCGCCCACTCGCAAAGCCTGATCGCCGACGCCATGCACACGCTGTCGGACATCCTCGCCGACGCCTTCGTGCTGTTCGCCAACCGCAAGGGCGCGGAAGCCGCCGATGCCGACCATCCCTACGGCCACGGCCGCTTCGAAACCGCCGCATCGCTGGTGCTGGGCCTGCTGCTGGCCGGCACCGGCGCCGGCATCCTGATTTCCGCGGCGGGCCGCCTGCAGGACATCGGCAGCCTGCCGCCGGTGGGTGTCGCCGCGATGTGGGCGGCGCTGGTCACGCTGGCGGCCAAGGAAGGCCTGTTCCGCTACATGCTGGCGACCGCCGAGCGCCTGCGTTCGCCGATGCTGGTGGCCAATGCCTGGCATGCCCGCGCCGATGCGCTGTCCTCGCTGGTGGTGGCCGCGGGCATCGCCGGCGCCCTGCTCGGTTTCAACTTTGCCGACGCCGTCGCCGCCATCATCGTCGGCGCGATGATCGTGCGCGCCGGCTTCAAGTTTGCCTGGGCCGCGATCCGCGAACTGATCGACACCGGCCTGTCGAGCGAGGAAGTGGCGGCGATCGGCCGCACCATTGCCGCCACCCCCGGCGTGCTCGGCATGCATGAACTGCGGACGCGGCGCATGGCGCACCAGGTGCTGGTCGACGCCCATGTCCAGGTGAACCCCCGCATCAGCGTTTCGGAAGGCCATCGCGTCGCCGAATCGGCGCGGCAGCGCGTGCTGGAAAGCCATCCCGAGGTCCTCGACGTGCTGGTCCATGTCGATGCCGAAAACGATCTGCTGGCCAATGCCGCCGTCAAGTTGCCGGACCGGGCCGAACTTCTCGCCCATCTGTGCCGCATGCTCGATACCGAGCCGGCGGACATCGAATCGACGATCCTGCATTACCTCGGCACCCGGGTCGAGGCCGAAGTTTTCCTGCCGGCCGGCCGTGCCGACCACGTCGGCCTCGCTGCCATCAGGCAGCGCGTTGATCACGCGCTGTTGGACGACCCCTGGTTCGCCGCGATTCGCGTCCATCAACGCATTGCACCAATATAGTGCATTAATCCGTTTGCTTGCACCTTTGTAGTGCGCTTATCCGGGTATCGAGAAGGAAAAGGACTTGTGGCACAATCGCTTCCCTCGCTCGCGCGATTGGCACGCTAACTGCTATTCGGATGCTGCACCGCAAAGCGGTATCGATTTCCCAGCTATTGCAATTTACTCAGGAGAGCACCATGACCCCCCAGGACGTAATCAAGATGGTCGAAGAGAAGGAAGTCAAATTCGTCGACTTCCGCTTCACCGATACCCGCGGCAAGGAACAGCACGTCGGCGTGCCGATTTCCCACTTCGGCATGGACAAGTTCGAAGACGGCCACGCCTTCGACGGTTCCTCGATTGCCGGCTGGAAAGGCATCCAGGCCTCCGACATGCAGTTGATGCCGGACGCCAACACCGCCTACATCGACCCCTTCATGGACGAAACCACGCTGGTGCTGACCTGCGACGTGGTCGAGCCGGCCGACGGCAAGGGCTATGACCGCGATCCGCGCTCGATCGCCAAGCGCGCCGAGGCCTACCTCAAGTCCTCCGGCGTCGGCGACCAGGCCTTTTTCGGCCCGGAACCCGAATTCTTCATTTTCGACGCCGTCGAATGGAAGATCGACATGTCCGGCGCCTATTGCAAGGTCATCTCCGAGGAAGCCGCCTGGGCCTCCGCCGACAAGTTCGAAGCCGGCAACAGCGGCCACCGCCCGACCGTCAAGGGCGGCTATTTCCCGGTGCCCCCGGTCGACAGCCTGAACGACATCCGCGCCCAGATGTGCCTGGCGCTGGAAGCCTGCGGCGTGCCGGTGGAAGTGCATCACCACGAAGTCGCCACCGCCGGCCAGTGCGAAATCGGCACCAGGTTCAGCACCCTGGTGCAGCGCGCCGACTGGACCCAGGTCCTCAAGTACATCGTGCATAACGTCGCCCACAGCTACGGCAAGACCGCGACCTTCATGCCCAAGCCCATCGTCGGCGACAACGGTTCCGGCATGCACGTGCACCAGTCGATCTGGAAGGACGGCAAGAACCTGTTTGCCGGCAACGGCTATGCCGGCCTGTCCGAGACGGCGCTGTACTACATCGGCGGCATCATCAAGCACGCCCGCGCCCTGAACGCCATCACCAACCCGCTGACCAACTCCTACAAGCGCCTGGTGCCGGGCTTCGAGGCCCCGGTCAAGCTGGCCTACTCGGCGCGCAACCGTTCCGCTTCGATCCGCGTGCCCTACGTGCATTCGGACAAGGCGCGCCGCATCGAAGTGCGCTTCCCGGATCCCGGTGCCAACCCCTACCTCGCCTTCACCGCCATGATGATGGCCGGCCTCGACGGCATCCAGAACAAGATCCACCCCGGCGATCCGGCCGACAAGAACCTCTACGACCTGCCGCCGGAAGAAGACGCGAAGATCCCGACCGTCTGTTCCAGCCTGGAACAGGCCCTGGAGTACCTCGACAAGGGTCGCGATTTCCTCCTGCGCGGCGGCGTCTTCAGCAACGAGATGATCGACGCCTACATCGAACTGCGGATGGAGGAAGTCACGCGCTTCCGCATGACCACCCACCCGCTCGAGTACGAGATGTACTACTCGATCTGATGAAGCCCGGCGCAGCGGACGGGCCGGCGGAACATGCCGGCCTCGCCGCCGCGGAGGAAAGCCCGCGCAACACGCGGAAACAAAATGGACGGGCAAGCCCGTCCATTTTTTCTGCAATTGACATACACTCGCCGGCATGAAGAACGCCTTCCTTGTCCTCCCGCTCCTGCTGCCGTTCGCGGCGGCGGCCAATACGCTGTACAAGTGCACCGACGAATCCGGCGTGACCCTGTACACCAACCAGAAGACCGCGAAGAAGAGCTGCACGGTGCTGTCCCATCAGCCGCTGCCCCCCGCGCCCGCCGCCGGAGCCAAACCGCGCGCCTCCGCGACGCCGACCCCCGGCGATTTCCCGCGCGTTTCGGGCAACGAACAGAAGTCCCGCGACGGCGACCGCCGCGCGATCCTGGACAAGGAACTCGCCAACGAATCGCAGAACCTCGAAAAGGCCAAAAAGGCCCTGTTCGATGCCGGCACCCAGCCGCCGGACAAACTCCAGCCGCTGCGCGATACCGTGGCGCTGCACGAACGGAACATCGAGTCGCTGAAGAAAGAACTCGGCAACCTGCGCTGAGAACTTATTTCTAGCGGCTGGTGCGCTTCTTGCGACAATCACCCGTAATGAACACCACCGAAACTTTCGGCGCCTTCAGCGGGCTGGACCTGCTGTCCTCGGCGGTCGTCCTGGTCGATGCCAAACTGGTCATCCGCCACCTCAACCCGGCGGCGGAGAACCTGTTTGCCGTGAGCTCGCGCCAACTGCTCGGCCATCCCCTGCAACGACTGATGGGCGAGCCGCCGGAGCTGGTTGCCGCGCTCGACAATGCGCTGAAGAACAACTGGGGCCATACCGGCCACAACATCCTGATCGAACGCGGACAGGACGTGCAGCTTCACGTCGATTGCACGGTCACCCCGGTCGAGGCCGGCAATGCGCGCCTGCTGCTCGAGGTGCGCACCATCGACCAGCAGTTGAAGGCCGCGCGCGAGGAACAGCTGGCCCAGCAGCAGCAGGCCAACCGCGAACTGGTGCGCAACCTGGCGCACGAGATCAAGAACCCGCTGGGCGGCATCCGCGGTTCGGCGCAGCTGCTGGAACGGGAACTCGCGAGCGAGCCGCTGAAAGAGTACACCCAGGTGATCATCCAGGAAGCCGACCGCCTGCAGGACCTGATGCAGCGCCTGCTCTCCTCGCATCGCGTGATGCAGCCTGCGCTGGCCAGCATTCACGAAATCCTCGAGCGCGTGCGGCGCCTGATCCACGCCGAATACCACGATGTCACGGTGCGCCGCGACTACGACACCTCCCTGCCCGACATCACCGGCGACCGCGAGCAATTGTTGCAGGCTGTCCTCAACATCTCGCGCAACGCGGCACAAGCCATGCAGGGCAAGGGCGAGATCATTTTCCGCACCCGCGCGGCGCGACAAGTCACCCTGGCCAAGAAGCATTACCAGCTGGCACTCGAATTGCAAGTGATCGACAACGGCCCGGGAATTCCGGAGAACATTCGCGACAAGATCTTTTATCCGCTGGTTTCGGGTCGTGAAAACGGCAGCGGTCTTGGCCTCACGATCGCCCAGAGCTTCATCCAGCAGCACGGCGGTACCATCGAAGTCGCATCGCGCCCCGGGCGTACCTGCTTTTCGCTGATGCTGCCGCTGACACGAAAGAAGAAGGAAGAATGATGAACGACACATCCCCCGGCCCCTTCTCCGCGAGAAGGGGTGACCACGGCTCGCTGCGCTCGCAGGCATTTGGCGGGTCTGCCTTGGGGCGGCCCGGCGGCAGGCCATGAATCCGGTCTGGATCATCGACGACGACCGCTCCATCCGCTGGGTGCTGGAAAAGGCGCTCGGCCGGGAGAACATTGCCGCGAAATCCTTCGGCTCCGCCGACGACGCGCTGGCGGCGCTCGACAACGGCCAGCAGCCGCAGGTGCTGGTGTCCGACATCCGCATGCCGGGCAGCAGCGGCCTCGACCTGCTGCGCCATGTGAAGGAGCGCCATCCCGAGCTGCCGGTGATCATCATGACCGCCTATTCCGACCTCGATTCCGCCGTGGCGGCCTTCCAGGGCGGCGCTTTCGAATACCTGCCCAAGCCCTTCGACGTCGACCAGGCCGTGGAACTGGTGCGCCGGGCGATTACGCAAGCGGCGCACCACAATGGTGCAGACGAGGAAATCAGCGCCGTGCCCGAGATCCTCGGCCAGGGCGCTGCCCTGCAGGAAGTCTTCCGCGCCATCGGCCGCCTGTCCACCTCCCACGCCACGGTGCTGATCAACGGCGAATCCGGCACCGGCAAGGAACTGGTGGCGCGCGCGCTGCACCGCCACAGCCCGCGCAAGGACGCGCCCTTCATCGCCATCAACACCGCGGCGATCCCGCGCGACCTGCTCGAATCCGAACTCTTCGGCCACGAAAAAGGCGCTTTCACCGGCGCCGCCACACTGCGCCGCGGGCGATTCGAGCAGGCCGACCACGGCACGCTGTTCCTCGACGAAATCGGCGACATGCCGGCCGAACTGCAGACGCGCCTGTTGCGCGTGCTCTCCGAAGGCAGTTTCTACCGCGTCGGCGGCCACCAGCCGGTCAAGGCCAACGTGCGCGTGATCGCCGCCACGCACCAGGACCTCGAAGGCCGCGTCAAGGAGGGCCTGTTCCGCGAAGACCTGTTCCACCGCCTCAACGTCATCCGCCTGCGCCTGCCGCCGCTGCGCGAGAGGCGCGAGGACATCCCGCTGCTGGCGAAGCACTTCCTGCAGAAAAGCGCGCAGGAGCTCGGCGGCGAACCCAAGCGCCTCACCGAGGCCGCGCTGAAATACCTGCAGGGACTGGACTTCCCCGGCAACGTGCGGCAACTGGAAAACCTCTGCCACTGGCTGACCGTGATGGCGCCGGGGCAGAGCGTCGACATCCCCGACCTGCCCGCCGAACTGCGCGAGGGCCCGGAAAATTCGGCGCGCCGCGACCTGCCGGCCAACTGGAACCAGGCGCTGGCCGGCGAAGCCGACCGGCTCTTGGCCGCCGCCCCCGGCGCGGTATTCGATACCCTGAGCCGGGAATTCGAGGCGACGCTGATCCGGCGCGCGCTGAACGCCACCGGCGGGCGTCGCGTCGACGCCGCGCAACTGCTGGGCATCGGCCGCAACACCATCACGCGCAAGATCCAGGAACTCGGCCTCGACGACCCCGGGGCGGATGCCGAAGGCGGCTAGCCGCCTGCCCCGCACCCGACCCGGCCGGAGCATCGGCGGACCGGGCCCCGCCCTGCGGGATGCCCCGTGGCAGGCGCTTGCGTTATAGTCGGCGACCACGCGCCGAAACCGATCGGCGTTCCACGACGACCGGGAATCCACCATGCCTGCCACCATTGCCGCCATTGCCGCCGCGCTGGGTGATGCCGCGCCCCGCTTCGACATCGACCTCCTGCCAAGCTGCGATTCGACCAATGCGGTGCTGCTCGCCCGCGCCGACGCCGGCGCGCCGTCGGGCACGGTGGTGATCGCCGCCGAACAGACCGCCGGCCGCGGCCGGCGCGGGCGCAGCTGGTTCGCCCATCCCGGCGACAGCCTGACATTCTCGCTGCTCTGGCGTTTCGCGCCGGGCACCGCGCCGGCGGGGCTGTCACTCGCCGTCGGCGTCGCGGTGGCGCGCGCGCTGCAAAAAGTCGGCGCTGGCGGGACGGCGCTGAAATGGCCCAACGACATCCTCAAGGACGGCCGCAAGCTCGGCGGCATCCTGGTCGAGCTGGTGCCCGGCGCGCCGCATGCCGCCGTGATCGGCATCGGCATCAACCTGCACCTGCCGGCAGATCTGCCCGCGGACGTCCGTGCCGCCTCCGCCGCGCTGTGCGCGCCGGGCGAAACCACCGACGAAAATGCGCTGTATGCCATGCTGCTGACCGAGCTGCTGGCCACGCTGGAGCTGTTCGCCGCGGCGGGCTTCGCCGCGTTGCGCCCGGAATGGCTGGCGCGCCACGCCATGCAGGATGTTCCCGTGCTGCTCTCCTCCGATTTCGGCGCGCCGCGCGCCGGCATCTGCCGCGGCGTCGACAGCGACGGCGCGCTGCTGTTCGAAGCCGGCGGCCGCAGCGAACGCATCCTTTCCGGCGAAGTTTCGCTGCGCCCGGCCTGAGCGTTTCGCGAGATGCTGCTCTGCCTCGACGCCGGCAACACCCGCCTCAAGTTCGGCCTGTTCGACGGCGGCCGCTGGCTGCTGCAGGATGCGCTCGACTACGCGGCCTTCGATGAACTGCCCGCGCGATTGCCGGCCAGTCCAACGCGCATCGTCGCCTGCAACGTCGCCGGCCAGGCGGTGCGGCAGCGCATCGAGGCGCTGGCCGGCAAGCTCGGGCTTCCCCTGACCTGGCTCTGCAGCACCGCCGCCGCCTGTGGCGTCACCAATTCCTACGACACGCCCGAGCAACTCGGCGCCGACCGCTGGGCGGCGCTGATCGGCGCACGCGCCCTGCATGGCGGCGCCTGCGTGGTGGCGGTCGCCGGCACCGCGACCACGATCGACGCGCTCGACGCAAGCGGCCGCTTTCGCGGCGGCCTGATCCTGCCCGGGCTGGCCCTGATGCGCGCCGCGCTCGCCGGCAACACCGCCGACCTGCCGCATGCCAGCGGCAGTTTCCGGTCGCTGCCGACCAACACCGACGACGCCATCGCCAGCGGCGCGCTGCACGCCACGCTGGGCGCCATCGCGCGCATGCGCGCCACGCTGGGCGCCGATGTCGCCTGCCTGCTCTCCGGCGGCGCGGCGGCCGAACTCGCGCCGCACCTGGAGCCGCCGCAGCGCCCGATCGACAACCTGGTGCTGGAAGGGCTGGCGCGCTTCGGCCAGACGCAGTGATCAGGCGCAGGGCGGCCAGCGCGTCGACGACTGCGCCGCCATCTCGGCCAAGCTTGGTCTGAAAGCGCTGGCCGACCCGCATGCCAAACTCGACTAACGCTTCGGGGCGGTTACCGGTGGCGGCTTCCGACCGGATGGCCGACGGCGGCATTTACGAATGGCATCGGCAGCGGGACTGACAGCCGCTCGCCCGGCCATGCCGGCTCACCAGATTACCTTGCATTTTCAAACATTGCATTTGATAATGCGTGCATGAAAAGACATGCTTTTCCGCTGCTGCAGGAACTGCTCGGGCTGTTTCCCTGCGTCGCGCTGCTTGGCGTGCGCCAGTGTGGCAAGACCACGCTGCTGCGGGAACTGCCCCCCGACTGGCGCCGGTTCGACATGGAAAAGCTGGCCGACCACGAGGCGATCGCCCGCGATCCGGACCTGTTCCTGCGCCTGAATCCGAACCATGTGGCCATCGACGAAAGCCAGTTGCTGCCGACCC
>Ga0268298_10003251_pt1 | contig 16793 bp, 13 predicted proteins | sample WWTPWeurt_MetaG_FD_194462 | JGI IMG/M metagenome (GOLD analysis project Ga0268298, IMG submission 194462) | Activated sludge microbial communities from WWTP in Nijmegen, Gelderland, Netherland - WWTP Weurt | ecosystem: Engineered > WWTP > Aerobic digester > Activated sludge | place... | reverse complement strand
GCGCCCCAGACGCATCAGTCGGTTGATCCGCCAGGCGATGACCATGTAGAGGGCCAGCGCCGTTTGCAGCCGATCCGTATCGGCCAATTGCAGGCGCTCGACCCGGCAGCCCTCCTTGAGCACCAGGAAAAACAGCTCGGTTTCCCAACGGGCCCGATACCAGTCGAGCAGCTCGACCGCCGCCGCCAGTGTGGGGACGGCCCGGTTGGTGAGCAGGCGCCAGCACACGGGCTTTGTGCCTGCGGGGGCGTTGATCTCAGACGCAATGAGACACGTCACTTCGAGTTTGCCGCCTTGGCGATCGGCCAGTTCGATGCGTTCGACGCGCAGCGCCTGCTCGACCGGCCGCGCCTTGCGCCCGCGTCCGGCGGGCAGCTCGAAGCGCACGCTGCCCAGCGGCGTGGTGGCCATCACCCGCTCCCACAGTTTGTCGCCCTCGGGGAGCACCCGGTTGTGCTGGCAGCGCACCAGATAATCGGCCGGGTAGTCCAGCTCGCGCGCCTTGACCAGCAAGGACAGCATGTCCGACTCCCGGTCGCCGATGCAGACGTGTCGGGTCTCGGGCAGGGCGCGGGCCTGTTCGGCGATGCGCTCGTAGCTCTCGACCCAGCGCACGCTCTCGAGAATGCCGCCGCGCGGCGCATCGCCTTTCTTGAACTCCCGCGCCCAGGTCCAGGCGTTGGTGACGCCCAGCGGCTCGCGCTCGGGGCTGATGACGTAGGTGGGGTGCAGGTACAGGCCGCGCTGGGCTTCAAAGCTAAGCGGCCCCAGCCCGCTCATCGCCTGGCCGTGGTAGTCCAGTTCGGTGGTGTCCTGGATGCACAGCACCACCGCGTGTTCGCGGATCCGCGCCTGACTGGCCCTGGCGTGGGCACCCAGCACGTCCTCCCAATTCGCCTGATGATTGCGCAGGAATCGATACGCCGCGGCCGTTTCGGCCCAGTTCTCGCACGCACCGGGAATGCTCGCCCCGGGCTTCTGGCCCAGCCGTTCGGCCAGCAGCACTGCACGCTGATTCAGCCGCGCATCACCCAGCTCGATCGTCTCAAACTCCTGCTTCGCCCAGCTCATCTGCACCCTCCCTGTGTTCGTCACTCAGGACGATAGGGTACAGGGGTGGGAGATGTGTGTAATGGGATGGGTTAAATGCCCGTCTTGCCGTGGTGTCGGGGAAAAACGAGAGCGTGTTGAGTGTAACGAGTGTGATGGTAGTGGATGGGATCGTGGAAATAAATGCACCTGCATTGGCGGTTACGCTTGGTCAGATGCGATAAGTTGTAAGGCGTGCGCAGGGACTGGGTGGTGTGTTCATAAAACTTGCGAGGGTACGGGTCGTAAGAATTACAAGCGGGTGAAGAAGGTCTTGCTAATTGCAATGCCTGATGGCACGAGTAAGAATAAAATTGGGCGAAAATAGACTAAACCGACACGTTTGTACGTAAGCCGTCGTGTAATCCGTCTCGATTTCGCCAACATGAATTTGGAGGTTCTTGTGCTGTTTCTCGTCAAAGGATTCGGCCTTTAACTCTCTAAAGTGAGATTTTTCTCAGTGTGACCAGACAAATTCTCATCGGCACAGTCTTCTACATTGGCTGCCGACGCTTGCCACGAAGGGCGAGGAGTCCAAGCCCTGCGAGCATTAGCTGATAGCTATCCGGCTCAGGCACAGAAAAGGAGTCTGGGGTCAAAAGGTATGAGTGGACGTCTCCAGTCGTGGTGTTTCGTGCGCGACCTACGATCTGCCCCGAATCATTGATGTCATAGGCGTCAATCAGATGCCAGCCGGTGTCCGCTACGACCGGATCAAGCAGATTATTCAGATCCCGCATGACTTTACCGTCCCAAAGGAAGGCACGTAGTACCCCGTCAGCGTCGTAAGATTCGCCAACCACAATACCTTCATCATTGATCCCTTGGGCATAGCTCGTCCCACCAAGCGTGCCCAGATCAATTGCATCGGTGTCGGTCCATAGCGTGGCATGGTAAGAACCATTGCGGGTCGATGACCACCCTACAACCTGTCCGGCGTTATTGATCGCTTCGGTGACGGCGTATCCCCCATCCAAGGTGCCCAATGCGGTGGGTGTGGCACTTCTCCACACGGTAGGAGCTTCGTTTAAGCGGCCTGCAACTTGACCAACATCATTGATGTCGGATGCACTACTGTTTGCACCCAGATAGATGGTCGCTGCCCCTGCGGACCAAACGACGGCCGTACCGGTGGTGCTACCCGCCAGCCCATTCCCGAGGACTTGGCCAACACTGTTGATGGCGTTGGCGATGCTCGGACGACCACTCAGAGTCGTCAATGCGGACGGAACGCCATTATTCCAGATCACGGCATTCGTATGGGAGCTGTAGGAATAGTGCTCGTAGCCTGCAACCTGTCCCATATCGTTGATGTCGTATGCGTAACCAGAAGTTCCGGGCGTTCGCAACTCCGTCGCTGTTGTCGTCCCGTCCCAAAATGTTGCACGTGTATATCCACCACAACCCATGCAGGGGGCATTGAAATCAGTTGTTCCGACGACCTGCCCTAAATTATTGATACCAAAAGCCATGCTACGACTGCCGCCCGCGAGCGGTTTGAGCTCGCTAAATACGTAACCAGCGTTCGCCACGATCGGGAATGAAATCCCTGTAAGCACTATCGAACCCAGCAAACCTATTCTCACTATGTTTTTTTTCATGCTTTCCCTGGCAATTTTAGCTTCGTGATTCTATCTAGGCATGCACTCCGGAGTGCATGCCTAATGAGGGGGGGGCTGCGCGTCAAGTCGGAAGTTCAAGCTAGGGCGATGTTCAAAGTGTTCGAGTTGCTCTGTGTCATCGTGAGCGTAGCAGGCGGGCAACAGCCCAGGGTGCGCAAAGTCGTCGACGCGATAGCTTCGACGCAATGCGGAGTGTTCGGTATGGTACAGATGGTATCCCAGTCGTAATGGGATACCAGTTGTCATCAAGCGTCATCCTGCCTCGGCCACTGATAGCTGTGGACGCAAGGATCAACGCATCCATTATCTGCGAGGCTGCGGCGACGTGACGAGGTCGCTTGCATTGGTGTGATGGCTGTATAAAATTACAGCATCCGTCTTGTGTTGCTCTCATGCCTAAGTTTCGTACTCTCACCACGCCCGATCTCATCAACACCCGTGGCATCTTCGTTCCCTTGCCCGGTGCGCCTCGACAGGCGTTGCCGGTGGATTCGATCAAGATCTCCGCGGGCTTTCCTTCGCCCGCCGCAGACTACGAAGAGTCACGCCTCGACATCAACGAGTACCTGGTCCGCAACCCGGTCAGTACGTTTTTCTTCCCGGTCCAGGGAGATTCGATGGAGGGCGCCGAGATCTTCGACGGCGACATCCTGGTGGTGGACAAGAGCGTGCGCCCCCGGCATGGGCACATCGTCGTGGCCTTCGTGGATGGGCTGCGCCTGGTGAAGCGCCTCTACCGTCGTGGAGGTCGGATGGCGCTCGAAGCGGAGAACCCGAAGTACCGGCCGCTCATCGTCACCCAAGAGATGGACTGCGTGATCTGGGGCGTGGTGGTCGGCAAGTTCAAGCGAATGCCGGTCTGATTGGAGAGCGATGCCCATCTTCGCGCTGGTGGATTGCAACAACTTTTACGCTTCGTGCGAGAAGCTGTTCGATCCAACCCTAAGGGCAACACCGCTTGTTGTCCTGTCGAACAACGATGGTTGCGTGGTGGCCCGCTCGGCGGAGGCCAAGGCGCTCGGAATTCCGATGGGAGCGCCCTGGTTCCAGATCCGGGAGGGGGCGGAACGTCGCGGTGTGGTGGCCTACTCGTCGAACTACTCCCTTTACGCCGACATCAGCAACCGGGTGGTGCAGGTGCTGTCCGGTTTCTCGCCGAACGTTGAGGTCTACAGCATCGATGAGAGTTTCCTGCGGCTCGACGGCTTTGCAGGCGTTGAGCGGGACCTTGCCGCTTACGGTCAGCGCATCCGGCAGCGCGTGGCGGACTGGCTCGGACTTGCGGTGTGCGTGGGAATTGGCCCCACGAAGACGCTTTCCAAACTGGCCAACCACTGTGCCAAGAAGAATCTGGCGGGTATCGATGGGGTGTGTGACTTCACTACGACGTCAGAGACGGCCCTCGCTCAGCTTTTCTCCACCATCGAGGTGGGTGAAGTGTGGGGAGTGGGTCGGAAGATCGCCCGACGTTTGGAGGAGATGGGTATCCACACGGTGGAACAGCTCAGGACCGCCGATGCGGACCTGATCCGCAGGCGTTTCTCGGTGGTATTGGAGCGGACGATCCGGGAACTGCGTGGCCTGTCCTGCCTGGAACTGGAAGAGGTTGCCCCGGATAAGCAGCAGATCATGTCGAGCCGGAGTTTCAGCCGGCTCCTCACAGAGCGTGCCGATCTTGAGGAAGCCGTGGCGAGCTATATGGCCAGTGCCGCGGAAAAGCTGCGCCGGCAAGGCTGCCTGGCCGGTGCGGTGCAGGTCTACATCCGAACCAACGTCTTTAAAGCTGATGTTCCCCAGTATCAGCAGGCGGTGACGCTCCCGTTGTCTGCACCGACGGACGATACGCGGGTGCTTACTCGGTGGGCGTTCCGGATACTCAAGCGGATCTACCGGCCGGGTTACGCCTATCACAAGGCAGGGATCATGCTCTTGGATTTGGTGCCGCTTGGTCAGCGGCAGCCGTCGTTGTTCGAGACAGAGGACGGCAATCGGCTTCGGGCACTGATGCAGGTGCTGGATGAGATCAACGGGCGGTATGGGCGGCGGACTCTGCAGTTTGCCTCGGAAGGAATCACCCGCACATGGACCATGCGGCGGGACAGGCTTTCGCCGGGGTACACCACAAGGTGGGAGGAGTTGCCGAAGGTGTTGGCAAGGTGAGCCGCACAGAAAGTCTGGTTGTCCGGCGTGGTCGAAACCGACGAAATCTTCTTCCCGCTTTTCTTCAAAGGACTGCGCATAGCTCTGCTATGGCCTGCCAGGAGTCGGTGCGGGAAGCTCAAGACCGACGGGCGATGAAAAGGTGGCTGTCGTGGTCGCCCTCCAGCGCGGAGTTCGGAAGATCGTCCAAGAAGTATTGCCGAACGCCAAAGCGGCGTCCCTGACTGAAGTCATGCGCTCTGCGTCCAGCGCTTGGCGTGGATGCGGTGCTGTGCTCCGAATGCCACGCCTTGAGCTCGACCGACGTAAAGGAGCTCGGTGTGGAGTCAGGGTACTTCGTCGTCTGTTTTGACAGCTTCCAAGATGCGCTCCCGGTGCAGCAGTTTCTGTTTCATGCCGTGCTTACCTTGTAAGCAACTGCTGGCCATAGTGCTCTTGAAGCTCTCCGCCGTAGAAAGTTTAGGCGCCTAAAAATAAGCACCTGGCAACCCCATCGTCCCTAAGTCCCTTAGCGCTGCGTGGGTCAGTTGTCTTTGATTTTCCGTCGATCAAACAGCAACCCAATCTCTTCAATGCTTCGTTGCCGTTCAGCTTGGACGTAGATCGAGGTTGTCTGTAGAGACGCATGACCAAGTACCCGTTGCAGTACATCCAGTGGCAAGCCCTGGGCCACCGACAGCGTCCCAAAAGTGTGCCGAAACGCATGAACGCCACGTGTGGCTAGGATTTCCCGCTCTATTTCGGTCATCGCGATCTTGTAGTCATCTGCAACCTGTTTGAGTGACCTTGTGATCAAACGGCCAAGTCCGTCTATCGAAAATCCTTTGGCTTCGTTATCGTCGGCAACCAAGTGCTTGCGGAGAGCGTGATCCGTTGGTGGAATCATCAGCGGCGACAAAATAAAGCCATTTTTCTCCCGATCGTCACCTCGGTCGCGCCAATGCGCCTCCAGCGCCTGCACGGCCTCTGAGGGTAGAAATACGGTTCGCCACTTAGACCGTTTTCCGAGGACTGAGAGCTCATATAGATTGTGACTCTGAATCTTCTTCAGGTTCTCCCGTCGGGCTGTGGCTGCTTCTTCCCGTCGCATCCCCGAGTGTCCGATCAAAAGAAGGGCCGCTTTTGCGAGTCGAAGTTGTCCTTTTTTCCTGGCCTCTGCGTTCAAGATTGCCTGATCGAGGTAGCCGCCGCTATCCGCCAGTGCTGACCACAACACCTCTGGCAAGGCCTTGTCGATCTGCATCGGGTGCAGGGCCACTTCGGTCACTGGGTTGCCGATTGCTACCCACGGGTTACCACCTAGATAGCGAACATTGACTAACCACCCGAAAAAGGCCCGGATCACCGTGATCGCGTACAGCTGGGACTTGGGTGACAGTGAGCCCTCGAACGGCTTCCAGCGCACGGACCACCGCGAGGCCTTGGGACCACACCAAGTCGGATCCGGCGTGGCCAGAAAATCCTTGAAAATCTCGCAGTCTTCGACGAGAAGGCTCGAAAGTGGCTTCTGGCGCTTGTATATCGACCACAGTAGCAGGCGCTCAAGTTCGCGCCGATAAGCCCGACGGGTCTTCTCCTGCGCTCGGAACTTGACGAGGTAGCTCTCTACGGCTTCGAGATCGTTATGGGCCTGGATCAATGAAAAATTCGCAGCCCGATTCAGACCTTGGTGACCATCCAGTTCGCGCGGCAAACGCATCCCTTCCAGTGGTACCAGGATAGGGTTGGATGCCCTCAGGGTGATGGGGACAAGCTCACCGGCCACTGGTGCCTGTTGGGTGCCCGTCACCGTCAGGGAACCGAGCGTCTTTTCGTGGGTTTGGAGCCAACGGAGGAGCGCCCCGGCCTTGCCTTGGCCCAAGCGCGGGATAGGTCTCCACCAGGTGGGGCCTCGGGCCTCAATGAGGGTCAGGAGATCCTCTAGCGTCCGAATACCTTCGTCTCGAAGATGACGGGAAACACGGGGTTTGAGCCAAGCAGTCAAAGCATCCTGCCGCTGCGGCTGGGATGACTCGAACTCAGCGGCCAAGAATAGATATTTCAGGGCGACCTGGGACCACTTGGCTGATTTTCTGGCGTTGCGCAGACCCTCGGCGATGTGTGGGTTGGCCACCGAAGCCCGTTCTACCAGGTGATCACGCATGAGATCAAGGCGGTCCTCAAGGTCGGCCGGCGTCGCGCAGCCGAGGGCCTCCAAATCTTCTTCGGTGTAGTAGTTCTGCGCAATGAAGACGATCGACAGCTTGTTCAGTGAGGCCCTGAGCGCTGTGAAGTCGGCACGCGTGTAACGCGGGATGTCGTGCGCAATGCAAGTGTTTTGCGCCATGGCGAGCTGCCTGAAGGCTTAAAAACTGGATTTTAACCAATAAATTTAAGCCTGCTAATAGCAATTAGCAGGCTTGGATGAGCTGGGAAACAGACTATGGACCTCTGCGCTAACAGGTGTGATGGGTACGTGGGGTGTTCAAATCAGCATGATCGTGTCGCTGTAGCGAGCCACCGTGGCGTCATGCGTCATCAGTCGCAGCGGTTCGACCAGGGCCTGGGCTACGAGAATGCGGTCGAACGGGTCGTGGTGATGAGCTGGGAGCGTCTGGACCGCGACTGCGTGTTCGGCATCCACCGACAAAAAGCGATAACCAGACTCCTGGAAATACCTTAGTGCGTCCGTCCCCGACACGGGCATGTCGCCTCGCCCGAGCGAGTGCTTGATGGCGATTTCCCAGAGGCTTGCTGCGCTGACCCAAACGGTTGTCTTCGGCGACTGGATCTGCTCGCGGGCCTTTTGGGGCAACTTCGGACTGTCGGTGATGGCCCAGAGTGCCACGTGGGTGTCGAGTAGCAGGTTCACGGCATCTCCCCGTCCGCAAAGAGCCGTGCAACTTCGTCGTTATGGAGGTCGATGCTATCCGGTACTTGGAACAGCCCCTTGGCGACGCCCAGACGGTTTCCGGCGGGGACGGAATCGATTGGCACCAACTTGGCCGCCGGGCGACCGTTCCGCGCAATGATGATCTCGCGCTCCTTGCCCTGCTCGATGGCTTCCACCAAGCGGGATAGCGAGGATTTGGCTTGCAGCATATTGACGGGGTGCATGCGATCTCCAGCAATAAAATTTTTAGACTAGTCTAGTCTAGCTAATTGATAAAATCAAACAATCCGACGCCGGGAAACGCATGTCTTCATGCCAGCTGTACTGTCAAGGTAACCCGCTGTCAGCATCATTCGGCTAGATACCCGTTTTGCCTCCGCGCATGAAGCTTTCAATTGACCGGACCGACGGAGCCAGCGAACCTCCCGGTCGGTCAGGTCATGTTTCTTCTGGATCGCGGTTTATGAGAGAAAAAATGGGTGATAAAGGGAGTCCCTCAGCAAGCCTCCGGCCATCGTGCCAACGCTGCTCACACGGCACGCAAGTTCGTGAAGTGGCGGATCGGCCCATTCCGATCTCGCGTGGGAACGGTCGCTCTTCAGGGGGGCCAGCGCCTTCTTAAATTCGCTAATAAAATAATTCGTAGTAAACTTAATTAGTGCCCAGCGCTAATTAAGCGGGCTTAACTAAGGATCCTATGGCCGACAACCCGACAGGACTGGACGCGAACCCGAGGATCGGGCGCTACGTCTCCACCGTCGCCTTCGACGAGATCGTCAGGGCTTATGTCCCTCCCCCGCTCCCGCCGAATCCGCCGCTTGAACTCTCCCCGCGCCTGCTCCAGCGCTTGAGCGAAGCGGACCGCGCGGTCGGCCGTCTCGACGGTGTGGCGATGCTCCTTCCGGACAAGGCTCTCTTCCTGTACATGTACGTCCGCAAGGAAGCGGTTCTGTCGTCCCAGATCGAGGGGACACAGTCGACCCTCGACGACCTTCTCCAGTATGAAAACGCCGCCTTGGCCGGGAAGCCGCTCGACGACGTCACCGAGGTTTCGAACTACGTGGACGCGATGATGTATGGCCTCGGCGTCATCAGGGACCCGAACGGGCTCCCACTCTGTCTCCGCCTCCTGAGGGACATGCACGCGCGCCTGCTTCAAAAGGGCCGCGGGGAAGCCAAGAACCCGGGAGAGTTCCGACGTTCTCAGAACTGGCTCGGCGGGACCAGACCGGGGAATGCCCAGTATGTGCCGCCGCCAGTCAACGACATGGACGCGTGCCTCGGCGACCTCGAACGCTTCCTGCACGACGACTCCGAGTGCATCCCGCCGCTCGTTAAGGCCGGCTACCTGCACGTGCAGTTCGAGTCGATCCATCCGTTCCTGGATGGCAACGGCCGCCTCGGCCGCTTGCTGATCGCCCTGTTTCTGGTCGAGAAGAAGGTTCTCCACGAGCCGTTCCTGTACCTCAGCCTCTATTTGAAGACGCATCGGGAGGACTACTACCGCCTCCTGCAGGACGTCCGTATCCGTGGTAATTGGGAAGCTTGGACGGAGTTCTTCCTCACCGGAGTCGCCGAAACGGCCAACAACGCCTACGAGAGCGCGATGCGCATCGTCACGCTATTCCGGTCAGACAGGGAACGGATCGCCGCGTGCGGCGAACAGACCAACTCCATGCTCCGCATCCACGAACTGCTCCAGACCCATCCGTTCCTCAACGCCTCCCAGACACAGGAGAAGGCGGGCCTCAGCGCCCCCACGGTCAACAAGGCATTCGAGGCCCTGGAGGCTTTGGGCGTTGTTCGTGAGATCACAGGGAAACAGCGTGGACGGGTGTTCGCCTACGCGGAATTCCTGAAGATACTTGAGAGCGGGACGGAAGTGCGTCCGGCGCCTGCGTAGCGCCGCCCTGCGCGTTTCTCCGTCTCATGTCGGTCGGACAGCCGGCTGTAAGCAAAAAGCCAAGCTCCTCCGCCTCATCGGAGCAGGGGTATTTCTTTTGAAACGGAATTACTGAGGCTCCCGAATTTCGGTGAGTCCGGGCGAGTCCAGCCCCGTGCGTAGTGATTCCTGATGCCTTGCGGCACCCGACCTCACCGTTTCCTCATACTCTCGATGTTAGCTTCAATCAGCGGACTCAAGAAGTACTCAATGACCCTGTGTTTCCCGGTCCATGACTTTACTTTGCAGACTGACACTTGCCTATTGAAGCTTTTACCATGCTTTAAGAATGCGCTACAAAGCAATGAAACTTGTGGGCAATGGAAAGGTTTGCCGGGCGCTTACCCTACACAGTGCAGGTGAATGTTTCAGCGACCTCAGCTCGGTCTATGCGGCGGTTCGCTCAGCGGTAATCGGCATGATCGCGGAGTAGTCTCCGTAGCCATCTGGCCAAGGCGTAAGTATCTCGAATCCGCTCTTGGTGACGGCCACCATATGCTCCCACTGGGCCGAGAGCGAGCGGTCCTTGGTAACGACAGTCCAGCCATCCGGTAGGTGCTTTATCGCGGCTTTCCCCGCATTAATCATGGGTTCAATGGTGAACACCATACCTGCCTCAAGCTTCAAGCCCGTGCCTGGCCTTCCATAGTGAAGAACATGAAGGTCATCGTGATATACGGTTCCAATGCCGTGACCGCCGTACTCACGAACAACACTAAACCCCTCCCGATGAGCGACGGTCTGGATGGCATGACCAATATCCCCAAGCGTCGCCCCTGGGCGGACTTGCTCAATGCCTGCTCGCATCGCCTCGTAGGTCGTGCGAACCAGGCGTTTCGCCAGGATGCTCGGTTCTCCGACAAAGTACATGCGGCTGGTATCGCCAAACCAACCGTCCTTGATGATGGCGACGTCGATGTTGATGATGTCTCCGCTCTTCAATTTTTTGTCGGAAGGAATCCCATGGCAGATGACATGATTGACCGAAGTGCAAATAGTCTTCGGATAGCCGTGGTAGCCGATATTTGCCGGAACAGCTCGTTGCACGTTGTCGATGTAGTCACGGCATAGCTTGTCTAGCTCATCGGTCGTCACGCCTGGCTTCACATGGTCGGCAATCATCCGCAAAACATCGGCGGCCAACATTCCAGCACGCCGAGCCATGGCGAGCTCTGCCTCAGATCTGATGGTTACACGTTTGGAGTCTGTCATGCAGCCCTCGCCGATAACGAAGCAGGAAGGTCTAGGTCTGGCTTGGCCGTCGCTTGGTGTTCGGCTTGGATGAGTAGCTGGCAAATTTCACCATAGCGAAGGTTTGGGTTCAGTTCCGAAAGCATGCCAACACGGAGCCAGTGTTCTGCTTGAGCATTGATGGAGCGGCTCAACGCTCCACTGGTCAAGCGCAGGTTCTCATGCATATGTTCTGATATTTTGACGATTCCCACAGCAGATACATTTTATACGGTTTGTAGTCAAACCATATAATACCAAGGCGTGTCAAAAATGACCATAGTCCTCGGCCTGCTGGACGTCTATTGGCGGCTACTTGGCGGTCTTTTGGATGAAGGTCGACTTTGAGCACCGAAGCGACCGTCCCCTCTTCAGATTCATTGCCGGAAAGCGGTCAGTCATCACTGAATGCCACATGCACTCAGCCGACCTTACAGTCGCTCCGCCGCGGTTTGAAGTCATCGATGCTATGGGTATGGACTTCAAGCAGAAACCAAGAGATGAGCCCTAATATCCGTCAAAAGAAACGCTACGCTGTCTAAGCGCTTCTTACCTCAACTACAAGGGCTTTTTCATTCCTGCTTCTGATTTCTTGTCGTCATCAACGAATGCGCTGCAGTCGTGGTGCACGAAAGTGAAGCAGTTTAAATAGGAGTAGGGCTCCAAATACCTAGCGCTTTGCGAGGTGTTCCGCGGCAAGCTTTATCCAGGGATCATCGGTAAGTTTCCCGTTTTGACGCACCGCAGGCACGTGTGGCATCGCAAGATCCGGTTGGACCCCCTGCCCCGCCCATGACTTGCCGGAAGCAGTGCTCATGACTGCTGTCGTGAGTTTGAGCACGTATTGATCCTTCATGGGAAGCAGTGTCTGAAAACTGCTGAGTCCAAACGTTGCCTGGCCGATGACATAGGCCCGCCCGGCTTCCTGGAGGGCGGCTACCGCCACCTCGGCTCCCGAAACCGTCCCGTGGTTGACCAGAACAACCAATGGGATTTTTTGAGCTGCGGCCCTCAAGGTCACATCCTCGAGGAGGGGGCGTGGATCAAAGGTCTTCGAGCTTGCATCCGACAGGCTCGCGCGATACGTCTGCTCCCCCTCTAGACGGGAAACCACGGTCATCACCACCGCATCCTCGGGGAGAAACACTGCCGCCAGGGCAATGGCCCCATGGAGCAGGCCGCCGGGGCAGTCGCGCAAATCGACAATGATTCCCTTCACAGGCTGCAATTGCAGGACCAACAAGGACTGGAGCGCTTCCGCCAGTTCCACGGACAGACTCGCACTCAACTGCGGAACCCGTACGTAGCCCAGTTTCCCATCTATCAGTTTGGCCGTGATGTTGGCCTGCCGGATGCGCTCCCGCCTGACCTCAAGCCGCAGCACCTCGGACGATTTCCACAACATGACTTCGAGTGATGCCACAGACCCTACCGGGCCCCGCAACACTGACGCCATTTCGGGGAGCGACATGGACGCTGTCGGTTTGCCGTCGATCGCGATGATTAGTGTGCCTGCGTCGATACCTGCTTGGGCGCTGGGCCCGCCGCCCATCACCGAAACGATCTCAGCGCCAAGATCGGATTTCCTCACCTCCAGACCGACAGTGCCCTCTCCCCGGGACTCCGTGAGGCGATCAAAATCCTGGGGGCTCAGATAGGCCGAATGGGGATCAAGCCCGCCGACCATGGCGCGCAAACAAGCGTCAACCTGAAGCCGGACTGGCGTGTCGGGAATCAGGCTTGCCGCAGCGACACACCGGCTTACCGCTGCCTTCAAATCAGGAGCGGGATGATAGCCCTTGCGAATTGCCTGCAGAACGGACGGCACCCTGGGATCGCTTAGCAGCCGCTGTACGATGAGATTCGTCTCCGGTGAGTATTGAATCTCGGCAAACACGGGGGTCGCCAATGTAAAAACCGCCGCACCAATTCCCCAGGTCTTCACGAAGAGCATTGGTCTGCACCTGGAAAATATGACATTGAAGATAATATCACCGAACAAAAGCTGATACAAATCATGCCTAAAAATCAAGGGTGATAGGCTCGATTTAATTCGAAGGATATGCTAAATCGCTTGCCGGACTCAGTCGTCTGAGAATACTCGTTGAATGAATGTCATATCGTTGGAAGCCTGAAGTCAGCCTCCCGCTGAGGCATCAGGGGATTCCGATGCTCACTATGAAGACGTGAGGCTCTGGTGGCGTGTCTCTGTTTGCAGCCGGTAGCAACGTACCCTGCATCCAGCCTCGTACGCATCAAACCGATTTATCTGGCCACCTACCCGCATCCCCGATCAACTCCATGTCTGGCTGGCCCAGAACGACGGCGCGGACGAGTCGGCATGCATTCTGTGCTTCATCCATTTACCGGACCAGCACCTGCAGGAATAGGACTCATGGTCTGTGTTCCGGGTTTTGTTCGGGCAGGCACTGTCAGCATTCGACAGTGCCACCATTTTACATGATAATAAGAACCATTCCCATTTGTATAAAGCCGGCGACGCGCTTCCATGCCTACGCATTTCTATACCGAGCTGGTCAATTTTTTCTCTCGTACCCTGCGCGACCGCGATGTGGCCACGGATGTGGTGCAGGAAAGCTACGCCCGTGTGCTGGCTCTGGAGAGCCAGGTCGCGATTCTCGACATGCGCGCCCTGCTCTACCGGACCGGTAAGAACATTGCGATCGATGCGGCTCGGTCACGCCAGGCCGAATTGCGCATGATCGACACGTTGATGCTGATCAGCCCGAATGAAACGCCCTGCTTGGAGCGCATCGTCATCGCACGCCAGGGATTGCGACAGTTGGCCGCCCGCCTTGGTGCAATGCCGCGCAAGCGGCGCGAGGCTTTCATCCTGGTCCGCATCTACGGCTTTACACATGCAGAAGCGGCAGTCCACCTCGAAACGACGCCGGTTTCCATCGAAAAACACATTGTCCGGGCAATTTGCACGCTGCTGGCACAGGGAGCCTAAGATGCCAACAACCCAACAATCCCGCCAGCGCCTGTTCGAGCATGCCCTTCTGCTCATCGTCCGGCAGCACGGCGCGGCGCCCGATGCAGCGTCGTTCGCCACCCGTGAACTGGCCGTCTGGCGAAGCCGCGATGCGGCGCACGAAAGTGCCTGCCTGGCAGCGCTGGAAGCCTGGCAGCAAACCGATGCAAGTACGCTGCGCGACGAATTTTCCTTGCCGCCCTCGGCTACCTCGCAAAAGCGGCAGACCCGGCGCCGGCTGATCGCCCTGCTCGGTTTCGTTGGAGTACCGCTGGCATCGGGAGGCATAGGCCGGAGATTTTGGTTACAGCCATCGTTCACCTTGCTCGCCAGCACCGGCAAGGCCCAGATCGAAACACACGAACTGCCGGATGGCAGCCGTCTCAATCTGGCGGCGCGCTCCGAGGTGGCAATTGCTTATCACCGTAATCGGCGACTGGCCAATCTGGTTGCCGGCGAGGTTTGCTTTGACGTAGCACCAGATGCCCAGCGGCCATTCGAAATCGAAACGCGTCACGGGCGCGTTCGCGTGCTGGGCACTGCATTTTCCGTCAGCTTGCTGGAAGACGGCCTGCGCGTTGCAGTAGCGCGTGGGCGGGTTGCTGTCTGGCGGGCCGGGCAGTCGCCAAACGTAGTACCTGACACCGAACTAGGTGCCGGTGACGCAGTATTCGTCTCGACAACAGGTGAACTACGGAACAGCCGCGTCGTGCCGGAAGATATTGGTGCCTGGCGGCAGGGCTGGCTGGTTTTCGAGGGCATTCCGCTCGACAAGGCCGTCGACCGCTGGAACGACTACCTGGCCAACCCGCTGGAGATGGAACGTCGGCCAGGATTGGCGAACATGCGGCTGACAGGCAGCTTTCCGATCGACAATCCCCTTGCCTTCCTGAAAGCGCTGCCGCGTACCCATCCGGTCGAGGTCATTGCGCACGGAAACGGACGTTTCTTGATCCGCCAGCGGTCGTCTGCATCCCGCGACGAAAAATAATTGTCCGGTAATTGCCCCCGCGAACGTCTTCACGTGGAAAACCACTTAAGAGGACCTTCGACATGCCCACTGTTTCGCCCATCACACACCTGCCATTTCGCCGACGTTTACTGCCGCTCGTCTACACCGCCGCACTTGGCACGTTGGCCATGCTGCCGTCCGCCCATGGCCAGACAGCCGCAACGGCAGCCCAGCAATCCTTTTCACTGACGGTCCAGCCGCTCGGTCAGGCCTTGAATGCGCTGGCTCGCCAGTCAGGTGTCGCCATCTCGGCCGATGCCGCCCTGATTGCAAATCACAACGCACCGGCGCTGCAAGGGTCGATGACGCTGCGCGAGGCCCTGCAACGCTTGCTCGCCGGCAGTGGCCTGATTGCCGTACCAACCGGTTCGGCCTGGACGATCCGCTCGGCCGGCGTTACCGACGACGGCGCAACGCTGGCACCGCTGACCGTCACTGCCCGGGCTGACCGCTCAACCACCGAAGACAGCGGCTCCTACACCACCGGCAGCATGCAGACCGCCACCCGCCTGCCACTGTCGATTCGCGAGACACCGCAATCGGTCAGCGTCATCACGCGTCAGCGAATGGAAGACCAGGGGCTGACGCAATTGCCTGACATCATCCAGCAGGTCGCTGGCCTGACCATGAGCCAGTCGGGCAACCAGGGTTCCGATTCGTCACCGATCTATTCGCGCGGTTTCGCTGTGGAAAATTACCAGGTCGACGGGGTCGGCCACCTGCATAGCAACTATGCCGACATTTTCCAGAGCAACGACATGGTGCTCTACGACCGGGTCGAAGTAGTACGCGGTGCAACCGGTCTGATGAACGGCATCGGTACGCCAAGCGCCACGATCAATCTGATCCGCAAAAAGCCGACGGCCGCATTCCAGGGCTATGCCAAGGTCGAAACCGGCTCCTGGGACCGCTACCGCCTCGAAGCAGACGTTTCGTCGGCACTCAATGCTGCTGGCACGCTGCGCGGACGCGGGATCGTTGCCTGGCAGGAAAACGATTCCTACATCAACCGCCTGAAGGAGAGCAAGAGAATCGTCTCCGGCATCATTGAGGCGGATTTGGCGCCGAACACCCTGCTGACCGCCGGGCTCACCTGGCAACAGCACCGTGCAACCGGCCACACACGTGGCGGACTACCGCTGTTCAACAGCGACGGAACGCGGACCAACTGGCAGCGCTCTGACTCTGCCGCTGCCTCATGGGCTTACTCCGAGCGGGAAAACCTGGCCGCCTTCGCAGCACTGGAACACCGCTTCGACAATGACTGGAAGGTCAAGGGAACCTACTCCTACGACCGCACAAAATTCGACGAACAACTCGGCTACGCTGCCGGCGGCAGCCCGAATAAGGCAACCGGGGCCGGCGTCTCGCTGTATGCCGGGCGCTGGGGCGGCCCACCGACCCAGCATAGCCTGGATGTTTACGCGAGTGGCCCATTCACCCTGTTTGACCGCAAGCACGACCTGGTGTTTGGCGCCACGGCATCGCGCACCAAGCAGGATGCCGACTCCTACCATCTCTGGTATGTCCTTCCTATTCCAAATATTTACACCTGGAACGGCAATACACCGGGCCGGCCGGACAACTCGGCGAAGGGCGATTTCAACTACACGGAAAAAACCAACAGTGCTTACGCGACGGCCCGCTTCAAGCCTTTCGACCCCCTGTCGATTATCGTCGGGGCGCGCACGACAACCTGGGCAGACGAAACGTATAACCGCAACTACGCTACCGGCGTCTCTTCGTAAGCACCCGGCCAACCCATCTTGACCGAGAACCTCAGGGCGTCGTTGCGTCAGCCCGCCTCCACCGATGTGGCAACAACTCCGCAATCCGGCTCTGCGGCTGAGTCGGCAAGCGGGTGAGTACGT
>Ga0268298_10003250_pt1 | contig 16809 bp, 13 predicted proteins | sample WWTPWeurt_MetaG_FD_194462 | JGI IMG/M metagenome (GOLD analysis project Ga0268298, IMG submission 194462) | Activated sludge microbial communities from WWTP in Nijmegen, Gelderland, Netherland - WWTP Weurt | ecosystem: Engineered > WWTP > Aerobic digester > Activated sludge | place... | reverse complement strand
TGGCCTGGGACGATCCGGTCACCCGCTGGGTGCCGGAGTTCCAGATGCCGGAGCCGTACGTGACCTCCTCGCTCCGCGTCATCGACCTGCTCACCCACAACGCCGGCCTCGGCAACGCCGACCTGCTGTGGACCCGCGGCGACGTGCCCCGGGGCGAGATCTTCCGCCGGCTCCGCCTGCTCGCGCCCGCCTACCCGCTCCGGGGCGGCTTCGTCTACCAGAACCTGATGTACGGGTTGGCGGGCGAGGTGATCGCCCGGGCCTCGGGGATGCGCTACGAGGAGTTCCTCCGCCGCCGCCTCTTCAACCCGCTCGGGATGACCCGGAGCTACGCCAGCCTGGCCGCCATGCGGGCCACGGCCGATCCCGACCGCTCGGCGCCGCACTACCGCATCCGCGACACCATCCGGGTGATCGGCGAGGATGACGTGGACGTGGTGGGGAGCGCCGGCGCGGTGTGGTCCACCGCCGCGGACATGGCGACCTGGGTCCGCTTTCTCCTGGCGGGGGGGCGCACCGCCGGCGGGCGGCAGCTGCTGAGCGAGCGGAGCTTCGCGACCCTCCTCGCGCCGCACGCGATCATCCCGCCGGAGCAGTACTACCCCACCGCCGCGCTTACCCGGCCGCACTGGCGCACCTACGGCCTCGGCTGGTTCGAGCAGGACTACCGGGGCGAGTTCGTCGCGTTCCACACGGGGAGCCTCGCGGGGCGCACCGCGCTGGTCGGGCTGCTGCCGGGGCGGCACACCGGGGTGGTGGTGCTCGGCAACCTGGACCACGCGGAGTTCCGCCATGCCCTGATGCTGCGGGTCTTCGACCTGGCCATCGGCGGCCCGCCGCGGGACTGGAGCCGCGAGCTGCTGGCGCTGTACACCGCGCGCCGCGGCGCGCCGCCCGACCCGGCGGCGGGGCGCGTGCCGGACACCCGGCCCTCGCTGCCGCTGGCGGCGTACGCGGGGCGGTACGTCCACCCGCTCTGGGGCGACATCGTGATCACCCTCGCGGGCGAGGCGCTCACCTTCCGCATGGGGGTCTCGAGCGAGCTCGCCGGGCCGATGGAGCACCTCCACTACGACACCTTCCTGGCCCGGCTGGGGGATGGCCGCGACCCGCCGCCCAGGGTGGTGTTCGGACTCGGCGGGGACGGCACGGTGGCCGAGCTGCAGGTGCCCGACTACGGCCTGGAGGGGTTCCGCCGCGATCCCTGAGGCGGGGGACCGGATATTGCAGCGTTGGGGGGGCGGACCCCTCCCGCGGATGTGCAATGACGTTACGTCGAACGATCTGGCCCGCGCTCGCTGTCCTGGCGTGCCTGGTGACCTCCCTCACAGCCCAGCAGTCCCGTGGTTCCGCACTGCAGGCCTCCGGTTCCGCGCGCGTTCGCTACGAAGGCTGGAGCTGGTTCGACCCCGGCAGTGCGGCGCCCACCGTCCCCGGCGCCAACAGCTACGGCTACGGCGCCGCACTTCTCAAGGGGGGGCTGCGCTTCGACACCCGGCGCTGGTTTGACGCCACACTCGAACTGCAGCACACCACGCTGCTTGGCCTCCCCGAGGATGCCCGCGGTCCGGCGCCCATCGGCGAGATGGGGGGCGGCGCTTCCCACTTCACCCCGCACGCCAAGTCGAACGACAGCCGGATCTTCGTCAACCAGGCGTTCCTAACCCTCAAGCGCCCGGGCCGCGGGGCCACCTACCTGCGGGCGGGCCGCTTCGACTACATGGACGGGACGGAGGCGCCGACCCCCGACCCGACGCTCGAGTGGCTGCGGCGCAGCCGGGTGGCGGGGCGGCTGATCGCCAACTTCGGCTTCAGCCACGTGCAGCGCACCTTCGACGGCGGCGCGGCGGCGCTCGACGGCACGGGCGCCAACCTGACCCTCTTCGCGGCCCATCCGCGGCAGGGGGGCTTCGAACTCAACGGTGGCCAGGACATGTCCGAGGTGGACATCGCCGCCGCCACCCTGACCGTGAAGCCCGCGCGGCTTGGCGGGAAGGCGGAGGCGCGGCTCTTCGCGATGTACTACGCCGACCGGCGCTCCCCCGCCGATTCGGTGGTCATGGTCGACAACCGGCCCGCCCCGGTGCGCAGCGCCGACAGCGCCGGCCTCTCCATCCCGATGATCGGCGGCCACTACCTGCGCCACGGTCCCCTGGGCCGGGGCGAGTGGGACGCGACGCTGTGGGGCGTCTATCAGGCCGGCCGCTGGGGCGCGCTCGACCACCGCGCCTGGGCCGTGGCCGCCGAGGGCGGCTACCAGTTCTCCCGGGCGCCGTGGAAGCCGTGGCTCCGGGTGGGCTACAACCGCTCCTCCGGCGATGACGACCCGAACGACGGTACCCACCGGACCTTCTTCCAGGCCATGACCACCGTGCGGCCGTTCGCGCAGTTCCCGTTCTTCAACCTGATGAACACCGAGGACCTCTTCGCGCAGCTGGTGCTCCGTCCGGTGCCGGGGCGGCTCACCCTGCGCACCGACGTGCACCGGATCCGCCTGGCCGAGGCCGGCGACCTCTGGTATGGCGGCTCGGGCGCGTTCCAGCGGCGGGGGTCCTTCGGGTTCGGCGGCCGCCCCAGCGGTGGCCACCAGGACCTCGCCACCCTGGCCGACCTCTCGGTGGACTATGCGGTGCGGCCCTGGTGGAGCCTCTACGGCTACGTGGGCCACGCCTTCGGGGGCGCGGTGGTGCGCGGGACCTACGCCGGCGACGCCGCCACCCTGGCGTATGTGGAGGTCACCTTCCGCCGCCCATGACTTGAGCGTCTCGCCCTGCGGCCCCCGGATCTGGGCAGTCCGGTGGGCCGTCGGTATCATTCAGCCATGATCATTGCCACCCTCTTCCTCGCGGCGGTGCAGCTTCCCGCCGCCGCCCCGCATGCCCCCTACTGGCAGCAGGGCGTCCGCTACGAGATCCGCGCCCGCCTCGATGAGGCCAGCGGCGTGCTCGGCGGCCAGCAGCAGGTGACCTACATCAACCGGTCACCCGACACCCTCACCACCTTTGCCTTCCACCTGCACCTCAACGCCTTCCGTCCCGGCTCCCGGTGGGCGGACGCTGACTCGGTGGAACGGCGGCGCCGGTTCAACGACCTCACGGACCCCGACTTCGCCTTTGCCCACGTCCGCAACGTCCGGATGATGGGGCAGGCGGTGACGCCGGTGTTCCCCTTTGCGCCGGACAGCACCATCGCGCGGTTCACGCTGCCGCGGCCGCTGGCGCCCGGCGACTCGATGGTGGTGGACCTCGACTTCGACGCCCGCCCCTCGACCACGCCGCGCCGCCAGGGCCGCCGGGGCCGGGCCTTCGACTTTGCCCAGTCGTATCCCAAGGTGGTGGTCTACGACAGGCACGGGTGGAACGAGCAGCCGCTGTATCCGGGCGGGGAGTTCTACGGGGAGTTCGCCACCTACCTGGTGGAGCTCGACCTGGCCCGCGACCAGGTGATCGGCGCCACCGGGGTGCCCATCTGCGGCGACCCGGGCTGGGAGTCGGCCAACCAGGTCCCTGACCGGCCCATCCAGTACCAGCGCGATCATTACCCCAACGCCCCGCGATACACCGCGGTGGGCACCGAGTGCGTGCGCGCCGTGGACGGGCCGCCGCGCGACGTGGCGCTGGTGATGGGCCGCAAGCGGGTGGTGTGGTACGCCGAGGACGTCCATCACTGGGCGGCCAGCCTCAATCCCGCGTACAAGTACGAGGGCGCGGCCTTCGGGCCGGTGGCGGTCCACGTGCTGTACCAGCCGGGCGACACCGCCAGCTGGGGCCGCGGGGTGGCCACCCAGCGCACGGTGAAGGCGCTGCAGTGGCTCGACCACATCTTCGGGCCCTTTGCCTGGCCGCAGATCACCAACGTGCACCGCATCGAGGGGGGCGGCACCGAGTTCCCCATGATGATCATGGACGGCTCGGCGGGGCAGGGGCTCATCGTCCACGAGCTGGGCCACAACTACACCATGGGCATCCTGGCCAACAACGAGTGGCGCGAGGGGTGGCTCGACGAGGGCTTCACCAGCTTCCAGACCTCGCTGTTCAGCGCCACCCAGCAGGGGGGCACCGACGAGGACCCGGCCGACGACGCCTTCCTCACCGGCCTCGACCTCGACGGCATGTCCGAACCGGCCAGCCTGGTGAGTGACAAGTACCGCGACTTCACCAGCTACGGCATCAGCATCTACAGCCGGGGGGAGATGTTCTTCCACCGCCTGCGCTACGTGGTGGGCGACGCCGCGATGCTCCGCATCCTGCGCACCTTCTACGACCGCTGGAAGCTCAAGCACGTGGACGAGGCGGCCTTCCGCGCCGTGGCCGAGGAGGTGAGCGGCATGGACCTCGGCACGTTCTTCGGGCAGGGGCTGCATGGGACGGAGCTGGTGGACTACGCCGTCGGCCGGGTGAAGATCGAGGCGTCGAGCCCGGGAGCCGCCGGGGCGTCCGGCTGGGAGACGAGGGTCGAAGTGCTGCGCAAGGCCGACGGCAGGATCCCGGTCGAGGTCTGGGTGTTCGGCGCGTCCGACACCGCGATGGTCCGCACCGACGGGCTCGCCGCCGCCGAGTGGGTCACGGTGCAGACCCGCTCCAAGCCGCGCGAGGTGCGGCTCGATCCGCGGGTCCGCACCGGCGACTGGAACATGCTCAACAACACCTGGCGCAAGGGCTTTCTCGGCATCGTGACCCGGGAGCCGAAGCGGGAGCGGTACCTCGACACCGGGTTCAGCCAGCGCACCGCCCGCGACCGGCGCGCCGAAGGCACCATGCCGGTGGCCTGGTACAACGACGCGGCCGGCATCACCCTCGGCCTCCGGACCCGGGAGGACTACTTCGGGCGGTTCGAGCAGAACCTCTCGATGTTCAGCTACGGCACCGGCTGGGAGTCCGATCGCGACGTGAAGGACTCCGACTTCCTGATCCGGATGCGCAACCCCACGGCGCTGCGCGCCCCCGGGCTGTCGCAGACCCTCGAGGGCTACAACGTCGAGGGCCGCTACGGCGCCCGGCTGGCGGTGGAGCAGACCCGCCGGCCGCACCTGAGCTTCGGGCCCACCCACACCATGGGCGCCTCGCTCACCTGGCACGTGCCCGACGACGCCCGCTACCTGGAGCCCGGGTACTACGACGATGCCGGGACGGTGGAGCTCGGGCTGGCCGCGGGCGTCACCGACCAGGTGAACGGCTGGAACCTCGCCAGCCGCTTCGGGGTGGCCGGCGGCCTGGCCTACAACCCGGACGGGCTCGCCGCCGCCACCGGGCGGACCGACCTCGATCCCGTCTACGGCCGTGGCACCCTGGAGCTGGAGGCCCGCCGGGCCCTCGGCGCGGCGGCGCCCGGCCGGCCGGCGCGCTGGAGCTTCGGGTTCCGGCTCTTCGGCGGGGTGAGCACCAGCGGCGCCTCGGCCGTGAAGCAGCGGCAGGTCTACGTCGCGGGTGCCGATCCGCTGGAGCGCTTCGGCAACCCCTTCCTGCGCTCCGACGGCGCGCTGCTGGTGCGTCCCGACGTGAACTACCACGCCCCCGGTGGCGGCAACCTGCGGGGCTTCGACCCGCGGCTCTCCGCCGACGGGCTGGTGGCGGTGAACCTCGAGCTGGAGCGCACCGTGCTGCTACGGCGCGGCGGGCACCTGTTCAACCGCGTGGGAATTGCGCTCTTCGGCGATGCCGGCCACACCTTCGATGACCGGGCCGCGGACCGGCTGCTGGCCGACGCGGGCATCGGGCTGCGGATCGACCATCGCATCGGCCAGACCCGGTTCACCACCCGGGTCGACCTGCCGCTGCTGGTCAACCGTCCCGCGCTGGCGCAGGACACCCACCCGGGATCGGACAAGGCGGGCTTCCGGTGGACCTTCAGCTTCACCCCGGCGTTCTGATCGTGGCTCCGCGGCTCGGCGGCCCGTGCTGATCCCCGGCCTGCCGGACTTCTCCGACCGCCGCGCGCTCTTCCGCGGCACCTTCGGCAAGTGGCTGGAGGATGTCGTGGAGAAGGCGGAGCGGAGGGTGTCGCCGGAACGGCACCTGCGGCCGCCCGGGGCACTGCCGGAGATGGCGTTCCTGGCCGCCTGCACCCGCTGCGGCGAGTGCATCAGCGCCTGCCCGCCGTTCGCGCTGCGGAAGGTGCCGGCCTCCTCCGGGTTCGGGGCGGGGACGCCCTACATCGATCCCGAGCTGCAGGCCTGCACCGTCTGCGAGACCATGCCCTGCGTGGCGGCCTGCCCCACCGACGCCCTGACCCTGCCGCCGCAGGGGTGGGCTGGGTATCGTCTGGCGGCGCTGGAACTGGTCCCGGAGCGCTGCGTGACCTTTGCCGGGACGCCCTGCCGCGCCTGCGCCGACGCCTGCCCGGTCGGGGAGCGCGCCCTGGCCATCGATGCCGATGGGCACCCGGTGCTCAAGGCGGAGGGTTGCGTGGGGTGCGGGGTCTGCGTCCGCGCCTGCATCACCCGACCGTCCTCATTCCTGCTGCACCCCCTGGAGGGCTGATGGCCGAGGTGCCGTACCGCGTGGACAAGCCGTGGGGCTATGAACTGGTCTGGGCCCGCACCGACAAGTACGTGGGCAAGATCCTCCACGTGAAGGCCGGGCACGTCCTGAGCCTGCAGTACCACAACCGGAAGGACGAGACCATGCACGTCCTCTCCGGCGAACTGATCCTGCGCACCCAGCCGGGGGACACTCTCCTCGCGCGGCCCTTCAAGGCCGGCGAGTCGGTGCACATCCCGCCCACCCTGATCCACCAGATCGAAGCCGTGGTGGACACCGACGTGCTCGAAGCCTCCAGCCCAGAGCTGGACGACCTGGTCCGCCTCCAGGACCGCTACGGAAGGAGCTGACGACGATGCAGGTGATCATCCCCCTGGCCGGCAAGGGGACCCGCCTCCGCCCGCACACCCACCTGGTGCCCAAGCCCATGCTCAAGGTGGCGGGGCGGCCGGTGATGGACTGGGTGATGGACAAGCTCGCGGGCCTGTCCGTCTCCGAGATCATCTATATCACGGGCCACCTCAAGGAGCAGGTGGAGCAGTACGCCCGCGCCCACTACAAGTACCCCAGCCGGTTCATCGAGCAGCGGGTCCAGGACGGCACCGCCGGGGCCATCAACCTGGCGCGGCCCTACGTGAAGGAGCCGGTGCTGATCATCTTCGTGGACACGGTCTTCGAGGCCGACCTCACGCTGATCAATCGCACCACCGCCGACGGGATCATCTGGGCCAAGGAGGTCGAGGACTACCAGCGCTTCGGCGTGGTGGTGACCGACGGGGACGGCTTCATGACGAAGATCGTCGAGAAGCCCTCCACCCCGATCTCCAAGCTGGCCAACATCGGGCTCTACTACATCAAGGACACCGCCGCGCTGTGGCAGGGGATCGACCACGTGCTGCAGAGCCCGGCCAACAAGGGCGAGTTCTACCTGACCGACGCCTTCCAGCACATGATCGACCACGGCCGGAAGATCCTCACCGCCGAGGTGGGCGGCTGGTACGACTGCGGCAAGCTCGACACGCTGCTCGAGACCAACGAGATCCTGCTCCGGCAGGGCTCGGCCCGGCGGCGGGAGTTCCCCGGCGTCACCATCCACGACCCGGTGCTCATCCAGGACGGCGTCACCATCGAGCACAGCACCATCGGCCCGAATGTGACCCTCGAGGCCGGCACCCGGGTGGTCAACAGCCGGCTGGAGCACACCATCGTCGGCGAGCGGGGCAGCATCCTCGACAGCACCCTGCGCCATTCCATGCTCGGCGACCGCGTCGCGGTGCGTGGCTTCAAGGGGAGCACCACGCTCGGTGATGATTCCGAGGTCACCGGCGCCAGCTGAGGGGCCCGCGCGGCACGTCCGGGGAGCCGGTCCGGCGCAGGCCGGGCCGGCTCCCCGGCCCGTTCCCCGACGGCCCCCTCCGGTATAGCCTTAGGCCCATCCATGAGCGCCACCGCCGACCTCTTCCAGGGCTACCTCGACCTTCGCTGGCACTTCGACCCCGCCGCCGCCAGCGGCCAGGGGGTCACCGCGCACGACCACCGCCTGGCCGACTACTCCCTGGACCGGATGCGGGAGCACCTGGTGGCCTTCAAGGCCATCGCGGCGGCGGCGGAGCAGATCGAGGTCGAGGATCCGCAGGAGGAGATCGACCGCACCGCCTTCCTCGACGAGGTGCGGATCACCATTGCGCGGTTCGAGCGGGAGCGCCCCCACGTCCACGACCCGAGCTTCTGGCTCGGCCACCTCTACGGCGCCTTCCAGTCGCTGCTGCGCCGCCGCAACGGCCACACCCGCGAACGCGGCCTCGCCCTGCTCGGCCGCCTCAAGGCCACCCCCGCCTACCTGCGCGCCGCGCGCGAGACCCTCAAGGACCCGCCGCGGGTGTTCCTGGAGACGGCGAGCCAGCTCGCCGCCGTGGGGCCCCGGCTGCTGGCCGACGTGGCGGGCACGGTGCGCGACAGCGACCCCGAGCTGGCCGGCCCCGCCGACGACGCGCTGAGCGAGGCGGAGGGCGCCCTCACCCGCTTCTCCATGGCCCTCGGCGGCGACCTCGCCGCCCACCACGACGACCTCTCGTTTGCCATCGGCGAGGACCAGTTCAACCGCCGGCTGCACCACGAGCACGCCCTGCGCGCGGGGGCGCCCGAGCTGTATCGCTACGGCATGCACCTCGCCGACGAGGCCGCGGCCGAGGTGCGGACGCTCGCCGCGCAGATCGACCCGCGGGTCCCGTGGCAGACGGTGGTGGAGCGGCTCCGGGTGCAGTCCGCGCCGGGCCCCGACCTGGTCGGCGCCTTCCGCGACACCGTGGAGCGGGCCCGGCACTTCCTCGAGGCGCGCGACCTCGTCACCCTGCCGCCGCAGCCGCTCGAGGTGATCGAGACCCCGGCCTTCCTCCGGCCGCTCATGCCCTTCGCGGCGTACAGCCCGCCGGCCGCCTTCGGCGACTACCCCACCGGCACCTTCTACGTCACCTCGCCCGCGGCGGGCCAGCCCGCGGCCGCGGCCGGCTGCTCCCTGCACGAGATCGCCTCCACCGTGGTGCACGAGGCGTGGCCCGGGCATCACCTGCAGCTGAGCGTGGCCCGCAACTCCCCCTCCGACGTGCGCCGGGTGAGCTGGACGCCGGTCACGGTCGAGGGGTGGGCGCTCTACTGCGAGGAGCTGATGGCGGAGCAGGGATTCTTCGCGTCGGTGGAGGAACGGCTGTTCCAGCGGCTGCACCTGCTGTGGCGGGCGGTGCGGATCGTGCTCGACGTCGGGCTGCACACCCGCGGCATGACGCCCGAGCAGGCGGCCGACATCCTGGTGGACCGGGTGGCGATGGACCGCGCCAAGGCGCGGGCGGAGGTGAGCCGCTACTGCGCCTGGCCCACCTACCAGCTCTGCTACGCCGTGGGCCGGCGCGAGTTCCTGCACCTGCGCGAGGCCTGGCGCGGCGCCGCCGGCCCCGGCGCCCCCCTGCGGGAGTTCCACGACACGGTGCTCGCGTACGGCGGGCTGCCCGTCAGCCTCATCCGGTGGGGGATGGGCCTCGGCATCGATGAGTAGCCGGGGCGCCACCGCGCCTCCCCCGCCCGCCGCCGGGATCCCGGCCACCGTCAAGGGCCTCGCCCTGGTCTCGCTGTTCAATGACTTTGCCAGCGAGATGGTCTATCCGCTCCTCCCCGCCTTCGTGGTCGGCACCCTCGGCGGCAGCCCGGGCACCCTCGCCGCCCTCGACGGCGCCGCCGACCTCGCCGCCGCCGCCACCAAGTGGGTCAGCGGTGGCCTCGCCGACCGCCCCGGCTGGCGCAAGCCGCTGATCCTGGTGGGCTACGCCTCCGCCGTCCTCATGCGCCCGCTCATCGCCGCCGCCTCCGCCGCCTGGCAGGTGGTGGGCTTCCGGGTGCTCGACCGCGTCGGCAAGGGGCTCCGTACCCCGGCCCGCGACGCGATGATCGCCGACGCCACGCCCCCCGGACTCCGCGGCCGCGCCTTCGGTTTCCACCGCGCCGCGGATCACTTCGGCTCCATCCCCGGCGCGCTCATCGCCTGGTGGCTGGTGAGCCACGCCATGCCGGTCCGCACCGTGCTCAGCTGGAGCATCCTCCCGGGGCTGGTGGCTGCGCTGATCCTCGTGGTCGTGCTGCGCGCCGCCCCGTCGGGCCGAGCCGCGACCGAGCCCCCTTCGGGAGCGCGCCAGCGCGACCCGGGGGCGAGGGAGTCCTCCAGGGCCGCGCCGGTGGGCCACCGCGACTCCGACGCCACCGGCCGGACCTTCTGGGCCCCGGTCCTGGCGCTCGCGCTGCTGGTGCTGCTGCGGCTGCCCGAGACCCTGCTGCTGCTCCGGCTGCAGGACCTGGGCGTGGCCGTGGCCACCATTCCCCTGGTGTGGGCCGGCCTGCACGTGGTGCGGAGCCTCAGTTCCTACCCCGGGGGCTGGCTGGTGGACCACCTCGGCCCCCGCGGCACCGTGGCCATGGGCGGGGGGGCCTTCGGGCTCGCCGCCGCCGCGCTCGGTGCGACGCTCTCCCCCGCAGCGGCCATCGCCGTGTTCCTGTCGCTGGGGCTGGTGGCGGGGCTCACCGAGTCGGCGGAGCGGGCGCTGATCGCCCGGCTGGCGCCGCGCCGGACCGGCCGGGGATTCGGGGCCTACCACGCCGTGACCGGACTCGCGGCCCTCCCGGCGGCCCTCTGCTTCGGCGGGCTCTACCAGGGCTGGGGGGGCGGGATGGCACTTTGGGCCTCCGCCGGGGGTATGCTGGTGGCAACCCTCTGCTGGCTGGCCGCCGCCAAGGAGACCTGACGGATGTCCCGCATGCGCTGCACCGGGCTCGTGTTCACCCTCGCCGCCGCCGCCACGGCGTCGCTCCCCGCGCAGGTGCAGGTCCGGGTGGGCGACCCGGCGCGCACCCTCTACTCCGAGCTGCACGAGGCGCTGCGCGACGGCACCCCCGCCGCCGACTCGGTGCGCCGGATCCTCGGCGCCACGGACGGGGCCCCGCTGTGGGCGCTGCTGCGCGGCGCCGTCGCGGGGAGCGCCCCCTGGAACGACGGCCTGCTGGCCCTCACCCGCCTCGCGGAGCTGCGCGAGACCGCCGGCCGCGACAGCGTGGCCGCCTGGCGCCGCCGCCTCGAGGCCGGGGACCTCCGTCCGCCGCGCCCTGACGTGGACCTCGCCGACCTGCTCCCGGGCCTCCACGCGGTGGAGCTCGAGCTGGACCGCGCCGCCGGCGGCGACCTCCGCGTGCTCGCCGCGCTCCTCCCCCGCATCCCGACCGGCGACTACGACCTCGGCGACGCCTGGGTCTTCGGGCGCCTGGGCGCGGGCGCCGCCGACACCGTGGCCCGCCGCTTCCTCGAGACCCGCGACCGCAACCTCCGCATCCGCTACCTGACGCTGCTCTCGTTCTCGCGGGATACCGCGCTGGTCCCGCTGCTCGGCCGCATCTACTCGGCCCCCGACAGCTTCGACCTTCCCAAGCGCATCGGCATCCGCGCCTCCGACGGGCTACTGTGGATCGGCACCCGCCCCGCGGTCGAGGCGCTGCTCACCGCCCGGGACGCGGCCCGGACCCGCGGCACCTACGCCGATCCGCGCCTCAATCACGCCGAGCTGGACTTCCTGGGGAACGACAGCTCGCTGGTGATCAGCCGGACGGGGAAGTGGCTGACGGAGTGGCGGGGGGTCCTGCCCTGACGTTGAACTGACGGGAAGCGGGAAGCGGGAAGCGGGAAGGCGAGGCGGGCTTTCCCTGCCTTCCCTTTTCCCGCTTCCCGCTTCCCGTTTCCCGTTGTTCGCCCTACTCCCGGCTCACCTCCGCCACCCCCCCCGACACCACGAACGCCATCACCTTGGCGCTGGGCGCGGCCAGCGGCGTCACCCGTTCGCTCGGGAAGAGCAGCAGCTGCCCCGCGAAGCTGTAGGAGAAGGGCAGGTACACCGTCACGTGGTCGGCCATGCCCAGTTCATCGAGCGAGTCCTGGGTGAGGAAGCCGATCGCCTTGGAGCCGGCCACCGGGTCGATGGTCACCACCACCGGCTGGGAGAAGCGCTTCTTCTCGCCCACGAAGGCGCCGGTCACGTCCTTGATGCCGGTGTAGAGCAGCCGGATGCCGGGGAGCCGCTCCAGCATCTCGTCCATCCATTCGAGCAGCCGGCGGGCCAGGAAGTTCGAGGCCAGGAACCCCACCAGGGTGATCAGCGTGAGGGTGGCGAGGAACCCCAGCCCCGGGACGGGGATGCGGAGCCAGCCGTCCACCGTGGTGAAGATCGCCCACAACACGTACAGCGTGAGCGCCGCGGGGGCGGTGAAAATGAGGCCGTTGAGGAAGTACCCGACCAGGCGTTTCATCGAAGGGTTCCGGGGGAAGGGTCAGCAGCAGCGGGTGGGGCCGTCGCCGTAGCGGGCCGTCACGTACAGGGTATAGAACTCCCGCTCGGTGGGGAGCGGCCAGTCGGGGTGCGTCAGGCGCAGGTGGCGGAGGTAGCCCTGGTAGTCGGGCATCCCGGCCACCTGCCGGAAGGTGGAGACGCAGGCGATGGCCTTCTCCCGCAGCTGCACCCACAGCCCCGAGGGGGCCTGGGCCCACCCATCGGCCGGGCCGCCGGGCCGCTGAGCCGCCGACTCGCCGAGCCGCCGAGCCGCCGGGTTACGAGACATACGCCGACTCCACGAACGGGGTCTCCGCGCTCGTCACCGGCGTGCCGCCCCGCAGGATCCGGAGCCACTCGCGCAGCGACGACAGCACCACCGCCAGCACGATCACCACGAAGACCGACGCCATCACCGCGTTGAGCTGGTCGTTGAAGATGAGCCGCCCCCCGCGCACCGGGTCGAGGGTGCCGGCGGCGATCTCCGCCTTGAGCGCGGCGGCGTCGGTGAGGAACCCGATGCGGCGCTCCGGCGAGAAGACCTTCTGCCAGCTGGCCGTGAGGGTCACCACCAGCAGCCAGGCCAGCGGCAGCAGGGTGGCCCAGGCGTAGCGGGCGCGGCCGGCCTTGATGATCAGCGTGGTCCCCACGCACAGCGCCACCGAGGCCAGCAGCTGGTTGCTGATGCCGAAGAGGGGCCACAGGCTGTTGATCCCGCCCAGCGGGTCGAGCACGCCCTGCACCAGGAACCAGCCCCAGCCGAGCACCACCAGCAGCGAGGAGAGCACGATGCTCGGGTACCACGAGGTGCGGCCGAGGGGCGCCCAGACGTGGCCCGCCAGCTCCTGCAGCATGAAGCGGCCCACCCGGGTGCCGGCGTCGATGGTGGTGAGGATGAACAGCGCCTCGAACATGATCGCGAAGTGGTACCACAGCGCCAGCAGGTGCTCGCCGAACGCGCCGCTGAAGAGCGTGGCCATCCCCACCGCCAGGCTCGGCGCGCCGCCGGTACGGCCCAGCAGCGAGGCCTCGCCCACCTGGCGGGCCAGGGCGTCCATCTGCTCCGGCGTCACCGCGAAGCCCCAGCCGCGGATCGTCTCCGCCGCCGCCACCGCGTTCCCGCCCAGCTTGGCCAGCGGCACGTTGATGGCGAAGTACACCCCGGGGTCGAGCACCGCCGCGGCGCACATCGCCATCACCGCCACGAACGACTCCATCAGCATCCCGCCGTAGCCGATCAGCCGCGCGTCTTCCTCGCGGCGCAGCATCTTGGGCGTGGTGCCCGAGGCCACCAGGGCGTGGAAGCCGCTGATCGCCCCGCAGGCGATGGTGATGAACGCGAACGGGAACAGCTTCCCGGCGAACACCGGCCCGGTGCCGTCGATGAACCGGGTGAGCGCCGGGAGCTTGAGGTCGGGCAGTTCGACCAGGATGGTCACCGCGAGCAGCGCGATCGTCCCGATCTTCATGAAGGTCGAGAGGTAGTCCCGCGGCGCCAGCAGCATCCACACCGGCAGCACGCTCGCCACGAAGCCGTAGGCCACCAGCGCCAGCGCCAGCGTCACCGGGGCCCAGGTGAACAGCGGCGCCAGCGTGGGCGAGGCCGCCACCTGCTGCCCGCCCACCAGCGCGAGCAGCAGCAGCACCACCCCCGCCCCCGAGGCCTCGAGGGTGCGGCCCGGCCGCCACGCCTTCATCCAGAAGCCCATCAGCACCGCGATGGGGATGGTGCACGCGATCGTGAACAGCCCCCAGGGGCTGTCGCGCAGGGCGTTGACCACCACCAGCGCCAGCACCGCGAGCAGGATGATCATGATGGCGAGGATGGCCACCATCGCCGCCAGGCCGGTGAACGCCCCGATCTCCTCCTTGGCCATCTGCCCGAGCGACTTGCCGTCCCGCCGCATGGAGCCCACGAGGATGGTGAAGTCCTGCACCGCCCCCGCCAGCACCACCCCGAAGACGATCCACAGCGTCCCCGGCAGGTAGCCGAACTGGGCCGCCAGCACCGGGCCGATCAGCGGGCCGGCCCCGGAAATCGCGGCGAAGTGGTGCCCGAAGAGCACCCAGCGGCTGGTGGGCACGAAGTCGCGGCCGTTCCCCAGCCGCTCCGCCGGGGTGGCGCGCCGGTTGTCGAGCCCGAAGACGCGGGTGGCGAGGAACCGGCTGTAGAATCGGTAGGCGATGAGGTAGGTGCCGACCGCCGCGAGGATCAGCCAGGCCGCGCTGACGGTCTCGCCGCGGCCGAGGGCGAGCATCGCCCAGCCGGCGGCGCCGGCCAGGGCCACGAGGGACCACAGGAGGGGGATCATGCGGCTCAATCTAGGGCGCCCCACGCGGGAGGACAGGGCGCGGCCGGCCCGGCGCGTGGGTCCCTCTTCCGCCGCTCCCCCGGGTCCCGTAGCTTGAGCGCTCTATGTTCTCCGCCTACGAGAGCTACGGCAGCGGGGCCTGGGAGCCCGAACAGGAGCACACCGGCACCACGCTGGAGCAGCCCCTGCCCGTGGCCGTCACCCCCGGCTTCGCGGGAAAGGTCGCCGTGGTCACCGGCGGGGCCACCGGCCTGGGCCGCTGCATTGCCATGGAATTCGCGCGGCAGCGCTGCAAGGTGGCCTTCTGCTATGTGGAGCTCCCCGGCCGCGACGTCACCGAGCAGGCGCTGCTCACCGAGACCGCCTGCACCGCGATGGGCGCCGAGGTGTACGCCGCGCGCTGCGACGTCCGCGACCGCGGCTCGGTGGAGCGCTTCCTGGCCGACACGGTGCACCGCTTCGGCACGGTGCACTTCCTGGTCAACAACGCCGGGATCGCCATGGACGGCGCCCTCTGGCGCATGACCGACGAGGCGTGGCACGAGGTCCTCGACACCAACGTGACCGGCGCCTTCAACTGCATCCGCACCGTCTCGCCCATCTTCCGCAAGCAGCACTACGGCAAGATCGTGAGCGTCTCCGCCCACCAGGCGGCGCGTCCCGGCTTCGGGGTGGCCAACTACGCCGCGAGCAAGGCCGCCCTCGAGGGGCTCACCCGCGCCGCCGCGGTGGAGCTCGGCCCGGCCAACATCAACGTCAATGCCGTGGCCCCCGGCTTCATCCGCACCGAACGGATGTCCATGCTCCCCCGCGAGGTGATCGAGCGGGCCCAGAAGCACAGCGTCCTGGGCCGGGTGGCCGAGCCCGAGGACGTGGCCCACGTCATCGCGTTCCTCTGTTCCGACGAGGCCCGCCACATCACCGGCCAGACGCTGGTGGTGGACGGGGGCCTCTCCCTCGAGTAGCGCCCGACCGCCTTACCGCCCTCCCGCCCGTTCCCCGATCCCCACCGCCGGTTTACAATTCCCCCCGTGCCAAGCCGTCCCTTCCGGGTCTCCACGGTCGTTTCCCTCGCGCTGCTGACCCTCGCCTGCGGGGGGACGCCCGCGCCCGCCGCGCCGTCGCCGGCGTCCCAGCATCCCACGGAGCCGGTGCGGCCCTTCGCGGCCGCCGTCTTCGCCGGCCAGTCCATCGCCGTGCTGCCCCAGACCATGGTGCTGGCCGGCGACACCCTGGGCCGGGTGCCGCCGCTCGGCGACCGGGCCACCGCGCTCGCGTGGGCCGATTCGCTGGTCGGCGCCGAGTTGCTGGCCCGCGGTCCCGAGGTGAAGTGGGTGCTGCCGGCCGAGCTGCGCCGGGTGGCCCACCGGGCGCCCGCCGTGGCCCCCGACCCCGACCGCATGGGGCAGTCCCTGCTCCGGGCGCGCCAGCTGGAGGACGTCCCCGACCCGCTGCGCGGCCAGCTCCGCACCCTGATGGCGCTGCTGGGCGGCCGGTTTGCGCTGGTGCCCGCCGCGATCCAGTTCCTCCCCGAGGCCGCCGGCACCATGCGGGCGGAGGTCTCGATGGTGCTGGCCGACGCCCGGACCGGCAAGGTGGTCTGGCGCACGGTCACCTGGGGCACCGGGGCCACCCCCGCCGAGGCCCTCACCCGCGCCATGCAACTCGTGCTTCCCGCTGGCCTGGATATCCGATGACATTCAACGTGACGCTCATTCCCGGCGACGGCATCGGCCCCGAGATCACGGCGGAGACCGTGAAGGTGCTCGAGGCCACCGGCCTCACCTTTGACTGGGACGAGCAGCTGGCCGGCGTGGCCGCCGTGGACGCCACCGGCACCCCGCTGCCCGATTCCACCATCGAGAGCATCCGGCACCGCAAGCTGGCGCTCAAGGGACCGCTCACCACCCCGGTGGGCACCGGCTTCCGCTCCGTCAACGTCCAGCTCCGCAAGGAATTCGAGCTGTTCGCCAACCTGCGCCCCGCCCGCTCGTTCATTCCCGGCGGGCGGTTCAGCGACGTGGATATCGTCCTGGTGCGGGAGAACCTCGAGGGGCTCTACGTCGGGGTGGAGCACTTCATCGCCATCGGCGGCGACCCCCGCGCGGTGGGCGAGTCCACGGCGATCGTCACCCGCGCCGGTTGCGAGCGGATCATCCGCTA
>Ga0268298_10003249_pt1 | contig 16809 bp, 16 predicted proteins | sample WWTPWeurt_MetaG_FD_194462 | JGI IMG/M metagenome (GOLD analysis project Ga0268298, IMG submission 194462) | Activated sludge microbial communities from WWTP in Nijmegen, Gelderland, Netherland - WWTP Weurt | ecosystem: Engineered > WWTP > Aerobic digester > Activated sludge | place... | reverse complement strand
ACGCCGTTGATGAGGTCTTCGGGTGTACCAACACCCATCAGGTAGCGTGGTTTGTTCTCTGGCAGCAGCGGGGTGACCACGTCCAGCGTATCGTGCATTTCCTGCTTGGTCTCGCCGACAGAAAGGCCGCCGATGGCGATTCCGGGGGTATCCAGGGAGGCAATGAATTTGGCAGACTCCGCCCGCAGTGTGGCGTCAACTCCACCTTGGACGATCCCGAACAGGGCCTGGTCTGAGCGCTTTTTGGCATGGAGCGAGCGCTCTGCCCAGCGATGCGTCCGCTCCATCGCTTTTTGGATGTAGGTATGGTCGTTCGGGTCGGAACATTCATCGAAGGCCATGATGATATCCGCGCCGAGATTTTCCTGAATTTGAATGGACTTTTCCGGCGTGAAGCGATGGGTCGAACCGTCAATATGACTCTTGAAAGTCACACCGTCTTCATCGACCTTGCGGGTTTGCGCGAGGGAAAAGACCTGAAATCCACCTGAATCGGTGAGCATGGGGCCAGACCATCGCATGAACTTGTGCAGTCCACCCATATCGCGGACGAGTTCGTCGCCGGGACGCAGATACAAATGATAGGTGTTGCTCAAGACCAGCGAAGCATTGATCTCTTTGAGGTGTTCCGGTGTGAGGGTCTTGACCGTTGCCTGGGTACCCACAGGCGCAAAGACCGGTGTGACGAGGTTGCCATGAGGTGTGGAGAATATTCCTGTACGGGCGCGATTATTTTTGGCTGTGATGTTAAATTCGAACATGCATCCATTATATTCTAGGATAGATTGGCGCGCAGAATGGAATAAGCATAGCGCACATAATACCCGCACCAAGTGGCAATTCCTACAAACTTTGAGCCATCTTCCAAAAATACAAGGATATGTTCTCCACGCTCGCTTCCCTGAAAGAGCAAGCGATTCAATCTGCCGTCAAAAACATCAAAAAAAATAGAAGCGCCTAGAAAGAGCAATGCGAGCACAAGGATCAAATAATCGCTGGATAGAATTTCGTTTCTGTTGAAATACACAAACGCTGCAGCAAGGGACAAATATCCTCCATAGACCAATTTTTGATCTATGTGCAAATAGTCTGGGGCAACCTGTTCATGGAATAAGAACAGATCATCCACCAGCAAAACAGCGGTAAATATGGATGCAAATACGAGAAAAGATCTCTGGCTTGGAAGTCCTTTTTGAGCAACTTTCAGAAAAAAATAAGAGCAGGTTGTTACTGTTAGCGCCGCAGTCCATATTTGTGCACCGATCTGCGACATGAACCCTGTATAAAATGGTAATTCTGCCCGTGCTGTAATATCCCTGAATAGTGTGGATGGGTTAATGGAAGGGATGGTCAGGATCATTATTAATGTCAGACCCAACATCGTCAAGACAGGTAAATAGATATAAAGCAACAGGCTTTTCCATAAAATGCGGGTTTGAATGAGCATCCCCGAGATGATGTTCAGGATCTGTTTCATATTCACCTCTAAAACGATCTAATTATTAAGAACGGCACAACAACATATAAATAATTGTAGTAGACACCCTATGTATCTGTCATATGGAAATACAATTGCAATTTTCTCTTTACCAAACCTTCATAAATCCTTTTTATAGCCTGTACAAAACAAATTTACACTGTGACCATAATATTTTTCGGAGGAAAACATGGTCACACTTTTTGGTAAAAGATTTCGTCTCTTTCGGCCGCGCAGCATTTGGATCCGCCGTGTGGTGCAGTGGTTCTTCTTCGTCCTGATCGCATTGATCGCGGTGAACCACACCCTGGCAGAGAGCGGAATGGAAATCCCCTTCCTATCCAGCGCATCACTGCATGCAGTTTGTCCGTTCGGCGGGGTGGAGACACTGTACACCTATCTTTCCAGCGGATTGTTCGTTCAGAAGATCCATGATTCGTCGCTGGTTCTGGCTGGCATCAGCATCCTGATCGCCATCCTGTTCGGACCGGTCTTCTGTGGCTGGGTTTGTCCGCTTGGAACGGTTCAGGAATGGGTGGGCAAACTGGGACACAAAATTTTCAAACGCCGCTACAACCATTTCGTCCCAACCAGACTGGATAACGTTCTGCGCTACGCACGCTATGGAATTTTGATCTGGGTGCTATATGTCACTGCCACCAGCGGATCGCTTATCTTCGAAGCCTATGACCCTTACTTTGCGCTCTTCAACTTCTGGAGCACCGAAGTCGCGCCCACCGCATTGATCGTTCTCGGTGTGACGCTTGTCCTCTCGGTCTTCGTTGAACGCCCATGGTGCAAATATGCCTGCCCGTATGGCGCAGTGCTTGGAATTACCAACCTCTTCCGCGTCTTCTCCATCAAACGCGCGGCATCCACCTGCAAAGCCGACGGTGCCTGTTCCATTATGTGCCCGATGAACATTCCAGTTGACTCGGTCAATGTGGTTCGCAATCACCAATGCATTTCCTGCCTTGAATGCACATCCGAAGCCATTTGCCCGGTTGCCAAAACTGTCGTCTTCACTGCTGGAGGTGTGAAATGATCCTCACATCCAAACCCCTTGCTTTCTCGCTATTCGTATTGTTATTCGGCGGTATTGCGCTCTCCTCCACATTGGGTTGGTGGCAGACAGAATCCACCAAGACACCGGCAACTTATACCGAAGGCGAGTTCGCAGGTCTGGCCAACCCGGCGGATATCCGCGGTTCGTACACCTTCGGTGACATCTCCAATTCATTCGATGTGACACCTGAAATGCTGGCACACGCATTCCAGGTCACGACCGAGGATCCAGCCGCTTTTGCCATCAAGGAACTTGAAACGATGTATCTTGACAGCGGCTATGAGATCGGCACAAATTCCGTTCGTTTGTTCGTTGCCTTTTACCTTGGCCTGCCCTTCGATACTGCGGACCAGGAAATTTACCTGCCCCAACCTGCAACGGATATTCTGCTGGATAAGGCGGATCTGACTCCCGATCAATTGGCCTACCTTCAAACCTATACTGTGGATGTAACCCCCGCTTCCTCCACCGACGCGGCAGCGGAACCCGCTACCAGCGAAGAGCCCGCCGCTGTGACAGAATCCACTCAAACGGAATCTGAAGCGGAAGAATATGTCGTCAAAGGCAAGACCACCTTCGGCGAGTTGATCCAATGGGGCGTGCCGCAGGATGTCATCGAAGCCATCATCGGTGCAGACATGCCAGACCCGGCCATGAAGGTCAAAGATTATGCGTCTGCCAATGGCCTGGATTTTGAGGTTATCAAACCTGCTTTGCAACTTGAAGTGGATAAAGTAGTGAAATAAAAAAATAAGCGCCGCGATGAGCGGCGCTTATTTTTTTATTATGGAAGTTGTTCGTTCTTTTCCAGATCTGTCAGCAACAGATCGAGCGCGCCGACGGAGATCTGCAACTCACGCAGCGATATGCCGAGCGAGAGGATCATCAAGACTAGGGCAATTCCAAATGTCCATTTGCCTGTGCCCACCCAGCCCGCAAAAAGCGCAAACATACTGACCACACACAATAGCAGACTCATCACACCAACGATCTGCATATTACGAATGAGGTACACACGATGGCGCAGGTTGTCGATCTGAGCGAGCAGGTTATGATCCCTGTTTTCGTGATAACGATCATAGAGATTGCGAATGATGGTGGCCAGGGTTAGAAAGCGATTGGTATATGCCAGCATCAACAGTGATACGGTCGGGAAGAGCAGGGCGGGAGTAGTGAGAGAAAAATCCATTTTCTACGAAATGCCAAAACTGACATGGCGCGGGTTGACGAGCAGCATGGGCAGGCGCATGTTAAATTGCGGAAGAGAAGGGTTGAGGATCTCGGCGTCGTAGACCGAAACCCAGGAACTGTGGGAGATTTCAAGGAACGTGGCTGCATCGGTCTGGGTGGAGATGCGTAATTTTCCCTTGAGCACAAAGGAACCAAGCAAGCCTTCCACGGCCAGCATCATGCGATTCAACTCACTCGTATCATAGTCAATGGGGTCTTCGATGGGCGGTGCAAGGTGAAAGGCGGTCAGGTCCGCCATGGGAATGAACATTTCAGGGTAGGAGATCGACTTCGGCGGCGAACCCGCCAGCAGGATCACGTTCGGACCCAGGACGTGAACGTAATTTGAGGTTCCCTGCATGCGCGGCCAGATGCTGACGCGGGCATTTTCCTTTACCACGATCTCCCCCCGGACGAGCATATCCCTTGTATAAAGCATGACCATGGCGGTCTTTTCATCGGCGGCAAGCGGCTTCATCGTAAACTCCTTTTGATGCGACCATTATACCCAGCCATTTTCAATTCGCCTTATAAAAATCCCCTTCCATGCACATGCCGGAACGTTTATACTGCATCCACAATGCAGCCAAACGAAAAACACTGGAACATCCTTCCGCCCATTACTCCTGAAGCAGAGAGCGCCTTGAGCGCCCTGAACCCGCCGTTGCTGCGCCAGGTGCTTTTCAACCGCGGCTACTCCACGGATGCCGAGGCGCGCGCCTTCCTGCGCGGCGAACCCGTCGTGAACACCGATCCCTTCCAAATGAGCGGCATGCGCGAAGCGGTGGAACGTGTTCGTTTCGCGATCCAGAATCAGGAACCCATCGCCATTTATGGCGACTATGATGTGGATGGCGTAACAGCCACGGCTTTGCTGGTCGAAACTTTGAAATACCTGGCTGCGGACGTGCGCGGTTACATTCCCAACCGCTTCGAAGAAGGTTATGGCCTCAACAACAATGCGCTGGACGAACTAAAAGCGGATGGCGTGCGCCTGGTCATCACCGTGGACTGCGGTATCCGCTCGCCCGCCGAAGCGCTTCACGCCCGGATTGTGGGCCTGGATCTCATTATCAGCGACCACCACCACCCCGACAACGAAAACCTGCCACCCGCCCTGGCCGTCATCAATCCCAAACAGCATGGTGATATCTATCCCGATAAGGATCTGGCCGGAGTGGGGATCGCATATAAGATCGCAGAGGCACTGCTCACAGAAGACGGGCAATTGTCGGTGGTCAATGGTCAGATCCTCAACTCGTTGCTTGACCTGGTTGCCCTCGGCACCGTTGCTGACCTGGCCCCGCTGGTTGGTGAAAACCGCGTGCTGGTTAAGAAAGGTCTCAAGCAAATGAGGCAGACCACCCGACAAGGATTGTTCTCGCTGGCGGCCGTATCTGAGGTGGCCGTGGCCAAACTCAATGCAGGTCATATCGGCTTCATGCTCGGTCCGCGCCTGAATGCTGCAGGTCGTTTGAAAGAGGCGCTGGCTGCCTTTGAATTGCTAACCACCAAAGATGTCTTCCGCGCCGGAGAACTCGCTCAACAACTGGACATGCAGAACCGCGAACGTCAGCGCATCACCCGCGATATGCAAACTCGCGCCGAAGAGATCGCCCTTACTGATGACCCGGATGCCTATCTACTTTTCGCCGCTCAGGAGGATTTTAACTCTGGCGTGGTGGGTTTGGCCGCCTCTCGCCTTACGGAAAAATATTATCGCCCTGCCATTGTAGCTGCAAAAGGCGAGGAGGAGACGCGCGGTTCCTGCCGTTCCATCCCTGAGTTTCACATCACCGATGCGCTTGACCAATGCGCAGATCTGCTTGTTCGGCATGGCGGCCATGCGGCAGCAGCGGGATTCACCGTTCGAAACGAGAACCTGTCCGAACTGGTTTCGCGTTTGAAATCCATCGCCGCAGAAAAACTGTCTGAAACTGAACTCAGGCCTACCGTCACAGCAGACGCGGAGGTTTCGTTGGGAGACGTCCGCCCGGAGTTGTACGAGAAGGCCTTGAAGTATCTCGAGCCCACCGGTTATGGCAATCGCGAGGCCTCTTTTGTGGCGCGAAATGTCAGAGTGAAAAATTCGCGCGTGGTCGGCGCAGACGGCAAACACCTGAAATTATCGCTTGAAGATGAACGGGGCTACACCCACGACGCGATCGGTTTCCGGCTCGGTGATTGGCACAAAGCCATGCCTCCACGAGTGGATATTTTGTTCACCTACGAGACTAACGAATACAATGGCCGCGTAAGTTATCAATTGAACTTGAAGGACCTCAAATCTGCATAAAAAGAGGCAGCCATTTGGCTGCCTCTTTTTTTTATTTTTGCACCGGTAATTTTGCCTGCCGCCAGGCAAGCATGCCGCCTTGTACATTCAGCACGTTGAACCCTTCTTTTGCCAAAGTTTTTGCGGCGGAAATGCTGCGGCTGCCCGAAGCGCAGATGCAAATGATCTCGCGCCCCTTTGGGAGTTCATTGAGATGCTTGTATATCTCACCAAGCGGGATCAACTTCGCGCCGCTGATATGACCGGTACGAAATTCCTCCGGCTGGCGAACATCCAAAACGAGCGGATGCTTGCCGAACTTCAGTTTCTCGCTCAATTCAGCGACGGTGATGCTGGGCACGGACGGCCCAAAAAGACTGGATAGGAATCCCATAAGATCTGCCCTCCAAAGCAGAAGTTGTCGATGCAATTAAAACACGCTCAAAGTAAACGCATTTGAGCAATATCTTGCAAGGACATCGATTAAGTATTCAACTCGTCTGCACGTTCAGGGATGGTGAAATTTTTAATGGTTGTCGCATCCACCAGGCCCGGGAGAAAGCGGTTCAAGAACACGGTCAATCTCCACTGCCAGGGGATGATCCACATACGGCGCGGTTGGCGCGCTATTTTTACCACAGCTTTGCCAACTTGTTCAGCGGTCAGCAGCATGAATTTTGGGGTATGTGCATTGGTCTTGCGTTTGATGCCCGCATGCTCGGTGAACTCAGTCACCACCCCGCCGGGATAGATCAATGACACATTGATCCCCCACGGCTTGACCTCGCGCCGCAACGCCTCGGAGAATCCATGCACCGCATGTTTGGAAGCGGCATAAATGGTGTAGGTCGGGGTTGCCACCAGACCTGCCATCGAACACATGTTGACGATACTTCCGCTTCTCTGCCGGATCATGATCGGCAACACCTGTCTTGTGGTTTGGATGACACCCATCACGTTCACATCGATCTGCGATTGGATATCCTTCACCGGGTCGAGATTCTCCAGCCAATCAAGCCGGCCAAAACCGGCGTTATTGACCAGCACGTCAATGCGTCCAAACCTCTCCAGTGTTTGCGCGATCAAACGTTGAATATCTTCCAACTTTGAGATATCAACCTGCACCACAAGAGTCTCTGCGCCCAACGCTTCGATCTCCCGTGCCAGGGCTTGCAGCCTGTCCACGCGACGGGCGGCAAGGATAACCTTTGCCCCTTCCGCACCAAACTCACGCGCTGCCGCTTCGCCAATTCCAGAGGATGCACCAGTGACGATGACAACTTTCCCTTTGATGTCCATTGCTCTCTCTCCTTTAATTTCTTTGCGAAGCAAATTCAAGACCGCTTACAAAATGCGCTCACAGCCAAATTAACTACGGTCCCCAACGCGGCTGGTAATCGCAATAGTCGTTGTCCGTTAATCGGCGGACATCGGTGCCATCCACACGCATGATATAAATTTCGCAGCCATTATCATTGCCATAGCGGTCGAAGTATGAAGTGAAGGCCACCCACTGGCCATCCGGCGAAATGGATGGTCCCTGGGAATTCCCACCTGTAGGAGTCAACCTGCGTGCATTCGACCCATCTGAATTCATGATGTAGACATCGCGTTTCCAAGGTTCGCCGGAATACGTGACGATGAATACTCCATCTGGTGACCAGTCGCTTCTTCCCCGTATCGCGGGCAGGTCGCTGACCTTTTGCAGTTCACTCCCATCGAGTTTGATCTTGTAAAGTTGGATCAAGCCCTGCATATCGGATGCGAACAAAATAGAAGCGCCATCCGGCGACCAGGTCGGGTCCCAACCGGAAGCGTTGGGAATGCTGCGTGGATTTTTTCCGTCGCGGTCCATTAACCAGATTTGATTGGAATTGAGTGTGGAGAGTTTGAAAGCAATAGTTGTGCCATCCGGGGAAATTTCAGGCCCATTGAGGTTGCCAAGGCGATCCGTTAATTGGGTCGTGATTCCAGTGGCGATGTCCATTTCGTAGATCTCGTATATGTTCGGTTCACGAAAGGCGGCATAGACTACGCTGTCCCCATCTGGAGATATGGATGGGTAATAATGCTGGCGGGTATCGTCGGTGGTAAGGCGACGGAGGCCAGTGCCATCGGCGTTGATAAGGCAGATCTGGTTGCTGGCCTGCACTTTGAAGATCTGGCATACAAAGGCGATCTTGCCGCCTGGTTCGCCTGTGGCGGGAATTGGGTTGTTGGGTTGGTGGGGAGGATCTGTTGGCAGTGGAGTTGCAGCTGAAAGAGTGGCGATCAAGTCTGGTGTTGGGGTGGAAGCGGCAGGAAGGTTGCAGGCCTGAAGAACGATGAGGATCAGCGTCCGAAGGAAGGTATGTCGAATCCGTTTCATACTTGATAAATTTGCCACAAAAGTACGCAAGATAAATCTTGCGGTACAAAGCTAGTTGCCTCAGGCCGATCTATAAGCCGCATTCTGTCCAGCGGATTGCTCCGCTTGTGCAGTCATCTCTCTGGGCGGCGCGTCACCGCTCCGCTCGATGCAGCCTACCCGGGACTGGCCGATCCCACAGGAGGGAAAGGCACGTATGGAGACGAGCAGTCTCCCATCGTCCACAGACGAAATCGTCCCTGCTTGGCCTTGCTCCCGACGGGGGTTACCTGGCCACACGCATTACTGCGCGCGCCGGTGGTCTCTTACACCACCTTTTCACCATCACCCTCACCCGAAAGGGTGGAGGGCTGTTTGTTTCTGTGGCCCTTATCCGGCAGGTTCTCGCTTTTCAGCGGTTTTCCCATTCACAAGGAATGGGATTTCCCCGCCCCGGGTGCTATCCGACGTCGTGCTCTATAGGAGTGCGGACTTTCCTCGATCCCGTCAACGCAGGACCGCGACTGCCCGACCAGCCTGAGGCCACTGCATGATACATGTGAAAAGGTTGAGAGTCAACGCTGAAAGGTGGACATTTCAGGAAAAGACATTAAAATTGAAAATCGAAATCGCAATCCATCAAAGAGGAAATCCCTTGAGCAACCTGCCTGGAAAATTCGTCATTGGCCTGACCGGCAATATCGCAACTGGAAAGAGTGTGGTGCGGCGTATGTTGGAACATTTGGGCGCCTACACCATTGATGCGGATGCGCTCAGCCACCGCGCCTACTCAAAGGGTGCGCCAGGCTATCAACAGGTGATTGATCGTTTTGGACGATGGATCATTAACCGGGAAGGTGAGATCGACCGCAAGAAACTTGGCAACCTGGTGTTCAGCGATCCCGAGGCCATGAAACAATTAGAGTCCATCGTACATCCGCTGGTACGGCAAGCTACGGAGATCCTTGCCAAACGTGCGACGCAAAGAGTCATTGTGATTGAAGCGATCAAACTTCTGGAAGGCGAACTGCGCAATGTCTGCGATACCATCTGGGTGGCCAATGCCCCTGAAGATGTGCAGGTGGAACGTTTGATGCGCAAACGAGGGCTAACCCGCGAACAGGCTTTGAGCCGTATTCAGGCACAATCGCCGCAAAGCGCCAAGGTGGCAGTGGCGAATATCGTGGTTACGAACACCGGTTCATACGAAGACCTGTGGAAGCAGGTCAGCGAGGCATGGAAGGAGATCGTCCCCACCCAGAATGAAGAAGGACCGGATACTCTTAAACTCCAGAAGCCGACCGTTCCCACGGGCGAAATGACGATCAAACGCGGCAGGCCAAAGAACTCGGCCATCATTGCCGAACTGGTCACCCGGTTGAGCGGTGGCAAGGTCCGTATGACATCCGACGATGTGATGGAAAGTTTTGGTGACCGGGCATTCATGCTGCTTGAACAGGACGGTCAATCGGTGGGTGTGGCTGGGTGGCAGGTCGAAAACCTTGTAACGCGCACAAATGACATCTTCATTGAAGAGGCGCTTGACAAACACAAAGCGCTGGAAACCCTCATCAAAGGCGTGGAATCCGCCTCAAGCGAATTGCAAAGCGAAGCATCCCTGGTATTTATTGCGGATGAAGGCCCTGGACAAGCTGCTCTTTGGAAACAACTTGGCTATGAAAAACGCACACCAGAGACCCTCGGCGTGCAAGCCTGGCAGGATGCCGCCGCCGAGTCGCTCCCCTCTGGCAGCGCTCTCTTTTTCAAGCAACTGCGCCAGGACCGCGTCCTGCGCCCCATTTAAGGTTCGGCTTTTGCACCGGCAGTCGGTTCGATCCCGTTGCGATTGCCATGCCTGAGACCTGACCTATATAAACGTGACAGAATTCCTGAACAACCTCTTTTTCATATTCCAACGCGTCAGCTGGCTGAGCGTGCTCGACATCATGCTCGTCACGCTGATCTTTTTTGTTTTGTTGTATTCCCTGCGCGATACACAGGCCATGGCATTGCTGCGAGGGATGATCCTGCTGATCGTGGCCCTGACTCTGCTTACCAGTTTGGTGGAACTGCCCGCCTTCTCGTGGATCGCGCAAAACTCCCTGCCCGCGTTGCTGCTGGCAGTGCCGGTCATCTTTGCCCCGGAGATCCGGCGGACGCTTGAACGCCTCGGCCGTGCGGGAACCTTTATGCCCTCCTCCGTCAAGAACGCAGACTTTGCCATTGAAGATACGATCCGCGCGGTGGTGAGCGCCACGGCGCGCCTCTCCGCACGCCAGCATGGAGCATTGATTGTCATGCAGCGCCTGGATAATCTCGAAGAATTCATCCACACCGGCGTGGCATTAAATGCAAGGGTAACACCGGAATTGCTTTTACAGATCTTCTATCCGAACACGCCCTTGCATGATGGTGGTGTGATCATTGTGAATGCGAAGGTGGTGGCAGCTGCCTGCGTGATGCCGCTCTCAGCCAGTGGAATTTTGAACCGCACACCTGAGCGCCAGATGGGTCTGCGCCATCGCGCCGCACTTGGCACTTCGGAAGCCAGCGACGCCATCGCCATCGTTGTCTCCGAAGAGACAGGCGGAATTTCCATTGCTCATGCCGGGCGGATGCTGCGCCGCCTCGACCCTGATCGTTTGGAGAACATCCTCACCGCTTTCTTCCGCCCGAGCGGCCGGGAAAATAAGAGCGCTTTTGAGCGACTGTTTCCGGGTCTTAATCGCCGCGAAAAAGAGAAATAATGTTTCGTTGGATCCTCGACAACTATCGGACGTTTTTATGGGCCTTCGCGCTGGCAATTGCCGTGTGGATCTCGGCTGTCACCTCGGCAGACCCGGATGAAACGCGTACGCTTCCCTCTCCCGTGCCGGTGCAGATCATCGGCCAGGCCTCGAACCTCGTCCTAAGCAGTGACATCCCCACCGAAGTGGAAGTCACTTTGCGCGCGCCGCACTCAGTGTGGAGTATGATCGAAGCCGATCCGCAACTCGTGCGTGCCATCCTCGACCTTTCGGGTATCAGTTCCGGCGAACATATCCTCGAATTGCAGATCCAGGTTAACGCGCGCCCGGTGCAGATTGTCTCTGCAGCGCCGGGGGCTATCTCGCTAACCCTCGAACCCCTGATGACCAAATCCTTTAATGCCGACCTGAGCATCTCCGGCGAAGCGGCAGTTGGATACCAGGTGGGAAACGCAAAGATGGAGCCGCTGGAAATTGTGGTTTCAGGCGCCCAGTCCCAGGTCCAGAAAGTGATGCGCGCCCGCATCCCCGTGGACTTGAATGGAATCCGCGAGAACCTCGATCAGACCATTCAAGTTGAGATCCTTGACCAGAACGGGCAGATCGTGGATGGGGTGACAGCCTCTCCGGAGGTTGTGCATGTCACCCTGCCGGTGAGCCAGCAAGGCGGTTATCGCGATGTCGCGGTCAAGGTGAGCATCATCGGGCGTGTTGCCAGCGGATACCGCCTGACCGATCTCTCTGTTTTCCCGCCGGTGGTGACGGTCTATTCGACTGATCCGGACCTTGTAGCCAATTTACCCGGCGTAGTGGATACCCAGGCTCTCGACCTGCAAAATGCCCAAGACGATATTAATACGCGCTTGTCACTTAATTTGCCACCCGGTGTGTCGATCATTGGCGAACAGACCGTGCTGGTGCAGGCAGGCGTCCTGCCTATCGAAGGTAGTGTTACACTGGCGGGCGAGTTCATTGAAATAGTAGGCCTTGAGAACGGGTTGACCGCTCAGGTCTCGCCGCTCAGCGTCGACGTGATCCTCTCCGGCCCGTTGCCCCTGCTCGACACGCTCACCCATCAATCCATCCGTGCCACAGTAGACCTGACCGGCCTTGCACCCGGCACCTATCAGATCAAGCCCAAAGTGGAGATCCTGGTCGCCAACATTGTGGTAGAGTCAATCCTCCCGAACGCCATTGAAGTTGTGATCACCGAGTTGGATGCCAGTCCGTCGCCCACTCCCATACCTTCACCCACGCCAAAACCATAAAGTAGAGAAGTATGAAACCAATTGTTGCACTTGTAGGAAGACCGAATGTAGGAAAGTCCACGTTCTTTAACCGCCTGGTCGGGGAACGGATGGCTATTGTAGATGACACCCCCGGCACCACCCGTGACCGTCTCTTTGGAGATGCGGAATGGAATGGCCGCGTCTTTACTGTGATCGATACCGGCGGCATTGACCCGACCCATGGCGGTCGGACTCCGCTCTCAGTGGGTTCCGTTGATTTTATCGATGACATCCGCCGACAAGCTCAAGCCGCCATCCGCGAAGCCGACGCGGTGCTCTTCATCACCGATGGCGAGACCGGCGTCACCGAGCCTGACCGCGAAGTGGCGGGCATTCTGCGCCGGATGCAGCGCAAGCAGGAAGATGGAAGTTTTCTACCGCCTATTTTTTTGGCGGTGAACAAATGCGAATCGCGGGAACGCCGCGACCAGGCGACAGAATTCTACGAACTCGGCCTTGGCGAACCCTATCCCATTTCCGCCATCCATGGCACCGATACCGGCGACTTGCTGGATGCGCTGATCAACGCCATGCCTGAACAGAAGGAAGAGGAGCAGGACGAGAACATCAAGATCGCTCTCGTCGGGAAACCCAATGCTGGGAAGTCGAGCCTGCTGAACAAACTGGTCGGTGAGGAACGCGTCATCGTCAGTCCTATCGCCGGAACCACGCGCGACGCCATTGATATGCAGATCGAGTATGAAGGTCTGCCCGTCACGTTGATCGACACGGCGGGCATCCGTCGGCGCGGTAAGATCGAAAAAGGCGTGGAGGAATACAGCGTGCTGCGCTCCTTCAAGGCCATTGAGCGCGCTGATGTCTCTTTGTTGATGATCGACGCCACCACCGGCATCACCGCCCAGGATGCGCACATTGCAGGTTTCATCAAAGACGAGTGGAAGTCCTGCGTGGTGCTGGTCAACAAATGGGATGCCATCGAAAAAGATGGCACGACCATGGAAGCCTACACAGAAAAGATTCTCAACGATCTGAATTTTGTATCCTATGTCCCCATTCTATATATCTCTGCCAAGACCGGTCAGCGTGTGGATCAGGTCATGCCTATGGCGCTGCGTGTCCAGGAAGAACGCCTTGCCCGTCTGACGACATCCAAGATCAACGAGATCATCCACAGGGCACAGGATGCGCATCCGCATCCCACTCACGCCGGGCGCGCGCTCAAGATGTTCTACGGCACCCAGGTCCGCAGCGACCCGCCAACCTTCATGATCTACGTCAATGATCCGACGTTAATGCACTTCACCTACCTGCGCTACCTCGAAAACCAGATCCGCGCAGAGTACGGTTTCTTGGGCACACCCATTCGAATTGTGACCAAGGGCAGAAGAGAGTAATAATAACCACAGGTGACAGCTGCTTTCGAAAGCGGTTGTCACCTTTTTCAGAAAACTCTATGAACAAAAAATATCTTCTCATCCTCGGCGATGTTCTTGCCATTGCCTTGCTCACTATCATCGGCTTTGCCACCCACGGTGAAACCGGCGCGACCTTCCTGCCGCGCATGTCAGCGGCTTTCTTTCCCGTCATCTTCAGTTGGTTCGTGCTGGCTCCGTGGTTTGGCCTGTTCGATGAACAGATCATTTCACAACCTAAAAACCTGCTACGTATCCCGCTGGCGGTGTTCTTCGCTGCGCCAACGGCGGTCATTCTTCGTGCTGCCTGGTTCAACACTGCCGGTATTCCCATCTTCGCCCTTGCTCTTGGAGGCACCAACGCGCTGGGTATGATGGTTTGGCGATGGGTTTATATCCAGATCGCGAAGCGGATTTCGAATTAAAATAAATTTATCCATTCACTAGCAAGGCACCTGCAAAATTTGCAAAAGGATACCCTGTCATCTTTTGTGACGTTCTTGGAGGGAAGATGGATATGATTGTGCCCCATGAACAACCAAATTACCCTTAACCACATTCCAATCCGTACCGAGCTTCGTGCCGGGGATGTCGGTGCGATCATGTCCATGCACGGCAGGCTGTATTACAAAGAGTATGGATACTCCCGGCCTTTCGAGCATTATGTTGCCCAAAGCCTGGCCGAATTTCTGGAAAGATACGAACCGATGCGGAATCGCATTTGGGTTTGCGAACACGAGGATCGCATGGTCGGCTCGCTGGTCCTGATGGACCGTGGAGACGCGGCACAGTTGCGCTACTTTTTGCTCGAACCGGAGTACCGTGGTTTCGGCCTTGGCTCGAAACTGCTGGACCTTTTCATGGAATTCATGCGTGGCTGCAGATACCAATCCTCTTATTTGTGGACGACAGAGCAGCAGTTGACCGCTGCCAAACTATACATGCGCTATGGATACCGCCTCACCGAGGAGAAACCCTCCACTGCCTTTGGCGTCCCGCTTATCGAGCAACGCTACGATATGACTCTCTAAGACTTAAATTCAGGCGCGAATATTTATCCGCGCACATCCCACGGCGCGACACCTCGCCCATGCCCGCTTCGCAGTGACCTGTGAACGGGTTCTCCCAAATGGGGCAGGACCTCCGCTGTAGCCGCCAGCAAACCAAAACAACCCGCGATCATCATATCTCCAAATGGGGCAGCGTAATACGGCCGTAAACGGCCTTCGTTTTCTGTCTGGAATATGGACCGCCTCGGCCCTGTCACAACCACGTCGAACTCATCTTTTCCAAAATCAAAGACCGCACCCGAATAGATCAATGCACCATGTCCCATGTCGTCGAAGACATCCTGGTGCTTCAGTGAACCATCGGCCAGTTTGTGGAGCAGGTTTTCCAATTTCCCCAGGTTGATCTCGCCGGTATGATGCTCGAAGACTCCCTCGATGCCCTGTTCTCCGAGACGAAACGCCAGCGTATGGAAGTTGCCCACATTGCAGATGATCTTCCGTTGGCGTGCCGATACCAGCGGGTCGAAATTCGCGCCCAGCACGGCGGCAGGAGCCGTATCCATCACCACCAACGGACAGGGCAGATCATGGGCTGAGTCTGCGGCAGATTGTAAGCGGGTCATGATGGATGGGATCTCATCCGAGAGAAAGGCAAAGGCGGAAAGTGAATTCCTGGTTTTGATGCGCTCGTCCAGGTAATCAAAACGAAACTGCCTGTCTGAAACCCCCGCGGGAGCGTTGCCATGATCAAAGACGGCCACAGCCGCTGCGCCGAGGTCTTTCAATGAGACGCCGTAATCGGAAAAGGTTTTGGAGATCAGGGCAAAATCGAAGTCCTTCAATTCCAGGTGTTCGGTTTTTGATTTGAGACCTCCAGCCTCGTCCTCTGAAACGATCTGGATTCCCAATGCACTTACCTTGTCCAACTCATCGTTCAACGTTGTGGCCGCCGATGGCGTTATATAGACGGGTATCCCGGAACGAGCGACTTCTTCGATGGCCCAGGCTGAAGGACCACCCCCCATTTGATGGCCGGTGAGCAGCATCGGGGTCCGTGCTTGAAGCGCCTGTTTGAGACGACGATAAACCATCATGGTAGGCGAAGGCAGGATGAGTTTGAATCCGTTCTCAACGTCGAGATCCGAATCGTAAAGAAAAATATCCTGCGTGCCCGTACCAATATCTACCGTTAAGATTTTCATGGTCACCTCGTATACAAATGATAACAAAAAAGATGCGCCGCACAGCGCATCTTTTTTATACTTATGCTTTTTGCAGGACAAAATACCAATAACGGCGGTTGTCGAGGTGGGGCAGGGCGTCGGGAGAATCCGGTTTGAGCCCGGCGAAGTGATAGAACTGTTTGTGTAAAATGCGCGGCACGTATTTCTGGACAAGCGCCACGCGGCGTTCGCGGTCGAGTTCCATGGCCTTGAGCACGTTGTCGGTGATATCTTCTTCGTGGACGAGTTTCAGCCCCATGGCCTTGATCTGCGCATGCCAGATGGCGATCTTCTCTTCGTAACGCAGGTCGGTATAGAGAAAATATCCGTTGGGCTTGAGCACGCGTTTTACATGTTCGAAAAATTTGTGGAGGTTGGGGTAATACAGGGAGGCTTCCACGTTCACGACCACGTCAAAGGAATTATCGGGAAAGGTGAGCGCTTCGGCGTTGCCATGATGAAAAGTGAGTCCCTTGAGGTGGCTGTAATGCTGGCGGCAAAATTCGACGGCGCGTGTGGAGAAGTCTACGCCGGTGTAGGACTTGGGCTTGAAGTGCTTGACGATGAACGAAGCGCCTCCTCCGCGGCCCGAGCTGACCTCCAGTGCCTCGGCATTTTTCCAGTCGATGTGGCGAGCTACATGGTGGTAGAGCTGCATCGGGTAGCGGTGGATCTCCTCATCCGGCGCCAGGGAAATGGGTTCCTGCTCGTGGTGCGCGTACCCAAAGTTCATGAAGATGGCGTTCTTGTCCCGGTCCATGGCCGAGATCAT
>Ga0268298_10003248_pt1 | contig 16810 bp, 9 predicted proteins | sample WWTPWeurt_MetaG_FD_194462 | JGI IMG/M metagenome (GOLD analysis project Ga0268298, IMG submission 194462) | Activated sludge microbial communities from WWTP in Nijmegen, Gelderland, Netherland - WWTP Weurt | ecosystem: Engineered > WWTP > Aerobic digester > Activated sludge | place: Netherlands... | reverse complement strand
ATGGGTTTACCTCATCAGTCTTCGCGACCACGAGACGGTCGCCGAGTCCAACCGCCGGATGCGGAAGACCGCATGTCCGGTGGTGTGGGAGGGGTGACGGGCGCAATCCCGTCACCTCGACCCGATCAGCCCTGATTCAAGTTCATCCCAGGCCGCCAGCACCAGCCGCCGGGTACGGTATTCGCCGAACTCGCGGATTTCGTTGTGCTTGAGCACGCGGAAGGTTTCGCTGGGGTAGTCGTCGCCCATGACATCGGCGGGGTCGAGGATGTAGCGCAGTTCGTCGCGGCTGAGGCCGTAGAGGCGGGCATACCAGGCGTCGAGTTCGGCGCGGAGTTGGGCGCGGCGCTCCGGGTCCCAGGGGAAGGGTTCGCCGCTGTGGCCGAGGTCGGCCGCCCAGGGGGCGAGGTCGCGGGCGCTGTAGGTCAGTTCGAGCACGCGGGGGACGATGAAGGCGAGGTCGGCGTCGCTGTAGCGGTCGGGAGGGAGGATGGGGAATTGTTTGAGGTAACCATAGGTGAGGTGCGTTCCTCCCACCTTGACTCGGGCGATGAAGTCCAACGTGAGCGAATCCAGATTGGCGAGCAGGGCCGCAGCACGCGCCGGCTTCTGGCTGGTCATGAATAGCGGCATGGTGTGCCCCACCCCCACCCGCGGCACCACCGATGCAATCACCGTGCGCTCGTTGGTCGCGTTGGTAATGTCCCGCCAGCCCATCAGCCAGCCCCGCTCCCAGCCCTTGTCCTTCAGTCGCGCCTCGACCTCGGCGGCCTCCACCCAGTAGCGCGGGGTGACGGCGAAGGCAGGGTCGGCCTTTTCGGCCTCGGTCAGCTCACGGCTGGTTCCGTCAGCCCCGGCCCCTCCCAGCCTGAAGGCGTTCGCGGCTCCTGGCCCGCCGCTCACCCCGCTGGGAGAGGGGAGATAGGTCGCCCAGCGGTGGTCGAACTGGTGAATCATCTTGGCCTCGTACAGCGGCAGCCGGCCGGGGGCGGGAGTGGCGTGGAACAGGCCGCTGTCGTTGGCCATGTGGATCATCGCCATGAAACGGATGCCCCAGGGGTTGTTGTCTGATAGAGGCATCACAACCAGTCTTCCAGCATCAATTTGGGAACCCGGGCAAATTCACGGGTGTTATGCGTCACCAGCGTCAGCCCATGGGCCAGGGCGATGGCGGCGATTTGCATGTCATACGGACCAATCGGTGTGCCTTGCCTGGCAAGGTGAGCACGAAGATCGCCAGCCCGCAAGGCTGCGTGGTCGTCGAACGGCAAGCTGGGAAAATCGCGGAACAACCGCGTCAGGTTGGCCTGACTTTCGGCCATACGCTGACTTTTGCAGGTTCCGAACCACAATTCAGCTTTGACCGGTGAGCACAGATAGACTTGATTTTCCCCGGCGGCAATCAGTCGTTGCACGACCACGCGGTTATTTTTCAACCAGGCAATGCAGATATTGCTGTCCAACAGGTAGCCGCTCATTCCAGTGAGTCTCTGGGGACATCCTGTCCCAGGTCGGAGTCGTCAATGTCATCGGGAAAATCGTCACTCAGGGTTCCTGCCATGGCCAGGACGCGCTCTTGCCAGCTTTGGGATGGTCGCGCTGCCGCGGGGTCAATCGGTAACACAATGATTTCCGCCTGCTGGCAGTTGGCAAATTCCGCAGGCAACTCAATGTGAATGTGCAGGTCGGTAATGGTTTCAATGGTGCGGTGGGCATACATGGTCCATCTCCTGGTCTTTGATGAAAACGGGCACTCGGGCATAAATTTTCTTGGTCAGCTCGGCGTCCACCCGGCTGCGGAACACCGGACAGGTGAGCGTGTTGGGGTTGATGAGGGCAAAGTCCTGCGGCGCGAGCGTGAAGCGCCGGCGCGGGTCAGCTAAATGGTCTACGGACAGCAGGTAATGCCCCAATTCAGCCAGCCGGTCCGTTTTGCCGATGGTGACTAGCGCAAAGGGAGTATCTGGATGCACCGCCGGGAAAATGCGACGGGCGTTATCGAAACCGTAGAACGAGGAAAGCATTCGCTCGGAAACGAGGAATTGGAAATACCGCTTGGTTGAATCGTCAGTGCCAATCCCGGACGGCACGATGAAGCCCGCCCGCCCATGGGCGCTGACCAGTTGCGCGAAGGTCTCGGCAAAGAGGGCGTAGGTATTCACGTCGCCGACGCCGGTCAGCGGAAAACGCCCGGCCTCGTGGGCGAGGAGGCTGGCGGCCTCAGCGCCACGCTTGGCGGCCAGAAACTCGACGTACAGCGCCTGCTCGGCGGCATTGGGCGGCACCAGTCCTTGCGCGGCTTCTACCTCCGGGTAGAGGGTATGCAGCAGCCTGCCCTCGGCCAAGAGCGCGATGCGCCGGCCGCGCTCGGCCTTGTGCGGCGCCTCGGCGACCAGCGGGCTGCGGCTGGCGAAGAATTCCTCCTCCTGCAACTTGATGCGCTCCCACGGCGGATTGCCGAGCAGCACATCGAAGCCCCTCTCCCGCCGGGAGAGGGGTCGAGGTGAGGGAAGGGGCTGGGCCGAGGCAGAGCTTGTTCCCTCACTCACGAGAGGGGAGGGGAGGAAGATGTGCGGAAACGCCTGCCACCAGTGGAAGGCTTGCGCCGCCTCACAAGCGCGGCGGGCGGCCTCCGCCACGCCAGGGCGCGGGGCGTGGCCGTTCTGCGTCAGCCAGAGGTCCTGGCTGGTCGGCACCTGCTTTTCGGTTTCCGGGGTCTTGGGCAGCACGAAGGCGGCGACGAAGAGGTCGGCCGCCAGCCGGGCGCGCGACTCGGCCAGTCGCGCCTGCAGCGCGGTGAAGGCGGCGCGCTTGGCCTCCACCGCTTCGAGCGTGTCGTCGGGCAGGCGCTCGAAGGCCTCCGCGTCCGGCTCGGCTTCCAGCCCGAGGCTGAACTGGTCGCTGAGGGCCTTGGCCTTTTCGATGGCCTTCAGCGCGTCGCGGTTGGCCTTCTTGAGGCGTCTGACCACCTCCTTGTCGTCGCCGGAGAGGGCATTGAAGGCCTGGTCCGGGATACCGGCGTCGAGCACCGCCGGGTCGAGCACGCCGAGCAGGGCATCGCCGCAGCGCAGGTGGGCATCGAGGAAGCTGAGCGGGCGTTCCGGGGTATAGGCCTCCAGCCACAGGGCGGTGCGGGCGAGTTCGACCGCCAGCGGGTTCTTGTCCACGCCATGGATGCCGTGGGCCACCACCTCGCGTAGCGCCCGGCGGTAGTCGGCGGGCAGCGGGTTGCCGTCGGTGGCGTTGAGCCGCGCCACCTCCTCGGCGAGGCGACGGGCGGCGGCGAGCAGGAAATGGCCGGAGCCGCAGGCCGGGTCGCAGACGTTGAGGGAGAGCAGGGCCTTGACGGGTTCCCGCGGATTTTCGGCCAGGGCGCGTTCGATGACGGGCTCCAGGGCGCTCTTGATGAGTTCCCGCACCAGGCTGTCCGGGGTGTAGTAGGAGCCGGTGAGCTTGCGGGCGTTGCCGCGGGTGCCGCCTTCACCCCCGACCCCTCTCCCCGTGGGAGAGGGGGGTAGAACCCTCACCCCAGCCCCTCTCCCGGAGGGCGAGGGGAGTTCGTCCTCGTCGCCGATGAAGCCGAAGCGGCGAACGCCGGCGGTCAAGCTTAGATTGGGCACCAATTCGAGCAGGCTTTCGTAGACGCTGCCGAGTTCCTCGGAATCCATGTCGCGGTAATTGACCCGGGAGAGCGCCGCGCCGTCGCGGAAGAAGCAGAGGCTGAACAGGGCCGAGAGCAGGGCGCTGTTGTCGAGCCGGGCGGCGTCCAGGTCCGGACACTGGCCGGCGGCGAAGAGGCCGCCCAAAGCCGGCAACCCGAGCGCCGGTTGGCCCTGGCCGAGGCCGTGGAAGGTAATGCTGAGCGCCTGCCAGAGGTCGGCATGGCGGTCATGGCTGCGGCGGCGGGCGGCCAACTGGCGCAGCCGGGCGAGACTGTAGCCGGCGCGGTAACGGGCCCTGGCCTCGGCGCTGGCGTCCGGGGCAAAGACCAGTTCGCGGTCCTCGATGGTGGCGAGGAAGATGAGGCGGTAGACGAGGCGCAGCAGTTGCTCGAAGTAGGTCTGGGTGGAGACTTCGCCGGCTTCGAGACGGCGGCGCAGTTCGCCGTTGGTGGGATGCGCCAGGAAGCCGGTGCCGAGTGCGCGCAGGGCTTCGGTGACGCCGAGGCGCAGGCGGTCGCGGGCGCGGAGGCCATCTTCCTGCGCCTGGTTGCGCCAGCGCTCCAGTGGGCAATCGCTCGGTTCACTCCCCACCTTGCCAAAGCGAGAGGCGTGGGCGAGCAGCCAGAGGGCGGTGAAGTCCGGGTAGAGACCTTCGCTGAAGATGGTTTCGAGGTCGGCCTCGATATAGGCCGGGCGGGTGAGGCTGGGGTTGTCGCGCAGGAGGCGCAGCTTGAGGCCGTTGCCGACGATGGCCCAGAGGGCGCCGTTGCTGGCGTTCAGGTATTCCTGGGCGAGCAGGAAGGGCGAGCGGCGGCGTGCGCCGTCGCCGAAGCGGGCATCGGGTTTGTCGAGGGGCTGGTCGTGGGCGGCGCACACCACCGGCACCCGGCCATCCAGGGCGGCTAGGCCGATGGGGAAGACCCGCTCGTCGAGGCTGACCGACTCGACGGCCCTGAGGTCGCCGAAGCCAAGGACATGACGCAGCAGCGGTTCGAGAAAATCCTTGCGGGTGAGGGCGTGCGTATTGCGGTCGCTACGGGCGCGCTGGGCGGCGAAGTCCTGCCAGAGGGTCTGGGCGATCTTCCAGTAGCGGCCGATTTCGTCGCGCAGCTTGAGGCCGCGCGGGATGTCGTACTCGGCCTCGGCCTGCTCGCTGGCTTCGAGATGGGCCACCTTGTTGAGAAAGTCCGGAGCGAGCAAGCCGCCTTCGATACTGAGGGCGGGAAAGGCGAGTTCCTGGTTTGGGCGACGGGCCATGGGTTTGTTCTTGTAATCAACCCGCTGAGGAGTGGAGATACATATCGACGGTAGCTGTCGTCCAGGTGGAGAGGCCGGTGCCGAAAAAATCCTGGTCTTCCGTCCAGATGGGGCAGTTCAACAGCAGGGCGGCCGCCACGCCGGGCCAGTCCCGTACGTCCCGGTGAGCGATGCGGGCACGGGCCTCAGTTTCGACCAGGGCCAGTTCCTCATGACCGACAAGCTGAACGGCACTCATCAGGGTGGCGAGAGAGGCTTGCCAGGCGGATTCGACCATGCCACGCCGGGGGGCGAGTTCGGCCAGATAGCGGCAAGCCTCCTGATAGTTGGCTTCGGCAACGTAGAAGGCAACCTCCTCGCTCGCGCCGGCAATCAACTCCCTTACCCGCTGGCCAAAGACGGCGCGGATAAGAATGTTGGCGTCGATGACCAGGCGCTTATGCTGCATCCTGTTGCTTCCGCCAGGCCTTGAAATCGGCAGCCAGCTCGTCTTCGCTGATGCCGAGCCGGGCCATTTCTTCCTGCATGCGTCGACCCGCTTCGAGCAGGGCGTCGCGCTCGGACTGGCTGGGCCGCCGGGGCACCGGGATGTAGAAACCGATCGTCTGGCCGTGGCGGGTGACTTCGATGGGAACCGAGGATTCCAGATATTCGGCGAGCTTTTCGCGCAGTTCGCGCATACCGATACGCAGGCTCATGATGGGCTCCTTATTGATCAATTGTGTACTTAATTTATAACACATTTGAGCCTCACGCTGGCACCAACACGAACACCCCCATGACATCGACCGGCAGGCTCGGGGTGACACGATATTCGCCACGCCCCTGGGCGGCTTCGCGGACGCGCCTGTGGTCCTCGAGCAGCCGTTGCGCCCGTTGGCGGGCCAGGGCTTCCAGGATCGGCTGCTGGTCTTCCAATCGGTCGAGCGTCCGCTGGAGATGCTGGTCGCGTAGCGGTGGCGGCATGTTGCGGGCCGGCTCGGCGGCCATCAGGGCGCGGGCGGCGTCATCCTCCAGCAGTGGCTGATCGCCCTCGGCAGGCAGACCGAGGGTCAGGGTTTCCTCGCACAGCAAGAGACGGGATTGGCCGCGGTGGGTGACGCTGAGCTGGTGACGCAGCCGAACCAGCAGCAGCGTGGTCTTGACCTGTACCGCCTCGGTGAAGATGGCCCCGGCCCGGGCGACCGCCTTTATCGCCTCGTCGGCGCCTGTAGCTTCCAGGGCGGATTCGAGCAGGTGGTCGGCCAGCACCGAGACCAGCGGGTGGGTACGATGGATAAACTGCGCCCCGGGGGCGACGGGCTGGTGGAAGTCGATGCGCAACGTGCCCATCAGACCTTCGCCTTCGAGTCTTTCGCGGACGGCTACGGGCAAACTGTCGGCGTGCAACTTCCAATGATCGGCTCCCGCCTTGCTGACGGCTTCCAGCGGTGCCCCCAGTTGCACGGCAGCGCGCTTGATGAAGCGTTCGACATCTTCCTCCCCGCCCAACACGGCCAGGGTCTTCCGCCACTCGGGCAGGACATCCTCCGGCTTCAGTCGACGTTGGGCGAACAGCGTGCGGTTCTTGGCCGCCTTGTCGCGGGCCGATTGCCAAGCGGTGTCGATGGCCGTTTCTGGTGCGCCGAAATCCAGGCTCATCTGTTGCACCTGGCTGGCTATGGCTCCCTGGCGCAGCAGCACGGCGCCGACCAGGGCCTGGGTGAGACGGCCTTCGTCGTCGGGCATGGGGACGAGCACGCCCAGTTCCTTGCGGATGCTCTCGGCCTTGCGCAGGATGACTTCCAGCACCACCCCGTCGACCGGGTTGTCCTGGCCGTAGAGCATGGTCGCACGGACTTCCCGGGCCTTCTGGCCGAAACGGTCGACGCGGCCTTCCCGCTGTTCGTGGCGGGTCGGATTCCAGGACAGGTCGTAATGGACGACGGCGGTAAAGAGGTTTTGCAGGTTGACGCCCTCGGACAGACAGTCGGTGGCGACCAGGAGGCGTTTCTCGGTCTCGCCCATGGCTTCGACCCTGGCCTCGCGTTCGGCGGGGGTGAACTCGCCGGTCACCGCCGTGACCTGGTGGTCGCGGAAGACGGACCGCAGTTGTTCGGCCACATACTGGGCGGTGGCGATGTAGCGGCAGAAGACGACCGGCTGGAAGCCGGCGTCAGTCAACTCTTTCAAATGCTTGATGAGGCACTCCAGCTTGGGATCCTTGGCACTGCCTGTCAGACCTTCGGCACGGGCCATGAGGTCGGTGAGCCACTCGGTGTCCTCGGTGCGGGCATCGGGTTCGATATCCTGGGTGGAGAGGTCGTCCTCCAGGCCGTCGAGCACGTGTTCGCGACCTTGCTCTTCTACTTCGTCCAAGGACAGGGTGCGTCCATTCAGGCGCGTGCGCAAGGCGTTGACCGCCGCGGCCGGAGACGAAGAAATGCAGCGCAACAAGGCGAGTGCCGCCCACCAGCTCATGCGCTGTTGCAGGAGACCCTGCCCATCGGCGCGTATCACGAGTTCGCGGGCGTATTCGAGCACATCGTCGAAGAGACGGCCCCAGTCACCGGTGAGCTTGTAAAAGATTTCGGCCGAGAGGCGCTCGGGGAAGATCCGGCGCTCCCGCCATTCCTCGATGTCGGGACGACGGCGCTGGACGAAATGTCTGGCCAATTGTTCGCGCAAGGGACGACGGCCATCCGCGGGGATGTCCTTGAGTTCCCGGAACTCGGGTTTGAGCAGGGCGAGCAGGTTGTAGAAGGCCTCCTCGTCACCAGAATGCGGCGTCGCGGTGAGCAACACCAGGTGGCGCCCGGGATGTTCGGCCAGTCCCTTGAGCAGGGTGTAACGCTGTTGCCTGCCCTGGCCGCTGTGGGTACAGGTGTGGGCTTCATCGACGATGACACATTCCGGACAGGCGCGCTGGAATTCGTCCCGGCGGCGGTCGGACTTGATGTAGTCGAGGCTGACCAGGGTGAAGGGATAGGCCTCGAACACCGACTGGTTGGCCGGCAGGCCGCGTTCCAGCCGGTTGGCGGTGGTGTTGCGCACGATCACGGCGTTGATGTGGAAGTGTTTTTTGAGTTCGCCTTGCCACTGCTCGCACAGGTGCGGCGGGCAGAGTACCGCCAAGCGGCTGATTTCGCCCCGGTCCAGCAGCTCGCGCACGATGAGGGCGGCCTCGATGGTCTTGCCGATACCGACATCATCGGCAATCAGCAGGCGCACCACATCCTGTTTCAAGGCCATGAGCAGCGGGACGAGCTGATAGGCGCGGGGTTCGATGGCGATGTTGCCGAAGCTACGGAACGGACCCGCGCCAGTGCGCAGTTTGAGTCGCAGGGCATCGTGCAAGAGCTGACCAGCCGCGAAGTTGGCGGCCTGCTGGACGGTCGGCTTGGGAAAGGTCGCCGGACCGACGGGGCCGGGCTCGATGGGCAGGTAGATGAGCGTCGCGTCATCCTCGGCGGCGCCCAGCGGACGCAAATGCAGGGTGTCATCCGAGGATTGCGGCAGGACGATCCACTCCCGGCCACGGGCCGAGACCAGACTACCGGGTTGAAACGAGGTGTGCGGCGTCATTTCTTGGTTCCTGGGGTGTTCCCGACGCCGAAGAGGTCGGCATGGGCCTTGAAGAGGCCTGCCCAGGCGCCGATTTCCTCGGGGAAGCGCACGACGTAGTAGCCGGCGGCCTCCAGGCAGGAAGTGATATTGTTGTCCTTGCCGGACTGAGTGGCGGTTTTGTGATGCGGGCCATCGATGAAGATGGCGGCCTTCCAGTCAGCGTAGAAGAAATCGGCGCTGGTCTGGCAGCGTTCAATCCTGTACTGACCAGCATCGGGCTGGCGATAGCCGTTGGTCTTGACGTGCTCCAGCCACGCCTGCTCCAGCGAACTGCCAGATAGGCGCGAAAGTTCGTCTTGTTGCTGTGCCGGCGTGCGGCCAAAGCTGCCGATCTGGCCACGGGCACGGGTGAGTTGGCAGAGGATCTCGAGGGCCTGGCCTTGGTTGTCCCTGTCCCGACGGTCGATGTGTGTGTGGTCCGGCTGGTTGTAGTAGGACAGCAGACACTTGTAGCAGCCGGCTTCGCAGATGGGTTGACCTTGTCGGTCCAGGTCCTCGCTCAGGGTATCCGCCGCCCAATAGCCGTTGGCCGGACGCTGGTAGTGCATGATGGCCAGCGCTTCGGCGGCCACCTGGGCGAGCGCATCCGGCTCCGTCGCAATGCGGGTGAGCACGCCCGCGCCGCCTTCCGCCGACTCGTAGAACAGGATGGAGCGGCGCAGCTCCGCATTGGGCAGCGGCTCGGCCATGAGTTCGCTCTCTTCGAGCTGGTAGATGGCCTCGATGCCGCGCTTCAGCGCGTACTGCAAGGTGGCCATGGTCTTGACGTCCAGCTCTTCGAGCGGACGGATGATGAGCAGGTTGCGCCGGTCCTCGACGTAGGGAACGATGCGCTGCGGCGGCGTCTTGTCCGGCGGGGTCTCCGGGTCGGGCTCGCCGGTCTCATCGGCGCCGCCCATCCAGTGGCCGGTGACCGGGTTGATCATGAAACCGAGCAGGCTCTTCTCCTTGCGCCGCCGCCAACCGAGGTTCATGCGCCAGACGGTGGCCGACTGGCTGTATTGCAATTCGAGTACTGATGTGTCGCCATCCTTGAGCACGGCATGCATGACCTGGAGCTTGCCCTCCTGCTCGCCGAACTGGAGGGTGGTCTGCATTTCGTAGCCTTGACGCACCCGCTCTTCCTCATTGGCGGTGATGCGCTCGGCCCGCTTGGTGGAGACGTTCTCGATGCGGTACAGGTTCTGCACGGACAGGGCATCGGCCAAGGGGGCGTTGCAGGACAGGCAACGGTCGGCATCGCGCTGGTTGCGGAAATGGCCGTAGCCACAAGCCGGGCAGAGGCGAGCCACATCGGTGGTGAGCTTGGCGCCAAGCGATACCTGGTCGTCGGCCCCGACGGACAGCATGGCTCGGGTAACCCGGTATTGGCTGCCCTCGTGGTAGATGAGGCTGTAGGGGCCAAACTCCGCAAGCGCCAGGAAACGTGGGCGGGAGAGGAAATTCTCGCGGCCGATCTTGCCCTTTCTTGCCGGGATATAGGCCATGAGCGGCAGGCGCGGGAAGTTGTAGCCGGGCAGGAAGCCCCGGCTGGCCAGATAACGATAGGTGTAGAAGTCCGAATTGGCCGATCCCGACTCCTGCAACAGCAAGGATTGCTGACGAAAGGCTTCGTCGTGACGCTGCTTGGCATCGCGCCGGTCGCGCTCATTCGCCGCCGGGTTGTTCATGACCTTCTGGTTGATCTCCATCTGCCGCTTGGTGGCGGCGAAGAGTTCACGCCAGCGGTCGAGCGCCCGGTCAAAGGAGGCGAACGCCTGGCGGAAGACCTGCTCGGCGAAGTGCTCGGTATACCAGGGTGCCTTCTGCGGCGTGAGTTCGCCGTCCAGCATGGACAGGATGCGCAAGCCCCGAGCATGGGCCCGCCGCTGGGGGGCGTCGGCGTCCATCTGCTGCCTGTATTCGTCGGTCAGCGGCGCCTTCGGGTCGTTCATGTCGAGCAGACCGCGCAGGCTGTTGTCGAGCTTCTTGCCGGTCTCGGCCAGCCAGACCGCCTGCAGGTGGCTCTCGATCAGCTCGCGGTTGGCGAGGTCGAGGCTCGGCGGGTTCACCTGGCCATGGACCATGCGCACTGGGTCACGGAAAAAATACTGGTCGTGGGGCGACTGGGCGGCGCAGTATGTGATGACCAGGGCTGGCTGCCCGGCCCGTCCGGCCCGACCGCTGCGCTGGGCGTAGTTGGCGGGTGTTGGCGGGACGTTGCGCAGATAGACGGTATTGAGGGATGAGATGTCGACGCCCAGCTCCATGGTCGGGGAACAGAACAGTACCGGCAGCCATTCCAGCGGCCTACCCTTGGCGGTCAGCCAGTCAGCCTTATCCTTGTCGGTAAAGCGGAAGCGCGCCTCGCGCTCCAGGCGGTCGTCCTGCTCGACCTGGGCGGTATGTTCTCGTGCCTCGAAGTCAAAGAGGCGATGCATGGGGTTGGCGAGCAGTCCGGCGATGTTGCCGTAGAGAGTAGGGAAGTAGGCGTGGTCGTCCGAGCCCTGGCGGCTCTGACCTTCGCCCAGGGTCCAGAGCAGGCTAGCCCCCTTGAGCTGGTAGCCCCTCATGCCGAATTCGGTCTCTTCGGACAGGACCAGGCCATAGGACTTGGCGGCCTTCAGCAACGCCCGGGCGATCTCCTCGTAGTGCTCGTCCTTGATCTTGTCGGCGTGGGGATTGTCGCGGCCATCGGCCTCGCGCCAGGCGCTGGCCTGTTTGATGTCCTTGCCAAGCTTGGAACGGGCGCTGCCCGAGACGAGGTAGTCGAGGTTGCGTCGGTCCTCGTCCCGGGGGCTGGTGGTGATGATGAACCAGCTCGCGGAGACCGGGGTCTCGTCCTCGGTAAAGCCCCAGGGTTCGCGCAGGTTGGCGTAGCTGGAGGTCTTGAGGCGGTCGAGTTCGGCACGGTCGAGGTAGCGCGAGGCCAGGCACAGCCCCTGGCGCATGGCGTCGAAGAGCTTGATGAGCAGGCGCTTGCGCACCTCGGGCGAGGCGGCCAGCAGGATGGGGGGCGCATCGGCCCAGGATTCCTGGTCGCCCGCCAGGTCGTCGAGGTCCTGGTATTGGATCTGGACGAGTCCGAGCTGCTCGAGGTTCGGGTTGTTGAAACGCCAGCCCCGGCGCAGGTCGTAATAAACCCGGTAGCCGAGGATGGCCCGCATGACGTCTTGTACCTGTCGCCGGGCATGGCCCTTTACGTTTGGGTCTTGCATGTATTCGGCGCGCACGCCTGGGTCGTCGCGGTCGAAACCCAGGGCCTTGAAGACGGCGTCGGCGACCTCGGCCTCGGCCAGACGGCCGCCAGCCTTTGGCACCGCGGCCAGCAAGGCGGCCCGTTGCAGGAGGACTTGCAGGAAGTCGTTGAAGTGTCCGGCCTGAAGCGCCGCATCCTGGCGGTTGTCGGTGAACCCAAGGATCTTTTTGGCTTCGGTCTTGAGCTGTTCGTCCTCTTCGTAGAGGTAGCGCAGGGCGGATAAGGTCAGCATGGTGGTCGCCGAACTGCGGCCTTCACCGGAGAGTCCGGTCAGGCGCAGCGATTCCTTGCCGGCCCCGTGATGGACCAGGCCGCAGCGCAGGCAGAAGCCGAGGTTGCCCGGGATGTACCAGCCCGGCGTGCCGTCGGCGGCGTGCGCGCCCTCGGCGTTGACCCGGATGTGATGGGGCTGGCGCTTTCGGTAATAGGCTTTGAGCCTGAGGTCGCCATTCTGGCGTGCTTCCAGCCAGGTTTCTGGGTAGCGGTCGAGGCTGTCTTCCCAGATGCCCGAGTTATCCGGCATGAAGTAGCCGCTCTCGATGTCCTCGCTGTCTCCTTCGGGATGATGGCGTTCCTCAATGTTGCGCGGGTTGAAGATGCGTCCGCTGGGGGTAGGCTCATCCCAGACGGGAGCGTACTCCTGTCCGCAGTCGCGACAGAAATACAGCGCGAACAGGCGCCGGGAACGATCGCCCGGCACATACTGGCTACCTTCCAGCGTCAGGTAACGTTGGCCTTCCGCTTCCAAGGTGCCATAGAGCTTGCTGCCGCTAGAGATGAATTGGTGCAGCTTGAAGGCAAAGAGGCTCCGACCGCCGGCCTCTAGCGGTTTGTCGGTGGTGCGGTAGGCGAGCAGCAGGAAGTCGGCGAGCACTTGGCGGGCCTGTTCTACCTCGATACCGCTATCCTCCACGAGGAGGTCGGCCGCCTCTTCCAGGGCGATGGGCTGTGCCCGCCGCCATTTGCCTTCGCTGTAGGTCAGTCCGAGTGTCAGTTCGACCCAGATGGCCAGGGGATGGCGGGCCAGCTCCTGGAACCCAGCCTTGGTTGGCAGTCCGGCACGAATCGCCGCGCCCAGTTGTGGCCGGATGTGTTCGACCAGAAGCTCTTCTGGCGTGACCCGTTGCAGGGTCTCGGTGATGACCTTGACGACGCTCGGTTGAACGCCGAACAGACGACTGGCCACTTCCGCGACCTTGGCGTTTTTCTCCTGTTCGCGGCCCTCGGTGGCCATAGTCGCCGAGGTGCCGATGCACTGGAGCTGGTCGGCCAGCGCCTCGCGCACGCGCCGGACGAGCAGCGCCACATCGGCGCCCTGGCGTCCTCGGTAGGTATGCAACTCATCGAGAACCAGAAAGCGTAGTCCTTTGGCGTTGCGCATGACCGCCTTGTCCTTGTCGTCCTGGCGGGTCATCAGGAGTTCGAGCATCATGAAGTTGGTGAGCAGAAGATCCGGCGGATGGGCGGCGAGTTGCCGACGCTCGTCCTCGTCTTCCTGCCCGGTATACCGACCGTAGGTGACCGGCGGCTGGTCGCCGTAGTCGGCCAGGAACTTGCCCAATTCTTCGAGCTGACTGTTGGCGAGGGCGTTCATCGGATATATGACGATGGCCCGAGTGCGGGGTGTCGGGTCGATGGCCTTGGCCTTGAGGATGGCATCGATCACCGGGATGAAGTAGGCCAGGGATTTGCCGGAGCCGGTGCCGGTGGTCAGCACATAGCTTTCGCCGCGCTGGGCAAAATCTATGGCTTCTTCCTGATGTTTGAAGAGGGTCAGCGAGACCCCGGCGCTGGCGGCCGTTTTACCCGCACGGAAGATGCGGGCGCATTCGGCATGTAGCCCACCTGGCCTTGCCAGGGCTTCTACACGGCCTCCCGTCTTGAAATTGGGATTGACCTGTACCAGAGGCGGGGGCCAATAACGCTGGGAGTCGTAGGCGGCATCGACAAAGGACCGGAGGTCTTCCGCCTTGATGCGCGTGAAGCTGCGCGTGAAGGCCGCGTACTCGGCTACCAATCTTCTCCGAAACTCAAAGGTATCCATGGATTTTCCTCAGCTCTGCAGCTCGTAGGGCGGCAACCCCTTGCCGCCATTTGATGCCGATCAGGGAGTGTCGGCAAAGGATTGCCGACCTACTCCGCTATTATGGGGTTGGTCTCGCTTTGACTTATACCCGGCTTCAAGCATCCGTGGGAGTCGGTGTTCGAGACCAGGATCAGGCCTTGGATCCGAACCCTGAGGAGACCACTCCGCCCAGTTCATGCCGACCCTGTCGCTTGGGTGCCTGGGTCTTGGCCTCCAGCTTCGACCGCCGTTCCGCGGCCGCCGCGAGTTCCCAATCCGCCTGCACGGCGGCGAGGACCTGGTCGGGTTCCAGGCCCAGGGCCTCGGTCAGCCCCCGCGAGAGCAGGTCGTACCAACGTTGCAGGGCGATGCCCTGGGTCTGACGGGTGGTGGCATAGATCCAGTCGCTGAGTTGTAGAAAGCGCTCGAAAGGGGAGCCATCCTCGACGATCAAGGCCCGGCTGCGGGGAAAGCGTCCGGAGTTGCCCAACAGATCCCAGTAACGGGCGAAACGCTTCATCCGTTGCAGACTCAGGAAGTCGATGTCCCGGTTGTAGAGCAATTCATAGGGCGCCTTGGGGTGGTAGATCAGGCCGAATTCTTGGGTATGACGGTTGATGGGGGCGCCGCGCAGGCGTTTGAGCAGGCCAACCTGGATCTCCTGGGGTTCCAGGGCCAACAGGCGATCGAAGCCGGCGCCGAAACTTCGCAGGTCCTCGCCGGGAAGCCCGAGGATGAGATCGGTGTGCAGATGGGCCTGGGTCTCCCGACGCAACCAACGCAGATTGGCCTCGGCCAGCTCATTGTCCTGACGACGGTCGATGCGATGTTGCACCTCGGGATCAAAGGTCTGGAGGCCGATCTCCAGTTGCAAAGTCCCGGTGGGAAAGCGTCGCAGACGATCCTTCAAGGCCTCTGGCAGGCGGTCGGGGACCATCTCGAAGTGGAGAAAGAGCCCGGGCTGGAGGCGGTCGAGAAAGAAATCGAGGATGGCGCTGGCCGTGGGGATGGAGAGATTGAAGGTGCGGTCGACGAATTTGAAGTGCCGCACCCCCCGTTGGAACAGGCTGTCCATATCGGCGAGAAACCGCTCCAGGGGAAAGGCCCGCACCCGCTGATCCAGGGCCGAGAGGCAGAAGGCGCAACGAAAGGGGCAGCCCCGGGAGGCCTCGACATAGATCAGCCGCTGGGCGATGTCCCTGTCCTGGTAACAATCATAGGGCGAGGCCAGCCCGGCCAGGGGCGGGAGACCGCCCGGGATGAGCTTGTTCCGGGGCCGCTCGCCGGCCAACAAGGCCCGACACAGATCCCGGAAGGCCAACTCGCCCTCGCCGAGCACGACATAGTCGGCTGTCTGCACCATGGCTTGGGCTTCGGTCTCATGGCTGACCTCGGGTCCGCCCAACACCAGAGGCAGGTCTGGGCGCAGGGCCTTGAGCAGGCCGACCAGTTCGGCGCACGGCTCGGCGTTCCAGATGTAAACGCCGATACCGACCAGCCTGGGTTCCCGGGCGAGGATATCCTCGGCGGCGTCCAGCGGCCGCTTGTCGAGATCGAATTCCAAAATCTGCGCCCGGGATCGAAATTCCCCCAGATTCGCCAACAGGCAGCGCAGGCCGAAGGCGGTGTGGATATAACGGGCGTTGAAGGTGACGAGGAGGATATCCGGCATGGGGGTCCTGATGACTGGGCTGGGGTTGGATGTCGGCGAGGCGCTCGGGGTGGCTGGGAGATGTTTCTTTGCCAGGCGCCACGGCCAGCTTCATCATAGGCCACCTCCGGGCAGGCAGGAGCTTGCCACCTATCTGTTTGTTCGCTGATTCCCGAGCTCCAGCTTGGGAACCAGCATGAATAGCCAGTTTCTGGTCTTGTTTAGAGAACAATGCGCCAGTTAAAAGAGGCATTATTCTCCATAGGAGAACGAAAAACCGGTAACAAAGCTCCTGCCCGGGAGCCTCGACAGGTGATTTCCTGACCAGACGACACTGAGTTTGTGCCTCTGTTGTCCGCCAGACTGGAGCCGGTTAGTATTTGCACCACATCAAGGACATCATAGGAAGATCCCATAGATGAATCCGGCTGGGACAAGCCACGGCGAGGTCCAAGTCCCCCTCACCATGGCCATGATCCGAAGCGGCTTCCCCTCGCTTGGTGGGAGGCACGACTTCATTAGCCGCAACCCTTACAGCCTCCGCACCTTGTCGGCCTTCCTGGAGTGGGCCAAGCGTTACATTCTCTTCCATGCCCAGCGGCATCATCCAAGAAATGGCGGTGTTGGCAACAGTCTGAAACCCTGGCCTGTCTCTTGTTGTTTGCCCCGATGTTTCAGCCGCCTGGAGAGAAGAAATGACGTCGCCAGGAGTGGCTTGTGGGTCCCTACATTTAGGTTCCTATATTTAGGTACCTAAATGTAGGTTCCTAAATATAGGAACCGGTAACTACATTTAGGAACTTGTTCCTAGATGTAGGAACTTTTGCAGAGCCGGCCTTGTCGGCTATTGCATGTTGGGCATACAAGCAGCACTTTCGCACTAAACAACCTATGGCTTGAGGTTTTAGAAAAATTATAAATGGGAACGGAGATAACTTTAGATGTAGGAGGAATCACTATTGATTGGTGCAAAAATTCAAGAGGCACCGATCACGGGGCACTTTTTCAAGAAAAAGATCTTAAGCTCTGCCATTCAGAGCAAATCGATTATGAATACTTCAAAGAAAACAATGAAGATCCTAGCTCAATGGAGAGGGCATTTGTTAGAAGTCTGAAAGAAATAATACCCAGAATTGAAATATTGGGATATACAGTTGAAGCTGTGCAGAGTGAATATGAACTCAGCGTTAAAGCTTGGCTTGAGGAATGTGAAGGGGTGCGGCCTTCATATAATGTATCAAGCAAAGACTTCTGCTCCGAACTGATCAATCTTTTGCCAGAATTGAGACCAACGTCCCCTGGTTTGGCTGAGGGAACGAAGACTGAGAATG
>Ga0268298_10003247_pt1 | contig 16814 bp, 15 predicted proteins | sample WWTPWeurt_MetaG_FD_194462 | JGI IMG/M metagenome (GOLD analysis project Ga0268298, IMG submission 194462) | Activated sludge microbial communities from WWTP in Nijmegen, Gelderland, Netherland - WWTP Weurt | ecosystem: Engineered > WWTP > Aerobic digester > Activated sludge | place... | reverse complement strand
GGCGTTTTCTCTTTTGGGCATGCTCGCCCCGCAGTACGCGCAGGCAAAAGCGGACTCAACCTCCATACCCGAATTAAGTATTTTTATTGAGCAGGTAAAAAATGGAGACGCGCACGCACTGAGAGGGATTTATGTCGCAAATGTGATGGCCTACCCCATTGTGCCGCAGCCAAAAAATGATACCGGGTTCGTCTCTGAGAAGTCGAACGAAGTCACTCAATTTTCGTTAGCCTCCAAAAAAGGGAACATCGGTCTGCTGGCTCATAACACGCTCGCGGGCGAATCCTTCTTCAATGTGACCTACGGAAGCATTGTCACCCTCGTGTACGGAGACGGTTCCACTGAGTCCTTTGAGGTCGAGACCATCAGCATATATCAAGCCCTGCCGTACAACCGCTACAAGAATCTGCAGACCCAGGAAACCGTTTACGCCACCAACGTCTTCAATAAAGCGTATGGCGGCGACTATCACGTGACACTTCAAACCTGTGTGGAGATGGCAGAGGATGAAGATTGGGGACGAATGTTCATCATCGCAAAACCGATCAAACACTAACCGACACATGACCAGCAGACGGGACTCATCCTCCCGTCTGTTTTGTTTTTAAATGCGGCGCTGTTACAATGAAGCAAACATCCATTAAAAAGAGGTCCGCATGAACGTATCCGATGCCATCCGCCTGAAACGCGCCGTAAGAAAATTCCAAGACGCTCCCCTGCCCGCAGATGTGATCCACAACATCCTGAACGCAGGGCGCAGGTCTCAGTCATCCAAGAACGGACAAGCCTGGCAGTTCATCGCCATTCAAGACCGTGGAACGCTGCAAGCACTTTCCCAATGCGGCGAGTGGGCGGGGCACATCGCCGGCGCGGCTTTGTGCGTGGCGATCCTCACCCCGGAACCCACAGCAAAATTCCAAACCATGTTCGATGCGGGTCAAGCCGCAGCCTTCATGCAGCTCGCCGCTTGGGAGTTGGGAGTCGGGTCCTGCCCGGCTTCGATCTACGAACCTGAAAAAGCGCGCGACATTTTAGGCTTCCCAAACGAATGGCACCTGCGGGTGGCTCTCTCATTTGGGTATGCTTTGGAGGAAGAGGTATTATCTGCAACGCCAAAGAAGGGTGGACGGGCGGCGTTGGAAGATGTTGTCCATTGGGATAAATGGCAGAGATTGAAATAACCGCCAGTCGTGATGCCCGTTATACAGGAATTAAAACAAAGACCTCTGTGTTGTTGATCACACAGAGGTCTTTTATTTTATCCTTGCGATGACCCGTCCTGCTCTTTGGGCTTGATCTCGCTATCGAGCACCCTTTGGAAGAAGTTACGCGTCTCTTCGAGCACGATCGAGTTCAGGATGTCGAGCTCTTTTTCGAGATCCCTTTTTTCGGGTTTGGTCGCCAGGAAGCGGTCACGTTCCTTTTCGAGGCGGGTGGCGTTGATGACCATGTCTCGCCAGGTGGAGCCCCAGTGGAAGTTCTGTCCCAGCCCGCTGATGACGGTCAACGTGGCCGCAATGATCGGGGTCGCCACCGCAAAGCTGTTCTTGATCCACGCGGGGTCCTGAAGGAACTCAGCGGCAGAAATGGAGGAGATCAGGGTGACCAACGAACCAAGGATGATCGTCCATGTGCGGTAGCGCTTAAACGCCTTCTTGTTACTGCTGCTCGCGCCCCAGTAATAATCGATCTTGCTTTTATATTGGTTCAACACATAATCTTCATCAATGACTTTAATCAGTTTGGGAATCTCAGAATCGCTCATGACCATGCCTCCGTGTTATTTTTGCAGCCTGCGAATACAATGATGAAATACATTATCGCACTATTTTCCAAAATCAGAGTTGGCAATTTCACACATCCGGCGGGCGTATTGCCCCGCTTACATTTGTGGTTTAATACCCGCATGGACTCACCCCTCCTCCCCTTCTTTCAACCCAAAGGCGTCGTGGTCATCGGCGCATCCACCTCGCCCGAAAAGCTCGGCTACGGCGTGGCACGGAATCTCATCCAAAGCGGGTACACAGGCGCGATCCATTTTGTGAGTCAGAAAAGCGGCACGTTGTTCGACCGTCCGCTTTATACAAATCTCAATGAAGTGCCCGACCCGGTGGATCTGGCGATCCTGATCGTCCCGACTCAGGCAACTCCACAAACCATCGAAGACTGCGCGAAAAGAGGAATCAAAGCCGCGACCATCGTCTCCGCGGGCTTTCGTGAGGTCGGCGCGGAGGGTGCTGCGCTCGAAGCGCAATGCGTGGAGGCTGCCCAAAAGCACGGCGTGCGGCTGCTCGGACCCAATTGCATCGGCACGCTCGACACCCATCTGCCGCTTGACACCACCTTCCTGCAGCCGCCCATGCCCACTCAGGGCGGAATCGGATTCATCTCGCATTCGGGCGCATTTGCCGCCGCGGTCATTGACTGGGCGCGCGAACAGGGCTTTGGCTTTTCGCAGATCGTCAGCCTCGGCAACCAGGCCGACGTCAACGAGACCGATGTGCTGCCGCAAGTGGCAAGCGATGAACACACCAAGGTCATCGTGCTTTACATGGAAAGCGTTTCAGACGGACGCAAGTTCGTGCAAGCCGCCAGCGAGGTCACCAAGCACAAACCCGTCATTGCGCTCAAGGTCGGACGATTTGAAGCAGGACAAAAAGCCGCCGCCTCGCACACCGGCGCGCTGGCTGGCTCCGAAGCCGCCTTCGATGCAGCCTTTGCCAAAGCAGGAATCTTTCGTGCAGACACCGCCGAGCAGATGTTCGATTGGGCGCGGGCTTTGGAGAATTGTCCGCTGCCGAACGGGAAGCGCATGGCGATCTTGACCAACGCGGGCGGACCGGGAGTCATTGCCGCCGATGCCCTCGAAACGAACGGCTTGGTCCTGTCTCAATTGACAGAGTCCACGCTGAAAAATTTATCCGCCAACCTGCCGCCCTCTGCCAGCGTCCACAATCCCGTGGATATGCTCGCCTCGGCATCGCCTGAGACCTACGCCTCCTGCCTGAAAAGTTTGTTGCAAGACGAAAACGTGGACGGCGTGCTGGTCATCCTCCCTCCGCCGCCGATGTTCAAAACCGAAGAGGTGGCAGAGACATTGATCGCAGCCATCGGTCATTCCGATAAACCTGTTGTCATTGCGCTGATGGGCTCCACGCTTGTGGAAACAGCAGAGCAAAGATTCAGAAGCGCAAAAGTGCAAACCTATGCTTTCCCCGAGCGGGCGGCATCCGCTTTGGGAGTGCTGGCAAAACGAAAAGCCTTCCTCACCAACTTCAACGATGAACAACCGACCAAAAAGCAGTCCATCCGATCTTCACAGCCTACTGTTGATGAACTTCTCGCCGCCTACGACATCCCAACCACGCCGATCAAACTCGCCCAGAACGAAACCGAAGCCGCCACCCTCGCCAAAGCACTGGGCTTTCCTGTGGTGATGAAGATCGCCTCGCCCGATATTCTGCACAAGTCAGATATTGGCGGCGTGCTGTTGAACATCAATTCGGAAGAGGAAGTCAACCGCGGCTATGTACTCTTAATGCAGCGCGCACAGCAGGCAAAACCCAACGCGCACATCGAAGGCGTTCACATCCAACGGCAGATCCCGCAGGGACAGGAAGTCATCATCGGCGCGGTGCGCGATCCGCTTTTTGGGGCGTTGATGATGTTCGGCTCGGGCGGCATCGAGGTGGAAGGACTCAAGGATGTGGCATTTGCGTTAGCACCGCTGAATCAAGCCGGGGCGCGGGAAATGATCCGCAAGACCTGGGCAGGTAGGAAGCTGAAAGGCTTTCGCAGCATCCCTGCCGTGGATGAAGATTCTGTCATCGATGTGCTCATCAAACTTTCGCATCTGGCAATGGACAACGAATCCATCGAAGAGATCGAGATCAATCCATTGCGGGTGCTGGGCAATGGCGCGGTGGCTGTGGATGTTCGAGTAAAATTGCGCGCATGATCCAACTCTCGAACATCACTTATTACCCCGTCAAGGCCTGCCGCGGATTCGATGTGGCTGAATCTTTTGTCGAACGCATGGGGCTGACGAACGACCGCCGCATGATGGTCGTCACACCTGATGGTGAATTTCTAACCCAGCGTGAAGCGCCCAAACTCGCGCTCGTCACACCCACTTTTCTTGACGATACTTTACTAAAACTTTCCGCGCCGAATTTCGACGCCCTGATCTTTGAAGTGGAAAAGAAAGGCGAAATTTTCCCCGTCAATATTTGGAGCAGTGAAAACGTCGCAAGCATCAGGCAGGACGAATCAGTGACCGATTGGCTTTCGGAATGGTTGGGCATAAAAACGCACCTGGTGTATTTTGCAAAGGGATACAAACGCAAAATAAATCCGGAATATGCGGTCAATGCGGATGACCACACCGGGTTTGCCGACGGTTACCCGATCTTGATCATCTCTGAAGAATCGCTTCAGGACTTAAACTCACGGCTTGATTCGCCCGTTCCAATGAATCGTTTCCGCCCGAACATTGTGGTCAAAGGCTGTGAGCCGTTCGCGGAAGATTCGTGGAAGCGCATCCGCATCGGCGGCGTGGAAATGGCGCTCGTGAAGCCCTGTCCGCGCTGCGTGGTGACAACCATCGACAAGGAAACACTGGCGAAGAACAAGGAACCGCTCAAGACCCTGAACTCCTATCGCAATCATGAGCTGGGAGCGATCTTCGGCATGAACGTCATCCCGCTGAACGAAGGCACGATCAAGGTCGGGATGAACGTGGAGATCATCGCGTAATGGATTCCATCATCAACATCCTCGGCTGGGCAGGGACGGTGCTCTACCTCATCGCCTATGGGCTGGTCTCTGCCAAAAAAGTAGAAGGCGACTCGTGGACGTATCAGGGGTTGAACATCGTTGCGGGGATCTGCCTCATCGTCAATACTTTTTATTTGCAGGCGTATCCGTCCGCGGGTTTGAATATCGCCTGGGTCGGCATCGCCTTTCTGACATTGGGGCGCAAGGTTTGGATGAAAAATGGCTGACATTTCACGCAGAGACTTTCTCAAACTGGGCGGCGCGGCGCTGCTCGGCATTTCCGCAGGGAAGTTCATTCCACCCACCGAGGTCGAGGATGAGCCGAACTTCACCGCGCCCCTGATCTGGAACGGCACGCGTAAGTTCAAGCGCATGGCATTCACCTACGATGATTGCTACCTGCTGAACAAAATGCAGGCGCTCGAAGAACTGCTCGATCAATTCCCCAAATTCAAAGTGACCTTCTTCCCCGTCGGCTTGAAACTGCTCGACCTTGAGAAGCAGGACAAAGGCATCTGGAAGCGTCTGGTGGACAAGGGGCATGAGATCGGCTATCACACCTTCGATCATGTCAACCTCGGGGTGATGTCTCCACCCACCGCGCTGATGGATTTCGACAAGTGGAACAACGCACTGACCGAAGTGCTTGGCGCACCGTACGCCGTGCGCTTCGTCCGCCCGCCGTATGACATCATCAGCTACACACTGGATGTCTTATGCCAGGAGCGCGGACTGGTCGCGACCTTGTTCTCCCTTGGCGGCGGCGGCGAACCTGATGTGGTAGTGAGAGCCATACAAAAAGGAAGAGGCGGCGACATCGTCCAGATGCACATCCGCACCCAGGATTACAACTCCAGCATGAAAGCCTTCCCGTGGCTGCAGGAGAATCAATGGGAACTGGTGACGATGAGCAAACTTTACGACGATTATCTGCGCCAGAAGGTCAATGCGGACGGCTGCGATCTGAACACAGGGACATCCCTGACGCGCACTTGTGTTGAGTGAGAAGTAAAAAAGGCAGTTACTTCACAAAGTAACTGCCTTTCCTTTTTTCTATCAACTACTGCTTATTTCCCAATCCCTAATCCCCGATCACATCCTGAGAATATTTATCCGCAAAGAGGGCGGGCTGACCGCCTGTGTGCCAGAACAGAACGGTCTCGTCCTTCTTGAAGAATCCCTTGCGGATGAGGTCGATCATCCCTGCTGCGGCGCGCCCCGTGTAAACAGGGTCAAGCAAAAGCCCCTCGGTGCTGGCGAAGTATTTGATCGCCTCGCGCTCCCCTTCCCCGAAGACCCCGTATCCCGCCTGACAATAATTCTCGGTTGCCAGAACATCGTCGTGATTGAAGTTGATCCGCTCGCCGAGCCTTTCGCTGGCATCAGATGCAAGCGCAGAGACATGCGCCTTCAGTTCGATCTCTGGCTCGTCAATGCTGATTCCCAACACCCTGCCTTTGAAACCGAACAAACGCTGACCCAGCACCAATCCCGCATGCGTGCCGCCTGAAGATGTGCCGAACACGATCCAATCTGCATGGACTTTCTGATCCATAAATTCCTGCATCGCGAAGGCATAGCCCATCGCGCCTGTGGAACTCGACCCACCATACGGGACGAGATAAGGCTTGCGTCCAGCCGCAACGGCGTTATCAAAAGTTTCCTGCAAAATGCGGTCTCGGTCTTTGCGGTCAGCGACGGTGATGATCTCCGCGCCGAAAAGCTGGTCAAGTAAAAAATTTGCCGAAGGCTGGGAGGGGCGCTCGCCTGTCAGCACCAGTTTGCAGTCAAAGCCGAAGCGGGCGGCGGCGGCAACGGTCTGGCGGCAGTGATTCGATTGGATCGCTCCCGCCGAGATCAGCATATCTGCTCCCTGCTCGCGCGCCTCCGCAACCAGAAATTCCAATTTGCGAGTCTTGTTCCCGCCGAAAGCGAGTCCCGTCTGGTCATCGCGCTTGACGAGAATGCGAGGTCCGCCAAGAGCGGCGGTGAGGCGCGGCAGTTCTTCAATGGGCGTGGGAAGATGGGCAAAATTCAATCGGGCAATGGGTTTCATTTAACTCCTTTGTGATCACGAAAGGCACGAATTGACACAAAAGAAAAATCAATACACAAATCGTTTCCATTCGGCATTGATCCTCCAAAGAAAATTTGGCTCTTCGTGTCCTTTGTGGATTCTACTCCAACCCCTGCTTGGTTCTTTCCTTCCCTCTCGAACGCATCACATCCAACACACGCGGCACGACCTCGGTGTACAACTTGTACCAAAGTTTGGTCGGTGCAAAATCATACGCACCCAGCGTACGCACTACTTCGCCGCCCAAGCCTTCCTTGAAGCGATACACCCCCCACATTGAGTCGCTTTCGTTGAAGATCTCGGGCGCACCCCACAGATCGTAGGCGCTGCATCCGCCTGCCTTCGCGCTCTTCATCGCTTCCCATTGCAAAAGATAGGTCGGCATTTTTTCACGATGCAAATTGCGCGACATGCCATAGACATAATAAGCGCGACCCGCGAACATGAACAGGAAGATCGCAGCAACAGGCCCACCCTCAACCTCGGCGATCAGGGGAACACATGAAGGTATGTTTAATGTTGAAAGTTGAACGTTGGACATGAACAACTTCCAAACGGTCTGGTAATAATTTTCATCGCGGATCACAAAGCCATCACGCACGGAAGTCTCGGCGTACATTTTGTAAAGCAGCGGCAGGTCATCGAGTGTGCCCGTGCGGATGGTCACGCCCTTCTTCTCAGCCAGGCGGACGTTGTAGCGCGTCTTCGGCTTCATGCGCATGAGCATTTCTTCTTCAGACGCAGAGAGATCAATGAGGACGGAATTTCGGAATTGGATCTGGTCGGACGAATAGACCCAGCCCCTGCGAATCAGATCGGACCGAACAGCCTGCCCGCTGTTTTCTGTGACATCCCCTTCGCTGTCAGGGACTCCGCGCCCAAGGGTGGCATCGGGATCAACCTTCAAGAAGATCGCACCTTGTTTTCGCGCAAAGGCTTGCAGGTCGTTCAACACGCGAGTCCTCAAGGATGCATTATCCCAATTCATGAGCGGTCCTTTCGGCGCATAGAGAACCGACAGGCGGGCGGTAAATCCGCGGGAGAGAATTTGGCGTTTGAGAATGAGACAGGCGGCAGAACAGTGATCGGTAATTGGCGATTGGAAATTGGTGGAAATGTGAAACTTCCCATCATCTGTCCACACGGCGTAATAGGGAATCCAACCGTACTTCGCCTTCACCTGTCCCCATTCATAGGTTTGCAGGAAATGCGGGTTGGGAAGTTTTGAGATCAGCTCATTCCAATTCTGACTATTCACTATTCTCTATTCCCTATGTACTTCGTATACATCCAATACAACAGCGGATTATAGACTCGATCCACTGCCTGCGCGGCGCGCTTTAACTCTCCGCCGAATCCGCGTTTGAAGCGATAGACTCCCCACAGCCCATCGTGGCGCGATTCAAACTCCGCTTCGAGTTTTTCTTCGTCTTCATCAGGGACTCCCCACAGGTCATACTCGTCACAGCCGCGCGCCTTTGCCCAGCGGACAGCCTCCCATTGCAAAAGATAGGTTGGCATGCGGTTGCGTTCGTGATCGTTGGACGCGCCATAAACGTACCAGGCGCGCTTCCCATTGGCAAAGACCATCAACGATGCGAGCGGCTTGCCTTCATATTCAGCGACCAGCAGTTCGCAAGTCCCTTTGGCATGGAACAGTTCATAAGCGCGTTGATAATATTCCTTCGAATGAACGCCGAAGTTATCACGTCCGCCAGTAACAGTCATCATCTCATGGAAGGCGGAGATGTCATCCCACGCGCGGACCGTCACGCCTTTCTTTGCCGCGAGGCGGATGTTGTAGCGGCACTTGGGTTTCATGCGCGAAAGGATCGTTTCCTCCTCTTCTTTAATGGAGAGGACAACCGTGCGGGGCGGTTGGATGTTATGTTTGGAAATGATGAATGATGAGCGCTTCGCGTGAATGATGGATTTGTCATCCCACGTATCAGGCTCAACTTTAAGAAAGATTGCGCGATTCTTTTTGCAAATGGAATCAACTTCACGCCAAAACTGGTCACTGATTCCTGAAAACTGCCCACTAAAAACCGGCTTGGGAAGATAACCAATCGTCAGTCCCAGCGGCAGGCGACGGAAGAGAATTTGTGCGCCAATTTCGTGATCGATAATGCGTACCGGCTTCCAGCCGAAATCTTTTTTGAGCTCGCCCCACTCACCCATTTGCAGCAAATGAGAATTGGGATGAGATTCCAGAAAATGATTCCAGTCGGTGAGATTCACTTCAGGCATTACAGGTCCAGGCTCAATGATTGAAGATCTGAGGGCTGGGTGTCACTGATGTGCGAACCCGGGATCAGGTCATCTATAAATTTGTTGAGCGCGGAGCGGTCTGCCCCAAGACTGGATAACTGCTCAATGGCTTGAGGCAGGTTCGGGATTAAGGATGACGCGTCCTGCTCGAGGCGGAATATGTCGGGGTGTGGAGTCTGCGCGAGAGGCGTACCTTCATCCCAAAGTTCTTCCGCAAGTTTTTCACCCGGGCGAATGCCCGTGAACGTGATCTCGATATCCTTGTGCGGCTCAAGCCCCGAGAGCCTGATGAGATCTTCAGCAAGGTCGAGGATGCGGACAGGCTTGCCCATATTGAGCACAAAGACCTCGCCGCCATTCTGCATGGATGAGGCTTGCAACACAAGGTAGACCGCCTCGGGAATGGTCATGAAAAAACGATACATGTCGGGATGTGTGATGGTGACAGGTCCGCCGTTGGCGATCTGATTTTTGAAAATGGGAATGATGCTGCCGCGTGAGCCAAGCACGTTGCCAAAGCGGACAACAGTGAAAGCGCGATGATTTTTATTGGCGGCATCAAGCACGATCATCTCTGCAAATCGTTTGGTCGCGCCGTAAATGCTTGAAGGGCGGACCGCCTTGTCGGTGGAGATCATGACAAAGCGTTCGACGTTGTGGGCAAGGGCGGCTTGCACAAGATTGCGCGTGCCGATGACATTGTTGGTGACCGCTTCAATGGGATTGGCTTCCATCAAAGAGACATGCTTGTGAGCGGCTGCATGGAAAACGATCTGCGGTTGATGCGAACGGAAGACAGAGTCCAGCCGCTCAACATTGCGAATATCGGCGATGACGGGAATTAATTTCAGGGAGGGATATTCGCCCTGCAGTTCGAGCAGGATCTCAAAGATGGAGTTTTCACCATGCCCGAACAGCACAAGTTCAGAAGGATTACGCCGCGCGATCTGGCGGCTGAGTTCGCGCCCAATGGAGCCGCCCGCGCCGGTGACCAGTACGCGCTTGCCTTCAAGGGCAAGCCCTACTTTCTCGTCGTTCACGCGAACAGGCTCGCGGCGCAGCAGGTCAGTGATATCCACTTCACGCAGGCGGTTGACACTGACCTTGCCGCCGAGCAGTTCGTAGATGCCCGGCATGGTGCGAGAGGTGATCCCCTTCCGGCGGCAAACGTCATTGACCAGACGAATGATGTTGCCCGGTGCGGAGGGAATGGCAATGATGACTTCGTCGATGTGTTTGTCTTCGATCATGGAGGCAAGTTTATTGACCTTGCCAATGACCGAGACGCCATAGATCTGATGATTCTGCTTGGCAGGGTCATCATCAAGAAAGCCGACCGGAACAAGATTCAACTGCGAAGGGCGCTGCAATTCCCTTACCACGAGCGCACCGGCATCACCCGCGCCAACGATCAGGACGCGTTTGGCTGTCCCTGCGCGAGGCGCATTGGATTGCTCCGAGAGGATACGCAAAGCAAAGCGCGATCCGCCGATCAACACAAGCGAGAGCAGCCAGTCAATGCCGAGGGCGGACCGTGGCATGCCCGGCAGGATGAATCCCATGCTGATGAGCAGGAGCATCACACCCGAGGTCAGCACAGAAGCGGTAGTGACCGCGGCGGTGATCAGCCGCAATTCGCTGGTGCTGGCATACATCCACAGGCGGCGGTACAGTCCGAAATAAAAATAAACGGGAAGTTTTACCAATAATGCCACCCCGCACATCAACAAGGCGGCGGGGAAATAAAACGGCAGCTCGCTCACATCCAGCCGCAGGGCGAAACTACCCAACACCGAAATAACGATGAGGGCAATGTCACCGATCAAAACAAAGCGGTTGCGGACATGAGTACGGGAAGACATAAGAAAGGATGAATTATGAAGGGGGAAGGATAAATAAAGTGAGAAGCAAAGGGGTATCGCTTTTACTTCTTAGCTTTTATTCAACTCCCGCGCATCGCTTCAACTGCCTCGTAAATACCATCAGCCAGTAAAACACGCGGTTTGAAACCGAGAACATCCACCGCCTTTTGGAGCGTGCCAATGGAACGATAGATATCCCCGGCGCGCGGCTCGGCATGGACATGCCGGGGCGCATCGGGAAAGATCTCGTAGAGGATATCGAGCAGGTCAAGCAGGCGGGTCTCAACCCCGGTGCAGACATTGAAGACCTGCCCCGGTGCGGCGGGGTGTTGGGAGGCCAGCAGGTTGGCTTGCACCACATCGCTCACATTGACCAGGTCACGACTCTGACCACCGTCGCCATAAATTGTAATGGGTTTGCCATCCAGCATACGGCGGATGAAGATCGGCACGGCGGCGGCATACATCGAGTCAGGTCGCTGGCGCGGACCGTAGACGTTGAAGTATCTCAGCGCGGCAACTTCAAGCCCGAACTGATTCGTGAACAATTCGGCATACATTTCATCGATGCGCTTGGATGTGGCGTAGGGAGAAAGCTGTTTTAGCGGAGTATCTTCCACGAGAGGCATGGCGGTTGAGTCGCCATAGACCGCCGCGCTCGAAGCAATGACCACCCGCTTCACCCCAGACCTGCGAGCCGCCTCGAACAAAATGGAAGTTCCCGTCACGTTCACATCAAAACATTCCTGCGGCTTCTCCATTGACTCGGGCACAGAGACGAATGCCGCTTCGTGGAAAATGACATCCACACCGCGCACAGCCTCGGTCACGCGGGAAGCATCGCGCAGGTCACCTTCAATGAGGTCAACATCCAACCCCGAAAGGTTCTCGCGCCTGCCCGAAGAGAAGTTATCCAATATACGAACATCCGCGCCTTGCTGAAGCAAAGCGCGCGCAATGTGTGACCCAATGAAACCTGCTCCGCCAGTGACCAGATATTTCATTTACCTTCCCGTCCTCCGTAATACTGTGCCGATGGTGCGCAGCACAATACTAATATCCATGTTGAGCGTGCGATGTTTAATGTAGTAAAGGTCATACTCAAGTTTGATGACCGTCTCTTTCACGCTTGCCACATATCCATAGTTGATCTGTGCCCAGCCGGTGAGACCCGGCTTAACCAGCAGACGAGCGCGATAAAAGGGGATCTGCCGCTGGAACTGCGCGACCAACTCGGGGCGTTCAGCGCGCGGTCCAACCAGACTCATCTCGCCAGTGACGACCGTCCAAAACTGGGGCATCTCATCCAGACGGGTCTTGCGCAAAAAGTTTCCAACCTTGGTCACCCGCGGATCGTTCTCCTCGGCGGGTCTGGCTTCGCCGCTTTCTTCCGCGTTTTGGAACATCGATCTGAATTTGAAGATCTTGAAGACTCGTCCGCCTTTGCCCAGCCGCTCCTGCGAGTAAAAAACCGGGTAGCCGCTTTCCGCAACGATCGCCAGAGCAACGAAGGGAAGTACGATCGCGAACACCAGTGAGCCCACCAAACCACCTGCAATATCCATTAGACGCTTGAACAACTCATACACCCCGCTCACACGGACCTGATCCACAAAAGAGCGGATGACCCAATCTGATTCCAAATGTTCAACGGGCACGCGCTGGGTCATCTCTTCGTACATGATCGGCATGCGCGAAACTTCCACGCCCTGCTCCTGCACATCCAATATGGATTGGAATGTGGTCCCTTTGATCTCGCCGTTAATGGCAACGATGATGTCCGAGACATGCAGCTCATCAATGATCTCAGCCATTTTTTCACTGGTGGCAAAAACCCTAAAGCCATGATAGCTCTTCCCCAATTTATGCGGATCATCATCGATAAAGCCGATCAAATTGAATGGCGGCGGATTTAGTTTACGATAGATGTCTGCCAGGGAATGTCCCGCCTTGCCTGCGCCAACGATCAACACCCGGCGCATCAACCCGGACGAAGTGTAGAGTCTGATGTAGATGCCGCGCCAGATCAAGGTCAGTATGGAAGCGAGGACGAGGAAGGCGCCGACCGCGATACGGGGCAGCGAGTTCGGGTCAATATTAATGGTGAAAAGCAGGGAGTAAGCCATCAACCCAACGAGCGGAGCGGCGGCGATACTTTGCAAAGTCTTCTTCCAATTGGCAGAGGTGTGCGATTCGTATGATTCGATCATCAACAAAAGCCACACAAAAGGAAGCAGATAGAACCAAAATGGCACTTCGATGGCAATAATTCGCTCAGCGCGGATCTGAGGCATGCCCGTCTGCATGAGCGTGTACAGGGAATATTGATACCAAAAATAGATCGCCCCGCCCATTGCGCTCATGGATGCGATCAGGTCACCCAACAACAGGATGGCCCGTTGTTCGCTGGGTCGTAATCTTAATGAAGGTCGATAGATATCAGTCATGTTTTTTGAACAGGCTTGAGAGGCCGCTCCATAAAAATCCCGAGCCCCAAGCCATGTGCATGGTCGAGATCGCCAGCGGCAAACCAGGCAGAAGAGCAAAGTTCTTTTTCTCAAGCGCGAGTTTCAAACCAGCCGCCCCAAGAGCCAGAAAATACACGGCCAACTGCGCGGCAAGAGCGTATCGAGCAAGCCCAACGAACAAGGATAACACAAGAAGAACAAACAGACTAAGGACAAAAAGCGGCGGAAGCGCCTGCCGCCAGCGCAGGGTATGCGGATACCGCTGGAGCATTTTCATCTTCCAAAAACCATAGCGCCAGTATTGACTGGCGAGCTTCCCCAAGGTACTGCGCGAAAAATACACCGAGCGGATGGAAGGGTCAAGCCAGACCGTGCCGCCCGATTCTCGCACGCGAGTGTTGAATTCATAATCTTCGTTCGAAAGCAATGTCTCATCGAAAGCGCCGATCTTTTCGATCAGCGTGCGGCGAAAGGACCCGAAGGGGACGGTATCGACCGCGCCCGCCTTCGCATTCAGTCGGTACATTGCATCACCCACCCCAAGCGGATGCGCCGCCGCGAATGAGATCGCCTGCGCAACCCAGGTCTCTGCGCCTGCGCGGATCTCCCACACGCCGCCGACATTTTCTCCCTTCCCTGCTTCATGCGCCACGACGCAGCGTTCTACATATTCAGGGATGGGCATGGAATGCGCGTCGAGGCGGACAATGATCTCGCCTCGAGACTCCCGAATGGCTTGATTCAGTCCCGAGGGAATCGTCTGAACCGTGTTATCCACCACGCGAACCTGCAGGTCAGAGTGTTCCTTCTGAAAAGCAGAGATCACTTCCCGCGTGCGGTCTGTAGACAGGCCATCGGCGATCACCAACTCCATCTGCGAGAGCGGATAAGTCTGCGCGCGGACAGAATCCAGCAGGTGTCGGATCGTCTTCTCTTCGTTATAACAAGGGACAATGATGGAAACAAAAGGTGGCATGGCAACAAAAATTTCGGAATCTCTCCGAAATCGAATGGGTTATTTTCCCGCCAGCGGCAGGAATACTTCGAAGGTTGTCCCCTCACCCAACCTGCTACGGACGCTTATTCTACCACCATGCGCCTGCATAATTTCATGCGCGATCGCCAGCCCCAACCCTGCTCCATGCGCCGTGCCGCCCTTGCGCGATGCGTCTGCCTGAAAGAAACGTTCAAAGACATGAGCCTGCGCCTCGGCAGGAATCCCCGCCCCCGTATCGGCGACCGAGATGCACATTTCCCCGTTCATCGCCGCGGCGTTCAAAGAGATCGTCCCGCCATGGGGCGTAAACTTGAGCGCGTTATCCACAAGATTGGTGAAAACCTGCGCCAGCCTGTCACCATCGGCGGTGAGCAAAGGCAGATTTGCAGCGACATTCACTTTCACTTCCACGCCCGCCCTTTGCGTTTGCGGAGTGAACTTTTCACGAATGGCATTCAGCAACGCGGGCAGATTTACAGGCGACATCTTCAAGTCCGCGGTGCCCGCATCGAGCCGCGCCAGATCGAGCAGGTCCAGCACCATGCGATGCATCCGCCCCGACTCGGTGTAGATCACCTGCGCCGCCTGCACGCGAGACTCTTCTGAATTCGCCGTGCCATCCAAAATAGCCTGAGCAAATCCCTGAATGGAAGTGAGCGGAGTCTTCAATTCATGAGAGACGTTGGCAACGAAATCGCGCTGGGATCTTTGACTCGCCTGCGTGCGCCGGATCATGGAATTAAAAGCGCGGGTCAATTCCTGGACTTCGTGCGGGCCCTGCGGTTCTACAGGCTTACTCTCCACCGACGGCATGGCCCGCGCCGCCGCGACCACCTTTTGCAGCGGGTCGGCGATCCAACGCGCAAAGAAGAACGCCACCACAAGCGAAAGCAGCAGGGCGATCGATCCACTTTGCAAAATGAGCGGCAAGAAATCATCGGCAAAGATATTAACTATGGAAAGGCGCGGGCGCGGAGAAGCCACCATGAGATAGGATTGATCAGGAAGCTGCTCAAGGGAATACAACCACGCAGCCCCTTCAGCATCGCGCAGCAGCGGAGTATTCCGTTCGATCAATCTTTTCTCAGGAAACGAAAGCGCAGCTCTCTTCTCGGCAAACGTATCGAGTACCAACTGCTTGTTGCTTGAAAAAAGCAAAACACGGACATCGAAGGTCCGTGAAGCTTTTTGCGCGGCAACAGAGATCGGCTGCGACTGCGGCACATTCCCCCGCTCTGCCACAATCGTCTGCACGGCTTTCAATCTCTCGGTTGTCTGGCGATACAGGAAGGGATTTTGTAAAAGTGAGATGAACAAAACCATCGCCACGAAACCCAATGCCGTGACGATGAGCAAAGCATAACTTAACCAAAGGCGGGAACGAAGGGATGAGAACATTACACGACCAGCTTGTATCCAACCCCTGTGACCGTTTCGATCTTAACGGTCGAGCCGTCCAGCTTTTTACGCAAATGTGCAATGTGGACATCCACTGTACGGGTCTGCCCGTAGAAGTCAAACCCCCAGGCTTGCTGAAGCAGCTGCTCACGGCTGAAAACCCGCCCGGGCTGTTCTGCCAAAGTGAGTAAAAGGTCAAATTCCTGGGTACGCAGGTCGAGGGTCCGCGAAGCGATGCGCGCCTCCCGCGAAATGGGATCCACTGTCAGGTCACCGCGATGGACCGGCTTGTCATCTGTCTGCTTTCTGCCATCGCTCCTGCGCAAAATGGCTTTAACGCGGGCAAGCAGTTCGCGCGGATTGAAAGGCTTGGTCAGATAATCATCCGCGCCAAGTTCAAGACCGAGAATTTTGTCGATGTCTTCATCGCGCGCGGTGAGCATGATGATGGGAGTCTGATCGCCACTTGAGCGCAGTCTGCGGCAGACTTCGAATCCATCCACTTTGGGAAGCATCACATCGAGCACGATCAAAGCGGGACGATGTTTTGTCACCGCTTCGATCGCCGCCTCCCCATCGTTGATCTCCTGCACACGATAGCCATCCCGCTCAAAGTACATGCGCGAGAGTTGAATGATGGATGGTTCGTCGTCAACAAGCAGGATGAGTTCGGAGGTCATGGAAATGCTCAATGGAATTTGCCGCTTCCCGTCCTGGTGACTCAACTGCATGATTTGCAAGGCAAATCACACATGGCGCACACTTGCCCCGGCAGGCGGAGTGTTGTGGTCTGGGGCTTTAGCCCACCATCACAACAGCTTCGATCTCGACCAGCCCTCCCTTGGGAAGCCCAGCCACCGCAACGGTGCTGCGCGCGGGCGGATTCTCGCCGAAGAACTCAGCATAGATGGAGTTCATCTTGGGGAAGTCGTTCATATCCTTTAAGAAGACCGTGGTCTTCACCA
>Ga0268298_10003245_pt1 | contig 16820 bp, 10 predicted proteins | sample WWTPWeurt_MetaG_FD_194462 | JGI IMG/M metagenome (GOLD analysis project Ga0268298, IMG submission 194462) | Activated sludge microbial communities from WWTP in Nijmegen, Gelderland, Netherland - WWTP Weurt | ecosystem: Engineered > WWTP > Aerobic digester > Activated sludge | place... | reverse complement strand
GCCCGCGCCCAGTTCGGGCAGGGCGGAAGAGTCAAAGTGGTAGACCTTGCCGATCTTGCTGAAACGTACACCGATAATGTGTTTGAGTTCTGTTTGCATAAGGCCTGATTATACTAGAGAGGGGAGGAATGGTGGTTGCTGTACTGGTTAGTGTTTCCCTTCTGCTATTTTGGCCCGAAGAATGTCGATAAATATAGCCAGAAATATGCTTGTTAACCCTGCCGCCCAGATACGACGGCTATAGAACCAGATCAAATTTTCAAAATTTATCTCAAGGTTTGCATTCTGCGGTTGGTTTTGCACGGGTTCCACCCACGATACGTTCAGGTCGGTTTTTTTGTGTGAAATTAAGGCTGCGAGGTTCTTGGGCTGCAAATAGAATGTGTAAGGCTGATTATTTGATTGTTCGATCAACACAGAATTTACGAATGCACATTCTTTATCAAATATTTCCAGTTCTTTACTTGCAGGGGCGATTATGATGGGCGGGTATTTTACTCCCCCGGTAACCGTTACTTTTTCCCCACAGGGTGCTTCGATAAGGTCAACAGTATCTGCTGTTAACCAACGTGGATGTTCCACTTCGACCCCGATATTTCCAAGGGATACAGTATTGGGTTCGGATTTGAGGTGATTCCAGAAAGAATAAAAGTTTGAAAATAATAAGGCTATAAAGAATGCCAAGGCCCAATTTGTGAACGAATATTTTTGGACCGATTTGCTGATTACAATAAAAATAATGATGATTGCAAGAACCCAAAATATACCTTGCATCCATGCATTTATCTGGTCCAGAAGCCTTGCTATAAAAAGCAGGGAGCAATGGATGAAGAGGGTCGTCCACGCACTGATCAGGAATACAGTGGGCCTGAAAGATTGGTTTTTCACCTTTTTGGAATCAATATTCGCTTTATTGCCGTTTCTCCTGCTTGCCTTCGAGACCTCCTCAAGGTGGGCGGCTATCGAAGCCATCAAATCTGGATACCGCTGGTTTGCCTTTAATGCCGCCAGCAGAAGTTCGGTTTGTCTTCTATTTCCCGGGTAATTGTTCTTTGCTGTCCATTCTTTTATATGTTGTAAATGCATCTTCCGGGTATCGTATTTGATGCGTGGTTTACTTAATTCTTCAAGCCGGGCGTACATTGCATCTTCTTCCAGTTTGATGATTTCATCCAGGTTTCCCCTGTCGTATGCTGCATCGAACCGGGGTTGAAATCTTTTTGAGAAATTCGACCTCCCCAGAGCCATATCCAAACCATATAGAAAGAGGACAACAACGCGCTTTAGCAGGAAGAAGATCCCCCAGGGGAGTATGAAAATGGTTAATAGGGTCAGGGCGCTATTCATCTTCATGCCCGCCCAGGATTCGCAGGATCTCATCTTTTACATGGGATGGTAATAACCCGCTCTTTGATAGATAGTGCTCCAGACCGAACTGCTCTAGATCATAGGCCATTAAAGGATTCCGGACTACGGACAGCAACAAAATGGGGATTTCCACCTTCAGTTCCACTGCCATCCATTTCGCCAGACCCACACCGACATAGGCTTCATCATCCCATTGCCTTACCGTTTCAGGCAGGGTTAATTCATCGCTGGATAGCGGAATGATCAGGTCGACGACAATAATGTCGTACTGTTTCCAGGACAGCGCTTTTTGAAACCCCTCCAGGGCTGACTTTGCGACCTCAACTTGAAAACCGATCTTTTCCATGGGGCGCAAGAGCCCTTTAACCATAAAGGCTTCGTCTTCGATCCATAAAATTCTATTTTTCATTCGGGCCTCCTCGGGTGTTTCTGGGTTATTTTTGATAGATGGGAAGAATGATCGAAAAAGTTGTGAGATATGCTTCACCGCCTTGGGGGATGCTTGATACATCGATCCTCCCCCAGTGGAGGTCTTCAATGATGCGGCGTGCATACGCCAGCCCAAAGCCTGCCCCCGTTCGTCTTCTGTCGCTGGCATTTACACCGCGATAGTAGGGCTCAAAGATCTTTCTGTTCTCGATCTCGTCCTTCAGGATGCCTACGCCAAAATTTTGGATATTGATCTTGTAGATCTTCTTTTGAAAATCAGCATACCCGCCCCAGACCTTGACATATCGTTTTTCCTGATGGGGGGTCGGTTGAAAGGAATATTTGACGGCGTTGTGGACGATGTTCTTAAGCGCAATGAGCAGGTCAAATTCGGACATTTCTATATCCGGGAAAGGACCGTCCACTGAGCGGGGTTCAAGAATATTACACCCCTTGTGGGCAGCCTCGGATTCGAACAATTTGCAGGCCTTCTTAAGTACATCGCCAATGTTTACGATCTTAAAGTCCCGGATGGGCACTCGATTCGATAGAACCCCCATGATGGTTTCGGTCAGCAAGTGAAGCCGTAGCACCTGTTCGAGGTTATCTCGTGCCAGTTTGGAAAGGTCCGGCTGGTCCTCCAGTTCCGTCATGAGATTCTCGCTCTCAGCCAGAACCCCTGTTAACGGGGTGTTGATCTCGTGCGCCAGGGACATAAAAAGTTCCTGGCGTTGCTCGAGCATGCGTATATTTCCGATCACGGTTGCCAGTCTTCCGGCGATGGCTTCGATGATCGTTATGTCGTGATAGGAAAAGGGATTCTGTTGAACGGGGCGTCCGAGCGTTATCACGCCCATCAGATCGTTCTCATCCTGGATCGGAATGGCTACGAACGACCAGGAGCGGTCTCCTTCGCCGATCGCGAATTGTTTTTCCTTTGAGAATGGCAGGCCTTGGGAGGTGGTTCTTTGAGTTTTTCGCAACTCATAGAATTTTTTGACCGCTGCTTCATCGATATCCTTTTCTGTTTTTAGTTGGATGATACCCACTTGCAACTTGTTCTCGTCGTACAACCTGTCGGTAAAGTTTCCGGGAGACCTCAAGGTGATTTTGTCCATCTCATTGTCCATGTTCATCTCAGATAATTCCCCCGACCCGTAATGATTGACAATAAGTGTTGACCTGGCCATGCCGCAATAGCCGGTCTTGCCCTCTCCCAGGCGATAGATCACTGGCGCGTGTTCCCCTTCATTGACCCAGCACTTTCTTTTCGTGGCAGCCAACTTCAGGTATTGCCCCTGCTCATCCTTCTTGTATTCGAAGATCGAACAACCCGAAGAGGAGACGATCTTTGAAATGCGGTTCGTCACAAGAGAATACAACTTCTGCAAGTCGCTTGTGGTCCCCATGGAGGTAAGCAACTCGTTCAATATTTTTTCCTGGTCCGATTCGATCGAATTGGATATGATCCTTGCGAAAGACTCCGCCAGTTGGAAATCCATCTCTGAAAAAGGCGTTGTTCTGGAGAAGGACTGCCCGTAACGGGATTGCGCCGATAGAACGCCTAATACTTCATCATCCTGCTTGATGGGGATGGCTAAAAAAGTGATCGGCCAATGCTGGTTTGGGATCGAGTATGGCTCCTGGCGTTTTAGTCTCCTGTCCTCGGCGTTGACCGTGCTCGAGTCCGTGATCTTTTCAAGAAGTTCGTCCGTAAGTTCCTGTTCCTCGATGAATAACCGGGTATCTTCGATGATCAGGGGCTTTCCTGTTTTATATACCCAGCCTACGAACCCGTGCCCCCTCGACCATAGCTTGTTGACCTGGAAGCGTTTCCCGTTTTCGATCCAGAGCGACAGGTTGCTGTTGGTATCGTCGGTTTGAATATAGATATGGATCTTCTCGCTGTGCAGCATGGACCGGAAGCTCTTGCTCACATCGATCATGATCTCTTCCAGGTTCCGTTTTGCCCCGATCTCCAGCAGCCCCAGAATGGTGGTCTTTTGGGTCGTGAGTTCGATGACCTTCTGGATGGCATACGATACGATCTGTGCGACCAGCAATGCGATCTTTTCATCCAGCGGCGAAAAGGCAAAATGGTGCTGTTTGTTCGAGAATTTGATCGCCCCCAAAAAGCGATCGGACACGACCAGAGGTACGATCAGAAGCGGGACCTTTTCCCGACCTGTCGGCTTGGGCCGGTTTTCCCCATAAAGATCGGACCAATACAGGTCCTGTGCGATTTCTTTGAGTTGCGCCTCGTTTTGGGTATCCTCGATATTTAACGGGATCTTGTGCTTGTACACCCAGCCGGTAATGCCCTCGCCGCTTTTATAGAACGCCTTGCCGACCAGGTCCTTCACCTCCGGTTTGCTGGTTGCGGCTAAAACGATCAGTTGTTCTGAGATGTCATTGTAATTGTGAACGATACCATCCCGTATCAGGGTCTCATCAAAGGTGGGGATGATATCCGGGATCAAATACACCGAGCATCCCGTGGCGTTCATGAGTTCAGGCACCTCTAGAATGACTTTCTGCAGCACTTCCTCAAGGCTGGTCAATGAGGTGATCCGGGCGAGTTGGGTAAAGATACCCAGGAACTCCCTGGATCCCATGGATGGATTCCTGCCGGGTGAGTTTTTTTTCATTGGGTACGGCCTTTCACGCGAGACACCTTGCTCTTTCCTACACCTCAAACACCTTCAACACCTCATCGCCGTAGTGATTGATAACCTTGACGGCAATCTTCCCGCTTTTCGGTTTCTCAAACGGAATGGACTCGGTGGTATACAACACGCTCCATGCAGATTCGTCGATCTCTGCCCGCAGGGCGCGTTTGAGTTTGTCGTAGGGTTCGTCGGCTCCGGTGAAGTAGGCGTGGCGGACGATGAAACTTTCGCCGTTGTAGTCGGTGTCGAGGAACCAGCAGGCGATGTCATCGGTGGAGTTGGAGCGGATTTCGCCCGTGGTCGGGTCGTAGACATCCAGCCCGTTCAATTTCACGTAGTAACGACTTAAGTCGTTACTACGAAGAATTTCCACATCGGGTTCGCCGAAGACCATGAAGAGGTTGCCTGCGCCCGTCTTTTTGAGCAGTTCGTCGCCCATTGCCAGGTCGGGGTTCATGCGGGTGGGCAGGACGGTGAGTTTGCCGTAGCGTTTGGCTTCTTCGCTGACGTGCGGGTCGAAGGCGAAGCCGCAGATGATGAGCAAGTCGAAGCCTACGCCGAGGACGGATTCTTTGGCGGCTTCTTTTACCTGTTCGGCAGAGACGGTTCCTAGTTCAGGACCAATTGACAGGGCGGCGCGACGCGGTTTTCCATCCTTTTCGGTGTATTCGCCCACGGCGTGAATCCAGGTGCCTGCGTAGGGTTCGAGCGAGTCGAATTTGAGTCGCTGATTTTTGATGGTGTTTTGCACGCCCGCGCTTTTGAGGTTTTCGATGATCATGCTGGTGAAGTCGCGGGTGTTGAGGACGTCTTCTTTGAAGGCGGTGGCGGGGTCGTCGGGGGCGAGGACGCGGTGCGGGGAGAGGCTTTCGACGGTGAAGGGTCCCGAGACGCGCACGCGTTTGTTGTCCTGGTAGGGTTTGTCGTAGAGGAATTCGGTATCGGCGCGGCGGGCGATGGAGGCGTCTATGGCGCGTTGGCGTTCCTGGCGGAGGGACCAGTATTGTTCCAGCAGGGTTGAGACTTCCGAAGTCTTCGAGACTTCGGAAGTCTGGCGTGGAACTTCCCATTCCTGCCATTTCTTTCCTGCTTCTTTGTTTATCCTGGCAAGGTATTCATCCAATTGACCTTGAACCTTGGCGTGGATCTCGTCGATCTCTTCGTTGTTGGCAATGGATTTCAACGTGACATGCGGCACGCGTTCGTAGACGAAACCGCGTTTGATGTCATTTGTAGATGTAGTACCGACTTCAGTCGGTTCTTCGCCCCCTAAGCGACTAAAGTCGCTACTACGAGCGCTACTACCGAGTTCCGCCTCTTTCCTGCGACCTTCAGCTGAATCAGCCAACAGGTAGTATGGATAACGCCCAGACATGAGCCGCGTCCGCGCCAGCGCAATGGATACGCGCGAGGTGTCGATCGTGATCCACCTGCGTCCCCACTGCTCGGCGACGTATGCCGTGGTGCCAGAGCCGCAGGTGGGGTCGAGCACCAAGTCGCCTGGGTCGGTGGTCATTAGCATACAACGTTGACTAACTTTTACCGCAGTTTGGACAACATAGATTTTGGGATCTCCAAAGCCAGCAATTGTGGTGTCAGTCCATACATTACTAATGGGACTTACTGGGAAATCATCAAAGAAGCGAACATACCTAAGAGTATTGCCTATACCCTGAAGTCTTCGAGCCTTTGCAAGATTCTCCAAACCCTTTGCGTTAGTCTTAAATGTACCTTTGCCTGGAGTGTATTTTCCTTTCTCAAACTCAAAAGAAGAGGTGTCTCCTTCCTGGGCAGGTCGCGAACTAGTCAAATTGTCTAACGTGTAAACTTTCGCATCATGTGATTCTTCCGCAGAATTATTTGTTTTAAAGCGATAACCCGAATCGTCTCGCCATTCATAACTTCCATCAGCAACTTCCGAAAGATCTTTCTCAAAATATAGAGGTCGGAACTTTACGTTATCTTTATTCTTTGCAAACCAAAGAATAAAATCATTTACCTTGTTGAGTAAATTGCCACTGGCCGTTGTTGTAGTAACATAACAAATTTGACTACAAAAATTTTCGCTCCCAAACACTTCATCAAGCACATTCCGCACCAAGTGCACATTCTCATCGCCGATTTGTACAAATACACTACCACTTTCTGTCAGCAAATCCCGTGCCGTCACCAAACGGTCACGCAAATACGCCAGATAGGAATGAATCCCCAACTGCCAGGTATCCCGAAAGGCTTTCACCTGTTCGGGCTGGCGGGTGGTGTCTTCGGCTTTGCCATCCTTCACGTCACGCTTGCGAGTTGAGACCTGCCAGTTCGAGCCAAACTTGATCCCGTAGGGCGGGTCAAAGTAGATCATCTGCACCTTGCCCTTCAGTCCCTCCTTCTCTGCAAGTGAAGTCATCACCATCAGCGAATCGCCCAGAATCATGCGGTTCGACCAATGCTGTTCGTGGTGGTAAAAGTCCACGCGGTCTTCAAAGGTCAAGCCGTTGAAGTCATTGAATAACATGGGTTGGTAGTCGCGACTTAAGTCGCTACTACGGCGAATGAGGTCAATGATATTCTGCGGCTTGATATGCTCTTGAATATAGATCGGCACCGCAGGCACAGCGAGGTCTTGCGAATCCTGCTCATCCTTGCCCTTCCACACCAACTGCGGGTCAAGAGACGGGTCTCGTGGATACAGTACCGTCTTCGGCGCCTTCTCCTCATCCGCGATAAAGTCACGCAACTCCTCCGTCGGGATGTTGGCGCGCTTGTCCGCGTGCTTGTGGGCGTTGATGGGCTGGGAGAGTTTCGGGGTGGTAGTCTTTTTACGAGGGGGCATTTGGGCTCTCTTGTGTAGTGATCAGTGTCAGGCAGCAGATTTTTAATATCAGCCACCAAATATAAACGGCATCATATGTTTGAAAGTGATCATAGTCAAGCAAACCATGAGCAAGTCGATTCCTGAAATTTCCGCCCGCCCTACTGATTAACGTACCTTTCAGACCAAAGATTAGATCTTCACCAAAGACCTCGAGAGTTTCAGGCATCTGGAGTAACCGGTTTAGATCGAACTCCTCTTGAATACCCTCGCTATTGAGTCCCGATGTAATGATTCCATTTGAACTTAAGATATACCGAATAGAGTTTTCAACTTGAGGCAGAAGCAGATGCAAGGCTATGGATAGCTCACCTTGCAGACCGAATAAAAGTCCTTGCGCAAAAATATATTCCCTTCCAGGTGGAACAAAAGGATTGTGCCGCACAAGATCAAAAGTATCTCGAATTGAAGGATTGTGCTCGATCATCAGATAACGTCGGGTTTGTTCAATCACTGCAGCCAGAGCATTTTGTTCAATGTTTACCCAATGAAACATTGATAATTCTTTAGCTTCCTCGGCTTGTTCCTTCGAGTTATCCAATTGCGACCCAATCTTGCCAACAACTTTTCCTTTGGAATCGAGAAGGCTATTCGTTAAAAGTGCCAGAAACGGTGAAGACTGCGCCATCTCGTCTACGAATTTCTCCATGTTGGAGCGACTAATTGGTTTGGTGAGAAGCGCAAGTGCAAGAATTGCATCCTTAAGTTGCTTACCTTTTATGTGATTAATAGCGCTTTCAATTTGATCAGTCAGGTCAATTGAACCCGAAGATATGGCTGCCATCTCGTTAACCGATTTTTGCTGATACTCCAGCATCAATTTATGAAGATCGTCTTGTTGTACTTTTGTCCCAGGTATTCGTCTCAAAACCTCGATTGCAGACTGAATATGGTGCGCTGCAACCATGTGTCCTCGATCTTGTTTTAGCGAATCCGTAGCAGTGTGTACATAAGTATTAGCAAGCATTTGGATTGCCTGATGCTCTTGGTCAGGCTCTTTTTTAATTCTATGGCACTTTGCTTTGGTTTCCCAGTATTGACCAGCAACAAACCAATTGTTATCCTTTTCTGCATCGATGGCACAAAGCTCTGCCAGATTAGCGAACTTGGCTATGTCACCTAAATGATGCTCAAGCAATAAATCCATAAGCTGTCCCACGTGTAGATTGTATTTAGGTGGAAGGGAGTCAATGACAGCCTCAATTCTTTGGGGAGCCAGACGAAATTTATCTGAGTTTCGTCCCAATGATGCAGCAAGGTGTAGCGCGCGTGTAAACCTTTCAACTGCATAAGTGACTGCCTCGCTATTCATTAGTTCTTCACCCGCAAGCAAGTAAAAATCGACAGCTAACTCAGCATAGATGAAATTATCTTTTCGTCGAGAGGTCCAGATTACATCAGCAATGCGTGCTTTCAAATCATTTATTTCCAACGTGGAAAACAAAAGTTTAAGAGCACTGATTTGATCTCCAGTAAAATCAGCAACATCTGCACTTCGTCTACGATCCATTATCCACATTGGCCCAAAAGGGGTATGCTTTTCTTGTGGCTTTAAGTGTAATGAGCTTACCTGTCCAAGAAGTACAAAAGCTGCCTGAGCAGTTGTATTGCCTTGCTCTTCAGCTCTATTAGCTGCCTCCAAAAAGCGGGTATAGAAACGTTCACAGATGTTCGGAGAGACTTCTTTTACAGGCGCTTCCCAATCAACACTTTTTATAAATTCAGGAGTTAGATCTGTAACCAGAGTCATACCTTAATCCCCTCTGAGCATCGGCGCAACGCCGTCCACATTTTTTCCCTGCACGAACGCACGAATGGTGTTCTTTGCATCCCACGGATCAACAATCTCCAAAAACTTCCAGCGTCCAAATCCACCGTGATTGTTCACCGCAGGAATCCACAAGTTGCGAGCCGTTTCCACTTTGGCGGCTTTATCCTTGCGGGCTTCGCCGCTCACCTCGATGACGAGATTGAGCAGGTCATCTTTGCCGTGTCCGTCATCCACCCGTAGGATGTAATCAGGCAGGTATGCTTTTTCCTGACCATTGAAAGTATATGGAATGGAAAAACCAAGTTGAAAGTTCTTGACGTAATGAACGACCTCGTCCAGTTCATTCTCGATCACCTCCGCCAATTTAGCCTCCCAGCCGCTATCCAAAACTACGTGCGAGATATGGCACATATCTGGGCGGGTGCGGTACACATCGCGGGCGGTGTCGAAGTCCACATAGCGGGTCGAGCCGAGCGCATCATACGGACGCAGAATGGGCAGCAATGTCCGTTTTCCTTCTTCGCCCGGCACCACTGCCTGATAGATCTTTTCAGCGGCATTGTGTGCAAAAGCCGTCACCAACACCATTTGCGGAAAGGCATTGTCCTTGCAGATCAAATACTTCTCGCGCCATTCGCGCACCACGTTCAGCAGTTGCGGGAACAACCACGGCCTGGTTTGCCCATCCTCCGAGAAATATTTGCCCATCATCATCGAAGCCAGGTGAAAATCCACCGTGTTCAGCCGCTTGTCCTTCAAGCCATAAATATCGTGATAACTCGACTCGCCGATAATGGACTGCATCTCGGTGCGGGTGGGGAGGTCTGCAGGCGAGATGACCATGTTCGAATCGCTCGTGAAATGCGCCGTCAAAGTCTCGCTCTCGAACTGATAGCGATACCCGATCACGCGTGGGAATCGGATCTCGCACTCGAGGCGGTTATCCAGCGCCCGCACCCGCGTCGGGGTCGGGCCCGGCTGTGGATTCGGCTGTGACCCGGCGCTGGGGATGAACGAGAACGGTACGCCATACACCTCGGCATACTCGGCATCGAAGCCCCCATCTTTGTTGACGGCATAACTCCTCCGCCTCAAGCCCCGGCCGACGACCTGCTCGCACAATAACTGCGTCCCAAACGCCCGCACGCCAAGAATGTGCGTCACGGTGTTGGCGTCCCAGCCTTCGGTCAGCATCGAAACCGAGATGACACAGCGCACACTCTCGCCCAGTTTGCCCGCCTTGCCGACCGTGTTCATCACCTCGCGCAGAATGTCCTCATCCGAAATATCATCCGCATCCCGTCCGGGGAAGCGCGCCCGATAATCCGATTTGAACTCCTCGATCTCGAGCGCCGCCATCTTCTTGAATTCATCGGTCATCCCCTCGCCCGATTCCAACTGCTGGCTGTCGATCAGGATCGTGTTCGGACGTGAAAGCCAGCGCCCGCTCTCTACATTACTGAATAACGCCAATTTCCCAGGCACGGGAACCGTATCCCCGTTCTTCAACGATTTCTCCCAGCCTGAAACATAGTCATACACCATCTTGGAAACGTTCGTGTTATTGCACACCACGATGAAGACAGGCGGGGTCAAGCCGCGTTCGCGGGCATCCTTGCTCGCTTCCCATTGCTTGAACTGTTTTTCGTAATTCCCATACAGGCTCTGTAAAGCGCCTTCCAACTCCGGCGGAACCTTCGGTTCGGCAGAAACCTCTTCTGCCTTGCGCCCCTTCCTGGGCAATTGGTCGCGGATGCGCAGCCACAGGTCCCGGTAGGTGGGTTGCTCGCCTGTCATGGAATCATCCGCCACCGGCACACGTGGAACTTTCACGATCCCTGCTTCGATCGCATCGATCAACGAAAAATCCGAGACCACCCAGGGAAAGAGCGTCCCTTCGTCATAGCCCGATCCGCGCAGAAAGAACGGCGTGGCGGAGAGATCATACACGACCTTCACGCCCAATTTTGCTTTTACCGCTTCAATTCCGGATATCCAAATCCGCGCCTCTTCATCACGTTGTTCCGCTTCGCGCCGCTCATCCCCTTTGAGCGCTTCTTCTTCGGCGGCATCCGGCCTGTGGCGGTAACAATGGTGCGCTTCATCGTTGATGACAATGATATTTTTCTTGTTTCCCAGTTCACGACAGACCCGCCTCACCATCTGGTCGGGGGTTTCTGTAAAGGGGCTTTCGTATGACCGGCTTAAGTCGGTTGTACGGAGCAGTTGTTTGGTGAGTTTTCCGGCGCTTACTCGTTCCCGCTGTTTGAATGCATGGAAATTCGTGATGACGAACTTCGCCTTATCCAACTCGGCGGTCAGATCCACCGGGACAATATCGTGCTGCTTGTAATAATTTTGCGGGTCGTTCGGCAGCAAAACACGCAAACGGTCTTTGATGGTAATACCAGGTGTAACGATCAGGAATGTGTCCGAAAAGCGTGCGTCTTGTGAATTGGCGGTCTTGTTCAAGGCCTGCCAGGCGATCATCATCGCCATCACCACGGTCTTGCCGGACCCGGTGGCCATTTTGAAGGCGATACGGTACAGCAGCGGGTTCGATTGGGCATTCTTCTCACGCAGGAGATTCTCCACCCAGGCTTCCCCGTATTTCGGCGCAACTTCCGTGATCCAGATCGCCGTTTCCAGTGCTTCGATCTGGCAGAAGAACAGACGTCGTTCACGGCCTTCGCGCTTCCAATACTCTAATAACCTGGCTGTGATCTTTGTAATGCCTGCATATCCGCCCCTGCGCCATAACGCCACCCGCTCCCGAATGCGGTTGATATCTTTGTTCTCTTCCACCCGGTCAGCCGTCCACTCGGTTTCAAAAGATAATTGTTTGGCGCTTTTCTTCTTTGCCCGTGGGATCGGCACAAAATACTGGCTGATGCGCCGCTCTTCGACGATCTCATCGGTGATGCCGTCTTCTGTGAACCGAAAATGCCTTTTCGGCTCTTCGAAAGGGGAGTTCAGGACAGGGTTCTCAATGACAACTTGTTTCATTTGGCTGTGGGTGTGGGCTTCAAATGGTCAGGCTCGCTCATCCAGATATTCGGTTTCAAGTATGGATTGGCTTGCGGGCTTTTTCTACAGGATACCCCGCTATGGGTCTGATTTTACCCGAAACTTTCTCCTGAAAACGAACTCGGGTATATCCAGATCAATCCATAAGGATATATCCAAGCCATAGAAAGAATCCTCCCGCCATGGAGATACCTAGGACGCTCAGAAAGGTCCCCGCCCCCCATGTGGCATGCAGGGTCTCCCCAAATGCGAATAATCCGACCGCGAACAGGCTGGTCGAGCAGCCAAAGGCCCAGCCATGATTGTTTTTCGCTTTTTTTTGCCGGGCTGCCTCGCGATCTTTTTCTTCCTGCAACTCGGTTTCAAGTTTCTGTAATTCCTCGTCCCGGTTCTTTACCTCTTCTTCCAATGCGGTTAGTTTGGTAATGTCCTGATTCGCCTTGAGGATATTGGCAGTGTTCCCCCGGTTTTCTCCAATGACACCCGCCAGCCTTTGAATTTCGGCTTCCAACTGGCTGAACTGGTTGGAAAGTTCCAGTCGCTCGGCTTGTACAGATTCAAGAGTCATTTTCACGCCGGGCGCGGTCTGCTGGTATTCTGTGCTTGGGGTCGCGGATTCTTTCGTATCATTGGATGCATACGAAACGATCCGGACAGCCCTGATCTGACCGTTCGCATGGATACCCGGCTGTAACCAGGTTTTGTTGGTACTTGAATTTACCCGCAAGCGCAGCCAGCAGCCACAGCGCGCACATTGGAACCATTGGTTATGTCCCTCCGGGTTGATCGTTCTATGGCATGCAGGGCAATTAAGCACGGTGGCCTCCTCCAGCGGTATGCTTGTAAGTTCTTGTTGAAGATTGTAACACTGGCACTAGCACTCGGCTATCAATTGGTGATTCCCCATCTCTTCCATACCCGGGCCTGATCATTTACACCTCCGACCACCCGACTACCCACCCCCCGGCCACTCCCTCCCCCATGACCGTCCGTGTGCCACAATAAAACATGATTCAAAAGAGTACGCCCCCTCTTCCTCGGCCATCGGATTATTCAACCGCCCAAATATTACGCCCCTTTTTCCTTCCGGCCGTAATGCGCCAGCAGTTTGTGCAGTTCAACTTCGGCCTCTCCCGGCGCAATCGAAAAAACATGGCTCCATTCCCCCACCAGAGTCCTTTGGGTGCGTCGTATCAATTCATTATCGTAATCGCTCCAACTCTTTTCCTTGCGATAGGCCGAAAGATCGCGGATCACCCTGCACAACGACTCGGCGCTCCCGTCTCGCAGCGCCTCCAGCAGGTATTGGTTCCTCTCGCGCCGGTCCGAAGGCAGCGCTTCGGGCGGGCTGGCCAGCATCTGAAACAACACATGAAAGGTGTCCTCGTTCACCGGATAGCGTAAACGCGTCTTGATATTTTCATCGTCCGCTACCCAAAGGGTCAGGTCATTGATCCGGATCGAATAAAATAATGCCTTGCGTGTGTCGAAGACCCTTTCCTCAATATCTACGATCTGACCGAGCCCATGCGTGCAATGGACAACCCACTCACCGGGTTTAAAAGTCATGCTGATCTCCTTGTATTCGTTCCATGCCTGAAAAAAACAAAACGCCAGTCCTACAAAAGGACTGGCGACCGACAACTGTCAATCTTGTTGTAAGTGGATTATATCATTTAGCGGATGTCTGTACCCCAATGATAAAATTCCCGCACCCATGACCGACTGGCTCAGCCGCATCCAATCCCTGTTCAAGGCGCAATCCCCGCCGCGGCACGACCCGCCCTTTCTGGCCGCCATCGCCGACGACGACCCCGAACGGCTCGAATCCGCCCGCGACTGGGTCCACCCCACCGACATCCCCCCGCTGCTCGGCCTGTATTGGAAACTCGAACCCTGGAAGTACAAACGCGCCATCATCGAGATCCTGCAAGACCAGGATGCTCCCGGGATGCGCGAGGTCATGCTCGATTTTCTGCGCGTCCCCCTCGTGCCCGGAGAGGAGCGTACCGAACTGGCCCAGGCCATCGCCCTCGGCTTTATCCACGAAACCTACGACCGCTACAACGACTACTATCGTGACCGTGCCTTACTGGCCCGTGATGTGTCCGCCGTGCTGGCGCAGCACGGCCTCAAAGCCGAACCTCCGCCGCCGCCGCCTGTCAAACCGCCTGCCGTTCGTTCCTCCCCCGCGCCCAACCTGACCCCCGACCAACGCCTGTTGCAAGCCGCTCAAACCGGCGACCTTGCCTCTTTGCGGCGTGCCCTGCAATCTGGGGCCAACGTCAATGCCGTGCTCCAAACCGGCAACACCCAGGGCTGCTCCGCCCTCATGCTGGCCCTGCTCAACGAACGCTTCGAGGCAGCCAGCCTGCTGCTCGATGCAGGCGCGGATATCCACTACACCCGTCCCGTTCCGCACACCCGCGACCGTTCGCGCGGTCAGACCGCCCTTTGGTGGGCGGCTGGCAAAGGTCACCTGGCCTCCACCCAACGACTCGTCAATATGGGCGCGCAGGTCAACCTGCCCGATCACTTCGGCAGCACCCCGGCCATTCAAGCCTCCAGTTGGGGCCATTTGGATGTGCTTCAATACCTCGTGCTTCAAGGCGCCGACCTGGGGGCCCGCATCAGCGACGGCCGCACCGGCTTCCACCTGGCAGTCACCAGCGGCCATGCGCCCGTGGTGGATTTCCTATTGGGCAACGGTGCCGACCCCAACGACCGCGGCTCCAGCGGGTACACTCCGCTCATGGTGGCGGCTGAGAACAACGATACGGCCATTGCCAATGCCCTGCTTGCCCACGGCGCCGAGGTGGATGCGCGTCACACCGGCCCGGGCATTTATCGCGCCCTCAAAGGCTGGACCGCCCTGGTCTTTGCCGTCAATGGCAGCCATGCTCGCATGGTGCGTTTATTGCTGCAAGCCGGGGCCAGCCCCACCCTGCGCATGCCCGCCGCTCAAGGTCCGCATGGCGAAGAACGCCCGTCGCGCCGTGTGATCGATTTCGTCAAAGGCAGGCGCGGCGAAAGCATCGCCCGCATCCTTCGGGAGTACGGCGCGCAGTAGGGAGTTGGACACTCTGTAGTTCAACTTGTCCCATCGGGTTTTGTTCTGCACTTTCCTCCTGCTATCGTTTTCCTGTATTTCGGGTAGCCATATCCTCTTTCTCTCCAATATCCGCCCTCGGGTCATCCTCTAGTCATCCTATACTGATCCTATACTGATCCTCTATTCATCCTATACTCTCTCATAATTCAACCTCCATCCTTTGTTTTATATAAAAATGACCCAAAACCATGCAAAACAGGGGGGTGCCTTTAAATTTAACTACACGCTCATGGGTAAACCTTTATCACAAAAACACCTTCCAAAGCAAAACACCCCGGTTCGATTCCGGGGTGTTTTGTAGAAAAGTAATACCTTCCCCATACGCTCGAACCCGAGCGCGCCGAACTGTTCTACCCGAACGTGATCCCAAGTTCCTGGGCGGTCAACACAATATCCGATTCCATTGGCACCTTCTTCATCTGGCCGATGGCATCTTCTATGGGCACGTACTTCACACGCGGCGGGTCGAGTGCCACCATCACCCCGGCGTGCCCTTCTGCCAATCCGCGCACGGCGGCGGCTCCAAAGCGCAAGGCCGTCAGGCGGTCGAACGATGTCGGTGAGCCGCCTCGCAGCAGGTGACCCAATACCACCACCCGCGTCTCCTTGCCCGAGATGGCATGGATCTCAGAGGCCACTTTCTCACCGATGCCTCCCAGCCGCTCGGCCCGCCCCGCCTCATGCTCCACCACAGAGGTGTGCCCTCCCAAAGGCGTGGCTCCTTCGGCCACCACCACGATCGTGAATTTGTTGCCCCGCTCCTCGCGCTCATGGATCTTTTCGACCACTTTATGGATGTCGTACGGATGCTCCGGAATGAGGATCACATCCGCAGAACCCGCCACTCCCGAATGCAGGGCGATCCAACCGGCATAGCGGCCCATCATCTCCACCACCATCACCCGTCCGTGCGAGGCGGCGGTGGAATGCAGCCGGTCCAGCGCTTCAGTGGCAAAGCCGACCGCAGTATCGAACCCGAAGGTGACGTCGGTCTTGTCGAGGTCGTTGTCAATGGTCTTCGGCACCGAGATCAGCCGCATGCCCTTGCTGGCAAGCGCCCTTGCAATGGCCAGCGAGCCGTCGCCGCCCACCGTGATCAATGCATCCACATGGTGCAGTCGGAAGCCGCGCACGATCTCGTCCGTACGGTCCACTTCCTCCACGGTTCCGTCGGGGCGGGTGATCGGGTAACGCATGGGGTTGTTCCGGTTGCTTGTCCCAAGGATGGTTCCGCCCAGGTGGGTGATGCCGCTCACGCGCTGGCGGGTCAATGGGACGAACCCTCCGTTCGGGTATTCCTCCGGTGAAAGGATGCCGTGAAATCCGTCGAGCACTCCGAAGACCTCCCAACCGTGTTTGAGCGCCGATAAAGTTGCCGCGCGAATGACCGCATTCAATCCCGGTGCATCGCCTCCGCCTGTACTGATCGCCACTTTTCGTATCGGCGTGGTTTGGTTATTGAACATGAATATTCTCCTGAATAAAGGTTTGCATCTTGAACATGGGCCTGCACAGGTTCGTTCTTCGCCCGCTGCTTCTTACGACTGCCTGACGAGGGTTTACAAGACCGATGGACTC
>Ga0268298_10003244_pt1 | contig 16821 bp, 5 predicted proteins | sample WWTPWeurt_MetaG_FD_194462 | JGI IMG/M metagenome (GOLD analysis project Ga0268298, IMG submission 194462) | Activated sludge microbial communities from WWTP in Nijmegen, Gelderland, Netherland - WWTP Weurt | ecosystem: Engineered > WWTP > Aerobic digester > Activated sludge | place: Netherlands... | reverse complement strand
ACAAAAAAAAATAAGAAAAATAAAAAAAAAAATAAAACTGGTAAAAATAAAACAAAAAAATAAATTAAGTAATGAGTATGTTTATTAAAAATAATTTGTGATTCAAATTTTTGCATAAATTTTATATATGAGGTAATTTAAGGTTTTGTAATTACTTAAAATTTTTATTGTTTATAAAAAAATTTATATTTATTATTTTATTTAAATTTATCTATCAAAGTTTATTATATAAAGCTTTTTTTTTATTTTTTACTTCATATAGAAATAATATTAATAATATAAATTTAAAAAAAAAACATGTACAAAAAGGTTATAAATCAAAAAATTTAGGTATTTATATTAGAAATTTTTTAAAAAATCAAGATAATGTACTAGAACCTAAAAATCATTGTTATTTATTAATGCGTTTTAAAAGAAAAAATTTATTTTTGACATTATTAAATACTGATGGAAATGTTTTATGTAAAACTAATATTGGTAGTTGTGGTTTTAAAAAAAAAGTCAAATTTACTGGTTATGCAATTAAAAGAACAACTAAAACTTTTTATCAAAAAATTGTTAAATCTTTTATAAAAACAATATATTTTATTAATAAAAATGCAGAAAAGCGAAAAGATAAAATTAAAGAATTAATTTTTTTAAAAAAAAAATTTAATAAAAATAAAAAGGTAGTTACAATACGACGAAAATTAAAAAAAAAAAAACTAAAAAATGTAAAAAATAACTCTAATTTTAATTTATTAAAAAGAGTATATAATAAAAAATTAGTAAGAACAGCTTTATTAAAAAAAAAAGTGTTAAAAAATTTTATTAATTATCGTAGTTATCCGCATTTAGCAAATTTATTAAAGAATTCATTAAAAGTTGTATTTAGAATAAAAAGTAATTTAAAATTTTGAGGTTTTAGATTTGTAATGTATGGAATCTTTAAACGTTTTTATTGATTTCATGGTATAGAAATTAGATTACCTATAGCACATTCAAAAGGTTTACGTTTAAGAAAAAAAAGACGAATATAAATTATAATTTTAGAATTTATAAGGGTATAGTGTAATGGTTAACGCGTCTGTTTTGGGCATAGAAGAGTGTGGGTTCGAATCCCACTGCCCTGATATGGGAATAATTTAATTGGTTAGAATGCTAAATTGTGGCTTTAGTTGTATGGGTTCAAGTCCCATTTCTCACCGTAAATAAATGAGTCTATAGTTTAAAGGTAAAACGTACCGCTCATGACGGTCATGATGTAGGTTCAATTCCTGCTAGACTCATTTATTTATTTATTTTAAATATGTATAATAATTTTTATGTTAAATATAATTATAGAAATATAATACCTTTTAATTTAAAAAAAAAAAAATTACGTGTTCAAGCAAATATAATTGCAAGCAAAGTAGCACAAAGCTTTTTTGTTGGACATCAAGTAAAATTTTGATATTATTTTTTTGGTATAAATGGTTTAAAGAGAGATAATACTATTTTGGTTAAAAAATTTTTGAATAAAAGATTAAGTGTTTTTTTTATTTCAAAATTTAATATGATAGAAGGTAAATGAGGTTTTCCAAAAATATATGAAAAATATTATAAAAAAAATTCATATTTAAAGAATAAAAAATTTAATTTAATAAAATCTAAATTAATTTTAAATAAAGATAGTTCTGATTATAATTTAAGTACTTTAAATTATAATCATTTAAAAATATCAAATGCTTTTTATAATAATACTTTTTATTTAAATTATATTTATTCTATTAAAAATGTATTTTTTTTGAAATTATCTGAGAATATATTAAATAGTTTTAATTTATTTAAGTTTAAAAAAATAAATAAAATGCCTTATTTATTTATCAGAGCTATTAAAACACGTAGAAAATTGAAAAAAGATTTTGATTTTAATGAAAAGAAAAAAGTTTATTTTAGAAAAAAATATAAAATAGCCATAAATTCACAAGGTCTTTTACATATTTATAAAAAAAAAAATATTTTAAAAAATTTAATAAATGATTCTTATATTTTATTAAAAAAAAAAAAAATAAAAAATAAAATGTTACAATGAAGATGAAATATTTTTATGAAGCGTAGCATAAATTTTAATAAAAATTTAAAAAAAAATATAAGTGATTTAGATACAAAGATAAATAATAATATAGCAAAGCATCAAATACAACAAAATCGAAATAGATTTCAAATTCAAAATAAAAATAAAAACGTTATAAATATTGAAAAACCTATTTTTGATAAAAAATTATATTTTAAAAATAAATGGTTTAAAGAACAAAAAAAATTATTGGAAGCCGAAGAATTTATTAAGAAAAAGCAACAATTATTGGTTAAAAAAAAAGCATTATTAAAATTTGCAGCTATTAAAAAAATTATGAATGTTGTTCGCCTTTTAAAATTATTTAAAGAGTTAAAAAAAACTACTAATAATAAAACTATTTGTTATTGATTTTATAAATGTTTTATTAATTTTAAATTTAATAATTCTTTATTAAAAAGATCTAGAAAAAATAAAGAAGAAAAAAAAATTAGAAAATTTTCTAGATTATTTCAAAAAATAAATAAAAGAATAAGTAAACAATTAAGTAAAAATTTAATTGAAAAAAAAAAAAGAAGACTTATATTTTTAAAAATTTTAAAAGGAAAAGTAAAGAAAAGAATAAGATTTGGAAAAACTAAATATTCTTTATTAACAAAAAAAAATATATATGTACAAAATAATTTAATAAATAAGAATACAATTTTATTTAATAATATTTTAAATTATAGAAATAAAAAGAATAAATTTTTTTCTAATAGAATTTGAGACTTTAATGTAGTAAAAAAAAAGAAACATAAAAAGATATTAAATTGAATGATTTATTTATATAGTAAATTAGATAAGCAATTTAATAAAAATGTTTATATAAATTTTATTTTAAAATTTAAAAAAATATTAACAAATTTATATAAAAATAAAATAGTTAATAAAAATTATTATGGTTTTGATAATAATTTATTTTTAGGTAAAACTAATGTACATTATAATTTTTTAGGTGAAATTTGAAATGAATATAGTAATTTTTCTAGAATAAGACGAATAAATTTATTAAAAAGTAAAAAAATTCCTATTTTAAAAAAATCGTCATCATTTAAAAAAATGCATAATTTTTTTAAGAAAAAAAATAAAAAATTTAATATTTTTTCATATTTATGCAGACGTCATATATTATTAAGTGGTGAAGATAGAATATTACATAAATTTAAAGGTTCAACTTATGGAAAAAGTTTACGAAAAATTTGAAATACTTATCTTTTAAAAGGAAAAAAATTATGATCTGAAGAAGATTTTTTATTATTTACACAAAATCGTAAATTTTTTAAACGTAAAGTATTAAATAAAAAAAATGTAGTACGTAAACAATTAAAGTCTAATAAAGTTCAAATTCGTAAATTACCTCAGAATCGTCAATGAGAGCGTTATATGTTTAATGCAGGTGATTTACAAAATAATTTTAAAATAAGTTTTTTAAAACGTAATAAAAATTTTTTTAATAAAAAAAGAAAAAATTTATCAAGTAAAATATAAATTAATTAATATTTATGAAAATTACAAATAATTATCAGGTTATTAAATTAAATTTTAATAGAAATATTAAATATTGAAAAAAAGAAAATATTAGGTTGCATTCTTTATTTAAAGAATATTTATTGGGTACTTATGAAGAAAATGCTTATAATATTTATTTAATTTTTTTAGGCCATTATTTTTTTGAACCTGTAAAATATGATTTTATTTTAACAAATAGTATGAAAATTAAATCTTTTTTATGAACATCACCAATTATAGTAAGAAAAGAAGAAGATCCAATTATTGAATTGCGAACATTTGATGAAAGAATAAATGATCTTTCTACAATTAAGGTTAAATTTTATTTATGGAAATCTTTATTACGTAAATCAAAAAGAATACCGCGATTATTTTATAAGTCTATGTATTAATTATATTGTAAAATTATAAAGGTTCTTCGTCTAGTTCGGTTAGGACATTACATTTTCAATGTAAGAACACGGGTTCAAATCCCGTAGAACCTAATATTTAAAATTACCCCAAAACCTATTATATTCAAATTATAATAATATAAAATTTGAGTAAATATTTCGAGTTATTTTAAAAAATGGTCTCCTATAGAGGGGGGGTGTAGATGGGCCGTAATATCGGGTGGAAGAGTAAAGTTAGAAATAAAGTGAAATGGAAATTATATTAAAAAAAGTTAAAATATATTGAATTGTGTTTTTATTACTTATGTTATCTTATGTGTGTTTTATGAATAATTATTTTATTATGACTAATGATATTTATTTTGATGAGTTTATTGTTGAAACTTGTAAAGTTTCTTTGAATCTTTTAGATAATAAGAATGTATTATATGATGATTTTGAATTTGTAGTTTTTTATGAAAAAACAGATATGAATATTAGTTGTTTAAATCATTTTAATGATTGGGTTCTTTTGAATAATCCGAGACGTTGTTTTTTATATTTAAATGGTGCTTGACTAAATGGTGAAATGATAAATGGTTATTTTATTTATAATGGTGTTAAATTAAATTTTAGATTATTGATAACTTATCAAGATACTGATAAATATTTAATGCATACTAGAGATAATATATTTCCTTTATTATTAAATTTAGACAAGGTCGAATTTTTGTTAAAAATTCCTTTTAAAAAATGATCTTGTGATTTATCAATAGTTACTTTTGATTTAGAAAAATTAATAGATATTTATAATAATATTTGAAAAGTAAAAAAAACTGTATTTATTTTATCTGAAGATAAGACAAATGGTCAAGTTTTATTTTTGAAGGAGGATTATTGAAAAAAGTATTTTGATTATACAAAAATTTTTAAAGAAAGAAGATAAAGTTTTGTGACCAGAAGTAGCTTAAAGGTAGAGCACTAGTTTGTCGAGCTAATAGATATGGGTTCAACTCCCATCTTCTGGGAAATAAGACATTATAAAAGAGAAAATAAATTTATATAAATATTAAGAATAATATATTCTTAGAATAAGAGTTTGATCCTAGCTTTGAGTGAATGCTATTAATATACATGACACATGCAAGTTAAATTTGAATAAAATGGCGTATAGGTGAGTAATATTTAAGAATTTTAACTATTAATAAAAAATAAGATGTATTTAATATTTAAAAAAATATACATTGCTTTTATACTGTATATTTATAAATATGTTTGTTGATAGTCGTGCTTATTAAATTTTAAGTAGTTGGTGGTAAAAAAGACTACCAAGCTGAAAATGTTTAGCTGGTTTTAGCGAATGTACAGCCACACTGGGATTGAAATAAAGCCCAATTCTTAAGAGAAACTGCAGTGAGGAATATTGGACAATGAACTAAAAGTTTGATCCAGTAATATTAAATAAATGATGAAGGCTTTTGCTGTAAAGTTGTAAAACTTGTAAAAATAATGATATGGAACAAGTCATTAATCCCGACTAACTTCGTGCCAGCAGTCGCGGTAATACGGAGGGGGTGAGTGTTACTCATCAAAACTGGGCGTAAAGGGCATGTAGGCGGCTTATTATGTGAAAATAAAAGTCTAAAGAACAACTTTATATAATTATTTTTCAGACGAATAAGCTTTGAGTATAGTAGAGGTGTGTTGCACTTTCAGTGGAGAGGTAAAATACGTAAATATTGTAAAGACAATCAATAGGTGAAAACGACTAGCCATACTATTACTGACGCTGAAGGGCAAGAGCATGGGTATCAAACAGGATTAGATACCCTGGTAGTCCATGCTGTGACTTTATGAGTATTAAGTATTAAATAAAAATTTAGTATTTAAGCTAACGCGTAAATACTCCGCCTGGGGACTACGACCGCAAGGTTGAAACTCAAAGGAATTGACAGAGGTTATCTCAAGCAGTGGAACATGTGGTTTAATGCGATATAAACCGTCAAATCTTACCAGTAATTGCATTATAAATATTTAAAAAGAAATTTTTAAAGAAATTAAAGTAAATTTAATAATTTAAAACAGGTACTGCATGGCTGTCGCCAGTTCGTGCATTGATGTGTTTGGTTAATTCCCTAAACGGACACAATTCTTATATTTTATTAAGATTATATATATTTTATATAAGTAATTAAAATAAACTTGCTATGAAAATAGCATTATGAAATAGAGAACAAAGTCAAGTCAATATGGTCTTTATGAACTGGGCTACACACATGTTACAATAGTTATATACCAATGAGAAGCAAGTATGTGAATATGCGCTAATCTTTAAAGTTAACTTTAGTTCGGATTGTTCTCTGAAACTTGAGAATATGAAGTCGGAATTGCTAGTAATCGTAAATCAGGAAGTTACGGTGAACTGTGTTTAAACCTGGTACACACTGCCCGTCACGCCAAGGAAGTTAGGATGAACTGAAGTAAAGATATTTGATTTTATATAAATATCTATTTCATTGATTTGAAATAATATATTTAGTAAAATGAAGTACTTTATAATTTTTATGTTAATGACTAGGGCGAAGTCGTAACAAGGTAACTGTAGGGGAACCTGTAGTTGGATGAATAAAATTTATTATTAAGTATTATAAAAAAAGAAAGTGTATTGCGTATGGTGTTTAATTTAATTTTTGGAAGGTAACTGTCAAGCTGTATTCTAATAATTTCAAAATTTAATATAGTATAAAAAAAATAAGAAAAGTATTATTATATTCTAAAATAAAACATAAATTAAATTAGAATATAATAATACAAAAAAAATAACAAACAAGAAGAAAAATAACAAACAAGAAGAAAAATAACAAACAAGAAGAAAAATAACAAACAAAATAAAAAAAAATAACAAACAAAATAAAAAAATGATAAATATTTTAGATTATATTATTGGAAGTAGTTTTTGTATAGATTTTTTTTTAATACCAGGAATATTAGAAATTTTAATTAATGGTATAGCATTTATTAGTGAAATGGAAAGTGTATTAAGGGGTGTGACAGTATTCAATTCAGGTGAGGTAAATGAGAAAGCGATAGAAGTGATTTTAAGGAGGGGAAGGGATATAAGTAGAAGCCAACAAGATTTTAAGATAATAATAACCGACTATGTATGTAATGACTATTATAAATTTAATAATATTAGTGAAGCTTATATTTTTAATATAAATAATTTAATTCAGTTTGTAAGTATAATATTTGTAAGTATTGAAGGTTTATTATTAGGATTTCAAAAAGTAGTTTACGAAATTTTTGGATATGTTTTTGATTTGTGTAATTGATATATTAATTATAAAATTTTATTAGATAAAACAATAATTACATCTAATTTAGTAGAAGATTATTGTTATAATGTATCTTTAGAGTTGTTAGCAGAAGTTCAGAGTGAAAATATTAAACTATTATGATTATTATCCGAAAATGGTGATTTAAGATTAAAAAACAGTTTATATGTAAATTTATTAAAAAATTATTATCAAATATTGAAGGAAAATCCATATAGATTAAATTTTGAATTAATGAAATTATATAAATCTTATTTAAAGTTAAATATTTTTTCATATGGTATGGATTATGATATAAATGTTATAAAAAATAAAAAATATCTTTTAAGTTTTTTTGATTTAGATATTTCAAATTATGGAAAATTAAATAAATTAAACATAAATTATGATGTTTTTGATAATTACAAAATAAGTAATTATCAAAGCATTGATAGAACTCAAAAATACTATAAAAATATGATGTTATCTGTGGACATTGAAAATAGTATTTTTACAAAAAAAGTAATAAATGTTAATGATAAATATAATGCAATTATTTTAAATAGATTTAAAGAATCACATCTTTGATTTACTCAAAAAAATTTTGTATTTTTTCAAACTCAGTCTCAAAAAAATATACCAGAATGATATACAATGTTTGGTGGTTATTCTTATTGATGAGGTTGACATCAAGATGCAGTATATATACATGGTAAAAAAGGTCCAGGAGGTGCACCGTTATGAGATGATTATATTAGATGAAAAATTTCAAAAAAATATAAATTATTTATAACATATGTTCCAAAACATATAAAAAAAATAAAACATGGTGTAAAATTATATAATTATTATCCAGGTAGAATAACTAAAAGGTTTACAATGTTTCATTTTGATTGAGATTATAAAAGAAAAAGAAAATTTATCAAATATATTATACATGGTCGTCGTGTATGAGAAATTGAACGCTTATTTTTTAAACGTTTTATATGATCTAGTGATGTTTGGGTAAAAGCTATAAAAGGTAAAGGAGGAGGTAATCCTGCATATTATTGAGAAAATTTAAATAATGCTACAGCTAAAACTGGTTTTATGTATGATTTAGAACGTAATGGTGAAATTGGTGTATATGATTCAGTAAAATATATAAAATTTGGTGTAAATAGTCCTGAATCTATATTTAAAAGTAAATCTCCAAAAGCAAATTTACGTTTTTGATGATTTGCTTTTGCAGAATATGATGAAGATGCATCAAAATATGTAAAATGAAAAAAAAGTAAAATGTATGAGCATATTTTTAGTGTATTAGAGCATTATTATAATTTATCTTTAAAAATACATGAACAATCAATGGTAGGTATAAGAGGTTTTATTATGAAACAATTTGCCTTAGATTTTTGATTTGAAAAAGATAAATTAAAATTAATTAATTATATTAATAATAATGAAATAACTTGAGAAACTTTTTATACTAATATAGAAAGTGTAACTGAACCTTTGAATTTAAATTATATAAATAAAAATTTTTATGGTAGACATTTAACAAATAAAATGGATATATTTTTAGCAAAAAATACTGATATACCTACTGAATTACAATTGCCTAAGAGTACTAATTTATTATTGAAAAAAGCTTATATAGAAAATTTAATTTATGTTTATCAAAAAGAAGATGAACCTATGGTAAATTATATTAAATTTAAAAAAATACCTACAGATTTGTATATCTGAATAAATTGTAAAATAGATTGAAGTTATATTGTACTTTCAGAAGTATTTGATGCTTATTTGGATTTATTAGGATTTTTTGGAGAAGATATTACAAAAAGTTTAAATAAAATAAAGCAATATAGATGATTAAAAGATTTTCATAATACTTATAAAGAAAATTATAAATATTTTATAGTATTATTTATTTTTCTTTTATATAGTATAGTTTGTGGTATTTTAATCACATTAATTAAAAGTTTTTTACCAAAAAATTTAGTATATGGTATTAAAACATATACTAAATCTAATTGAAAAAATGATATTAGAGAATTTTCAGAATCTATAAATAATGTTTTAGGTTGAGATAATCATAGTAAATATCATGGTTATATTCAAGCTACTTTATCGCATTTGAATAAAATATCACAATTATTAAGTATAGAAAATGTAAATGTACGTGAAGAAATATATAAAAAAGATGAGAAAGGATTTAATGCAGAAAGTAAGCTAAAATGAAAGAAACCTAATATTATTTTAAATAATGATAATTTATTAAAAAAAGAAATTAATTGAGAATCTATAGAAAAAGAAAATTTAGATAAAAAAAATAAAGAATTTTTATATTTAAGAAAAAATTTTTTTGATGCAGAACAACGTTACATTTATTCATGAGAAAAAAGATATGATAAAACTTTTGAAGATAAAGTTGAAGATAGTATCTTAGATAGAGGTTATCAATTTGATTGAATACCTGAACGTGTTTATAGTAATTTAGATAAGAAAAAAAATGCATTAATTCAAAGAAATTATGCTCTTTTTTATAAAAAATTAACTTCAGAAATTAATTTAGAAAAATGAGAAAATAACACAAAAATACGAGCAGATATATTATTATGGGCTAAATATTTAGGTGTTTCTGCTTATGGATTAATAAGAGGTTTATTTTTATATTATCGAGATAGACGTTTAAATCATAATAGAGTAATACTTTGAGATGATCCTCAATTAGAAAAAGAAAGTAAAGTAACTTATTATTTTAAATTACCAAAACTTTTTTTTAATATTTTTTTTATAATAAGATTTACTATAGGTGCTATAAAACTTTGAGATTGAAATTTTTGGGTAAGAAGATGAACTCAATTTGTACTTTATGGTGTACATGCACGCGTAAGTTATAAAAATTTAAGAAAGCATTTAGAAAAAGAATGAACCTTAGAATGATATAAAGATTCTGCGGATTATGGTGCTGGCCTTTTTTATAAAGATTATAGTAAAATAGTACAAAAATTTAAAGAAATAAAAAAAACACCAGATGATAAAAGAGCTGAAGTTTTAGAAGGTGTAAGAGCTAATATAATTTCTAAAATATTAAATTTAACTTTTGAAGATAGTAAATATAATGAAATGCTTGCTTATAGATTAACTATGTTAAATATAGATGAATCTAGAAAAGTAAATAGTTTTGATCATAAATTTAAAGATATTAGAATAAAATTATTACTTGATGTTGGTAAAATATCACCTAAACAATGAGCTGAACAGGAAGTAATGTATAGATATGTTGATGAAGTTTATGAAAAAAAATTAGCATTAGAAAAAGAAGAATATTCAGATATAAAACAAAGTTATACTACAAGAACATATAGAGATATGGAAGATGAAGATAAAACTTTAGTATTTTTAGAATGAGAACATCAAAAACATGTACAATCAATAATGAATTCAAAATTAAGTGGTGTTGCTTATGAAAAAAAATTAAGAGAGTTTAATTTTGAAAATAAAATAGTAGATCCTGCTTTGGATAGAAAGGAACGTGTATTTTTTGAATCTATTCCAGAATATAAAGAAGAATTACAAAATGAATATAAAAAAATAGCTGAAATGGAAGAATTGCAAAAATTAGAAGATTCGGCATATGAACGTAAAAGTAGATTATTATACGGTGTTTTGGAAGAACATTATCTTTCATATCGTTGATATACAACAATGGGTTCTCGTTTAAATTTCCTTTTATCTCAAATAGTTGGAATATTTATAGGTTGAATTGATAATGTAGGTAAAGTAAGAAAAAATGAATATAGTATTTGAAATTTACTTACAATTATTTGTACAGATGCTGCTGAATTTATTTATAAAATGTATTGAGAATATTTAATTATATGAAATAGAGAAAAAGCTTTAAAAAAATTAGGTAGAAGTGCTGTGGATATTTTTAAATTTTCATTGATATTAACACCAATAATAATTTATACAGGAAGTTTATATCTATTATTATTAGTATATTTATTTTTAAATATTGTAGTTAAAAAAGGTTATGCTATATTTTATATAAATACATTAAAAAACATATATACTAAATTTTATTTAAAGATTAATATGTTTTTTAATGTATTATTTAGAGATTTAAATACAGGTTATACAATATTTGATCATATATATATAATATTTTATAAAATATGTGCAATAGTACAACGTGATATTTATTTTATTAAAGGTGCTTTTATATTAGGATATAGAGAAAAAGGTATTGTATGTGGTTTCAAAAAAATATTACATTTATTTGATTTAAAATATAAAGCTTTTATAGAGGAATGAAATGAAAATAAAGCAAATATTAATATTTTAGATGAAATAAAATCACGCTTAGGACTTTTAAGAGAAATAAAAGCTAATATGGTTTTTAAAATACGAATGTTATTAATATTAATGGATGTGGATTATAAAATTATGTGATTTAGAAAAAAATGTTTAATATATTTTTATCAATATATAATAAAACCTATATTTAAAGTTGATTTTGAATTATTTTATAAATTATATAAAGAAAATACAGTATTATTGGAACGTTATTATACTATTTATTGAAATAATATATATATGTTAATGGATCTGGTTTGACAATTAAATTTTTTTGAATTTATAAAATTATTTATTAAATGAATTTTTATAATAATAACAATGCCTTTTAGATTTGTAATTAATCATCAAAAATGAAAATATATAACAAATTATAAGCAAGGTATTCAAGGTTTTAGAGATAACCCAATGCATATGATAATAAATAGACCTAGAAAAAAAAAAGATTGAAAAGTTAAATTACATTTTTTATTAATGCATAATATTATATCATTACGATTACAAGATATTCGATGACGTCGTGATTCATTATTAGAAATATTTTTAATGTATAAAGTAGAAGAAGTAAAATGAACTAATAAAAATACATTTCAAGATTATTTTTGAAAATCTTTATATTGAAATATGAAAACAATGAAAGAAACTATTTTAGATTTTATGATAATTTATATGGAAGAAATAGAAGATGGTTATAAAAGTTTTGAAACAACAGTAGAAAATAAAAATTTTTCTTATTGAGATAGAGTTTTATATTCATATCGTATGTATAAATTATTAAAAAATTCTGAAAGTTTTAAAGAGCAAAAAAGAATATCAAGAGATTTAATTTTTTTTAAAAAAGCTAGAGATAGACGTAAATTAATGCGTACTTATTTTATTAAAGGTATGATAAATTGATTAACTTATATAACTATAAATAAAGTTATTTTTACAAAAGTAGAAAATAAATTTAGACACAAACGTTTACGACATAAAGGTTTAAGACATAGACATATAAAGTACAAATCAATTAAATTAGATAAAACACTTCATTTACCTTATTATATAACTTATACTCCTCCTCAATTTTGAGGTTTAGCAATATTATATGATGCTTATTTTAGATATATAGTAAGATATCATTATGATGATTATACTTATCCAATGGATTGAGATGAAGATATCCAATATGATAAACGTTATAAATGACGTTTATCTACTCCTGAACATATTTATGGTATTCCTTTCGTAGATAGATGAAAAATAGCTATTGATGTAAATAATTTTAAATATGATTCCTTTGTAAATAATTTAGCAAAAGCACCATTTGATCCAATGTTACGTTGAATATTATTTTTATTAGAATTTGGATTTTCATTTGAACATATAATGTCTGATGGAAAAGAAATTTGGGGTGATATAAGTGTAACACATCTTTTAACTTATAATGAATATTTAAATGCATATGAATATGAAATAAAAGATTATAATCGTTTAATAAAAGGTTTTTCATTTTTTAGAATAGCAGAAAATAGTTTTGATAAAGATAGTAAAGAGCATTATGATGAAAGATTTGCTATGGTATCTAAAAATTTAGCTATGAAAAATAAAAATATTTTACAAAGTGTATTGGAAAGAAGACGTTTAAAATCTGCTGAAATTTTACATAAAGCTTTATTACGTAATGTTGCTATGACTCCACAGGAACGTGATGCTGAAATGGAAGAATTAAAAGAAAAAGATTATTTTTATTCTAAAAAACGAGAATTTTTTGATGAAATGGGTATAGAACATTATATGGATTGAAAAGCACAGTATGATTCAAAAATAATAGAAGATAAATATTTTAATACATTTAATATGGATGATATTACTGATGCTGCTAAAAGAGAAGAAGAATATTTTAATAAGTTTGGTATAGTAAATCCAGTAATGCGTTATATGCTTAATACTATAGTTTTAAAAAGTTATGATCAAACTTTAGAAGATATATCATATTTTTTAAAATTTAAAGCATGAAAAATTTTAGAAAAAAAAAAGTGTAAAAAAGTTATAAATTATAAACATTTATATATAAAACCATCTTTTTTAAAAAGAATTAGTTATTTTGATTCAAAAGATGTATATGAAACTATAATTAAAAAGAAAAAGAAGGTAAAGAAAGCTATATTGAAAGAAATAGAAGAAAGAGAAATAGAAGAAGGAGAAGTAGAAGAAGGAGAAGTAGAAGAAGGAGAAGTAGAAGAAGGAGAAGTAGAAGAAGTAGAAGAAGAAGTAGAAGAGAAAGTAAAAATTTTAAAATATACATATGCGGATTTAGGTCCTTTAGAGTGAGCTTTAACAAAGACTGAACCTTTATATGGTTTTGTAGAAAATAATTATTTTTCTCTTTATAGTGAAACAGGAACTTTATATACTTATCAAGAAAAGGTAGAATATAATGAAGGTGCAAAAAATTATAATAGAATTGATCCATTATTTCATGGAAATGAAACTTTATTAGAATTTTCTAAAATTATACATGAGCGTCATATTGGTTTAAAAGATTTAAGAAAAATTACAGTAAGAAAAGGAAGAAGATGAAATACTAAGCATATTGTAACTTTAGCATATGTTAATAATATTAGATGAAGTTGAGAACAATGATTAGGTTATGGTGATACTAGAACTGAAGATGAAATTTTACAAAATAATACAATTCTTTTAAATGAACGATATAGTATTTGAAATTTAAAAAGATGTCCAATACGTGTAAAATTACCTATAGTATTAGGTGTAAGTGAAGTTGCAGCATTAGATTTTTTTAAAGATAGACAAAATTATATAAGTATGTACGATCATCATTTTTATCTTTTAGGTGCTATAGGTGTAGGTCCTTTAGTACGTGATAGTGTACGTTGATGACAAGCAAAATTAGAATTAGAACGCGTTTTTCAAAAAAATATTACTGATTTAATATTTTGAGTATTTAGAGCAAGTGTATTTGATGCTGAAATTAATAAAATAAAAGAAGATCATTCTTATGTTTTAAGAAATTTTATTCGAAATTTTCAAACATATAATAAATTATATTTTATAGGAATGCAGTATTATACTTGAGATTTAATAAGATATAATGATATTTGAGTAGGTGTTGATGAATTTCCATTTCATAGATATTGAAAATTAAAACAAATGGAATTTTTAGCTCATGATCCTGCAGCTGCTAAAATAGTAGAAAAAGTTCATAATTTAGGTTATTCTCGTTATAAACCAGGTAATTATATATTTTTTTTTAAAAATCAATTTAGTGCTACATATTTTTATCAAATTTATGGTTTATTCGCTGTTGGTAATTTCTTATGGGTTTTAAAAGTTTTATTTTATCATCCTGGTGAATATTTAGCAGCACCTTATATGTTAGTAACTCCTTTATATTTATGAATAACTTTTTGATATTTAAGACGTCGTTTAGCTCCTGGAAAAGATGTAAGTGAAGGTTCGCAATTATATTTATATAAATTTCATAAAAGTAAAAGTTATTTTGATTTTGAATGGGATCAGATGATATATGCTGAAAGACAAAGATTAATTGAAAAAGATAATTTTTTTATGGATGATGAAAAAAAAATGAAAATGTATGGTACTTTGATACCTCAAGTTAAAGTTGAAAAAGAAGAAAATTGATGAAGAAATTATACTCATTTAGATAAAGATGATATGCATTATAATTATAAACATATAAGATATCTTTTATTTATAATGAGTGTTCATATTTTAGCTGAATATTGATTTACTCAAAAATTTAGATTTCGTAATTATAAAATTTTTTGAGATTTTTATAGATTAGATGAACAAATGTTTCTTTTAATTTCAGAAAGTGGTGATTATGCTCCAAAACATTGACATGAACGACAATGATATATGGATAGTTTTTGACGTTTAGAAACTGGAGGAAATTTATTTAGTAATTGATATGAAAATTTTTATAGACATAGACAAGGTCGAAAACTTGTTGATTTAGATTATGGTTATGATTGACAAAAAATAAAAAATTTAGATGTAACAATGTTTTATGATCCAACAACTATAGTACATATACCAACATCTTATTCAGATGCAAGTTGAGTAGATCTTTGTAGACGTTTAAGAATATATATTCCTGATGAATTAAAAGCAGGTGGTGGTGTATTTACTAAAGATGGTACTTGAAAATATGCTGTAAAAAAGAAAAGATTAAAATGAAGAGAATTTTCAGAACGTGGTTTGACTGAGGAGGAAATAGTAAGAAAAAGAACTTATGAATTATATGGAGATGATGGTATGAATACATTTCAACATATATATTTTACAATTAAAAAAATTTTTAGAGAAATTTTAATAGAAAAATATCTTGGTATTAAATATACTCAAAATTATAATCCTTTACAACATTGATTTGATTTTCAAAAATTGATATTAGATTTTTATAATTATGATTTGACTGGTGAAGATTATATGTCATTTATATTTGAATCAAGACAGAAAACATTAGAATTGATTAAGAAAGATTTTGCAAGATATTCAATACAAAATGATAATAATATTATTGAGTATATACAACCTTTATTGCAAAAAAAAGAAATTTTTTTAATTAAAAAAAATTGTTTTGAAAAAGGTACTGATTTAGATTTAAAAACTTTATTATCTGTATCAGAAAATGAAAAGCATTTAAGTGTACTTTATAATAATTTTTTTCAATACAAATTGAAAAGATTAGACTTATTATTAAAATCTGATAATTGACAACTTATGGATGTATCAAAAAATGTTAAAAATGTACATGTATTTGAAAATAATGAAAGAGTACAAGAAATATTAACTAGTAAATTGGAAATTGAATTATATTTAAAAAAATGTGAACAGTACATGATGAAGCTTTTTAAAAATATATCTTATGAAGATAAATTAGATTATAAATGTAATTTATTATTAAATTTATGAAATGAAAAGCAATGATCATGATGAATTATAAAAGATGTTTATAATAGTTCTAATATTTTAGAAATTTTAGATATTTTAATAAAATTTATCAGTAAAATAATATAAATTAAATATTTCATGATAAGGTCCAATTCCTCTTATGAAATATTTTTAGTAAATACGCTGGAATAGTTCAGTTGGTAAGAATAATGAATTCATAACTCATGGGTCGTGGGTTCGAATCCCACTTCCAGCTTTTAAATAATAAGTTTTTTTTTTTTTTTTT
>Ga0268298_10003241_pt1 | contig 16824 bp, 20 predicted proteins | sample WWTPWeurt_MetaG_FD_194462 | JGI IMG/M metagenome (GOLD analysis project Ga0268298, IMG submission 194462) | Activated sludge microbial communities from WWTP in Nijmegen, Gelderland, Netherland - WWTP Weurt | ecosystem: Engineered > WWTP > Aerobic digester > Activated sludge | place... | reverse complement strand
CGACAACCCCACCTGCCTCGACGCAGCCTGCAGCCACAACCGCGAGCCCCAACCGCATCAGGGCACCCGCTGGGCTTCAGCAAAGTGCTTCAGTCGCCAGCAAACCTTCTGCCGCCCAGACTCCTAGGTGCCGGCCCCATGTCGGGCTGCCTACAATGATTTGTTCCCCTGCAAGGCCACCGTCATGAGCACCCCTGCCGCCATTGCCTCAGAGCACTCCCTCGACCACATCACCCCGCGCGACCAGGCCGAGATCCTGGCCCAGGCACTGCCCTACATCCGGCGCTTCCACGGCAAGACGCTGGTCATCAAGTACGGCGGCAATGCGATGACCGATCCGGCGCTGCAGCAGGACTTCGCCGAGGACATCGTGCTGCTCAAGCTGGTGGGCATGAACCCGATCGTGGTGCACGGCGGCGGGCCGCAGATCGACGAGGCGCTGACTCGGCTGGGCAAGAAGGGCACCTTCATCCAGGGCATGCGCGTCACCGACGAAGAGACGATGGAGGTCGTCGAGTGGGTGCTGGCCGGCGAGGTGCAGCAGGACATCGTCGGCCTGATCAATGCCGCCGGTGGCAAGGCCGTGGGCCTCACCGGCCGCGACGGCGGGCTGATCCGCGCCCGCAAGCTGAAGATGCTCGACAAGGACGACCCGACCAAGGAGCACGACGTCGGCCAGGTGGGCGAGATCACCGCCATCGACCCGAGCGTGGTCAAGGCGCTGCAGGACGATCAGTTCATCCCGGTCATCAGCCCGATCGGCTTCGGCGAGCACAACGAGAGCTACAACATCAACGCCGACCTGGTGGCCAGCAAGCTGGCCGAGGTGCTCAAGGCCGAGAAGCTGATGCTGCTGACCAACACGCCCGGCGTGCTGGACAAGTCGGGCAAGCTGCTGACCAACCTGTCGGCGCGCGAGATCGACGAGCTGTTCGCCGACGGCACCATCTCGGGCGGCATGCTGCCCAAGATCAGCGGCGCGCTGGATGCCGCCAAGAGCGGCGTCAACGCGGTGCACATCATCGACGGCCGCGTGCCCCACGCCATGCTGCTGGAGATCCTCACCGATCAGGCCTACGGCACGATGATCCGGTCGCACTGACGTGCACGATCCGCTTCGGGAATTCTCCGATGCCCGGTCGATGACGGGTTGGCCGCTCGAGCCCGCTGCCCAGTCCCGCTGCCGGCCCCGGGTGTGGCTGTTCGATCTCGACAACACGCTGCACGACGCCGGTGCCCATGTGTTCGGTGCCCTGAACCGGGCCATGGCCGAGTATGTGCAGCGCGAGCTGAGCGTCGATGCCGTCGAGGCCGACCGGCTGCGCCGGCACTACTTTCTTCGCTACGGGGCCACGCTGCTCGGCCTGGTGCGCCACCACGGCGTGAAGGCGCCGCACTTCCTGCATGACACGCACCGCCTGCCGGGCCTGGAACAGCATGTGAGCGGCCATCGGCACGACTTCGAGGTGGTGCGCCGGCTGCCGGGGCGCAAGCTGGTATTGACCAACGCGCCACGCGACTACGCGCTGCGGGTGATGCGGCTGCTGCGCATCGAGCACCTGTTCGATGCCGTGCTGTCGATCGAGGACATGGCCATGTTCGGCCATCTGCGGCCCAAGCCGGATGCGCGCATGCTGCGCCGCGTCGCCGTGCGGCTGCGGGCCCGGCCCGGGGATTGCGTGCTGGTCGAGGACACCCTGGTCCACCAGAAGTCGGCCCGCAAGGTGGGCATGCGCACGGTGTGGATGCAGCGCTATGCGCGCCGGCGGGTGCATGGCGGGCCGATGGTCGACCGTTGGTCGATGCGTCCGGCCTATGTGGACCGGGTGGTCCGGGGACTCAGGCCGCTCATCACCGGCCGATAGACGAAGGCCACCCCGAAATGGGGGCCCCGGCAGGGGCGTCGCGTGGGGAACTTGGGCAGACGACGGCCGGTCGGTCAGTGTTTACCTGCACCCGGCCGGCGGGGGGCGGTGTGCCAGAATGATTCGCCCCTCCCTTCCACCACCTCCGTCCAGCCGCGATGTCCCCCATGCCAGCGCCATCCGGCTTGCCAGAACCCGCTGTCGAAGACACCGTCGCCACGGCCACCTCCCCGGCGCGCAAGCGGCCGCGTCCCGGCGAGCGAAGGGTGCAGATCCTGCAGACGCTGGCCTCGATGCTCGAGCAACCGGGGGCCGAGCGCGTCACCACCGCGGCGCTGGCCGCCAGGCTCGACGTCAGCGAGGCGGCGCTGTACCGCCATTTCGCCAGCAAGGCCCAGATGTTCGAGGGCCTGATCGAGTTCATCGAGTCCAGCGTCTTCTCGCTGGTCAACCAGATCACCGAGCGCGAGGCGTCCGGGTCGTTGCAGGCCCAGCGCATCGTGGCCATGCTGCTGCAGTTTGGCGAGAAGAACCCGGGCATGGTGCGGGTGATGGTGGGCGATGCGCTGGTGTTCGAGAACGAGCGCCTCATCGCCCGCATGAACCAGTTCTTCGAGCGGGTCGAATCGCAGCTGCGGATGAGCCTGCGCGCTGCGTTCGATGCCAGCGGATCGACCACCCCCACCGTGCAGGCGCAGGCCCTGGCCTCGGGCCTGGTGGCCTTCATCGTGGGCCGCCTGCAACGTTACGCCCGCAGCGGCTTCAAGCGCAGCCCGACCGAACAGCTCGAGCTGGTGCTGCCCCGGCTGACCACCTGAGCACCGTCGCCATGGATGGCCGGGCCGTCTCACGGCGGTTCGAGGGCGGCATGTCCGCCACTTCGCGATGAGCCCGCTGGTCGGGTTGCCCCGTGGCGCGCCTGCAGGCCGGCTGCACCTGTTGCCTCAACGCGCGGCCTTCGATCCCGATTCGAGCGTGCTGCTGGTGGCTGATCTGCACCTGGGCAAGGCGGTGACGTATCGAACCCTGGGCGTGCCGGTGCCCGAGGCCACCACGGACGAGACGCTGCGCCGGCTGGACGAGGCCCTGGCCGCCACCGAGGCCCGGCAGGTGGTGTTCCTGGGCGACCTGCTGCATTCCCGGCGGGCGCTGGCCCCGGGCACGCTGGATGCGTTCGAACGTTGGCGCAGCGCCCACCGCGATCTGTCGCTGATCCTGGTGCGCGGCAACCACGACGACCGCGCCGGCGATCCGCCCGCGTCGCTGGGCATCGAGGTCGTCGATGGACCCTGGCGCGTGGGCGGCTGGGCCCTGGTGCACGAGCCTGTGGCGGTGGCGGGGGCCTATGCGCTGGGCGGGCATCTGCACCCGGGGGTGGCGGTCCAGGGGCGGGCGTTGCAGCGGCTGCGGCTGCCGGCCTTCTGGTTCGGCCCCTCGGTGGGTGTGCTGCCGGCCTTCGGCGAATTCACCGGGCTGTCGACCCGGCCGACCGTGCCGGTCGAACAGGTGTATGCGATCGCCGATGGGCGCGTGGTGCAGGTGCCGATGTAGAGGCCTCGTGGCGGGCTTCTACACTGTGCGCATGGCTGAGATCCCCCCCGTCCTCGAATCGCTGGTGCAGCGCGCCGAACGACTGCTGTCCCGGCTGGAAGGCGTGCTGCCCCATCCGTTGGCCCCGCCCGACTGGCAGGCCTCGATCGCCTATCGCTACCGGCGCCGTGGCGCCTCGGGCTGGCTGCAGCCGGTGCGCCTGGTGGCCGCCATCGGGCTGGACGACCTGAAGGAGGTGGATGGCCAGAAGGAGCGCCTGGTGCGCAACACCGCCCAGTTCGTGGCCGGCCTGCCGGCCAACAACGTGCTGCTGACCGGCGCCCGGGGCACCGGCAAGAGTTCGCTGATCAAGGCCTGCTTGAACCAGTTCGCGCCACAGGGGCTGCGCCTGATCGAGGTCGACAAGGCCGATCTGGTCGACCTGCCCGACCTGGTCGACCTGGTGGCCGGGCGGCGCGAGCGCTTCATCGTGTTCTGCGACGACCTGAGCTTCGACGAGGGCGAGCCGGGCTACAAGGCGCTGAAGTCCATCCTCGACGGCAGCGTGGCTGCGTCCAGCGACAACGTGCTGATCTACGCCACCAGCAACCGGCGCCACCTGCTGCCCGAGTACATGAAGGAGAACCTCTCCTACACCCACACCGACGATGGCGAGGTGCATCCTGGCGAGGTGGTCGAGGAGAAGATCTCGCTGTCCGAGCGCTTCGGCCTGTGGATCAGCTTCTACCCGTTCAGCCAGCCTGAGTACCTGGCCATCGTCGCGCAATGGCTGCGGCACTTCGGCGTGGCCGAGCCCGCCATCGAGCAGGCCCGGCAGCCCTCGCTGGTGTGGGCGCTGGAGCGTGGCTCGCGCTCGGGCCGCGTGGCCTACCAGTTTGCCCGCGACTGGGCCGGACGCGACCACTCGGGCGATGTGCCGGTGGTGCCTGCCGGCGATGCACCAGCCCCGGACGGGCTCGACCGTGTCTGACCGGCGCACCAGCCGCGGTGAGGCGGTGACCTCGGTGGATGGCATCGAGCGGCCCGACCGCGAGGTGGTGGACGTGGCCGTGGGCGTGCTGGTCGAGCGCGACGCGCAGGGGCGCGAGGGCCGCTTCCTTCTTACCTCGCGGCCCGACGGCAAGGTGTACGCCGGGTACTGGGAGTTTCCGGGCGGCAAGTTCGAGCCGGGCGAGACGGTGGAACAGGCGCTGCGGCGCGAACTGCATGAAGAGCTGGGCATCACCGTGGGCGCGGTGCACCCCTGGCAGCAGGAATTGTTCGACTACCCGCACGCACGTGTGCGCCTGCACTTCTGCAAGGTGTTCGAGTGGACCGGCGTGTTCGAGATGCGCGAAGGCCAGCGCATGGCTTGGGAGACGCTGCCGGTGCAATCGAACCCGGTGCTGCCGGGCACGCTGCCGGTGCTGCGGTGGTTCGCGGCCGAACGCGCCTTCTCCGGCCCGACCCTTGCAAGTGTCTCGCACGCCCCCACCTCGGGGTGATTCGCCGTGGCTTGAACGGCTTGACTACACTGCCCTCATGAGTTGGTTGGACACGATCCGCTGGGATGCCGATGGGCTGGTGCCGGTCATCGCCCAAGAGGCCGGCAGCGGCGACGTGCTGATGTTCGCGTGGATGAACCGCGAGGCGCTGGCGCTCACCGCCGAGCGCGGCCAGGCGGTGTACTGGAGCCGCTCGCGCCGCCGGCTGTGGCACAAGGGCGAAGAGTCGGGGCACTTCCAGCAGGTGCACCAGATCCGCCTTGATTGTGATGCCGACGTGGTGCTGCTCGAGGTCACCCAACTGGGCCATGAGCCCGGCATCGCCTGCCACACTGGCCGCCACTCGTGCTTCTTCCAGCGGCTCGAGGGAGATGCGGCCTCGCGGCAGTGGCGCTCGATCGAGCCCGTGCTGCAGGATCCGGCACAGATCTACCGCAAGTGAGCGCGCCGAAGGCCATGCTTGCTGCAACAGAGTTCCGCCCGACCCCGCCCTGCCTCCGATGACCTCTCCCACCGCCCAAGACCTGCTGGCCCGCCTGGCCGAGGTGATCGAATCGCGCAAGCCCGAGAACGGCGGCGATCCGGACAAGAGCTACGTGGCCCGGCTGTTCGCCAAGGGCCCCGATGCCATCCTGAAGAAGATCGGCGAGGAGGCCACCGAGACGGTGATGGCCGCCAAGGATGGCGTGCCCGAGAAGATCGTCTACGAAGTGGCCGACTTGTGGTTCCATTCGATGATCGCGCTGGCGGCGTACGGGCTGGCGCCCGCCGACGTGCTGGCCGAACTGGCGCGCCGCGAGGGCCTCTCCGGACTGGAGGAGTTCGCGCTGCGCAAGGCAACTCAACGTGACAAGGAAGGTGGCTGATGAACGATACCGCCCAGGGCCAGATGGTCGTCCTCGATCCCGATCGCGAAGCCTCGCTGCGCACCATCGGGCACATCAGCTACGCGCTGCATGCCATCGTGGCGGTGGGCGCGGTGCTGCCCGGCGCCCAGGGCAGCCTGCTGCTGCTGCTGGTGGCCTTCGTGCTCGACCTGGTCAAGCGCGACGATGCACGGGGCACCTGGCAGGAGACGCACTTCCGCTGGCGCATCCGCAGCGTGATGTTCGGCGGCCTGGCCTACCTGCTCACGGCCCCGCTGTGGCTGCTGCTGATCGCCCCGGGCTGGGTGGCCTGGGCCATCGTTTCGCTGTGGTTCCTCTACCGCGTGGTGCGCGGCTGGCTGGCGCTCAACGACAAGCGGCCGATGCCGGTCTGACCGCCCACGGCACCCGCGCCACGCCCCCTTCATCCCATCCCTCGCGTCGCCCCATGCACTCCGACCCCCACTGCATCTTCTGCAAGATCGTCGCCGGCCAGATCCCCTCGAAGAAGGTGTACGAGGATGAGCAGATCCTGGCGTTCCACGACATCCACCCCTGGGCGCCGGTGCACATCCTGGTGATCCCGAAGCTGCACATCGCCAGCATGGTCGACGTGAGCCTCGAGCACCAGGCGCTGATGGGCAGGATGCTGGCCGTCACCCCGCAACTGATGAAGGACCTGGGCGTGACCAACGGCTTCCGCCACGTCATCAACACCGGGGCCGACGGCCGGCAGGAAGTGGGGCATGTGCACCTGCACGTGATGGGCGGCCCCCGTCCCTGGCTCAAGGGCTGACGGAACCAATCCCGACGCTGGGGCTCACCTAGAATCCGTCAATTCGACCTTTTCGGAGTCTGCAATGGGTTCACTCAGCATCTGGCACTGGCTGATCGTGCTGCTTGTGGTGGTCATGGTCTTCGGCACCAAGAAGCTCAAGAACGTCGGCTCCGACCTGGGCGCCGCGGTCAAGGGCTTCAAGGACGGCGTGAAGGACGGTTCAGCCGACACCCCCGCGCCGCCTGCCCAGCAGGTGACGGCGCAGAAGGCCGCCGATGCCCACACGGTGGACGTCGAGGCCAAGAGCAAGTCCTGAGCGGCGCACCCCGAGTGACGAGCGCCAGACTGCGATTCGCCGCCTCGGCCGAGGCGCACGCCCCTCGGCCGGGCGCCCGCAGTGCCGGGTTGCCCTGTGCCTTCGGCAGCGTGTCGCGGCGCCCGTCCCGTATCCCCCGATGATCGATTTCGGTTTCGACAAGATCGCGCTGATCGGTGCGGTGGCCCTGATCGTGATCGGCCCCGAGAAGCTGCCGCGCGTGGCGCGCACCGTGGGCACGCTGATGGGCAAGGCCCGGCGCTACGTGGCCGACGTGAAGGCCGAAGTCAACCGCTCGATCGAGCTCGAGGAACTGCAGAAGATGAAGTCGCAGTTCGAGAGCACGGCACGCGATGTCGAGACCAGCGTCACGCGCGAGATCAACGAGGCCAGCACCTCGTTCAACCAGGGATTCCAGGACATCGCCTCCTCGTACGACAGCAGCCTGCTCGAGGGCACCGGGGCCGAGCCCGTCGCGCCGCCGATGCCCGAGTACAAGCATCCGAAGAAGAAGTGGCGGCTCAAGCGCAGTGCGGTGCCGCGCTGGTACAAGCAGCGCAGCGGCATGCGCATGCAGGCACTGTCGGGGGCCGCTCGCGTGGCCCGTTACCGTCCATCGGGTCTGAAGCGATGAGCAGCGGCGACGCACCGCGCGACGAACTCGAGGGCACCGAGCAACCGTTCGTCTCGCACCTCATCGAGCTGCGCGACCGGATGATCCGGGCGCTGGTGGCCATCGGGGTGGTGTTCGGCGCGCTGTGCTTCTGGCCCGGCATCGGCGGCCTTTACGACCTGATCGCCGCGCCGATGACGGCCAACCTGCCTCCGGGCACCAAGCTGATCGCCACCAACGTGTTCTCGCCCTTCATGGTGCCGTTGAAGATCACGCTGATGGCGGCCTTCCTGGTGGCGCTGCCCTATGTGCTGTACCAGGTGTGGGCCTTCGTCGCACCGGGGCTGTATTCGCACGAGAAGCGCCTGGTGCTGCCGCTGGTGGTCTCCAGCACCACGCTGTTCTTCATCGGCGTGGCCTTCTGCTACAAGATCGTGATCCCGGCGCTGACGCGCTTCATCGTCGCCGTCACGCCGGCGTCGGTGAACGCGGCGCCCGACATCGAGCAGTACTTCGGTACGGTGCTCACCCTGTTCCTGGTCTTCGGCATCGCCTTCGAGGTGCCGGTGGCGGTGGTGGTGCTGGCGCGCATCGGCATCGTCACCGTCGAGCAGTTGCGGCAGTTCCGCGGCTATTTCATCGTGGGCGCATTCATCGTGGCGGCCATTGTCACGCCGCCTGACATCGTGTCGCAGCTGTCGCTGGCCATCCCGATGTGCCTGCTCTACGAGATCGGCATCATCGCGGCGCAGGTGCTGATCCGGCGCTCTCAGGCGCCCGACGCCGAAACGGACGCCAAGGCCTGATCACCGACAGAGGGCGGGGCGATCGCGTCGGGTCAGCGGGCCCGGCGTGACGGCTTGGGCCGCTGCACCACATCCAGCTTCAGCTCCAGCGCATCGGCGCCGCGCTGGATCGCGAAGGTGGCCGGTTGCCCGGGCGTCAGACCGGCCACGCTGTTGAGCAACTGCCCGGTGCTCGACACCGGCTTGCCGGCCACCGCCACCACCACGTCGCCCGGCCTCACGCCACCCTTGCTGGCCGGGCCGTCCTGCAGCACGCCGGTGATCAACACGCCGCTGCGGACGGGCAGCTTGAAGTTCTCGGCGAACTCGGGGGTCAGGTCGCGCGGCTCGACACCGATCCAGCCGCGGCGCACCTGGCCATCGCGCAGCAGGCCTTCCATCACATGCTGGGCCACGTCGACCGGGATCGCGAAGCCGATGCCCAGGCTGCCACCGGTGCGCGAGAAGATCGCGGTGTTGATGCCGATGAGGTGGCCGTTCATGTCCACCAGTGCGCCGCCCGAATTGCCAGGGTTGATGGCCGCATCGGTCTGGATGAAGCTTTCGAAGGTGGACAACCCCAGGCCCTGGCGACCCAGCGCGCTGACGATGCCCGAAGTGACCGTCTGTCCCACGTTGAACGGATTGCCGATGGCCAGCACCAGGTCGCCGATCTGCAGCGCCTCCATGCGGCCCAGCGTCACCGAGGGCAGGCGATCGAGGTCGATGCGCAGCACCGCCAGGTCGGTCTCGGGATCGGTGCCCACCACCTTGGCCCGTGCCTCGCGGCCGTCGGACAGGCGCACGTCGATGGCCGTGGCGCCCTCGATCACATGGTTGTTGGTCAGCAGGATGCCGTCGGGCGACACGATGACGCCCGAGCCATAGCCCACTTCGGTGCCTGAAGGATCGCGATCACCGAAGAAGTAGCGGAACGTGGGATCTCCGGCATGGGGATTGCGCGAGCCGGGTTTGCCGGCGGTGACGCTGACGACGGCGGGCGCCGCATTGCGTGCGGCGTGATGAAAGCCGGTGAACACGAATGCACCGCTGGCGGCGGCAGAGGCCGGCAGCGCCGCCGCCCCAGGTACCGGCAGCACCGCAGCCGTGCGCACCGAGATGGCCTCGGGCAGGCGCGCCGCCAGCGGGTTGTCTCGCGGCAGCCACTGCGGCTTGAAGGTGGCCACCACGAACAGCAGGGCCATCGCAATCGTGGCGGCCTGCGAGAAAATCAGCCAGAGTCGTCGCATCGAAGGAGAAGGTATGGCCGGCATGGCCCTGCGCACGGAGATCGAGGCCCACCTGGCTGCCCAGCTGTCGGTGGATCGGTTCAAGGATTATGGGCCGAACGGTCTGCAGGTCGAGGGCCGTGCCGAGGTCAGGCGGGTGGTCAGCGGTGTCACCGCCAGCCTGGCCCTCATCGATGCCGCGATCGAAGCCGGCGCCGATGCCCTGCTGGTGCACCACGGCCTGTTCTGGCGCGGGCAGGATGGGCGCCTGGTGGGCTGGCTCAGGCAACGCGTGGCGCGGCTGTTGGGCCATGACATCAGCCTGTTGGCCTACCACCTGCCGCTCGATGCCCATCCTGAACTCGGCAACAACGCGCAACTGGGGCTCAGGCTGGGCTTGCGTGCCGACGGTCGCTTTGGCGAACAGGAGCTCGGATTCGTCGGTCCCGCCGACGCCTGCAAGTCGCTCGAATCGTTGTCCGTGCGGGTGGCCGGCGCCCTGGACCGGCCCCCCGTGGTGCTGGCCGGCGACGGACGACCACTGCGCCGCATCGCCTGGTGCACAGGGGGCGCGCAAGGCCACTTCGAAGCCGCCATCGCTGCCGGGGCCGATGCCTACCTGACCGGCGAGCTGTCCGAACCCCAGGCCCATCTGGCGCGCGAGACCGGCGTGGCCTTTCTCGCGTGCGGCCACCACGCCACCGAGCGCCACGGGATCGAGGCCCTGGGCAACCACCTTGCGTCGCAGTTCGGCCTCGAGCATGTGTTCATCGACTTGCCGAATCCGGCGTGAGCCCTGCCCTGGCACGTCCCTGCCGGTGAGGGGTCGGCTGCCACGCAAACCCCGGCGCGCCCGACGTCGCCTCGTCCCATGATCAACTCACTTCAACCATTGAACCCCATGCGGCCACTGGCCCTGACCATGGGCGACCCGGCCGGCATCGGCCCCGAGATCATCGTCAAGGCCGCCTCCCAGGGCTTGCCGCCGGGCGCCTTCGTGATCGGCGATGTGCAGGTGATGCGGCGTGCCGCGGCCCAGTGCGGCCTGCAGTGTCCGATTGCCCGGATCGACCGGCCCGCCGACGCCTGGGCCGCCCCGCCCGCGAGCCTGGCGGTCTGGGAGCCCCCATCGCTGCCGCAAGGGCTGGCAGGCCTGCCGATGGGCCGGATCGATGCGCGTTGCGGCGCCGCCGCGGCACGCTGCATCGAGCAGGGCGCCCGGCTGGCCCTGGCCGGTGAGGTGAGCGCGCTGGTGACGGCACCGATCCACAAGGAGGCGCTCTCGGCCGCGGGCGTGCATCACCCCGGCCACACCGAGATGCTGCAGGCGGCCGCTGGCGGGGTGCCGGTGCGCATGATGCTGGCCAACGACGAATTGCGGGTGGTGCTGGTGACCATCCACGTGGCCTTGCGCCGGGCCATCGAGATGCTGGATGTCGATGGCGTGTTGCAGACCCTGCGCATCGCCCATCGGGCGGCCCGGGCCTGGGGGCAAGAGCGGCCACGGCTGGCGGTGGCCGGCCTCAACCCACATGCGGGGGAAGGCGGGCTGTTCGGCGACGAGGAACTGCGCATCATCGGCCCGGCGATCGAGGCGGCCCGTGCCGAGGGCATCGATGCACGGGGCCCGTACGCGCCGGACACGGTGTTCATGCGGGCCCGCCATGCCCCGGGGCATCCGGGCGAGTTCGACCTGGTGGTGGCGATGACCCACGACCATGGGCTGATTCCGGTGAAGTACCTGGGCGTCGAGCAGGGGGTGAACGTGACGCTGGGCCTGCCGTTCGTCCGCACCAGCCCTGACCACGGCACGGCGTTCGACATCGCCGGCAGCGGCCGTGCCGATGCGAGCAGCCTGAAGGCCGCCCTGGCCATGGCCACCCGGCTGTGGGCAGCGGATGCCGAGGGTGCCTGACGGGTTGCTTGCGGTGCCGGCTCAGTGCACCGACCCGAGCCGGGCCAGCTGCCGCCTCGCGCGGGCGGTGGCTCGTTCGAGCAGGTAGGCGTTCTCGAAGGCCCGCATGCGTCCCGTCTCGCACAGGCGCACCAGCATGCGGTAGGTCATCGACACCGTCTTGCGCTGCTTGGCGCCGTGGTGGAAGACGAAGAACGTGCGATGCGGGCTGACATGGCCGAGCTGCACCTTCTGCCAGCTGCCTTCGAGGTGCATCTGGTAGGCGAACCCGATCTGCACATGATCGGCCAGCGACTTGCCGCGCGTGGGCTCCACCGCCTCGGGTGGCGGCAGCCCTTCGATGTCGATGTCGACCGAGCGGATTTCAGGTTCCGCGCTGAGGTCGATGTCGATCGGCACGCTCCAGTCGACCGACGACTCATCGACCAGCCCGACCACGCTCGCCTCTTCCGGCGAGAAGTCGCTGGCATGCAAGGTGGCCTGCGCAGCGTCCGCCCCGGACAACGGCACCGGGGGCAGCTCTTCGGGCTGCGGCACCGGGGTGGCCATGGCGTTGTCCACCTCGCGCGACAGCAGGTTCTGCTCCAGCGTCGTCAGCGAATGGCCCTTGAGCGACTCGGCATGGGCGGGCAGCAACTGGGCGAAGAAGTCCCGCCGCACGGCCTCGGTGCAGTGGATCAGGTCGAGCCCCGCGTTGAGCTCCTTCATCAGCTGCGGCAACTGGCGCAGGAACTCGGCCCGCTGCGCAGGCAGCCCCTTGGGCTGCACGCTCATCACCAGCGCGCGTCCAACTTCACGCGCGCGCTTCGTGCGCGGGCTGTCGTGGCCGGCCTCCAGTTCCACCGCGGCGATGGTCTGGCTCCAGACCTGGCCCAGGAACTGGCGCAGGAACTCCGGCACCGGCAAGCCCTTCAGCGCACCCTCCAGGTGTGCCGCAAAGTGGCGCTGCACCCGAACCAGGTCTTCCTTCCTGGCCAACAACTGATCGGCGCCGCCATCTGCCCGCAGGCGTGCCTGCGATTGCTGCAGCACATGGACCTCGAGCGCGGCCAGCTTCTGGGTGTACACCGACACCTGCTCGAAGTCGCCTTCGACGATCTCCTGCACCAGCTCGCGCACCCGGGCCAGCAGGGCCTGGCCTTCGTCGCCGTCGAAATCGTCCACCGCGGCGCCGAGCGAGGCGATGCGATTGACGAAGCGCCGCACCGGGTGCTTGCGCGACGAGAAGAAGCTGCTGTCGCCCAGCGCGGCACGCAGCACGGGCAACTGCAGCCGGGCGATCTGCCGGGCGATCTGGGGCGGCACCTTGGGATCCGACAGGATCTGGTCGAACAGCCCGGCGATCACGTCGATCACCATCTGGTCGATGGCGGTGGTGGCGGCCTGGCGCAACTCTTCGCGGTGCGCGACGATCAGGTTGGGCGCCACCATCGGCGGGCCATCGTGGCTGGCCCCGAACGACCCGCCCCAGCCGGCCGGGGTCGCGGCGAACTCCGCCTCGGACCAGCCCTCGCTGGCGCGCGACAGGCGCCGGATCACGCTCATCATCGCCTGGTCGACCTGCCCGAGCGAGCCGCCGCCGGTGGTCGGGCCGGACAAGCCTCCATGCCCGGTGGACAGGTCGTCCCGCGGCATCCCCGCGGTCAGACGCTGGATCAGGCGGCCTGATCCGGTGATGGCATGCGACGAGTGGTCGCCGCGCCCTCCGGCCGAGGCGGCCGGGTCGGGCGGCAGGGGTTGTCGTCCATCGCCTGCCTGCCGGGCCGCAGATCCGAGGCGCTGGCGAACGGTCAGGCTGGCAGGCTGGACACCGGCACGGCTGAGGTCGCTGACGATGGCGCCGTAGGTCTCGCGCATCAGCAGCGCCAGCGCGCGGCCCACCTCGGTGACCAGCACCTTGGCCGTTTCGGGTCGGTCGGCGACGGCCTCGACCGCCTTGATCAGCGCCATGCCGATCACCTCTGTGCGCAGCGGATTGCGCTCGGGCTGGGGGCGGTCGAGATTGAGCACCGTGGCCAGGTAGCCATCCAGTTCGCGGATTTCCCACTCGCAGTGGTGGCCGATCTCGAGAGCCAGCCGATCGGCCAGCACCTGCATCTCGACCTCGCGGTCATCGACCAGGCTCAGCGCCTCCCAGCTGGTGAAGCCGCTGCTGGAGGTGGCGCCTTCGAGCAGGCCCACCTCCCGTGAGACGCGCTGATCGAGCGTCTCGTTGAAGGTCAGGGCGAAGATCGCCAGCTTGCGGTTGAGTTCGAACTGCGCGCCGATCAGCGCGTCACGCTGGATGATGCCGGCCGCCGACATGGCGGCCAGGCCCAGGCTGTCCACCGTGCGCTCGGCAGCGGTGCGCGCGGCGGCCCGTACCCGCTGGACGGCCGCTTCGAGCGTGGCAGGGAGTCGGGCAGGGGCGTGAAGGAGCATGACTGCAGGCACCGGAGACGGCGAACCAGACCCGGCGCCCATCGTCGGGACACCGGGTTGTCAGATCAGTATCGGTTGCCGGCGCCCTGACTTGAGCTCGTCTCAGGGATTGGACGGCCAGTGGTTACTTGTTTTTCAACGCGTCGCGGATCTCGCGCAACAGCACCACATCCTCAGGCGGGGCGGCCGGCGGTGCGGGTGGTGCTGCCGGGGCTTCGCGCTTCAGGCGATTGATCTGCTTGATCATCATGAAGATCACGAACGCCAGGATGATGAAGTTGAACACGATCGTGATGAAACTTCCCCAGGCAAAGACGTTTCCGACCTTCTGGGCCTCGGCCAGCGAGGCCCCGGCAGGCACGTTGCCGGCCAGCACGATGTACTTGTTCGAGAAGTCTGCTGCGCCGCCGAGGATCAGGTTGATGATCGGCATGATCAGGTCCTTGACCGCCGAGTCGACGATCTTGCCGAAGGCTCCCCCGATGATGACGCCGACCGCCAGGTCGACGACGTTGCCCTTCATGGCAAATTCTTTGAACTCACTTGCAAAACTCATGGCGACTCCTGTTGGTATTGCGGGCCGCCATCGGGCAGCCCGGCGCCAGTATTGCGCCTGAATGCGCGAAGTCAATCGCGCACCACCCCCGTCAGGCCCATGCCAGCCGGTCCGCTAGAATGACTGGTTGCCCCTAAGACCATTCGCATTTTCCGAGGATTCCCATGAGTGACAGCCCAGTCGACCCGGGTCGACGCACCTGGGTGGCGATCACGGCCGGTGCCGGCGCCATTGGCGGCGTGGCCGCCGCCGTCCCGTTCGTCAGCACCTTCGCGCCGTCCGAGCGGGCCAAGGCCGCGGGTGCCGCCGTGGAGGCGGACATCGGCGCGCTGCAGCCCGGCGAGAAGATGACGGTCGAGTGGCGCGGCAAGCCGGTCTGGATCCTGCGTCGCACGAAGGAGCAGCTCGAGTCGCTCAAGAAGACCGAGCCCCAGGTGGCCGATCCGAAGTCCTTGCGCAATCCCGGCGAGTTGACGCCGGCCTATGCGCGCAACGATCACCGCTCGATCAAGCCCGAATACCTGGTGGCCGTGGGCATCTGCTCGCACCTGGGCTGCTCGCCCAGCGACAAGCTCCAGGCCGGAGCCCAGCCTTCGCTGCCGGACGACTGGCAAGGCGGCTTCCTCTGCCCCTGCCACGGGTCGACCTTCGACATGGCGGGCCGGGTGTTCAAGAACAAGCCCGCGCCCGACAACCTCGAGGTGCCGCCGCACATGTACCTGACGGACACGGTGCTGCTGATCGGCGAAGACAAGAAGGCCTGACCAGGCCTGCACGAACACAGAGGTCGACATGGCAGATTTCAAGACGGCTCCGGCCGATGCGCCGATGGGCGTGAAGCTCCTGACCTGGGTGGACAACCGGTTCCCGGCCACCAAGCTCTACAAGGAGCACCTGTCGGAGTACTACGCTCCGAAGAACTTCAACTGGTGGTACATCTACGGTTCGATGGCCCTGCTGGTGCTGGTGATCCAGATCGTCACCGGCATCTTCCTGGTGATGCACTACAAGCCGGATGCGGCCCAGGCCTTCGCCTCGGTCGAGTACATCATGCGCGACGTGCCCTGGGGCTGGCTGATCCGCTACATGCACTCCACGGGCGCCTCGGCATTCTTCGTCGTGGTGTACCTGCACATGTACCGCGGCCTGATCTACGGCAGCTACCGCAAGCCGCGCGAGCTGGTCTGGATCTTCGGTTGCGCGATCTTCCTGTGCCTGATGGCCGAGGCCTTCATGGGTTATCTGCTGCCCTGGGGCCAGATGTCCTACTGGGGCGCGCAGGTGATCGTGAACCTGTTTGCCGCCGTGCCGTTCGTGGGCCCCGACCTGGCGCTGCTGATCCGCGGCGACTATGTGGTGGGCGACGCGACGCTGAACCGCTTCTTCAGCTTCCACGTCATCGCGGTGCCGCTGGTGCTGCTGGGCCTGGTGGTGGCGCACATCATCGCGCTGCACGAGGTGGGTTCGAACAACCCGGATGGCGTCGAGATCAAGGCCAAGAAGGACGAGCGCGGCATCCCGCTGGATGGCATCCCCTTCCACCCGTACTACACGGTGCACGACATCTTCGGCGTCGGCATCTTCCTGCTGGTGTTCTGCGCCATCGTGTTCTTCGGGCCTGAGCTGGGCGGCTACTTCCTCGAGTACAACAACTTCATCCCGGCCGATCCGCTGAAGACCCCCCCGCACATCGCGCCGGTGTGGTACTTCACGCCGTTCTACTCGATGCTGCGCGCCACCACCGACCCGATGGTCAACGTGCTGTGCGTGGTGGTCGGCCTGGCCGGCGTCGCCGGCCTGGTGGGCATGAAGGGCATGACGCGCTTCGCGATGTTCGGCGCCGCGGTCGTCGGCATCGTGCTGCTCAAGACCTTCGACGCCAAGTTCTGGGGCGTGATCGTGATGGGCGGCGCCATCGTGGTGCTGTTCTTCCTGCCCTGGCTCGACAACGCGCCGTCCAAGTCCATCCGCTACCGGCCGGGCTGGCACAAGTGGATGTACGCGATCTTCGTCGTCTTCTTCGTGGTGCTGGGCTACCTCGGCATCCAGCCGCCGTCCGAACTCGGCACGCTGGTGGCGCAGGCCGGCACGCTGTTCTACTTCGGCTTCTTCCTGCTGATGCCCTGGTGGAGCACGATCGGGACGTTCAAGCCCACGCCCGATCGCGTCAACTACACGCCGCATTGATGCAGGAGCGACCCATCATGAAACGATTTCTTGCCGCCCTGCTCGCCGCGTTGTCGATGGCCGGCTCTGCCTGGGCCAGCGACGCTGGTCCGGCCTGGGACAAGTTCCCGAAGGAGCGCATGAACGACGTGGCGGCCCTGCAGAACGGGGCCAAGCTGTTCGTCAACTACTGCCTGAACTGCCATGCGGCCGCCTTCATGCGCTACAACCGCCTGCAGGACATCGGCCTGACCAACGAGCAGATCAAGAAGAACATGC
>Ga0268298_10003240_pt1 | contig 16824 bp, 15 predicted proteins | sample WWTPWeurt_MetaG_FD_194462 | JGI IMG/M metagenome (GOLD analysis project Ga0268298, IMG submission 194462) | Activated sludge microbial communities from WWTP in Nijmegen, Gelderland, Netherland - WWTP Weurt | ecosystem: Engineered > WWTP > Aerobic digester > Activated sludge | place... | reverse complement strand
GATCAGTGGTGGTGGAGATCAATGCCGAGCCGACCCCCTTAACCCCGAAGGCGGACTTTTTCTTTCAGGGCAAGTCGGGAGAGATCCTGCCTCACCTTGTGAAATCTGTTTGGGGATAAGGGTTGATCAGTCGCAGTTTGGAACGCCAAGAAAACAAGGCATTTGGTCGGAGACAAAACCGATCCAAAGCCAGACCAGAAACACAAGAGCCAACAATCTCAGTGATAGGGTGAGTTTGTCGCTTAGCAGGTCACGGCGGGCTCGAATATCCTGCGCAAGAGGAATTAGCAAAGAAAAGAACGCCGAAGCAAACAACCACATGGGGATGAATACCGGGTATGGGAATCCCTGTTTGAATTGTTCTCCGTTGGACCATTCAAGCGCGGCAAAAGGAAGGGTGGCAAGCGCGCCAAGGATGACGGGGATCAGTAGAGCTAGAAATTTGTTTTTCATGGACGTTCCCTTGAAGGATTGAACCCAAGCCGATTTAGTAAGTTTGCCTGCTGAGAAAGGTTTCCAGGATCCAGTTGGCGGCATGGTGCATGTCACTGCAGATGATGTCTGCTGGTGTGAAATCGTGGTGGCGGGTATAGCGGTGTGGAATGGCGCACGTCGTAAGCCCTGCGGACTTTGCCGCGCGTACTCCGGCATTCGTGTCTTCAATGGCAAGGGATGAATCCGCGCTCACTTGAAGTCGATGCAGGGCAAGCAGGTAGCCTTCGGGGGAAGGCTTTCCAAGGCTCACATCTTCGCGAGTGACGAAGGCTTTGAATGATTTGGCGATGCCGTAATGTTCGAGAGTGCCGGTGATCGACCCAAGCGGACCGCCGGTGACGATGGCTGTGTCTATGCCTTGCGCCGCCAAACTGCCAATGAGTTCGAGCCCACCGGGTTTGAGCGGGGTTGGTTTGCCGCGTATCCAATCTTCGTAGAGATCGTCTTTTGCAGCCCCAAGTCTTTCAGCCGGGATATTGATGGCGGGAGTGGACTGTATTAACCATTGAGCAATTACATCGGTGCTGTTTCCTGCAAAGTGCAGGGAATAGGATTCTTGATCGAAATGAACTTGATACTTTTCGAGCACCTGATTCCAGCAATCAAGATGAACCTGATCTGTGTCAGCCAGGGTTCCATCAAAATCAAAGAAGACAGCTTGCAGACGGGGTGATGACATGGACTTCCTTTCGGTCTGAATTGTAACCGAAGCCAAAGGATGACGATTTTGGATGTATGTCCGTCTGCGCTGATCTAGGGAAGATAGGTGAGCACAAGTTCAGAAACAATGGTGAGGACCCCGCCGATAATGGCAATGATGGACAGCGCTTTTAATTTATATTTAGAAAGAACAGACGCTATTCCAATGGATGCTCCAAGAATTCCAAAATTGACCATCATGCCTTCAATAAAGCCCAGAAAGTCTGGGGGTTCTGTTTCGCCATCGCTTGCGACGACAATGACGATGGCAGCCACGATTAAGAGGATAAAACCAAAGATGGAGGAGCAGCCGAAGATGGGACCAAGCCAGGGGAAGAAACGATCGGCCCGGTCTGATTCCGGCTGGTTCGTAAGGATCTTTGTCCGGTATTCTGTTTCGATGCCGCGGAAGAGCCGATATTGTTGAAAAACCTGATAGGCTAGATAAAATTGATAAAACGCGAAGGCAGCCCAGGTAATTTCAAAACTCAGCAGGTTGGAAAATGCTGCCCATGCCAGGGTAATTGAATAGATCACGAACATCGAGGCGGTCTTGAAGAAGAAAGAACCCAGCCCTACCATGATGAGCAGAATGCCCCAGGGGGCGCTAAGAAAACCAGAAGTGAAGAGATGTAATGCGCCCAAGCCCAACGACCATCTACCCCAGGACAAGATCCGCTCCAGCATGACTGAATATCCGCTGACGAGGTTGATGTTCGGGTCTTCCTGCCAGGCTTTTGGTTCGGCGATCTGTTCCTGAGTTTGAGGGGATGAGTCTTTGTCCAGCGGGGAAACTGCAGTTTCGGTGCGGAGTATGCCAGCCAGGCTGCTCTGACATTTTTTGCAAAAAAGCGCACTGCCAATATTCTCTTCTTTACAGTTAGGACAGATGACTGAGATCGGCATATTTCCCTTCCTTGTGCTCTTAAAATTTTTTGTGAGGACGGGCATCCATTGCGAGATGCCCGTCCATGGGTTTTGGCAGGCGGGGTGTTTGCGCCTGATCTGCTTTTCGATCTACATGACCGCGGAGCCGCTGCGGGGTGGAATGGTTATCTTTCCATCGGAGATCGTTGCTTCTCCGAATAGTATTTGCGGTTGTTTGCTCAAGGGTAGGTTGATGTTCTTGGATTCATTGGAAACGTTCAGGATGATGGTGATGTCTCCACTGGCGTGAGTGCGGGTGTATGCCATGACTTCACCCTCCGCGTAGACCCGTTTGTATCCGCCGCTGCGAAGTGCTTCGTGTTTTTTGCGCAGAGCAATGCAGTCTTTGGCGTAAGCGAGCAGAGATTTGTCCCACTTGGAGGAATCCCAGGGGAAGGATTTTCGACATTCGGGGTCATGTCCACCGTCCACGCCGATCTCGTCACCATAGAAGAGGCAGGGTGCGCCGGCGATCGTGAACATAAAAAGCCAGGCGAGTTTAAGTGATGCTTTATCACCGCTCACACAGGATAGGAAGCGGGGCATATCGTGACTGTCCAGTAGGTTGAGTTGTGACGCCGTGATGTCGGGCGGGTAAATGTTCAAAATGCGGTCAACCTCATTGGCGAAGTCGTAGGCATTCATGTGACGCACGCGGTCTTTGATCCCGCCAGCTTGAGTGACCACAGGCATGTTCAAATGTGAATTGGCAAAGAAACTCAATGATGCAGCCGTGAAAAGATAATTCATCACGGCATCAAACTGATCGCCTTGCAGCCAACGCTGCGCCTCATGCCAGATCTCGCCGACAATGTAACAGTCGGGGTTGATCGCGCGCACCCGCCTGCGGAACTCGCGCCAGAATTCATCGTCATCGATCTCGCCGGGAACATCCAGACGCCATCCGTCAATGCCAAACTTGACCCAATACTCAGCCACGCTAAACAGGAATTCGCGCACGGCGGGCGTATTGGTGTTGAATTTGGGCAGGGCGGGCAAATTCCACCAGGCTTGATACCCAATGGCTTCCAGGCTTCCTTGCCCGCTTTGCAGGGCATGCAATTCACCCGTGGCGGGATACGCGCCCCAACGACGGCGTCCTTTCAGGCGTTCGGGGTCAAAGTGGAACCAGTTGACATAAGGGGAGCCTTCGCCGTTTTCGAGCACATGATGGAATTGCCAAAAACCACGGCTGGCATGGTTGAACACGCCGTCTAAAACCACGCGCATGCCGCGCTTGTGGGCTTCATCCAGTAATTGCTTCAGGGCTTCATTGCCGCCGAGGATCGGGTCCACGTTGAAGTAATCGTAAGTGTGGTAACGGTGATTGGAGGCGGATGCGAATACCGGGGTGAAATAGATCGCGGTGATACCCAGATCTTGCAGGTAGTCGAGTTTTTCTGTTACGCCATGAAGGTCGCCGCCTTTGAATCCGTGCGGAGTGGGGGCAGAGTCCCAGGGCTCGAAGGGCAGAGAGCTCGCGGGATTGCGCCCGCTCTTTGCGAATCGATCGGGAAAAATTTGGTAGAAGACAGCATCTTGTACCCATTTAGGTGTGGCCATGTATATTCCTTTGATAGTTGAGTTAATTAGGTAGCACACTTTACGTGCCAATCTCGAACATTCGTAAAGTGAATTGTAATTGTATTGGCAGAAATAAATTAGTAATGTATTGTATTTTCAGTGAAAACTGCCCTGTCGTAAGACTAAAATTTTACTGGATGAAGATATGATATTCCCAGGGCGCGAGGTCCAGATGACTCGTCTCGTTCATTAGGATATTCTTGTCGCTTATGAAATCAACATAGTTGCCGTGAAATAACATGTCCTTAAATGTAACGCTCTGTGCTTTCGCTGAAAAATTAAAGACAGCAAACACCTTATCTGAACTGTTCTGGCGCACGAAGCTTAAGACTTGGGTTGGCGCAGAATTCATCACCTGAATCATCCGTGCGCCCCATTTTGCATTCCAAAGCGAGGTGTTCTTTTTGCGCATCGCCAGGAGTTTTTTATACAACGAGCCAATGGGGTGCTCTGTCCATGTGATCGGGTCTTTATCAAAGAAGGCAAGCCGCTTGGGTTCACCTGCTTCCTGTCCGTTATACATCATGGGCATCCCTTCACTGGTGAATGATAAGGCGATAACCGCTTCGAGGGCATCGCCAAACGCCTCATGCATGGTTCCCTCCCATGAATTTTTATCATGGTTGGTTACGAACAACATGCGCATTACGTCGGCAGGGTATTCTTTCTCGTTATGGGAATAGTATGTGAAAAGCGGATCTAGATTGGCTCTTCCCATGGCGATGGCGTGCATGGTGTCGTACCAACTCCAGCCGTACGTCATATCGAAGGCTTCTACGTGCAGGTCGCGCGATTCCCATTCAGCCAGCATAAAAACCGGCTTGATGGCGTCCAATTCGCGGCGTGCCTGATTCCAAAAATCGGTCGGTAAAAATCCTGCCACATCACACCGATACCCGTCAACATCCACATCACGCACCCAATATTTCAGTGCATCAATCATATATTCGCGCAACGCTGGCTGCTGATAATCCAGATCAATAATGTCATCCCAATCACGCCAGGGAGAAGGGTGAAATTCACCCTTCCAATCACGGTGATACCACTCAGGATGCTCTTCCACAAGCAGGTTGTCCCAGGCAGTATGATTGGCGACCCAGTCCAGGATCACACGCATATCCAGCTGATGTGCCGCTCGAATAAATTGTTTTAAGTCTTCCAACGTGCCAAATTCTGAATTTACACTATAGTAATCTTTCACCGCATACGGGCTGCCCAATGAACCTTTGCGATTCTTTTTTCCAATCTCATGAATAGGCATGAGCCAAAGGATATCAACACCCAGTTCTTTCAAACGCGGTAAATGCTTTTCAGCAGCCTGAAACGTACCCTCTTGCGTGAATTGCCGTGTATTGATCTGGTAGATCGTTGCATTCTTGCTCCACTCAGGGTGGATCAATTTGACGGAAGGAATTAACTGATGGCTGTTTTTCATGAGAAACCTTTGTTGTCTAGGATTTTTTAATTAAGGCTCGAGCTTTATAATATGAATGGAATATGGAGACAAAACATCGACGGGGTGATAATCCTCAAACCCGCCACGCTTCACAACTGGACCTTGTACCTGCGCATCCCCGTATAATGCAGATGCGCTGTAAGAGAGATCTACCATTTCAATTCCTTCCCCTGAAAGGATATAGTCAGATATTGGAGTATCGTCCAGATTAATGAGCACCAGGGTGGTTTCGCTGTCATCGTGACGCAACACCGCATAAACTGCCGGATTGTTACAATCTAGCACAATATAATCACCGGTTCTCAAAGAAGAGTGGACTCCCCGAAGTTGTACCAAATCGCGATACAGTGTAAGAAGAGAGTCCGGGTCGTTTATTTGATTGGCAACGTTGACTTCTTTAAAGTTTGGATCTGGCATTCTCCACGGACGTCCGGTTGTGAAACCGGCATTTGTGTCGCTGCTCCACTGCAGAGGACGGCGGATGTTTTCATCGGGTTTTACGCCTGTCATGCCTATTTCTTCACCGTAATAAATAAACGGCGTACCAGGTGCGGTTAACATCATGGCAGCGGCGATCTTTGCTTTATCGACGTCGTTTTGCAATTGACTCATCACCCGGTTTTGATCATGATTGGTTAGGAAAGGCGCGTATTGATATTCGAGTAAGAATGCATTGCTGGTTTCGAGTACCCTAGTGACATTCTTACCTCGCCCTGTTTGCGCCGCCTGAAGGATCGTGCTGGAAAGTTGAAAATTGAAGACTAGGTCGAATTCTTTTTTGATGACATAACGAGATGCTACCGATATGCTGTCTCCAAACAGCTCGCCAACGATCATAGAGTCTGGCTTCATCTCTTTGTAAGCGGGATACATATTTTGATACCACTCATGTGTTGAATTTGTGTTTTGTTGGATTGCATTTTCTTCGATCAAATGTTTTGCTGCATCCAGCCGAAATCCGTCTATGCCAACATCATTGAGCCAGAAAGAATATATTTTTTGTATTTCTGCAGTGACTTCCGGGTTGGTGTAATTTAGGTCAGGCATAAAGGCTTCAAAAATACCATAGTAATACCCTGTGAGCGATGGGTGCCAGACATCTTGGCTCCAGGGACCTTTATAACCCGGGTTCGTTTCACTCCAAATGTACCAATCCCTGTAGGATGAACTAATATCTTTTTTTGCTTCTTTGAACCATGGGTGTTGGTCGGAGGTGTGGTTAAGCACCAGGTCTATGACTATATGGATGCCTCGTTTGTGAGCCTCTTCTACAAGGTGTTTGAAGTCGTCCATAGTCCCGTATTGTGGATTGACGCCATAATAATCTGTGACATCATATCCGTGATAGGAAGGGGAGGGGAAGATGGGCATAAGCCAGATGCCGGTAATGCCTAAATCGGTCTTTGTTTGCGGATCACCATCGTTGAGATAATCGAGTTTCGCTGTGATTCCGTTAAAGTCTCCCACTCCATTCCCATCGGAGTCATAAAAGGAACGTACGAAGATCTCATAAAAAACGGTGTCGCTCCACCAATTGACAGGATCAGCCTGGGTGGATGTGGCGGTCGTTGGCGATGGATGTGTTTCCGTTGAGAAAGAGGCGGGAACGCATCCAAATAAAATTGATATGGTTATGATTAATTTGAGAGAGTTTCGATACATTCAAAGCCCCGCGGTATAAAAAGGGCGGTCAAAAGACCGCCCAATATTGGGTGCGAATTGCTTTATCCCTTTACGCTTCCAAGTGTTAATCCGGAGATTAACCACTTTGAGGAGTAAAGGAAAAGTGCCATGACCGGTATCGCGATCAGAACAGATGCTGCTGCAAACTGCCCCCACGAAACAGTGAATTGCTGCGCAAAAGTAAAAATGCCAAGGGGCCAGGTGTAGATTTCGTTCTTTTGTAAAACAACACGAGCAACAAGATACTCGCTCCAGCCTCCCATGAAGGAAAATAGAAATGCGATTGCGAGGGCAGGCGTGGATAGCGGTAGGATGATGTTTGTGAATACTGTAAAGCGACTCGCTCCGTCAATCATTGCCGCCTCTTCCAAGTCTACCGGAATCGTGTCGTAATACCCTTTGAGAGTCCAAATTGTGAGAGGAACTGACGTTACAGCATAGGCAATTATGAGTCCCAGTGAAGTATTGATCATTTTTAACTTGGCGATCATGATAAATAAGGGGAGCAATAGCATGCCTGCCGGGATCATTTGTGTAGTTAATAAGAATATCAATCCAGCCGAGCGGCCGGGAAACTTGAAGCGGGAAAAGGCGTAGGCGCTGATTGCGGCAAGGATAACGCTGATGATCGAAGTCACAGCAACTACCGAAAAAGAGTTCCATATCCAAAGAAAGAAATCAGACTGTCGATTTTTCTCTGGCGCTCCGAATAGAACCTCCTTGTAATTATCAAGGGTGGCATTTTCAGGAACAATTCGTAGGTCAGTCGTAAGCAACGAATCGTTAGGGCGCAGGGATATGGTGATAACGCGCAAGGCAGGGTAGACAGCGATAACGCACGAGGCGATCAACACGGCATGGATCATCATAGTTTTGAATGGGCTATCGCCGCGGGAGCGGAAGAAAAACCAACGGTAGAAGCGAATAATGGGATTTGGTGACATGATGGTTGCTCCTTATTCTGATGCGGACTTAAGTCCGTCACTGACCCTGAGATAGAAAAGGGTGAAAGCGAACAAGATGGCGAAAATGACAAGTGCGAACATGGCGGTGAAACCGTATCTATAAAACTGGAACGCCGCCTTATACATGGAGGATACGAGAATATCCGTTTTTTCCTGAGGTCCTCCCTGCGTGATCAGATAAATGATATCGAACTTATTGAAGGTCCAAACCACACCTAGGATAATGGCCGGGGTGAGTACCGGACGCAAAAGCGGCAGAGTAATATTCTTGAATTGCTGCCAGCGTGTGGCGCCATCAATTTCGGCTGCTTCATAATATTCCTGTGAGATGCTTTGCAAGCCGCCGAGAATGATGACGGACATAAAAGGGATACCAAGCCAGATGTTCGCGATGAGGATGGAAACAAAAGCCCAAAACGGATCTTGTTTCCAACTGACAGGTCCTATGGTAGCTGCTAGCCAAGCAAAGGCATTTCCGATGCCAATGATATTTTCGGTATTATGGCTAACTGCCATCAGCCATGTGTTGAGATTGCCCAAAAGAATGTTGAATAAGCCATATTGGTTGTCAAATTCATTTCTTAGCGCCATTGCCGCGATTGTGGCGGGCATAGCCCACGGAATGACCAGTAAAGTGCGATAAATGCCTTTGAACTTGAGTGGGCGATTGAGCAATATTGCCAATCCCATTCCACCCAAGACGTGAAAGGTCACGTTGATTCCGGTCCATAAAATGGTGCGCCAAAAAACCTCGAAAAATTTCGCGTCTTTCGCCACAGGTCCGGTAAAGAGCGTTTTTAGGTTTTCCCAGCCATACATAAAACCATACTCTGCGTTTTTTGTCGCCTGTGTTCCAAGCGATGCGTTTGAAAATGCAAGTTTGATCTCGAAAAGAAATGGGTATACGATCAGAAAAAGGACGCCAATAAATGCCGGGAGAATCAGTAGATAGGCAAGCCCAACACGGCTATTTCGCGGCTTGCTGATGAACTGGATTACACCGAACAGTATCAAAAAGCCAAGTCCGGCAATAATGCCTGCGATCATACCAGCCGAATCTTTGGTCGCAACCTTTGCTTCAATCAGCGAATTTTGCAGACTGTTTAGCGATTCGAATGGCGCGCTAATAAATTTGCTTGCAGCTCCATCTCCAAGTTTGATAAGGTCTGTGAGGTTGAAAAAATAAAGAATGATAACCAGGGTTAGAAAACCCAAGGCTGCTTGAATCGTACGGGTGATAATTGTTGCCGTTCGATTTGCAGGTTCACTAAAAAAGATCTGGTAAAAATAGATTTCGATGATTGCAAGTCCACCCAAAATGCCGAAAAGAAAACTGCCTATTTCCTTCAACCGTTCCATGACAATGGTAGTGTTCATGGTAATCCCATCGGAAAATGGCGAGATCAACGAAGAAAAGACAAAATAGATTGATGCAAAAACTGCTATCCAAAGGATAGTTGGGAGGTTCCGTTTTAAAAAATTTTCGTTTTCCATGTTAACCTCTGGGTCCCATATTTGTGGGTGACGAGTACGTACCCGATCACTAAGGAAATAGAAATAAGGGTTTTATAGAAAGATGGAGAGCGTTGCCGCTCCCCATCTTTTTGTTCAAGCTTGGATCAAATTAGTTGGTGCCAAGGGTGGCAACGCAGGCGTCAGCAGCTTCTTGAGCGGCGGCGGCGGCATCTTCAGGAGTAAGTGTTCCAGCCATTACACCTTCGAGGTTCGGGCGCCAGGCATCCCATGCGCAACGCATTTGGGGGGCTGCAGGCTGACCGCGTCCGTTCGAAAGAGCAGCCATGGAGGCAACCAAGATCGGGTCGCTGGAGATCGCGGGATCGTTGGCAACTTCCTTGTTGGAGGGAAGGCGCTTGAATTCATCCAACCAGCGCTTCTGCACTTCTGCCGAGGTCATGAAAGTCACGAACTTGACAACGGCATCCTTCTTGGCGGCATCGTCAAGCACGGCGGTCGAGAACATGAACGCCTTGTTACCGGTCATTTCGGTATAAGCATTGCCGTTGATGCTGGGGACGGGGGCAACGCCGAAGTTTTCACCGAGAGCGGTCTGGTATTCGCCGAGAGACCAGTCACCATTGATGATCATGGCAGCTTTGCCTTCTTTCATCATGGCGTCAGCGCAGGCATAATCACATTCCTGAGGGACAACGCCGTCGGTCTTGAGCGCGGCAACGAAGGTCAAGTAGTCAATGAATGCCTGGTTGTTGAACTGAGGTTTGTCTTCGGCATCGAGAGGCCAGCCACCAAATGAACCGTAGAAGCCAGCGCCCCAATAGGGTTCATTGAGGTTGTAGGCGAAGCCCTGAACATCACCGGTGGTGAGTTCTTTGGAGGTAGCGATGAGGTCTTCGAAGGTGGCGGGGGGCTCAGCGATCAAGGACTTGTTGTAAATCAACATCAGGTGGTTGCCATAGCCATCGGGGATACCCCAATAAGTACCGGCAACTTTGCTGTTTTCGAGAGCGCCTTCAAAGGACTGTTCAATAAAAGCCTGATCGAAGAGTTGATCGACTGGGGCAACGATCTGGAGGGTGCTGAAAGGACCGGCGAAATCGCTAGGTACTCGAACAACATCCGGGGCAGCTTCAGCCAAGGAAGCGGTCTGGAACTGGTCACGAAGAGCTTCATTCTCATAGTGAGTGCGCTCAACGGTGATATTCGGGTTCGCAGCCTGGAAGTCGGCGATCAACTGATCGATAAAGACATCCACTTCTTCGCCTTCCTGTTCCCAGAAAGTAATGGTTACGGGTTCAGCGGGAGCTTCAGTGGCAACGGGTTCAGCGGGAGCTTCGGTAGCAGCGGGGGCTTCAGTTGCAGCAGGAGCTTCGGTTGCAGCAGGGGCGCCGCCACCGCAGGCCGCGAGGACCATGCTAGCGACAACCAACAGACTAAACAGCAGACTTAACTTTTTCATTACTCTTCTCCTTACATATACTTAGGTGTTTGATTGAAATTGAAACTCATAGACTTGCCTTAGGTATTTTATCATGTGTACTGACGGGGACTTAACCACCTCCTTTTGTTATTCGATCGGGACTGCCTGTTGCATCCTTGTTGAGTTAATTCCTTTTGGAGCAGGTCCTTTTCTTTCTGTTGCATCGTGAATGGCGATATTGATCGCCTGCACGGTAGCACCTATCATGGTCGAGCGTTTTCCAAGCATGGCGGCAGTAATGTGAACACTTTGTTCCGAAGCCCGCAGGGATCGCTCGCGTACAGCCTGGCGGATAGGTGTGGTCAATAAATCTCCAGCCTGAGCCACGCCTCCGCCTATGATGACCGCGCTTGGGTTGAACAAGTTAACCAAGCCAGCGATCGCAATACCAATAAATGTTCCAGATCGCATGATGATCTCTTGAGAAGGCAGGTCACCCCGGCGGGCAGCTTCTGCAACTGCCTGGGCGGTGATAGCTTCCAGAGGCAGACTGGAAAGCAAAGTACGCTTTCCAGATTCAACTAATTTCTTGGCCTGCAGAGCGATCGCGTTCCCTCCTGCGAAAGCCTCCATGCATCCGTGATTTCCGCAAGTGCATAACGGTCCGTTCTCATCGATCGTGATGTGACCGATCTCTCCGGCAGAGCCGGTCGTCCCGCCGTAAATCTGTTGGTTGATGATCAATCCTGCGCCAATACCACTTCCAACTTTTATAAAAGCAAGATTTTTTTCGCCACGTCCTGCGCCGTAAGCCCATTCTCCCAATGCGCCAAGTTCCGCATCGTTGTTAAGAGAGACTGGGCAACCCCATTCTTTTTCAAGAGCATCGCGGATGGGGTATCGATCCCAACCTGGCATGATCGGAGGCGCCATCACCATGCCGGCGTCTTTAACTACTGGTCCTGGAACTCCAACTCCGATGGCCATGATCTGAGACATGCTGATGCCATGCTGGTCAAGCAATTGCTGGAGGATCTGCCGAGTTTCGGCAAGACATACGGTTGGACCTTGTTTGATGTCAAATGGAAAGGAAACCTCGCCAATGATGTTGGCAGAAAAATCTGCAACCGCCACTGAGGCGTGCGTTGCTCCCATATCCACTGCTGCGACCATTCCGCGCTTGGGGTTGATCTCCAACACGACGGGGGGGCGTCCGTTTGGAATGGCTCTGCTTTCGGCTTCCAGTACCACGCCGTTCTCGATCAAGTCGTTTACGATCAGTGTTACTGCGGCGCGCGTTAAACCCATTTGCTCCGCTAGATCTGTTCTTGAGATGCCGTTTGCAGCAAAGCGAATCAAATCTACAGCGGAGTGTTTGTTAAAATTCTTAATATTTTGATTGGAGGAAACCCAATAAAACATTACTATCGCGCCTTTGTTGAGTAGTTATTACTATTTTCTACTGATAATAATATCACATTTTATTACTTAATCAAGTATTTTAACAAACTCTAATCTAAATTTCATCGACTAAAAAAATAGCCGGCTCACCTTGATTAAGTGAACCGGCTTTGTAAATTTATGGTGGTGCGAGCAGTTAACGGATGGCTTTTTCGGTCTCTGAGTCGAAGATGTGGAATTTGCCCATATCAAAGACGACTTCTGTCTGGTGGCCAACTCGGAGATGTGAGCGCGGGTCAACGCGGCCAACAAAGGTGTTCTTTCCGCTCACCAGATATAGCAGGGTCTCGTTACCCATTAATTCGGTCACATCTACTTTAGCGTTGACCTTCTCGCCTCGAATGTTGGTGGGGGCGAATTCAGGATCGTGGATGTTTTCCGGGCGAATGCCGAAGACCACATTCTTGCCTTCCATGTTCTTGTAAGGTCCGGTGTATTCCTCGGGGATTTGAACTTTGAAGTCGCCCGTATCCACAAAAATTTTATTACCATCTTTTGTGATCTTGGACGGGAAGAAGTTCATGGCAGGGGAGCCGATGAAGCCTGCCACAAAAAGATTATCCGGTCGGTCGTATAAATTCTGCGGTGTATCCAACTGTTGCAAATTGCCCTTGTTGATGACGGCAATGCGGGTGGCCATGGTCATGGCTTCCGTTTGGTCGTGGGTCACATAGATGAATGTGGTTTGCAGGCGTTGGTGAAGTTTGCTGATCTCGGCACGCATCTGAACGCGCAGTTTTGCGTCGAGATTAGAGAGAGGTTCATCGAAGAGGAATACTTTGGGCTCACGAACGATCGCACGTCCGACTGCCACGCGCTGACGTTGACCGCCTGAGAGTTGGCGCGGCTTGCGCTGGAGCAAATCTTGAATGCCCAGAATATCGGCGGCTTCATTCACACGGCGTTTGATCTCCTCCTTTGGAGTCTTGCGGAGCTTGAGACCGAATGCCATATTGTCGTAAACAGAGAGGTGCGGATAAAGTGCGTAAGACTGGAAGACCATGGCGATATCGCGATCTTTCGGAGCGACGTCATTCACAACCCGGTCTCCGATCTTGATTTCACCATCGCTGATCTCTTCCAACCCAGCGAGCAGGCGCAGAGCGGTGGTTTTTCCGCAGCCAGACGGGCCGACGAGTACCAGGAATTCCTTGTCTTCTACATTGATATCCAGCCCTTTAATAATGGTCAGGTCGCCAAACTTTTTTACGACTTTCTGAAATGTTACGCTAGCCATAGTATCCTCCAGTCAATAGAATATAGTGGCGTGATTATAATCAAAAAACATATTTTCGTCGCACTAAGATCTGTCTGAGGCGTTCGCATGGCGATATACAGGAACAGGTCTGGCGTTACGCCAGACCTGTTGATTTTGAATGCGCTTGATGAACTGAGATTTACTATCTCAAAGCATCCCAGCCTGCATACTTGGCAATATCGCCAAGTTCCGCTTCAATGCGGAGAAGCTGGTTGTATTTTGCTACTCTGTCAGAACGGGCGGGGGCGCCTGTCTTGATCTGACCAGTGTTCAAAGCGACAGCGAGGTCGGCAATTGTGGAATCTTCGGTTTCGCCTGAGCGGTGGGAAGTGACCGCGCGCCAGCCAGCCCGCTGGCAAAGATCCACCGCTTCGATGGTCTCTGTCAGAGAGCCGATCTGGTTAACTTTAACCAGCAGGGCATTGGCAGCGTTCTCTTTGATCGCCCGGCGCACACGTTCGGGATTCGTGACGAGCAGGTCGTCACCGACGATCTGCAATTTATCGCCAAGCTTTTCAGTCATCAGTGACCAGGACTTCCAATCGTCTTGCGCGAGTCCGTCTTCAATGGAAACGATCGGGTAATCTTTGACCCACTTTGCCCAAAAATCAACCATCTGTTCGCCGGTTAGTTCCTTGCCTTCCTTGCGCAGGATGTATTTCTTTTTCTTGGCGTCGTAAAGTTCAGAGGCTGCGGGGTCAAGTGCGATCGCAACATCCTTTCCACGACCAGCTTTGAAACCGGCTTTCGCGATCGCAGCGAGAATCAATTCAATTGCTTCATTGTTCGCCTTGAGCGCAGGAGCGTACCCGCCTTCGTCGCCGACCAAAGTGCCATATCCATTTTCTTTCAAAACAGATTTAAGGGCATGATAGATTTCAGCGCCCCAACGCAGACCTTCCGAGAAGGACGGTGCGCCGAAAGGCATGACCATGAATTCCTGCATGTCCGTGCTTTGCCAATTGGTATGAGCGCCGCCATTCATGATGTTCATCATGGGGACTGGCAGTACATGCGCATACACGCCGCCGAGGTAGCGATACAAGGGCATGCCGAAAGAATTGGCGGCCGCCTTCGCAACTGCAAGGCTGACACCAAGGATCGCATTCGCGCCCAATTTGGACTTGTTGGCTGTGCCGTCCATCGCAAGCAATTCGGCATCGAGTCCTTTTTGATCGGACGCATCCCAGCCGAACAGTGAATTTGCAATAATGCCGTTCACGTTGGCGACTGCCTTTGCAACGCCCTTGCCAAGGTAGCGCTTTTTGTTTCCATCCCGCATTTCAAGAGCTTCGTGCTCACCTGTGGAAGCGCCAGACGGAACCGCAGCGCGGCCCCATGCTCCATCCATGAGAACCACTTCCACTTCAACGGTGGGGTTGCCGCGTGAATCTAGAACTTCTAACGCGGAGATGCTTTCAATTGTTGTATCCATTTTGTAACTCCTGGGGTTAATGTTTGTAAGTTTACGTATCAAGTATAATCGCATTTTATTTGGGAGAGGCTGCCTTGAGTCTGCAACAGGATTTTGATCCTCGCGACCGAAAAAAATATTATCTTGAAGATACGCCCGCCCGCCGCATCTTGTTGAGGCTCGTGCGCGGGTTGTTCAGTACGATCATGGTGATGAAGTCTGAGGGGCTGGAAAACTTTCCGTTGGATGGTCCCGTCATCCTCGCGGCGAATCACGTAAACAACTTCGATGTCTTCCCAATGCAGTTCTCTGTGCCGCGCGCGATCTGTTTCATGGGCAAGGCTGAACTTTTCAACACCGCGCTCGATCCGTTACTGCGAGTCCTGTGCGCCTTCCCGGTAAATCGCGGCGAAAAAGATGAATGGGCGATCCGCCATGCGCGGAAGGTTCTCGAACATGGGCAGACCCTGGGTATGTTTCCAGAAGGGAAGCGCTCAAAGGGCAGAGGTCTCGGAGTCGCAAAGACAGGCACAGCCAGGTTGGCGATCGAGATGAATTGTCCGATCATCCCAATGGCGATCGTCGGAACCGATCAATTTTTCAAGAGATTTTCCAGTCGGTCAATCGTGACGATAAGACTGCTCCCGCCCATCCTGCCGAATCCAAACGATACACCTCTTTCTCTCACCGATCGACTCATGTTTTCATTAGCTGCTGAATTGCCAAAGTCAATGCGCGGGGTTTACGCCGAGACCCCAAAAGGCTTTGGCGGTTAAAAGTATTCCACTTTTCAATTTGTTTAGCTGACAATATTGATAAGAATACGGATTTTCATCGCTTGCAATTTTCTTTAGTCCGTGTAAAATAAAAGTATCTCAGGAGCCTACCTGGGAAATACGAAGGAAAGGAGATTACTTACTATGTTGTTCTCACCCAAGGAAAAAGGCCAGGGTCTTGTTGAATATGCTTTGATTCTCGTTTTGGTAGCTATTGTCGTTATTGCGGCCCTCATGATTCTCGGACCGATCATCGGCAATGTATTCAGCAAAGTCAACTCCAGCCTCAGCGGTGTGTAATTCACACCTCAAATAAAAAGCCCCGTCGAAAGACGGGGCTTTTTATTTTGAATGAGTGCTGCGATATAATCCTCAGAAATTATTTCGTGGAGAAACAACATGCTGCAAGACTCAGGTGACGGGATGGATCGCCATATTATCAACCCTGGTGAGGATGCTGAATCAAAGGAGCCCAAGCTCATACCTTTTTTGTGTTACGCCAAGGAAAACAAGAGCGTGGTGCGCGAGTTTAGTGAACGGTTAAAGGCTGAAGGCTGGATCGACCCTTGGTTCGACGAGGAGGATATTCTTCCCGGTCAGGTGTGGCAGGATAGTGTGGCGCTTGGTGTTCGCAACTCGCACGCGGTGATGGTTTTTCTATCCAGAGTTGCGATGGCTTCTGAGGGATTCTTTCACAAAGAAATGAAACTTGCCCTTGAGACTGCCGCGGAAAAACCAGAAGGGACGATCTTCATCATCCCCATTCGGATCAATGATTGCGAAGTCCCTGAGATGCTCGCGAAGTTTCAATATGTGGATTATTTTGGCAGGGAAGAGAATAAGACCCATGTGTATTCTCATCTGATTGCTGCGCTCAGGGTTCGGGCGCAACATTTAGGAATAAAGACAGTGTAGCAAACAAAAACAGGTGCTTCAGTGGCACCTGTTTTTGTTTGCATGGATTATTTCTTGGCCCGTTCTTTCGCGGCTTTCAGCAGACCCACGAAAAGCGGATGGGGCTTCATTGGGCGGGAAAGAAACTCAGGGTGAAATTGGCTTGCGACCATGTATGGGTGGTCGGCAATCTCAACGATCTCGACCAGCCTGCCGTCGGGGGATAGACCGGAAAAGACCATGCCGTGCTTTTCAAAATCTGCCCGGTAGGAATTGTTAAACTCAAAGCGGTGGCGATGCCTTTCATCTACGCTGG
>Ga0268298_10003239_pt1 | contig 16825 bp, 12 predicted proteins | sample WWTPWeurt_MetaG_FD_194462 | JGI IMG/M metagenome (GOLD analysis project Ga0268298, IMG submission 194462) | Activated sludge microbial communities from WWTP in Nijmegen, Gelderland, Netherland - WWTP Weurt | ecosystem: Engineered > WWTP > Aerobic digester > Activated sludge | place... | reverse complement strand
TCGACGCCTCCAACCTGATCCGCGAGAGCCTGTTCGCCGGCAACGATGCGCAGTGGCTGCGCAGCCAGCGCGGCGACGGCCGGCCGCTGTCGGCGGTGGTGGAAGCGGCGGCGCAGCGCTGGATGGGAGCGTGAGCGCCTAGACGCGCTCCCAGGCGCCGCTGCGCTCGGAGCGCCACAGCGCGTCGATCACCGCCATCTGCGCGATGGCGTCGTCCAGCCCCCAGAACGGCGCGGACTCGCCGCGCACGTTGCGCGAGAAGTCTTCGACGAGGCGCTGGTACTGATCCGCTTGCGGCAGCGTCTCCACCGTGATGCCGCTGCCGTCGAGCGCGCCGCCGTCGTCGATGCGGATCTGCGTGGCGGCGCCCTGCGGCGCGTTGAACGGGATCACCACCTCGATGCGGCCGTGCGTGCCCAGCACCGTCACGCGCTGATGCGGGCAGCTCTGCATGGACACGCTGAACGAAAGCTGCCGGCCGGCGCCGAAGTCGAGCAGGCCGCTGGTGCTGCGGTCGACGCGAAGGGCCGGGTCGCGGTCGACCAGCGCGACCGCGCGCAGCGGTTCGGCCTCGAAGACGTGGCGCGCCGTCACGATGGCGTAGCAGCCGATGTCGTAGAGCGCACCGGCGCCCGCGAGATCGGCCTGGTTGCGGATGTTGGCCGGATCGTCGTTGAAGTACGAGAAGGCGGCCTGCACGATGCGCGGCGTGCCGATGCGCCCGCTGCGCAGCAGTTCGCGCACGCGCTGCCACTGCGGGTGGTGGCGCACCATGAAGGCCTCGGCGATGCGCACGCGGCCGGCGGCCTCGCGCAGCGTGCGCGCCTCGTCGGCGCTCAGCGCGATCGGCTTCTCGCACAGCACGTGCTTGCCGGCCGCGGCGGCGGCGAGCGTGAGCGGCACGTGCAGGTGGTTGGGCAGCGGGTTGTAGATCGCCTCGATGTCCGGATCGGCGATCAGCGCCTCGTAGCTGCCGTAGGCGCGCGGAATGCCGAGCCGCCGAGCCGCGGTCTGCGCCGCCGGCAGCGCGCGCGAGGCGATGCCGCGCACCTCCACCCACGGGCTGCGCTGCATCGCCGGGATCACCTTCTCGACGCCAATGCGCGCCGTGCTCAGCACGCCCCACACCACTGCCTTCATCGTCGCCTCCTGCCGCGCTCGGGAACATCATGAGTTGCGCACATCATTCTGCCTCAGTACGATCGTGCAATCGTTTTCATACTGCAAACCGATGAACGCCTCGATCCACAACCCGGTCCTGCCCGGCTTCCACCCCGATCCTTCGATCCTGCGCGTCGGGGCGGACTACTACATCGCCACCTCCACCTTCGAATGGTGGCCGGGCGTGCGGCTGCACCACTCGCGCGACCTGCGGCACTGGCGGCCGATCGGCCACGCGCTGACGCGCACCAGCCAGCTCGAGATGCGCGGCAACCCCGACTCGGGCGGCATCTGGGCACCCTGCCTGAGCTGGCGCGACGGCGTCTTCCACCTCATCTACACCAACGTGCGCAGCCTGCTCGGCATGCACAAGGACACGCACAACTACCTCGTCACTGCGCCATCCATCGAGGGCCCCTGGTCGGATCCGGTGTACCTGAACAGCAGCGGCTTCGACCCCTCGCTGTTCCACGACGACGACGGCCGCAGCTGGCTGCTCGGCATGCAGTGGGACCACCGCCCGGGCCACCACCCCTTCTGCGGCATCCTGCTGCAGGAGTACGACCACGCGCAGCGGCGCCTCGTCGGGCCCGTGCATCGCATCTTCCTCGGCAGCTCGCTGCGCGTCACCGAGGGGCCGCACCTCTACAAGCGCGACGGCTGGTACTTCCTGGTCACGGCCGAAGGCGGCACCTACTACGAGCACGCCGTCACGGTGGCCCGATCACGGCACATCACCGGGCCCTACGAACTGAGCCCGCATCACCCGCTGCTCACCGCGCGCGGCGCCGCGCCGGCCGGGCTGCAGCGCGCCGGCCATGCGAGCCTGGTGGAGACGGACGACGGCCAGTGGTACCTGGCGCACCTGTGCGGGCGGCCGCTCGAGTGGCGCCACGATGCGCCCGCCGAGCCGCCGGCCCACTACGCGCTCGATGCGCTGCACTGCCCGCTCGGCCGCGAGACCGCGCTGCAGAAGCTGGCCTGGGATGCGGACGGCTGGCCGCGCCTGGCGCATGGCGACAGCGTCCCGCGCCGCGAGGTCGAGGGCCCCGGCCTGCCCGACGCGCCCTGGCCGCCGCAGGCCGAGCTCGACGACTTCGATGCGCCGACGCTCTCGCCGCACTGGGCCACGCTGCGCGCACCGGCAGGCGAGTGGCTGTCGCTCGACGCGCGGCCGGGCCACCTGCGCCTCGTCGGCCGCGAGTCGCTGATGTCGTGCTTCGACCAGAGCCTGGTGGCGCGGCGCCAGCAGGCCTTCGACTGCGAGGCCGAAACGCTGCTCGACTTCTCGCCGCAGGACTTCCAGCAGATGGCCGGGCTGGCGGCGTACTACAACACGCGCAACCACGCCTACCTGCACGTCACGCACGACGAGGCGCTGGACGCGCGCGTGCTGCGCCTGATGGCGAACGACCGCGGCATGGCCAGCGAACCGGCCCTGCCCGTCGTGCTGCCGCCGCAAGGCCCGATCGGCCTGCGCCTGCGGATCAACGGGCCCACGATGCAGTTCGCCTGGCGCGCCGCCGAGGGCGAGTGGCGCAGCATCGGCCCGGCGCTGCCCACCGCGATGCTCTCCGACGAGCACGCCACCGAGTTTCGCGGCGACAACGTCGCCCAGGGCTTCGGCTTCACCGGCAACTTCATCGCCCTGGCCTGCCAGTCGCTCGGCGGCCGCCCCGCGGTGGCGGACTTCGACCACTTCCGCTACCGCGAGGGCTGACCCGCGCGTGGCGCGGGCCGCGCGGCGCCTCAGCGGCGCACGCGCTTCTCGATCTGCGCCTTGGCGTCGGCAAGGGCCTGGCCGATGTCCTTGCCCTTCTCGAGCACGTTCTCCAGCTCGGCGTTGACGATCTCCAGCGCGACCGGGTCCTGCCGGTGCACCGCGGTGGCCGGGATGCGCGCGGCCGACACCTTCCACAGCTGGCGCGCCTTCTGGTCGCCGAGGAAGGCGATCGGCTGGTCGACGAAGGCATCCTCCTGCGCGGACACCAGTGCCGGGAAGGCATCGAGTGCGCGGAAGGCGCGCAGCTGCTGGTCACGATCCAGCGTCATGTACTTGACGAACTCCCAGGCCATCGCCTTGTTCGCCGCCTTCTTCGGGATGGCATAGAAGGAGCCGCCCCAGGAGGCGAACGCGCCCGCCGGCAGCTGCGCCGAGCGCCACTGGCCCTTGGTGTCCGGCGCCAGCCAGCTCGCGAGGTGGCCACCCAGCCAGGCGCCCATCATCTGCGTGGCGATCTTGCCGCGCTTGAAACCCTCGCCCCACTCGTTGGACCACGCGCCGATCTTGCCGTCGATGCCGGCGTCGCGCGCCGCCTTGGCCAGCTCGAAGGCCTTGCGGAAGCGCGGCGAGTCGACCAGCACCTTGCCGCCCTTGTCGAAGTAGATGCCTTCGCCGTCCTTGAGGCCGGAGCGGATGTAGATGTCCTTCAGGTCGACGGCGCTGGCGATCATGTAGGCGCCGGTGGCCGCCTTCACCTTCTTGCCGGCCTCGACGAAGCCATCCCAGGACTTCGTCAGCTCGGCCTCGCTGACGCCGGCCTTGTCGAGCAGATCCTTGCGATAGAAGAGCGCGCCCGGGCCGATGTCGGCCGGCATCGCGGCGAGCTTGCCGAGGCCGCTCATCGCCTGGGGATAGGTGAAGCGCGCGAACTGCTTCTGGTACTGCAGGCCGCTGTACGGCGCCACGCCGAGGTCCTCGAGGCCGCCGGATTCGGCAAACTTGCCGATGAAACCGATTTCAACCGCCATCACGTCCGGCAGGTTGGCGCCGGTGGCCAGCGCCGTCGTCATCGCGGTGTGGTGATCGGGGTAGGCCAGGCTGACCAGCTTGATCTCGACGTCCGGGTGCTTCTTCTTGAACTCCGGGATCGCCACCTTGACCGCCTCGTCGAAGCTGGGGAACGACGCGACCGTCAGGGTGACCGGGGCGGCGCTGGCGCCGCCGCCCCAGAGCGCCGCCGGCAGCAGGACCGCGGCGCTGATCAGACGCTTGAACATGGTGTCTCCTCCTGTGGGTTGTGGTGCGCTCGGAATGCTATGGATGCTGAAATCGTTGTCAACACATCGAGCTCATGACAAACCCTTGCATGAGTTGCGCACATCAATTCACATCACTAGCATTCACGGCATGGATCTGCCCATCCGCGCCAGCCTGCTGGACGTCGCGCGCGCCGCCGGCGTCAGCATCGCCACGGTCGACCGTGTGCTGCACGGCCGCAGCGGCGTGCGCGCGCGCACCGTCGAGCGGGTCAATGCCGCCATCGACCAGCTCGGCTACCGGCCCGACCCCGCCGCCGCGCGGCTGGCACGCAACCGCAGCGCGCGCATCGTCTTCGTGCTGCCCTCGGGCACGAACAGCTTCATCACCCTGCTCAGCCAGCAGCTGCAGGCGCTCGCGCCCTGGCTCGCCGAGCAGCGCGCGCTGGCGAGCGTGCAGACGGTGGACGTGTTCTCGCCCGCGGCCGTGGCGCAGCAGCTCGCCGCACTGCAGGGCCGTTGCGACGCCGTCGTCGTGATGGCGCAGGACCACCCGCAGGTGCGCGCCGCGATCGACGATCTGGTGGCGCACGACACCGTGGTCGTCACGCTGGTGTCCGACGTGCCCTCGTCGCGACGCAGCCACTTCGTCGGCATCGACAACGTCGCCGCCGGCCGCACCGCCGCCACGCTGCTCGGGCGCTTCATCGGCGCGCGCCCGGGGCGCGTGGGCATCGTCATGGGCAGCCGCGCGCTGCGCGACCATGCCGAGCGCCTGTTCGGTTTCGAGCAGGTGATGGCCGCCGAGCATCCGCACCTGGCGCTGCTGCCTCCCATCGAAGGGCACGACCTCTCCGATCGCACCGAGCCGCTGGTGGCCGAGCTGCTGGCACGCGAGCCCGCGCTGCTCGGCCTGTACAGCATCGGCGCCGGCAACCGCGGCATCGCCGGCGCCCTCGAGGCGAGCGGCCGCGCCCGCGAGGTCACCTGGGTGTGCCACGAGCTCACCCCCTATGCGCGCCGCGCCCTGCTCGACGGCACGGCCGACGCCGTCATCAACCAGGACGCCGGCCACGAGGTGCGCTCGGCCTGCCGCCTGGCGCTCGCCGGCGTGCACGGCGAGCGCGTGCTCGCCGACCAGGAGCGCATCCGCATCGACGTCTTCCTGAAGGACAACCTGCCGTGATCACCATCGGCATCGACATCGGCACCTCGGGCGTGAAGGCCGCGCTGGTGCGCGACGGCGACCAGGTGCTGGCGCACAGTTCGCAACCGCTGACGGTGAGCCGTCCGCAGCCGGGCTTCAGCGAGCAGCATCCGGAGCACTGGTGGCTGGCCGCCTGCGCCGCGCTCGACGAGCTCAGGTCGCAGGCGCCTCAGGCGCTGGCCGACACCACGGCCATCGGCCTGTCGGGGCAGATGCACGGCGCCACGCTGCTCGACGCGCGCGGCGAGGTGCTGCGCCCCTGCATCCTCTGGAACGACGGCCGCAGCGACCTCGAATGCGCCGAGCTCGAGCGCCGCTGGCCGGCGCTGCGCCGGGTCACCGGCAACATCGCCATGCCCGGCTTCACCGCACCCAAGCTGTGCTGGGTGCGCAAGCACGAGCCGGAGATCTTCGCGCGCGTCGCCAAGGTGCTGCTGCCCAAGGCCTACCTGCGCTGGCGCCTGAGCGGCGAATACGCGGAGGACTGCTCCGACGCCTCGGGCACGCTGTGGCTGGACGTGGGCGCGCGGCGCTGGTCGGCCGAGGCGCTCGCCGCCTGCCACATGAGCCTCGAGCAGATGCCGCGCCTGGTGGAAGGCAGCGAGGCGGCGGGCCAGCTCTCGCCCTCCCTCACGGCGCGCTGGGGCTTTCGCCGCGCGCCGATCATCGCCGGCGGTGCCGGCGACAACGCCGCCGGCGCGGTGGGCGTGGGCGCCGTGCGCCCGGGCGACGCCTTCGTGTCGCTCGGCACGTCCGGCGTGCTGTGGGCCACGACGGCCACCTTCGCCCCCAACCCGGCGCATGCCGTGCATGCCTTCTGCCACGCCGTGCCCGACACCTGGCACCAGATGGGCGTGCTGCTCGCCGCCGCCTCCAGCCTCGCCTGGTGGGCCGGCGTGTGCGGCCGGCCCGAGGCCGAGCTGCTCGCCGAGATCGACGCCGCCGGCATCGCCGTCAGCCCGGCGTGGTTCGCCCCCTACCTGTCGGGCGAACGCACGCCGCACAACGACACGCGCGTGCGCGGCGGCTTCCTCGGCCTGGCGGCCGACGCCACGCGCGCGCAGATGACGCAGGCCGTGCTCGAAGGCGTGGCCTACGCGATGGCCGATGCGCGCGACGCGCTCGCCTCGGCCGGCACCACGCTGCGCGAGGCCGCGCTGATCGGCGGCGGCGCGCGTTCGCCGCGCTGGGCCCAGCTGATGGCCGACGTGCTCGGCCTGACGCTGCACCAGGTGGCCGAGAGCGACATCGGCTGCGCGCTGGGCGCGGCACGGCTCGCCCGCATGGCCGCCGGCGACGGCCTCGAGGTGGCGCGCCCGGCGCACCGCCTGCGCAGCTACGAACCCCGACCGCAAGCGCTCGCGCTGCACCGCGAGCGTCACGCCCGCTGGCAGCGCCTCTACCCCTTGGCGCGCGACTTCGCGCGCTGAGGCTCCTCCATCCACACACTCCATGAAGAAGACCAAGCCTTCCGCCGCCCTCTCATCGGGCTACTTCACGCTCAACGACCCGCTGCGCTACGAGGGCCCGAAGTTCAAGCCTTCGTCCAAGCGCCCGCTCGGCTACCGCTGGTACGACCCCGACCGCAAGGTGCTCGGCAAGCGCATGGCCGAGCAGCTGCGCTTCGCGGTCTGCTACTGGCACAGCTTCGTCTGGAACGGCACCGACCCGTTCGGCGGCGATTCCTTCAACCGCCCCTGGCATGCCGCCGGCGGCGACCCGATGGCGCAGGCCATGCAGAAGGCGGACGTCGCCTTCGACCTGTTCCGCCTGCTCGGCGCGCCCTACTTCACCTTCCACGACCGCGACATCGCCCCCGAGGGCGCGACGCTGCGCGAATCGAACCTGAACGTGCGGCGCGTCGGCGAGGTGTTCGCGCGCAAGATGGAGCAGACCGGCGTCGGCCTGCTGTGGGGCACGGCCAACCTCTTCTCCAACCGGCGCTACATGGCCGGCGCCGCGACCAACCCCGACCCCGAGGTGTTCGCCTACGCCGCCGCGCAGGTGAAGAACGTGCTCGAGCTGACCCACGAGCTGGGCGGCGAGAACTACGTGCTGTGGGGCGGCCGCGAGGGCTACGAGACCCTGCTCAACACCGACCTCAAGCGCGAGCTGGCGCAGTTCGGGCGCTTCCTGCAGCTCGTCGTCGAGCACAAGCACAAGATCGGGTTCAAGGGCGCCATCCTGATCGAGCCCAAGCCGGCCGAGCCCACCAAGCACCAGTACGACTACGACGTCGCCACGGTGTTCGGCTTCCTCAAGGCGCACGGCCTGGAGAAGGAGGTCAAGGTCAACATCGAGCAGAACCACGCGCTGCTCGCCGGCCATACCTTCGAGCACGAGATCTCGCTGGCGCAGGCGCTGGGCATCTTCGGCTCCATCGACATGAACCGCGGCGACGAGATGCTGGGCTGGGACACCGACCAGTTCCCGAACAACCTGCCGCAGGTGGCGCTGGCCCTGTACCACGTGCTGCAAGGCGGCGGCTTCACCAGCGGCGGGCTGAACTTCGACGCCAAGCTGCGCCGCCAGTCGATCGACCCGGACGACCTGATCGCCGGCCACGCGCATGCGATGGACCTGTGCGCACGAGCGCTGCTGGTGGCCGAAAAGATGATCGAGGACGGCGCGCTCGCGCGCCAGGTGGAGGAGCGTTATGCGGGGTGGGACGGCAAGCTGGGCCGCGCCATCCTGCAAGGCAAACGATCGCTGGCGGATCTTGCTGCGGTCGTCGAAAAGTCGTCGCTCGAACCGCAGCCCGTATCGGGCCGCCAGGAGCGACTCGAAGCGCTGGTCAACAGCTATCTGTGAACTGACAACAAGAGAGGAGACAAGCCATGAAACTGAAGACCCTCACCGCGGCGGGCCTGACGGCTCTTGCCGCCTTCACCGCCGTTCCCGCCCAGGCCAAGGGCGAGGTGGTCGGCGTGTCCTGGTCCAACTTCCAGGAGGAGCGCTGGAAGAAGGACGAGGCCGCCATCAAGGCCGCGCTCGAGGCCGCCGGCGCGAAGTACATCTCCGCCGACGCGCAGGGCAGCAACGAGAAGCAGCTCGCCGACGTCGAGGCGCTGATCGCCAAGGGCGCCAAGGCGCTCATCATCCTGGCGATGGATGCCGACGCGATCGGCCCGGCGGTGGCCAAGGCCAAGGAAGCCAAGATCCCGGTGGTGGCCTACGACCGCCTCATCCAGGACAAGGACGTGCTCTACCTCACCTTCGACAACGTCGAGGTCGGCCGCATGCAGGCGCGCGAGGTGCTGAAGGTCCGCCCCAAGGGCAACTACGTGTTCATCAAGGGCTCGCCCACCGACCCGAACGCCGACTTCCTCAACGGCGGCCAGCGTGAGGTGCTGAAGGCCGCGATGGACAAGGGCGACATCAAGATCGTCGGCGAGCAGTACACCGACGGCTGGGCGCCCGAGAACGCGCAGAAGAACATGGAGCAGATCCTCACCAAGAACGCCAACAAGGTGGACGCGGTGGTGGCCTCCAACGACGGCACGGCCGGCGGCGTGGTGGCCGCGCTGAAGGCGCAGAACCTGGTGGGCATCCCGGTGTCCGGCCAGGACGGCGACGTCGCGGCGCTGAACCGCGTCGCACGCGGCGAGCAGACCGTGTCGGTCTGGAAGGATGCGCGCGAACTCGGCAAGGCCGCCGGCACCTACGCCGCACAACTGGCCGGCGGCACCAAGGTGTCTGCCGTGAAGGGCGCGGCGCCGTGGAGCGGCGGCACGAAGAAGATCACCATCAGCTCGGTGTTCCTCAAGCCCATCCCCATCACGCGCGACAACCTGAAGCTCGTGATCGACGCCGGCTGGGTCACCAAGGCCCAGGTCTGCCAGGGCGTGGACGCGGCCAAGGCCCCGGCTGCGTGCAAGTGACGCATCGCTGATCTCATGACCCCCAGGCGTGCCGCCGCGACGGCGGCACGCTTCAGGAGACCCCGATGCGTTCCTGGCTGGAGCGGGCCGGTTTCGACCCGCGCTTCACTTCGCTCGTGCTGGCGCTGGCCGCGATCTGGATCGCGCTGGCCGTCGTGACCGACGGCATCTTCCTGTCGCCGCGCAACCTCTACAACCTCTCGATCCAGACCTGCGTCACCGCGCTGATGGCCTGCGGCATGGTGTTCATCATCGTGGCGCGCCAGATCGACCTCTCGGTGGGCTCGCTGATGGCCTTCACCGGCATGGTGATCGCCTGGATGCAGGTCACCTGGCTGGGCTCGGACACCACCGGCGCCGCCTGGCTCTCGATCGGCGGCGGCCTGCTGGCCGGCGCGCTGGTCGGCGTGTTCCAGGGCTGGTGGGCGGCCTACCGCGAGGTGCCGGCCTTCGTCGTCACGCTGGCCGGCTACCTGATGTGGCGCGGCGCAGCCTTCCTCGTCGCCGACGGCCAGACGCTCGCGCCGCTGGCCCTGCCCTACCAGCGCCTCGGCGGCGGCGTGAACGGCTCGATCGGCACCGCGTGGAGCTGGGCGCTCGGCGCGTTCGCCTGCGCGCTGGTCATCGCCGCGGTGCTGCGCGCGCGCCGCTCGCGTGCCCGCTACGGCGCCGACATGGCGCCGGCCTGGGCCGATGCGCTCAAGGTCGGCGCGTCCTGCGCGGCGATCCTCGGCTTCGTCGCGGTGGTCAGCGCCTACCCCGATCCCTCGGCGGCCGCCGAAGGCGCCACGCCGCCGGGCAAGGGCATCGGCATTCCGGTGCTGATCCTGATCGCCGCCGCCGCGCTGCTGCACGGCGTGGCCACCTCCACCCGCTTCGGCCGCTACGTGTTCGCCTACGGCGGCAACCCGGAGGCGGCGCTGCTCTCGGGCCTGCCGACGCGCCGCGTGCTGCTGCTGCTGTTCGCGCTGATGGGCGCATTGGCCGCTCTGGCCTCGGTGATCACCACGGCGCGGCTCAACTCGGGCACGCACTCGATCGGCCAGATGGCCGAGCTCTACGTGATCGCCGCCACCGTGATCGGCGGCACCTCGCTGGCCGGCGGGGCGGGCACGATTCCCGGCGCGATCGTCGGTGCGCTGCTCATCCAGAGCCTGGACAACGGCATGGTGCTGATGGATGTCTCCAGCCCGAAGCGGCAGATCTCGATCGGCCTGATCCTCATCGCCGCCGTGTGGTTCGACGTCGTCTACAACCGGAAGCAGGGCAAATGAGCGCCACGCAAGCACTCGTCGAGGTGCACGAGCTTTCCAAGCACTTCGGCGGCATCCACGCCGTCGAGAAGGCCAGCTGCGATCTGCACGCCGGCGAGGTGGTGGGCCTGCTGGGCCACAACGGCGCCGGCAAGAGCACGCTCATCAAGGTGCTCTCGGGCGTGTTCCCGTCCGACGGCGGCAGCATTCGCGTGCACGGCCGCGACTGCCACTTCCGCACGCCGCGCGACGCGCGCGAGGCCGGCATCGAGACCATCCACCAGACGCTCGCGCTGGCCGAGAACCTCGACGCGCCATCCAACCTCTTCCTCGGCCGCGAGCTGCTGACCCCCTGGCGCACGCTCGATGCCGACCGCATGGAGCACGAGGCGCGGCAGGTGATCCAGCGCCTCAACCCGAACTTCACCAACCTGCGCAAGCCGGTGCGCTCGATGTCGGGCGGCCAGCGGCAGACGGTGGCGATCGCCCGCGCGCTCTATTTCAACGCGCGCATCCTGATCATGGACGAGCCCTGCGCCGCGCTCGGCCCCGCCGAGACGCGCATGGTGCTGGACACCATCCAGCGCCTCAAGCAGGAGGGCATCGGCATCTTCCTGATCAGCCACGACATGGCCGACGTGTTCGAGGTGTGCGACCGCGTCACCGTGATGAAGAACGGCAGCGTGGTGGACACGGTGCGCATCGCCGACGTCACGCCCGACGAGGTGCTGGCGATGATCATCCTCGGGCAGAAACCCCGCGCGAAGGGCTGAGCGATGCGTCGGCTCGCGGTGGCCGGCCTGGCGTCGGCGCTCGCCGGCAGCCTCGCCGCCGCGCCCGCGCTGCCGCACTTCGTCGACGAGACCGACGCCGCGGGGCTGCAGAGCCGCTTCGACGGCGACTGGGAGTACATGGTCGGCGGCGGCGTGGCCGCGCTGGACTGCGACGGCAGCGGCCTGCCCTCGCTGTTCATCGCCGGCGGCGCGAACCGCTCGAAGTTCTACCGCAACCGCAGCGCACGCGGCGGCGCGCTGCGCCTGGTGGCCGAACGCTCGGGCCTGGAGCTCACGAGCACGCTGGGGGCCTACCCCGTCGACCTGGATGGCGACGGGCAGCTCGACCTCGTCGTGCTGCGCGTCGGCGAGACGGTGCTGATGCGCGGCCTGGGCGACTGCCGCTTCGAGCGCGCCAACGAACGCTGGGCCTTCCAGGGCGGCAACGAGTGGACCACCGCCTTCTCGGCGGCCTGGCTCGACGGCGACGCGCGGCCCACGCTCGCCTTCGGCACCTACATCGACCGCGGCCGCCAGGAGTTCCCCTGGGGCAGCTGCACCGACAACGTGCTGGTGCGCCCGGCGCGCGGCACCGACGGCGCGCTGCGCTTCGAGCCGCCGCAGCCGCTGCGGCCGGGCTTCTGCGCGCTCGGCATGCTGTTCTCCGACTGGAACCGCAGCGGCCGGCCCGCGCTGCGCATCACCAACGACCGCGAGTACTACAAGGGCGGCCAGGAGCAGCTCTGGCGCATCGCCGCCGACGCCGAGCCGCGCCTGTACGGCCCGGCCGACGGCTGGCGGCCGCTGCAGGTCTGGGGCATGGGCATCGCCTCGACGCCGCTGGACGACAGCCCCTACCCGGCCTACTTCCTCACCAGCATGGCCGACAACAAGCTGCAGGCGCTGGCCGGCGATGCCACGAAGCCCGCCTACCAGGACATCGCCTTCGCGCGCGGCGTCACCGCGCACCGCCCCTACGCCGGCGGCGACGTGCACCCGTCCACCGCCTGGCATGCGCAGTTCGCCGACGTCAACAACGACGGCCGGCCGGACCTCTTCGTCGTCAAGGGCAACATCGGCCAGATGCCGGACTTCGCGATGCTCGACCCCAGCAACCTGCTGCTCGGCACGCCCGAGGGCCGCTTCGTCGAGGCGGGTGACGCGGCCGGCCTGCGCAACTACCAGCGCGGCCGCGGCGGCCTGCTGGTCGACCTCAACGGCGACGGCCTGCTCGACGCGATCATCGTCAACCGCTGGGATCGCGCCAGGCTGTGGCGCAACGTCGGCGCCGGCACGGCGCAGGCGCCTGCGCCCATGGGCCATTGGCTCGCGGTGCAGCTGCGCCAAGGCGGCGGCAACCGCCATGCGGTGGGCGCCTGGCTGGAGGTGGAAGCGCAGGGGCGCGTGCAGCAGATCGAGCAGGTGGTCGGCGGCGGGCATGCCAGCGGCACGCTCGGCACGCTGCACGTCGGGCTCGGCGACGCCGCCAAGGCACGCCTGCGCGTGCGCTGGCCCGGCAACCGCTGGGGCAGCGACGAGGGTGTCGGCCCGTGGTTCGAGGTCGATGCCGATCGCATGGTGATCGTCGACCGCGAGAAAGGGCTCGTGCCATGGCCGCAACCCTGAGGGCCTGCCTCGTCGCGCTGCTCGTGGCGGCAGCGCCTTGCTTCGCCGCCGGCCCCGAGGCGAACCGCTACAGCGCGGCGGTGGCCACCGAATGGTTCCGCGTCGTGCTGCCCGCGATCCAGCAGACGCCGGGGCAATCGCCCCCGGTGGCGGCACGCACGCTGGCCTACCTCGGGCTCGGCCTGCACGAGGCCATCGTCGCGGGCATCCCGCAGGAACGCAGCCTCGCCGGGCAATTGGTCGAGCTCGAATCGCTGCCGCCCGCGCAGCCCGACGACACGCTGCACTGGCCGACGGTGGCCAACGCCACGCTGGCCGCGCTGACGGCCATGCTGCTGCCGAACGCACCGGCCGACTGGAAGGCGCGCTTCGAGACGCTGGAGCGCAGCATGCCGGTGCTGCAGCCGCAGGACTTCGACCCGGCGCAGCGCACGCCGGAGGTGATCGTGCGCTCGGAGACGCACGGCCGCCTGCTCGCCATGGCATTGATGACCTGGGCACGCACCGACGGCGGCCACGACGTGCTCGGCGCCCGGCGCCAGCGCCTGGATGCGAACTACGTGGCGCCCAGCGGCCCCGGCGCCTGGGTGCCCACGCCGCCGCGCTTCGCGCGGCCGCTGCTGCCCCACTGGGGCGCCAACCGCCCCTTCCTCGCCACGCTGGAGCGCTGCCGCATCCCCGGCCCGCCGCGCTACGACGAGCAGCCCGGCTCGGCCTTCCATCGCGAGGCCGCCGAGGTGCTGCGCGTGGGCACGCGCCCGAGCGAGGAAGAGCGCCGCATCGCGCTGTACTGGGCCGACGATCCGGGCAAGACGCCCACGCCTGCCGGCCACTGGAACTGGATCCTCACCGACCTGCTGCGCGAGCGGCGCGCCGACCTGGCCAGCGCCGCGCGGCAGTACGCGCAGCTGGGCATCGCGATGTCGGACGCCTTCGTCGCGACCTGGAAGATCAAGTTCGAGCTCAACCTGCTGCGGCCCGTCACCTACATCCAGCTCACGCTCGATGCGAACTGGGTGCCGCCGACGATGGAGACGCCGCCCTTCCCCGAATACCCCTCGGGCCACTCGGTACAGTCCGGCGCGGCCGCCGAGGTGCTGGAGCGCTTCTACGGCCGCGACACCGCGTTCGAGGACCGCTTCCACAACGACCGCGGCTGGGGGCCGCAGCGCTTCACGAGCTTCGCGGCCGCCGCGCAGCAGGCCGCCGTGTCGCGCCTCTACGCCGGCATCCACTTCCGCTCGGCGATCGAACACGGCAGCACGCTCGGCCGCTGCATCGGCGCGCAGGCACTGGCGCTGCAGACGCGCTGAGCCGGGTGCGCCTGTCGTATGCTGGGTCGATGCTCCCGACCCGATTCGCCGCCGCCCTGCTGCTCGCGCTGGCGGCCTGCGCTTCACCGCCACCGCCGCCGCTGCCCGACGCGCAGGTGCTGATCTTCGGCGAGCAGCACGACCAGCCGGACCACCAGCGCCAGACCGCGCAGGCCGTGCGGCGCCTCGCCGACCAAGGCCGCCTCGCCGCGCTGGTGATCGAGATGGCCGAGCGCGGCCGCAGCACCACCAGCCTGCCGCACGACGCCGATGCGGCGCGCGTGCGCGCGGCGCTCGCCTGGTCGGGCTGGGAGTGGCCGGTCTACGAAGGCGTGGTGATGACGGCGGTGCGCGCCGGTGTGCCGGTGCTGGGCGGCAACCTGCCGCGCGCGGCGCTGCGCGAGACCATGGCCGATGCGAGCCGCGACGCGCTGCTCGATGCGGGCGCGCGCGAGCGGCTGGCCGCAGCCGTGCGCGAGGGCCACTGCGGCCTGCTGCCCGCCGAGCAGGAGCCGGGCATGGTGCGCGTGCAGATCGGCCGCGACCAGTCGCTCGCGGCGACCGTCATCGAGGCGCTGCGGCCGGGGCAGCAGGTGATCCTGCTCACCGGCGCGCAGCACGCCTCGCGTGACCGCGGCGTGCCGCTGCATCTGGCGCGCCAGGCCCCTGCACCGAGCGTGCACGTGCTGATCTTCGGCGAACAAGGCCACGACCTCGCGGCCGACGAACTGCGCGCGGCGCGATTCACGCCGCGGCCGGATCCCTGCGAGGGGCTGGCGCAGCGGCTGCGCCAGCCGCCGGCCAAGTCCTGACGCGGCTCAGGCGCGCTCGGCCACCCAGCCCCGCACCGAGGCCAGCGCCGCGCCGAGCCTGGCGGGTTCGGTGCCGCCGGCCATGGCCATGTCGGGCTTGCCGCCGCCCTTGCCGCCGACCTGCTGCGCGACGAAGTTGACCAGTTCCCCGGCCTTGACCTTGCCGACCGCATCGGCCGTCACGCCCGCGGCGATCTGCACCTTGCCGCCTTCGACGGTGGCCAGCACGATGGCCGCGCTCTTGAGCTTGTCCTTGAGCTTGTCGAGCGTCTCGCGCAGCGCCTTGGCATCGGCGCCGTCGAGCTGCGCGGCCAGCACCTTGAGGCCCTTCACGTCGATGGCCTTGGCCACCAGCTCGTCGCCCTGCGACGAGGCCAGCTTGCCCTTGAGCGCCGCGAGTTCCTTCTCGAGCGACTTCACCTGCTCGAGCACCTGCGCGAGGCGCGCCGGCACCTCGGCGGGCGCGGCCTTCAACGTGCCGGCGATGGCGTTCACCGTGCCTTCGAGCGACTGCAGGTAGGCCAGCGCGTTGTCGCCCGTCAACGCCTCGACGCGGCGCACGCCCGCCGCCACGCCACTCTCGGCGACGATCTTGAACACGCCGATGTCGCCGGTGCGCTGCACGTGCGTGCCGCCGCACAGCTCGCGGCTCGAGCCGATGTCGAGCACGCGCACCTCGTCGCCGTACTTCTCGCCGAACAGCATCATCGCGCCGGCCTTCTGCGCCGCGTCGATGCCCATCACGCGCGCCTGCGTGGCGGCATTGGCGAGGATCTCGGCGTTGACGATGGCCTCGACCTGCGCGACCTGCGCTTCCGTCATCGGCGCGTTGTGCGCGAAGTCGAAGCGCGTGCGCTCGGCATTCACGAGCGACCCCTTCTGCTGCACGTGGCCGCCCAGCACCTCGCGCAGCGCCTTGTGCATCAGGTGCGTGACGCTGTGGTTGCGCATGGTCTTGGCGCGCTTCTCGGCGTCGACGCGGGCGACGAATTGGTCGCCGATCTCGATCTCGCCTTCGACGACGCGCCCGCTGTGGCCGTGCACCGCCGCCTGCACCTTGATCGTGTCTTCCACCAGCACGCGCGCACGGTTGTTGCGCAGCTCGCCGCTGTCGCCCACCTGGCCGCCGCTCTCGGCGTAGAAGGGCGTGTGGTCGAGCACGATCACCACGTCGTCGCCGGCGCTCGCCTTGCGCACCGGCGTGCCGTCGACATAGAGCGCGACCACCTTGCTGTGCTCGCACACCAGGTGCTCGTAGCCGTGGAAGGTGGTCGCCACGCCGTCGTATTCGAGGCCGGCGGCCATCTTGAACTTGCCGGCGGCACGCGCCTGCTCGCGCTGGCGGTTCATCGCCGCCTCGAAGCCGGCAGAATCGACCGTCACGCCGCGTTCGCGGCAGACGTCGGCGGTGAGGTCGAGCGGGAAGCCGTAGGTGTCGTGCAGCTTGAAGGCGGTCTCGCCGTCGATCTGCTTCGCGCCCGCTTTTTCCAATGACGCGAGCGCGGCCTCCAGGATCTCCATGCCGTTGGCGATGGTCTGGAAGAAGCGCTCCTCCTCCTGCTCGAGCACCTCGGTCACGCGCAGCTTCTCGCGCTTGAGCTCGGGGTAGGCCTCGCCCATCTCGTCGACCAGCGGCGCCACCAGCGCGTGGAAGAAGGGCCGGCGCGCGCCCAGCTTGTAGCCATGGCGGATGGCGCGGCGCGCGATGCGGCGCAGCACGTAGCCGCGGCCCTCGTTGCCGGGGATCACGCCGTCGGTGACGGTGAAGGTGCAGGCGCGGATGTGGTCGGCGATGACCTTCAGGCTCGGGCTGTCCTTGT